>WNGG01001317.1_pt1 | contig 28314 bp, 35 predicted proteins | sample 5400661 | NCBI WGS metagenome assembly WNGG01 (sample SAMN13153372, study PRJNA577476) | soil metagenome | isolation source: 100 cm soil or saprolite under Garry oak tree replicate 1 | place: USA:California | collected 2016-06-15
GCCGCCGGGCGCGGTCCTGCCGCCGCACCTGGTGGAGATGCTGGACCGGGTGCGCGACAACCAGGCGTACTGGCTGGAGCACGAGCTGCGCCAGTACAGCGCCCGGCTGCCGGAGCTGGATCCGTTGCGGGAGCAGTCGGGCCGGCTGGTGCTGGGCGTGGGGAAGGAGTCGGAAGGCACCCTGCCGTACCGGCCCGCGACGGTGCTCGCCGACCGGCTCGGTACCGGGGTCACCGAGTTCCCCGGCGGCCACCTCGGCTACCTGACCCAGCCGGCCGAGTTCGCGGCCCGCCTGGCCGAGGTGCTCTGACCGGTGACGAACCCTTCGCGCAAACGGTGCCCGGTGAGCTGTCGTTGATTTCCCAGCACGATGGCCTGGTACGACGCGTCCGGCTGGGCCACGCTGCCTGGGTGGGTACCACCGCTTTCCATCATGCGCAGGGACTGACGGCGGGATGCCTGTCATTCGCCGATGACCTCCGCGCTGCCGGACACGTCGTGCACACCCCGGATCTCTACGACGGCAAGACCTTCACCGAACTCACCGACGGCGTCGGCTATGCCGAGCAGGTCGGCTTCGGCACCATCATCGAGCGCGGTCGACTGGCCGCGGAGGGCTTGCCGGACGCGATGGTCTATGCCGGGTTCTCGCTCGGGGCGATGCCCGAGCAGATGCTGGCCCAGACGCGCCCGGGCGCGAAGGGAGCGCTGCTGCTGCACAGCGCTGTCCCGACCGCCGAGTTCGGGCGCCCATGGCCGCAGGGCGTCCCGCGGCAGATCCACGCGATGGACGCCGACGAGTGGGGCGACCTCGACGTCGCCCGCCAGCTCGTCGAGACGACTGAGAGCGCGGAGCTGTTCGTGTACCCGGCGATCGGCACCTGTTCACGGACAACAGCCTGCCCGACTACGACGAAGGCGCCACGTCGTTGGTCGAGCAACGCGTGCTCAGCTTCCTCGACAACATCGACCGGAGCCAGGTCCCGTCTGCCGGCTGAACCCTTGCGTGGCAATGGTTTCATGCGGAGTCCCGACGCTGGTCGTAGTCCGCTAGCGCAGATCTGACCAGCTCCAGGGCAAGTTCAGCGTTCTGGTACTCGTTGGCGTACACGCGAACCCGGCCGATGAGCCGATCCTTGGCGAGCTCCGAGGGCATCGGTCCACCGGGTCCGCTGGTACCGAACGCTGGATCTACGGGAATGATCATGCTGCTCCATCCAAGCCTGTGGATGGGGTGGGTAGCCGGCGGCACTACCCACCCCGCTGTACCTGGCCGTTCAACCAGGGCCAGCATGGCTGTTGACACTAGTGGAAGAGGTGAGACAGGTCCACCGTTTGCTAGATGAGAGCTTCTTGACCGTGCTGAGATGACCTTGTGCCGCTGCCCATGAACGCCCAACAAGTCGCAGCCGACCTGACCGACCGGATTCGGCGGGGTGAGTACAAGCCTGGTGAGCAATTGCCCACGTACGGGAGCCTGGCGGACCTGTACGGGGTTTCTCATTCGACGATTGCTCGGGTAATGACGCTTCTTCGCGAGCGAGGCGTTGTTGTTGGCGTTCCTGGACGTGGCACTTTCGTTCCTGAATGAACAAGAAAGCACACGAAATCTCGGGTCGATGCGATCCGTAGCGGAAATGCTTGGAAAATAGGGGCTCCAGGCTCCTGCCTGGCACGCTCAAAGCAACGGTACCTATCATTCGGCTATGAAGGCCCGGCTTCCGGCCTTCGAGGCGGCGCTCGAGGCGAAGCCGGAAGCGCAGCGCGGACGGCCCTCCCGGCTCGGCTACCCGAGCCCGGAGCAGCGCGGCCGGTACGGGTTCGACGAGCGGGTCGCCTGGCTGCTGCGGATCAACCGGCTGCTCGGTGCCGACGAGGACTTCGCGACCGCGACCCGGTTCGCGGCGGCGCTGCGGTCGGCGGGCGGGTCCGGGCCGGCCAGCCCGGCGCAGATCTCCCGCTGGGAAACCGGTACCGCGCGGGTCGACTACCGGATCGTCCGCCGGTACGAGCAGTTGCTGGGGCTGCCGGACAACGGCCTCGTGGCGATGGTCGACCTCGCCGGCCGCCGGCGCGGCGGGGGATCCGGGCCGCAGACGCTGGACCGCCACCTCGATCCGGACGACCCCGCGTTCCACCGCCGCAGCGGTCAACTGCTGGACCGGGCCCTGGCCGGGGGACCGATGGACGGCGCGGCCTGGGACGACCTGACCGCCCACTTCGCGGTACTGCCCGGCGTGTACCTGCATCCGCCGCGTGCCTGGGAGGAGCTGTCCCATCGACTGCTGAGCGAGATGATCGTCGCCGACGGCTTGGCGTGGGCGCAGCGTGACGCGGCACTGGGCCGGCTGCTGCGGCACCCGAGCAGCGGCGCGCCCACGATCGCGGCCTGCGCCGCCTTCGCCGCCGACCCGGCGCACCAGGTCTTCGCCGAACCGCTGTCGGACCTGCACCTCAGCGACCATCCGGATGCGGCCCGGCTGGTCCTCGCCCAACTGGGCAACCCGAGCAGCAACCGGTCGCTGTACGGCGCCCTGGTGGCCGCGATCCGCCGGGTGGACCGGCACCGGCTGCCCCCCGACGACCTGACCACCCTGCTGTCCGCCGTACGCGACGTCGTCGTGGATCCGCGGGTACCCGACGAGGTCCGGCATCTCGTCCCGGTACTGCTGCGGCGGCTGCCCGCCACGGCCTCCGGGCGTACCGTCGGCGAGCTGCGCCGCGTGGCGACTGCCGACGCGGTGGGGCGCCTGGTCCTGGGCTCGGGCCGCACCGAGGCGAGCGCGGCCGCCGGGGTCGTCGTGGCGCGGGTCGCGGCGAGCGCGCTCGGCCGTCTGCAGCGGGAGCTTCCGGGCTCGGACACCGTGCTGCCCGAGCTGCTCGACGAGCTGCTGTTCAGCCCCGACCCCGGGGAGCGGCTGCACGCCGGGTTCCTGATCGCGGCGACGCCGTACCGGGATACCGTGGCGGCGGCCCTCACGGATGAGCTGTCGGCCGCGCTGCGCGGCGACGGTACCCATGCCGTCGCGTTGCTCACCGCGCTCGGTGCGCTGGGTGGCCGGACCGACCGGGACATCCTCGAACACCTCGTCCTCGTACCTGCGGTGCCCCCGGCCGTCAACGAGGCGGCCGCCCGGGCGATCGGCCTGGTACCGGGGCGCAGCGTCGCCGGGTTCTGGGCCGCCGCGCTGCGCCACCACCTCGGCGTCTGGCAGCGCACCGGCTCGGCCACCAGCCTCACCACGCTGCGCCGGCTGGTTCAGGCGCTCGGCGCGGCGGAGGAGCTGGACCTGCTCACGGCGGTCGGCTGGGACGCCGACATGCCGCCGGCGCTCCGGGCCGCCGCCCAGTGGTGGCTCGCGCTTCCGGAGAACATCCGGGTAAGCGCGGCGAGCTGACCCGGCCGGGCCAGCTCGCCGCCCCCCTCTACTGCTCCCAGCGGTGCCCGATGTCGAGCACGATCCTGCTGTGGGTACCGGGACCGGAGAGCACGAACACCCGGAAGGGCAACGTCGCCCGTACCCCGACCGCGAACGTGGTGTAGCCTTCGAAGCTGCCGCCGAAGACCACATCGCGCAGCGTCTGGTACCCGAGGACGTTCGCCACGTGGCCACCGGAAACCGCCGGGTAGGCAGCCGTGTTCACCGGCGCCCGCAAGTGCACGCCGAGCAACGCGCCACCGGCCGTGTACGGCGACAGCGCCAGGCCCTGCCCCTCCGTATACACCTCGCCGTACCGCACGTCATATCCGGTCACCGCGCCGTCGAACTCGAACACCACCCGGTCCCAGCAGGTGTCCTGACCGGTTCGCGTGGTGACCAGCGGCGCCTGGCTCATCCCGCTCGCGGTCTTGGGCAGGCTGCCCCAGGTGATGCCGCAGAACGGCGTGCCCGCACCGACCGCGGCCACCGGCGCCATCGAGCCCACCCCGGTGACGAGCCCTAACAGCAGCCCTACGAAAACGAGGGCCCTGATCCTGTGTCTCATCGCTTCCTCCACCCCACGCCATGTCCCGTCGCCGTGACGGTAGGGCCGTGCGGAGCGCTGCGGTCGTGCTGTTGCGCGCGGACCGGGAGTCCGAAAGAAGTAGATATGACGGGGCCACCGGATCAGCTGACCTCTTCGACGCGCGCGCTCGCGACGTCGAAGAGGAACCCCCGCACATCCTCGCGGTGGGGCAGCCAGCGGCACTCCCGTACCGCCGCGATCGAGCGGCGCATCGTGGCGTGGAGGTCGGTGAAGCCGGGCACGTCCCAGGGCGGCTCGTCGCCGGTCTCCGCCGCCAGTGCGGCGCGGAACGCCGCGTCGTCGAAGCCCTCCATGCCGCAGTCGGTGTGATGGATCAGCACCACTTCGCGGGTACCGAGGTAGCGCTGGCTCAGCGCCAGCGACCGCAGGGCGTCGTCGGTCGGCAGGCCGCCGGCGTTGCGGATGAGGTGCGCGTCGCCGATGTCCAGCCCGAGCGCTCCGAACAGGTCGAGCCGGGAGTCCATGCAGGCGATGACCGCCAGCCGCAGCCGCGGGCGCAGCGGCCGGGCACCCGGGAAGTTCGCCGCGTAGGCCTTGTTGGCGTGCAGGAGGTGATCAATGGCGGACATGTGCGGAGTGAAGCAGAGCCGCTGCCCGGTCGCCAGCGGAACGGCGCGAACTGTGACCGTCGTCGCGGCCGCTAGGCGGAGCGTCCCGGCGGGCCGGCCGGTACCGAGATGCCGATCCCGCCGTGCGTCCGGTCGCCGTACCGGGCCTTCTCCCGCGCCAGGTCCAGCCGGCCGATGCGCTTGCGGGCGGCGAGGGCATCGTCGTCGAGCAGGTCGGCCGGGACGATCCACACGATCTCGAACTCGAGCCCGTCGGGGTCCTTCCCGTACAGGCTCTTGGTCGTACCGTGGTCCGACGAGCCCACCAGCGCGTTCGCGCGGGCGAGCGCCTCGGCGGTCTCCTCCAGCGCGTCGAGGGTGTCCAGTTCCCATGCCAGGTGGTACAGGCCGACCGTGGCCCGGCCGGCCATCGACGGGCCGGCGGCGTCCCCGATCGCGAAGAGGCCCAGGTCGTGGTCGTTGGTGGAGTCGGGCGCACGCAGGAAGGCGGCGCCGCTGAACCCCTCCGGCGCCATGTCGACCCGGCGGAACCCGAGTACCTCGGTGTAGAAGCGGACGGTCGTGGCGAGGTCACGTACGTACAGGACGGCGTGGTTGAGCCGGAAGATTCCCATGGCCGGTGCCCCTCCGGTCGGAACGGACGGTTGAACTCTCAACCAGCCTAGTTCCTCGCCGGAGCGGGGGCCCGGGAATCGATCCGCAGGACCCGGCCGGTGAGCCCGGACACACGTTCGCCAACCTCGGCTCGGTCGACGTCATCCCCGACCTCGCGCAGCGGCTGGCCGCGATGAACCCGATCGAGCGGGCCGCCTACGAGCGGTGTCCGTCGTGGACTACGCCACGGCACTGGAGGTCGCCCGGATCCCCGTCGGAACCTTCCCGCAACGCGAACGCCTCGGTCGCATCTCCGGTACCGTCCTCGCATCGCTGAGCTAGTCGCCCGCCGTGAACGGCTGGCCGGCGCGTGAACGGATCGCGCCGGCCAGCCGTCTGTAGTAGGTGACGGTTTCGGAGGTGCTGTGTGGAACGAGCCGACCTGCCCGGTGAGGATATGTTTGCGGTGGTGCTCGCCGAGGCATACCTGGACGCGCTGGCCTGCGGTACCCGCAAGCAACTGGAGCGGTACCTGGGCCGCCCCTACGAGCAACTGATCATGGGGGAGGACCAGCGCCCGCACCTCGTCGCCGCCGTCGCGGTCCGCCGGCCGGCCGGTGGCCTGTACCTGCACGTCACCGTCAACACCGGCGACTGGGACAACACCGAACCGGTGGTCCGGTCGACGGTGGTCACGTTCGCGGAGTGCCGCGTCGTCCAGCCGGATGGAGCCGCACCGGACCGATAGGCCACCTTGACTTTGGCCGGCCTCCGCACGAGGTTTGGCTGGATGCGTTTCGTCTTCACCCCGCCCGGGGATGCCACCGCCGGACTGGTCAGCCTCCCCTGGCGGGAACCGCTCGCGCAGTGGCGCGACGACCGGCTGCTGGAGATCCGCAACCGGGGGCTGTCGCGCCACGTCGTCCGGTTCGTCGCCGAGGCGGGGGAGATCTTCGCCGTCAAGGAGCTGGACGAGCGGCTGGCCCGCCGCGAGTACCAGATGCTGCGCCAGCTCGCCACGCTCGGCATCCGGGCGGTCGAACCGGTCGGTGTCGCGATCGACCGGCCGGACGGCCAGGACGCGGTACTGGTGACGAGGTTCCTCGACTTCTCCATCCCGTACCGTGCGCTGTTCGCCCATCCGCGCGGTGACCAACCGACCGGCCGGCTGCTGGACGCGCAGGTCGAGCTGCTCGCCCGGCTGCACCTGGCCGGCTTCATGTGGGGCGACTGCTCGCTGTCCAACACGCTGTTCCGGCTCGACGCCGGTGCGCTGGCGGCCTACCTGGTCGACGCGGAGACCGCCGAGCTGCACGGCGCCCTGTCCGACGGCCAGCGCCGGTACGACGTCGAGATGGCCGTCGAGCGGGTCGCCGGTGAGCTGTTCGACTTACAGGCCGGCGGCATGCTGCCGGACACCGTCGACCCCGTGGAGACCGCCGAGGAGATCCCGCGGCGGTACGCGGCGCTGTGGTCCGAGCTGACCCGTGAGGAGGTCGTGCGCCCGGAGGAGCAGCGGTACCGGATCACCGAGCGGCTGCGCCGGCTCAACGAGCTCGGTTTCGACGTCGACGAGGTCGAGCTGGTCGACGCGGGCGACGGGTACCGGCTGCGGATCACCACCCGGGTCGCCGAACCGGGGCACCACCGGCAGCTGCTGTTCACCCGTACCGGCCTGGTCGTCCAGGAGAACCAGGCCCGCCGGCTGCTCAACGACATCGCCGGCTACCGGGCCTACCTGGAACAGCAGGAGAAGCAGCCGGTACGGGAGGCGGTGGCGGCGAACCGGTGGCTGACCGAGATCTACGATCCGGTGATCGCGGCCATCCCGCCGGCGCTGCGCAACCGGCTGGACGAGGCGGAGATCTTCCACGAGATCCTGGAGCACCGCTGGTTCCTGTCCGAGACCACCGGCCGGGATGTCGGTACGGCCGCCGCCCAGGAGGACTACTTCGCCCGGGTACTGCCCTCGGTACCGGAAGATCTCACCCTGGGTCCTTAGCGCGGGTACCGGCCTGGGTCGCCACGGTCGTGGTGGCGACCCAGGAGGGGACTGCTACGTGGACGCGACCGCCACGACCGCGAGGATTACGGCGCCGATGATGAGGGCGGCAGTGAGCCCGACGGTCGCGATGACCTTGAGCAGGTTCAGCGAAAGGTCGAAGATCTGTCCGATCGCTTTTCCGACCGCGTTGAGGAGCAGGACTGACAGGACCAGGGCGCCGAGGGACAGCACGAGGAAGGTGCCGCCGGTGGCTTTCGGCGGCTGTCCGTCCGAGGTACCGCAGGCGGTCGCGAGGATCAGGATGATCACTGCCAGTACCGTGAGGACTACCGCAGATATACGGGTTGACCTGCGTCGCCGGTGCGGTGTGCCGGGCGCGTCGGAGTTTACGTGCGGCTCCCGGAGAGCTACGTTTCTCATACGGATTCCTTGTTGGAGGCGTGCAGCGCATCAACTGGGGACCGGTGAAAGACAGACGCCCCTGGGGCCGGCCCAACGGTCTCGGGGGTGTCTGCGCAGGCGGTCGGCTAGGAGGAGCGCGTCCGGCTGCGCGGCGCGTCGCGGGGGCGGAGCCCCGGCAGCTTCCTAGGGGCGGGGACCGCGCTCGTCCGTTGAGGGTTCGGCTTACGGTCCACATCGTCCGCCCCTTCCTTCGAGGCTTCAACCGATGCCACTAAACTTCAGTGAAGTTCGGCAATGTGCAGCGTGGGCCCAAAGTCTGGCCGGTGCAATGACCGCGACCTGCCCGACTGCCGGTTCGTTCACGATTCGGCAACGGTACGATCGGCTCTTTCCTAGGAATACTAGTGTTTCTACACTGCTTCACTTGAGGGGCTGAACTTCAGCTGAAGGACGTGAAGGTTAGTGCAGCAGGCAGAGCAGCCAGCCCGTGCGCTCGCACGGCACCTCCGCGCGCTCCGCGTACGGCACTGGCCGGACATCCGGATCACCCAGCAGCAGCTCGCCGACGCGCTGGGCGTGAGCGTTCCGTCGATCTCCTCGTGGGAGTCGCTCAACAACCCCGCCCCGCCGCCGGACAACCGGCTCTCCGCGTACGCCGCCTTCTACGCGACCCGCCGCTCGGTCGCCACTGACCCCTACCGGGTACTCGACGAGGACGAACTCGACGAGGACGAGCGCGCCGAGCGGAACCGCCTGCACGAAGAGCTGTTCGAGCTGCGCTACGGCGTACCGGTGCCGCTCGGTGCCGGGGCGCCGCGCATCCCCCTCGCCGGGCCGGGAGACGCGATCGGTGGCGGCGCCTGGTACTTCCCGGACGGGCGGCCGATCACCATCGTGTGCGCCCGGCTGCCACAGATCCTGCGGGAGAAGATGCCGTACGCCGACCCACAGGACCCCGACTACATCCGCGCCTACACGTACGCCGACCTCGACTCGCTGATCGAGCTGCACGGGCACATCCGGGCGGTCAACCCGCCGAGCCAGGTCAACATCCGCACCGCCGACGCCTTGGAGGGCGACGACTACACGACCCACCTCGTGCTCCTGGGTGGAGTGGACTGGAACCCGGTGCTGCGCGACATCCTGCGGCGGCTCGCCTTGCCCATCCGGCAACGCGGGCGCAAGGACGCGCCCTACGAGGGCTACTTCGAAGCGGGTGAAGGCAAGCAGCGCCGGCAGTTCGCCGCGACGCTGGAGACCCAGGAGTCCCGGCGCACCCTCGTCGAGGACGTCGCGCACTTCTTCCGCGGCGCCAACCCGTACAACGTGAAGCGCTCGGTCACCATCTGCAACGGCCTCTTCGGCCGGGGTACCTACGGTGCCGTGCGCGCCCTGACCGACGCCCGCTTCCGCGACCGCAACGAGACGTACCTGCGCAAGCGCTTCCCAGACCAGCGCTCCTACAGCGTGCTCGCCCGGGTCCTCATCGTGAATGGAGAGACGGTGACGCCCGACTGGAGCGAACCCGAGAACCGGCTGCACGAGTGGCCGGAGCCGGGTGAGTAGCGCGTGGACGCGCTGTTTCAGAGTCCTTCCCACCGCAACCTGCTCAGCCCGGCGCAGCCGCCGGACGTGAGCGGGGAGCGGCTCGACGCGATCATCGTGCCGAGCGCGCGCAGCGCGCCGTACCTGCGCCACGCCGGCGGGCTGGCCGAGGAACTGGGCGCGACACTGGTGGTGCTGTGCAGCCGCCGGGCGCGGGCCCGGGACGTGGTCGCCGACGTGGGCGACCGGTACCCGCTCGTCGACCTGGTCGCGGTCGACGTCCCGCCGGAGCTGGGCGACCCGATGCCGCGGTTCAAGACGTCGCTGATGCTCGCCGGTACCCGGTTCGAGCGGCGCACCGACACGAGCCTGAAGCGCAACCTCGGGCTGCTGCTGGCCCGGTCGGTCGGCTGGCAGCGGATCGTGTTCCTCGACGACGACATCGCCGTACCGGACCCGGCCGACCTGCGCCGGGCGGTCGCCCTGCTGAAGTGGCACTACGCCGTCGGCCTGACGATCGGCGGGTACCCGGACAACTCCGTGGTGTGCCACGCCCACCGGGAAACCGGCGGCTGGCAGGAGTCGTTCGTCGGCGGCGGTGCGCTGGCCGTGCCGGTGGACCGGGTCGACTCCTTCTTTCCCAACATCTACAACGAGGACTGGCTGTTCCTGCTCGACGACGTCCGGCTGCGCCCGGTCGCTCAGGCGGGCACCGCGACCCAGCGGCCGTACGACCCGTTCGCCGATCCCGAGCGTGCCCGGGGCGAGGAGTTCGGCGACGACCTCGCCGAAGGCGTGTTCGGCCTGCTGGACCGCGGGCTGCGGGTACAGGAGGCGCTGGACGAGCGGTACTGGCGTGACTTCCTCGCCGCCCGCGAGAAGCTGATCCTCGACATCGTGCACCGCACCGGACAGGTCGAGGGCCTGGATGCCGGCCAGCGCCGCCGGATGCTCGCGTCGCTCAAGGCCGCACGCGGCCGGCTGCAGCACGCGACGCCGGCGCTGTTCGTGGAGTACCTGCGCGCCTGGCGCGCCGACGGTACCCGGTGGCGCCGATGCCTTGCCGAGCTGCCGACCGCCCCGAGCGTCGAGAAGGCACTGGTCCACTTCGGGCTCGGCGGCCGGTACACCACGCGGTGGAGCCGGTTCTGCCGGCAGGACGACGTGATCCGGGAGCCGGCGCCGGCTACGTCCCCGGCTGAGCCGGTCCTTGCCCGAGCACCGGGGACAGCGTGACGACGACGGCGGCCAGGGCCGGCAGGACACCATTCGAGTGACGGCTTTCCGTCCATAGGTAGGACGTTGACTTCGAACGCCGCCTTGCTGATCCAGCCCAAGTGCTGGCTCACGAAGCGCACCCTTCTTCCGGCCTTCCTCGCCACGGCCTTCCTCGCCACGGCCAGCGGCCGCGGCCTACGCGGCCACCCCGGCCGCCACCGTGTCCGTGACCGTAGGCGCGGGTACCGGCGTCTCGCTGGGCAGCAGCTTCGTCGGCTTCTCCTTCGAGGCCAACGTGCTGGCCGGTACCGCACCGTCAGCCGGCAACCTGTACCGGTACATGAAGACGCTCGGTCCCTGCGCCCGGCCGACCTCACCCGGCTGAAGACGCTCGCGGACAACAGCGGCTGGAAGGTCATCCTCGGGGTGACGCTCAAGCGGCCCGACGCAGCGCGGGCCGCCGACGAGGCGAAGTTCGCGCAGCAGATCCTCTGCGGCAGCCTGCTCGCGATCGAGGTGGCGGCGAAGCCGCTGTACAAGGCGTACACGCCGTTCTGCGCGGCGGCGACCTGACCCGGCTGCGGGCCTACGCGCTGCGCAACGGTACCGGGCTGAAACTGGTCCTGGTCAACGTGACCAGCTCGGCGCTGAGCACGTCCGTCCAACTAGGACAGACGTACACCTCCGGCAACACGGTGGCGCTCACCGCCCCCCGTCGTTGAGTAGCAAGACCGGCATCCTGTTCGGCGGCCACTTCGTCGGCAAGAACGGCACCTTCGCCGGTACCACGCCGAACCCGCTCACCGTGAACGGCAGCAGCCTCACGCTGAACCTGCCGGCCGCGAGCGCGACGGTGGTCACGCTGGATGCCTGACGGGCGGCGGGCGCCGAAGCTGGCCAGCGCCGCTTCCAGCAGCGGCAGCGCGTGCAGCACCTGCCGGCTGCGGATCAGCAGGTCCCACACCGGCTCGAACTTCTTCCAGCCGCCCGCGTAGGCGAGGTGCCGCAACCGGTCCCGCAGTACGGGCTTGGTCGCGGCACCCCGCCATATCGCACCCCACCGGTAGAAGTCGCGGTACGCCCGGCGGTACCCGGATTCGAGCTGGGCCGCGGTCATCCCCTGCGGGATGAACACCACCTGCCGGGTGTCGTACCGGTCCCAGTCCTCGTGCAGCATCCGGCCCGCGGCGCGCATCCGTTGGTACAGCGCGGTTCCCGGGTACGGGGTCATGATGTGGAAGGTGGCGGTCTCGATGCCCTGCCCGACCGCCCACTCGACGGTACGGTCGAACACGTCGGGCCCGTCGCCGTCCATGCCGAACACGAAGCTGGCGTTGACCATCACGCCGCAGTCGTGCAGCCGGCGCACCACGGCGGCGTAGTCCCGTCCGATGTTCTGCCGCTTGCGCTGCCCGGCGAGGTTGCCCGGGTTGACCGTCTCGAACCCCACGAACAGGCTGCGCAGCCCGGCCCGTACCGCCTGTTCGAGCAGGCCGGGCGCGAGCACCGCGTCGACGGTACCGGCGGCCTGCCAGACCCGGCCGAGGCCGGCCATCCCGTCGAACAGGGCCGAGGCGAAGCGCCGGTTGCCGAACAGGTGGTCGTCGAGGAAGTACAGGTGCCGCCCGGGCAGCCGGTCGATCTCGGCGAGCGCGGCGTCCACCGTCTGCGTGTAGAAGGACTTCCCGCCCTCGAAGAACGCGTCCTTATAGCAGAAGTCGCAGTGGTGCGGGCAGCCGCGCGAGACCACGATCGAGTTCGGTACCAGGTACCGGTGCCGCTGGATCAGGTCCCGCCGGATCGGCGGGAGGCCGACCAGCGTGCGGTCGCGCGAGACGTAGCGCGAGCGTGCCTGACCGCGCCGGAAATCGTCGAGGAACACCGGCCAGGTGTCCTCGCCTGGCCCGAGGAAGACCGCGTCGGCGTGCGTGGCGGCCTCGTCCGGCAGCGCGGTGACGTGCAGCCCGCCGAGGGCGACGAAGACGCCGCGGGCCCGGTACGCGTCGGCCAGCTCGTAGGAGCGGCGGGCCGACGTGATGTAGACCTGGATCACCACGAGGTCGGGCCGGTCGCCGTCGAGGTCCAGCCGCTCCACGTGCTCGTCCCAGATCCGCACCTCGTCGTCCGGGCGCAGGTACCCGGCCAGGGTCGCCAGCCCCAGCGGCGGAAACAGCGAGTACTTGATCGGCCGGAAGAACGGGCTGGTCGCCTCGGTCAACGCAGGCAGGATCATCGTGACGCGCATGAGAAAGAGGCTCGCACACGGATGTGGAGTATCCGTGTGCGAGCGGTGCGGATTCTGGTCAGTTCGTGACGTCCACCTGGTCCGGTACCACGAGTTCGACGCTCGCCGTTGCCGCAGTTCGTACAGTGCTGCCAGCCGGCGTCAGAGGACGTATGTATGATCTCGGCCGGACCGGGCACACATCACGGGTGAAACCTGCCGACGCCGACCTGCCGACCGTCCACGACCTGGACGAGTTCGCCGCCCTCGTGGACCGGGCCGGCCCGGACGAGGAGCTGTACGTGCGGTGGTCGGAGGGCCCCGCCGTGGATGTGGACCAGCCCGAGCAGTCCAGCCGGGACGCGCTCACCGGGATCACGCTGCCGGGATTGTCCGCCAACCTGCTACGCGTCGAGTCGTGGTGGGGCAACCGCTCCACCCGCCTGTGGGTGGCGCGCCGCCTCTACGACTACCGGCACCTGCGCGAGCAGCGCGGACCTGGGGTACGCCCCTGGGTACTGGTCGGCGAGCAGTGCGGCCGCGGGCCCGACAACGAGCCGCTGGTGATCTGTCACCGGCCGGTCGCCTGGGTCTCCGAGGAGGCCCTCCGGCAGTGCGAGAAGATCGTGCGGGAAGCCGGTTCCGAGGACTGGGGACCGCTGGACCGGACCGGTTAGCGACGGAGTCTCAGAGGCAGCCGGCCTCGTCGGCGAGCGCGCAGACGGCGACCAGGCGCAACACGTGCCACCCGGCCCGGGACCAGTTCACGGTTGCGCCCTGTTCCGGCAGCGGCTGGCCCATCCGGTACGCGGCAGCGGTCACCGAGCGGGCGTACCCGGCCAGGCCGGTCGCGTCGACGCCGCCGTACCGGGCGACCATGGCCTCCCGTACCGCGGCGGCGTGCTGGTCGACCGCGGCCAGCAGGCCGGGCGAGCGCAGCGCGGCGACCAGCCCATCCACGCCGACCCAGGCCATCAGCTCGTCGAGGGCGACCCGGGCCCGCAGGCCGGTCGAGAGGTCCACATTGCTGCTCATGGCCGATACGCTAGGCAGCCGTACCGGATTTGGGGAGAGCGGCAACCCAAAGGCACCCGAGGGCAACCAAAGCGCTCCAAATACCGCCCGTTGGACGGCTTCGCCCAGCCGTACCCGGCGGGGTACTTTGAGCCTGGCGCATCCATTCCCGCGGGCACTGGAGGGGTCGTGTTCGAGGTGCGGGCCGACACCGGCCGCGATGGAGTGGTGGTCGTGCGTGCCGTCGGCGAGGTCGACATGACGGTCAGCGCGGTCCTCGAGCAGACGTTGCTCGACGCGGCCCGCCGGGGCGGCGCCGGCCGTATCGTCGTGGATCTCGAAAGGCTCCACTTCCTCGATTCCAGCGGGGTTCACGCGCTCGTCCGCGGGTACCAGGCAGTGAGCGACACGGGCGGCTCGCTCACCGTGCGCAACGCCACCGGTGTGGTAGCCAGGGTGCTGTACATCACGGGCGTTGCCGAGGCGCTGGGCATGCCCGGGCTCGACGAAACGGACGAGTACCCGAAGGGCGCCTGAGAACATGCCGACCGAGGTGCGGATCGACCGCACCGGCGAGCTGATCACCGTATCCCTCACCGGACCGCTGACTCTTGACGGGGTCGCCCGGGTCCGCGGGATCCTGCTCAAGTGCCTGGCCGACTGCCCCACCGCCATGATCGTCGACCTGACCGGCCTGACCGTGGATTCGGACCTGCCGCTGACGGTGTTTGCGGCCGTGGCACGGCACGCCCGCGCGTGGCCCGGTGTCGCGCCCATGCTGCTGTGCGCGCGGCCGGGTCCGGTGGCCGACCGGTTCGCCCGCTGGCGCCTTGGCCGGTTCCTGCCGATCCACGCCGGTCCGGAGCAGGCCGCCGCCGCACTCGATGCGCCGGCCGAGGCGCTGCCGGCCATCCGCGTGGAACTCCCGTACGGCCCGGAGGCGCAGCCCGAGGCGCGCCGTCTCGTCGGCGACGCGTGCCTCGTCTGGGAGCTGCCACACCTTCGCGAGCCGGCCGAGTTGATCGCCGTGGAGCTGGCCGGCAACGCGGTCCGGCACGGCGCGCCCCCGGTGGGTCTGGTCGCCGCGGCGCGGACCACCTACCTGCACATCGTCGCGCGCGACGCCAGCTCGGAACAGCCTCGGACCGTCGACCCGGGGGTCCCGGACCGGATGTCCACCGCGGGGCAGGGCCTGCGGCTGGTGGACGCCGTCGCCACCGCCTGGGGCTGCCTGCGTACCGCGGGCGGCAAGGCGGTCTGGGCGACGCTGCGCTGGGAGCCGGTCGGCTGGCCGCGGCTCGGCTTCCGGACCCCGCCGCTGGCCCGGGCAACGTAGGCTCGGCCGGTGATCGTCCTCGACGACGCCGCGGTACGGAGGTCGCGGCACGTACCGGGGATCTTCGACGGCCACGCCCGGGCGTACCCGAGCCGGCTGTGGAACGCGGCCAGCACGATGTAGCTCGTGTGCAGCTTCTTGGCTTCCTGTACCCGGTAGTTGGCGTCCCAGCCGGCGCTGTCGACGTCGTTCTCCCAGGTGGTGCCGTTCGTATGCGCCGGCGAGGTGCGCTCGCCCCAGTACAGGAAGAGCCCCGCCGTGGACTTCCGCAGCCAGTCCTGCCCCGGGTTGAACAGGTCGGCGCGCGCCGGCGAGCCGGGTATGGCGATCAGCGCCGCGAGTATGGGTCGGGCTCGCCGGGCGGGCGAAACGGAGTCGACGGCGGGGCCGGAAACCTGAAAGCGCCCTTCCCGCGGTACGGACTATCGGGCGTACCAGTCCCGGAAGGCGCCGAGCAGCTCCATGCGGGCCTCGGCGGATAGGCCGTCTTCCGGTAGGTGGCCGAGCTCGGCGATGGTCCGGCGGATCTGATCGAGGTACCGGTCGCAGCCGTCGCACACCGCCAGGTGCTCGACGAAGCGCCGCTCGGTCGCCGGGTCCAGGCTGCGCTCGAGGTAGGCGGTGACCAGCTCGACGAACTCGTTGCAGTTCATGCCGCCCACCTCGCCAGCGACTGCTCCAGTGCGGCGCGTACCGCCGCCCGCGCGCGATGCAGGAGTACCCGCTGGTTCGCCGCGGAGATCTCCAGGATCGCGCACACCTCCTCGGAGGTGTACCCCTGCACGTCCCGCAGCGCGATCACGGTCCGCTGCCGCCGCGGGAGGGTGGCGAGCGCGGCCGCGAGCTCCCGCCGGGTCTCGGTGGCGACCACCTCGTGCTCCGGCGACGGCCACGCGTCCGGGAAGCTGCGCCAGTGCCCGGGGAACGGGTCGTCGGAGCCGCGGAACCGGGCCGGGTCCACGGTCGGACCGTAGTCCTCGTCGAGCGGGGCGAGGCTGGTCAGCGGTACCGTCCGGCGGTCGCGTACCCCGCGGGTCTTCGCCGTGTTGACCAGGATCCGGTACACCCAGGTGCGCAGCGACGAGCGCCCGCCGAAGCCGGCGATGCCCTTGAGGACGCCCAGCCAGGCCTCCTGCACCACGTCTTCGGCGGTGTGCTCGTCGGCGACGTAGGCCCGCGCCGCCCGGAGCATGCCGGGTGACCAGGCATCCAGGAGCGTGGCGAACATCGCTTCGTCACCAGCGCGCAGCCGGTCCACGACAACCTCGTCGGGAGGAAGGGGGTGAGCCGCCACCCCCGTACTCTACCGGTGCTCGGGATTCGGGGAGTCGAACCGGCATCCGGCATCCGGCGTCCCACTCGCTGCGCTGGTTGCCGTGTGCCGGGATGCCGCCCTGGTCCTTCAACATCCGGGCCAGGTGCAGCAGGTTCCACGTCATGAACGTGGTGTTGCGGTTGGTGAAGTCGTTCTCCGGCCCGCCGGAGCCGGGGTCGAGGTACGACGGCCCGGGGCCGGCCTCGCCGATCCAGCCGGCGTCGGCCTGCGGCGGGACGGTGTACCCGAGGTGCTGCAAGCTGTACAGGACATTCATCGCGCAGTGCTTCACGCCGTCCTCGTTGCCGGTGATGAGGCACCCGCCGACCCTGCCGTAGTAGGCGTACTGCCCGGCCTCGTTGAGCAGCGACGAGCACGCGTACAGCCGCTCGATGACCCGCTTGGTCACCGAACCGTTGTCGCCCAGCCAGATCGGGCCGGCCACGACGAGGATGTCGGCGGCGAGGACCTGCCGGTAGATCTGCGGCCACTCGTCGCTGGCCCAGCCGTGCTCGGTCATGTCCGGCCAGACCCCGGTGGCGATGTCGTGGTCCACGGCCCGCAGCACGTCCACGGTGACGCCCTGCTTCTCCATGATCGACCGGCTGAGGTCGATCAGCCCTTGGGTGTGGCTGCGCTCGGGGGAGCGCTTCAGGGTGCAGTTGATGAACAGGGCGCGCAGGTCGTCGTACCGCATTCAGGCCTCCGGACGGAATCGCTGGCCGAGGGCGGCCAGGCCGGGTATGAAGATACCGTCGCGGGCCTGCGCGATGACCTTGTTCGCCTCGGACGCGTCGCAGTCGAAGCTGGCCGACCACTCGACGAAGGTCCGGCTCCCCTCGCCGACCGGCTCGACCCGCATCGCCGCAACATAGTCGCGTACCGGCAGCCCGCCGTCGTCCTCGAAGGCGTACTCGATGCGGCGCGCCCGGTCGTCGAGCGCGACGAGCCGCTCGCGGTGCCCGCCTTCGGGGAAGGACCGGACGCAGCCGACCCGGTCGGCGGGGCCATCCTCGATCCGGACGGCCGGCAGGTACGGGTGCCAGTCGCCGATCGCGGAGAAGTCCCGCAGCAGGGCCCATACCCGCTCGGATGGGGCATCCACCACGGTAGAAGTCACGATTGTCGGCACCGGGGGTACCTCCTTGAAAGGTCGTCACCGGGCAGTCCCGCGAGGGCGGCCGAGCGTTACGTATTCTCCGCCAGATGGCAAGAAATTCCCGCCGGCAAAAGGTATTTCCTGCGCGCAAAATCGTTCATGCCCTCGCCTTGACGACCCGATCCCCCGCTCTTAGCCTGATCGGACCTCCGCCGGCTCCGTGGCACCGGATGCGGTGTTGGACGCGGTGCGGCCGTAGCGCGACATCAAGGGGCGGTCACCGGGAACAGCCGCCAGGCGAGCGCGATCAGCAGCACGACGGCAGCGGCGGCGGCGACGTACCGGCGCCGCCGGTGCGCCTCGTAGGCGTGCCACCAGGCCACCGCGGCCTCGGCCAGAACCGCCCGCTCGATCGGCGTCGAGGAGCGCACGAAGGCGGCGATGCGGGTCGCACCGCTGGACCACACCCGGCGTGGCCGCCGTGCTCTTGATGGGCCGTCAGTCCAGATCTCGTCGGGGCTCCACACGCGGATCTCGACCGCGGGCCAGTCGTCCGGCGACCCGGCGGACTCCTCCCGCCAGCGCCGCGAGCGCCGGACGAACGCGCGATGCAGGTAGCTGTCCGCCGCGCCGGGGCGGCCCAGCCGGCGGCACAGCAGTTCCAGCCAGCGCCACCGCAGCGCGACATCGGTCAGTACCTCGGGATAGAGCTGCCCGGCGTCGTCCGCGCCGCCCACGACACCGGCCGCCTCCTCGCGCAACGGGTCGAGATGCGTGGCCACAAACGCCACGTACCTGGGCGGGGGTTCCAGCACCGGGGCCGGCAGCAGGCGCATGGCTCAATCATCGGCAGCGCTTCAGGCCCGGGCAACCGGCCGGTATGCTCCCCTCGTCTCTGCTCCCCCTCGCCGGCGCGATCCTGGAGGGCTTCCTTGGCCAGACAGTTTCAGAGCGGACGCGGCCAACGGCTCGCGAACTGGTACGTGGCGACGCTCGTCCGGCTGGGTATCGGGTACCGGTCCATGTACCTGTTGACGGTCAAGGGGCGCAAGAGCGGTAGGGCCTACACCACGCGGGTCACGCTGCGCCGGGGTGGGCGCAGCGAGGAGGCCAGCGTCACCGAGCTGGACGCCGCGACCGCCGCGCCGGTACTGCGGAAGTACGTGACCGCGGTACCGATCACGCGACCGTACTTCGATGTCACGCCCGAGTCACCGGTCGAGGACTACGTCGTCGAAGCCCCGCGGCATCCGGTCTTCGCACTGAGTTAGGCGACCCGTACCCCGCGAGGCAGCCGCTCCGCGGGCGTGCGTAGCTGCCGCGCCGTCACCCAGACCGCGCCCGCGCCGAGGAGCAGGTCGAAGGTCAGCCCGTACGGCCACACCGGCCCCGGGTCGGCGTGGTGCTCGCCCTCGTAGTCGTAGTAGTCGGGCGCGCGCATCTGGCGCACCGAGCGGCCGAGCTCGCCGAGCGGGTCGGTCGGCTGCGGTACCGGATGCCCGCGCTCGTCGAGCACCGGTGGCAGCTTCGGCGTCGCGTCGGCCAGGACGACGAAGGGGTTCGGTGCGAGCATCCACCACACCTTCGAGGTACCGCGGTCGCCGCCGATGACACCGGCGGACAGGCCGAAGGCGACGACGGTACCGACGGTGAGCGCGAAGACCGCCACGTACGACAGCAGCGCCGAGGTGATGCTGCGGGCCAGCAGTGCGGACAGGCCCAGCGAGACGGCGCACACGACGCCGATGAGCAGGGCCACGACCAGCAGCACCACGAAGGTGCGCAGCGGTGTCATGCCGCCCTCGGCAACCGCCCAGCCGACGAAGGGCAGGGTCAGCGCGAGCGCGGCGAGGCCGACGCCCCACCCGGCGAGCAGCTTGCCCAGCGCGATCTCGGCGGCGGACAGCCGGGTGACCTGGAGCGTGGCGAGGGTACCGCGTTCCCGGTCGCCGTTGACGCTCTGTGCGGTCAGCGCCGGGCTGACGATGAGTACCAGCGCCAGGACGAACAGCATCAGCCCGCCGAACAGCGGTACCCCGTGCGGTTCCGTAGTGCTGGTCAGCGACAGGTTGAGCAGCACGGTGAAGAGCAGGACCACGGCCACCCAGGAGCCGAGCAGCCAGCGCCACCGCCCGGCGCGCAGCCGCACCCGGAACTCCTGCCGGACAACGAGAAACATCCCGCTCGCGCTCATCGCCGCTCCCGCGTCATGGCCAGGTAGGCCGTTTCCAGATGGCTGCCGACCGGCCCGAAGGCGACGACGCGTACCCCGTCGGCGACCAGGCCGGCGAGCAGGTCGGCGGCCTCGTACTCGGTCATCGCCGGCAACTCGGTGCCGGCGCCGGTCGTCCCGCGCGTGACCACGCCGCGGCGGTCGAGCGCGGCGAGCAGCGCATCGGGGTCGGCGGCCCGGACCCGCCAGTGGGTCAGGTGGCCGGCGGCCAGCTGCTGGACGTCCTGCTCGTCGACGGTCCGGCCTTCGGTCACAAAGACCACCCGGTCGGCGATCTCCTCCAGCTCGCTGAGGATGTGGCTGGACACCAGCACGGCGACCCCGTTGGCGGCCAGCGCGCGCAGCAGGTCGCGCAGCTCCACCCGGGACCTCGGGTCCAGCCCGGAGGCCGGCTCGTCGAGCAGCAGTACCGACGGCTCGTGCAGCATCGCCCGGCCCAGCGCGAGCCGCTGCTTCTGCCCGCGGGACAGGATGTGCACCGGCCGGTTGGCGTAGTCGCCGAGGTGGGTGCGCACGATTGCGGCGCCGATCCGCTGGTTGGCGGTGGGCCGGTCGAGCCGGTAGGCGTCGGCGAAGAACGTCAGGTACTCCCGCACGGTCAGCTGCTCGTAGACGCCGAACACGTCGGGCATCCAGCCCATCCGCGACCGTACCCCGGACGGGTCGTGCACCGGGTCGAGCCCGGCCACCCGCACTTCGCCCAAGTCGGGTTTCAGCAGCGTGGCGAGGATCAGCAGCAGCGTGGTCTTGCCGGCGCCGTTGGGTCCGACCAGCGCGGTCACCTGCCCGTAGGGCACGGTCAGGTCGAGCCCGCGCAACGCCTGTACCGGACCGAACTGCCGGGTCACCCCGCGCGCGACCACACCGAACTCGGTATCCGTCACCCGTCACCTCCTCGCACGATCGGCACAGCGTAGCGGCGGGCCGCAATTCCCACTGCCCGCTCGACAGCTAGCCAGCGTCCTCGATCGCGTGCACGGTGTGGCGCAGGTCGCGGTCGAAGAAGCGCTTGCCGACCAGCCGCAGGGCCAGGTCGAGGAACCGGCCGACCCTGACGTCGCCCATCGCGTCCTCCTCAGAAGTAGGTGCGGACCAGGTCGGTGACCCTGTCGTCGGCGTCGACGAGGGGCAGCGCGGCCCACCGGTCGAAGGTCGTGCACGGGTGCGAGATACCGAACACCACCCAGTCGCCGACGCGTACCGTACCGGCCGGGTCGCGCAGGTATGCGTGCTGGTCGTTCAGCGTGGTGACGGTGAGCCCGTCGGCGGGGACGTTGGCATCGCCCCGCCGCACCGCGAGCGGTACCGGCAGGTCGAGGTCGAAGGAGACGTCGCGCTTGCCGAGGTTCAGCAACGCGAGGCCGGGCTCCGGTGTCGAGACGACGACCGCCCAGACCCGCAACGCCGCCTCCAGCGGGAATGGCGACAGGTGCGCGTAGTGCCCGTGGTCGTGGGCGACGTACGCCCCGGAGCGCAGGATCTTCCGGCCACCGAAGCCGGCCAGCTCCCCGGCGACCAGGTCCGGGTAGGCACTGCCGCCGGCCGTGACAGCTTCCGCGTCCACCGCGCCCGCGAAGGCGACGAGGTCGCGGAGGAAGCCGCGGACGGCCGCGATGTCGGAGGGGGAGCGGGTGGCGCCGAAGGTACCCTCGTATCCGCTGACCCCGGCCAGTCGCAAACCCGGCGCGGCGCGCACCGCCCGCACCACCTCGGCCGCGGCCTCCGGGCCGCGCGCGCCGGTGCGCCCGCCGGGGGCGCCCAGCTCCACGAAGACCGGGATCCGGTACCCCGTCGAACGCCGCCTTGCTGGTCCGGCCCAAGTGCCGGCCCACGACAGCGCGTCCACTGTGGACGGTGAGTCCACCCAGCAGTAGACCTCGGCATGCTCCTGCTCGGCGGCCAGCCAGGCCACCGATGCCGGATCCACCACCCCGTGCGCGATGAGGATCCGGCGCGCGCCGAACGCCCGCAGTACCCGCGCCTGCGCGACGTTCGCGACGGTGAACCCCCACGCGCCCCGGCGCGCCTGTTCGGCGGCCAGTTGCGGGGCCATCGTCGTCTTGATGTGTGGCGCGAAGTCCAGGCCCCGCTCCGCGCAGAACTGTGCGTACCGGTCGAGGTTCGCGTACAGCGCCGGACCGACCAGGACGGCGACCGGCGAGGTGAACCCACCGTCCGGTACCCGCCGCCCGACCAGATCGTCCACAGTGGACGCATCCGGCGGCAACCCCTTGTACCGCCAGTCGACCGGCTCGTCCCGCAACCGCTCGACCGCGGCGAAGTCCAGGATGCTCACGGCAGCGCGGCGACGACGTCGATCTCGACGAGGATGCCGTGCAGTTGCGAGCCGACCGTGGTGCGGACCGGGTACGGCGCCGGGAACAGCCGCTCGTACACCGCGTTGTACGCCGCGAAGTCGGACAGGTCGGCCAGGTGCGCGGTCACCTTCACGACGTGCGACAGGTCCAGGCCGACCTGGGCCAGGGCCCGCTCCACATTGCGGATGACCCCCTCGGTCTGCGCCTCGATGCCCTCGGGTACCGCGTCGGTCCGCGGGTCGTGCGGCCCGAACCCGGCCGTGAACACCAGGCCACCGGCCACCGCGACATGGCTGTACGGCCCCGCCGGCCGGGGCAGCTTCTCGCTCGTTAGTTTCTCCACGCCGACGATCCTGCCAAACGAGCCTTCCCCCGAGTAAGTTACTGGACGGTAGGGTCGCGGGCGTCGAGCTGACCGAGCTGTCCGCGATCGAGCTGGCCCGAGCGATCCGTACCGGTGCACGAGCGCTGTGGAGGTCGTCGAGGCGCACCTGAACCTCTTCACCGCGGTCAATTCACGACGCTCGCGCGTACCTCCGGGCAGACCGCGCGGGAGGCGCTCGGGGCCGAGTCGGTGCGGAGGCCGGGCGTGCGCTGGCCGCGGAGCGCTCACCATCGCCGTGGCCCTGGAGCTGGAGCGCGTCTCGGTGGATGGATCCGGCCCCGGTTGCCGAAGCCTACCGATCGTTCACCTACTACGGTCAGAATGGAGAGCGGAATCCCAATCCGGCCGGCGGAGCGAGGAAAACGAGATGACGGACGTCAAGCTTGATCACCCGGGTGGCCACCTGTCGCTGCCGGTACACCAGGCGGTCGAGGGGCCTTCGGGGCTCGATATCGGGAAGCTGCTCAGCGAGAGCGGGTACGTCACCTACGACCCCGGCTTCGTCAACACCGGCTCGTGCGCGTCGGCCGTCACCTTCATCGACGGCGATGCGGGCATCTTGCGCTACCGCGGGTACCCCATCGAGCAGCTCGCCGAGCGGTCCTCGTTCCTGGAGGTCTCATACCTGCTCATCTACGGCGAGCTGCCGACCGCCCAGCAGCTCGCCGAGTTCACCGGGAAGATCAACATACACACGCTGCTGCACGAGGACCTGCGGCGGTTCTTCGACGGCTTCCCGCGCGACGCGCACCCGATGCCGGTGCTGTCCTCCGCGGTCAGCGCGCTGTCCACCTTCTACCAGGACAGCCTCGACCTGTTCGACCCCGACCAGGTGGACATCACCACCATCCGGCTGCTCGCCAAGCTGCCCACGATCGCGTCGTACGCGCACAAGAAGTCGATCGGCCAGCCGTTCCTGTACCCGGACAACGCGCTGGGCTACGTGGAGAACTTCCTGCGGATGACCTTCGGGGTACCGGCGACCGCCTACACTGTCGACCCGGTGTTCACCAAGGTGCTGGACAAGCTGTTCATCCTGCACGCCGACCACGAGCAGAACTGCTCCAGCTCGACGGTACGGCTGGTCGGCTCGGCGCAGGCCAACCTGTTCGCCTCGGTCTCCTCCGGGATCCACGCGCTGTCCGGTCCGCTGCACGGTGGCGCCAACGAGGCCGTCCTGCAGATGCTCGGCCAGATCCGGGCCGACGGCGGCGATGTCGAGGCGTTCGTGCGGCGGGTCAAGAACAAGGAGCGCGGGGTCCGGCTGATGGGTTTCGGCCACCGGGTCTACAAGAACTACGACCCCCGCGCGGCCATCGTCAAGAAGGCGGCACAGGAGGCGCTGTCCCGGATGGCCCAGCCCGACCCGCTGCTCGACCTCGCCATGCGGCTGGAGGAGATCGCGCTCGCTGACGACTTCTTCGTCTCCCGCAAGCTGTACCCCAACGTGGACTTCTACACCGGACTCATCTACAAGGCGATGGGGTTCCCGACGAAGATGTTCACGGTACTGTTCGCGCTCGGCCGGCTACCCGGCTGGATCGCGCAGTGGCGGGAGATGATGGGCGACCCGGCGCAGAAGCTGGGCCGGCCGCGCCAGGTCTACACCGGCGCGGCCGAACGAGCCTTCGTACCGATGGAGGAGCGGTAGTTACGTCGACCGGGAGTACACCTGCTCCTTGTCGTTCCCGTCGGGTACCACGTTGGGGTAGAAGGAGTTGAACCCGACCCCGGCGTCGCACATGAACGTCTCCCCACTGGACTGCGGGATCGGCATGCCTGTGCTCGTGACGCTCACCAGCGTGGTCGTCTTCTTCAGGCGGTCGCGCACGTAGATCTGCGGCAGCTCGTTCGCCTTGGCCCCGTTGAACGCGACGAACCGGCGACGTAGGCGTCGGTGTCGCGGTTCCGGTCGTCGGCCGTGTACCGGCTGAGCGGGCTGAACGCCACGAACCGGCCGTCGTTGCTCATGTCCCAGCCCAGCGTGTCGTCGTCGACCTGCGCGCCGCTGCGCTTCACGCTCACCAGGGTCGTCGTGCCGGCCTGCGTGTCGTAGACGAACACCGTCGCGAGCCCGTTCGCGTCATTGGCTGACCTCGTCGACCGCGCCGCCGCAGCGGCCGGAACGAGAAGTACTGTCCGCATGGCGCTCTATATGCCAGGCGGTCGATGCGACCGGGCTTGATCGCCTGGCGGGCTGAACAATTCTGCACAACCGGGTGCTACGTGCGGCGGCGGACCCAGCCGAAGATCCCGGTGGCCACGAAGAGGATCAGCCCGATGATGAACAGCCAGAACAGGCCCTTGATGACCAGGCCGAGGACGGACAGAACCAGCCAGATGACCAGCAGCGTGAGGACGAGACCGAGCATGCCCGCTGGATGCCCTCCGCCGCCCGCCGGTAAACGTACGGGAACTGTTCAGATCCACTTTCATCGACCGTCGCCACCGCCGCTCTACGGTCGGCGAACGAATGCCTGTCGTTCGTGCCGCAGGGGAGGAACGGATGGTGAAGAGGAAGACGGTCGTCCGCGGGCTCGCCGCCGCGGGAGCTGTGGTGATCGTGGCAGCCGGTGCCGCGGCCGCCCACTCGGGCGCGCCGCACGCCGGGCCGGGCCCGGACGGTACCGCGGTGATCCCGATCGGGTACCGGGTGACCCCGGCCGGCAGCCAGGGCCGGCTGGGCGACCTGCCGTTGACGGTCAAGCCGTTCCCGGACGGGAAGGTGGCCCTGGTCGTCAACGCCGGTCAGGGCGTCCAGTCGCTGCAGGTCGTCGACGCCGGCGACGGCACGGTGGTGCAGAGCATCGCGTACCGGTCGCCCGAAGCGCTCTTCGTCGGGGCGGCATTCAGCCCGGACGGCCGGAAGGCCTACGTGAGCGCGGGTGGCAACAACAAGATCCGTACCTTCGACGTGGCCGGCGACCGGCTGACCGAGACCGCGCCGATCCCGCTGCCGACGACCAACCCGGCCGGGGTCACGGTCAACCTGTACCCGGCCGACCTCGCGCTGACGCCGGACGGCAGGCGGCTCGTCGTCGCCGACTCGGTCGCGGATGCGGCGACCGTCATCGACCTGGCGACGAACGCGAGCCAGACGGTCGCGGTGGGGCACGCGCCTTACGGCGTCGCGATCAGCGCGGACGGGAAGTCCGCCTACGTGAGCAACCAGGGAGGTACCACGGTGTCCGTGCTCGACCTGACCGGTACCGCGCCGGTCGTGCGGGCCACGGTCACCGTCGGCGTGCACCCGAACCGGGAACTGCTGGACCCCCGTCGCCACCTGCTCTACGTCGCCGACGGCGACAGCGACCAGATCTCCGTGCTCGACACGGCCACGGACGCGGTGGTACGGACGATCGAGCTGGCTCCATACGGTGGCGCCCAGGTCGGCTCGAACCCCGATGCGCTGGTCCTGTCGCCCGACGGCGACACGCTCTACGTCGCCAACTCCGGGAACAACGACGTCGCGGTGGTCGCCGCGCGCAGCGGGAAGGTACGCGGCCTGATCCCCACCGGCTGGTACCCGAGTTCGCTGTCCATTGTGGACGGACGGCTGCTCGTCAGCAACGCCAAGGGACTGGGCGCCGGGCCGAACGACGGGCCGGACCACCCGAACCCGTACCACACGTTCACCGCACCCGACCAGTACGTCGGTTCGATGATGGTCGGCACGCTCTCGCGGATCGGCCTGCCGCTGCACGACGACCAGCTGGACCGCTGGACGAAGCAGGTCAACCAGAACGACGGGTTCGACCGGCACGACGACAGCCGCGATGCGGCCGCCAGTGTGATCCCGCGCCGCCCGCACGAGCGCTCGCCGATCCAGCACGTGATCTACATCGTCAAGGAGAACCGCACCTACGACCAGGAGTTCGGCAGCCTCGGCAAGGGCAACGGCGACGCGACGCTGAACCTCTTCGGGGACGAGTCGGCGCCCAACGCCCGGGCGCTGGCCCGGCAGTTCTCCACTGTGGACAACTTCTACGCCAACGCCGAGATCAGCGCGCAGGGCTGGAACTGGGTGGTGGCCGGCAACTCCAACGGGTACACCGAGCAGACCTGGGCGGCCAACTACTCCGGCCGCAACCACGGGTACCCCTCGGAGAGCAACGACCCGGCGATCGCGCCGCAGCGGCCGGACAACGCCTGCATCTGGCAGCGGCTGGCCCACGAGAAGGTGTCCTTCCGCAACTACGGCTTCTACGTCAACCCCACCCCGGCCGGGCGGTACGCCGCGGGCGATCCGGTACTGGACGCGCAGACCGACCACGCCTACCCCGGGTACGACCTGTCCTGCCCGGACGCTGCGCCGGTTGCCGTCCCGTGCGGGACCACCCGGATCGCCGAGTGGCGCAAGGAGTTCGACGGCTACGTGGCCGCGGGCAACCTTCCCACGGTCGAGTTCGTCCGGTTGCCGAACGACCACACCGCCGGTACGCGGCCGGGCGCACCGACGCCGCGGACATACGTGGCCGACAACGACTGGGCGCTCGGCCAGCTCGTCGACGCGGTGTCCCACTCGGCGTACTGGAAGTCCACGGCCATCTTCGTGACCGAGGACGACGCGCAGAACGGCCCGGACCAGGTCGACGCCCACCGCACGCTGGCGCTGGCGATCAGCCCGTACACCCAGACCGGCCGGGTCGACTCGACGTTCTACAGCACCGACTCGATGCTGCGTACCGTCGAGCTGCTCACCGGGCTGCGTCCGCTCACCCAGTTCGACGCGTACGCGACGCCGATGCTCGGATCGTTCACCAACCGGCCGAACTTCGCGCCGTACCGCTCGGTCAAGCCCAGCCAGCCGCTGGACGAGGTCAACGGTCCGACGGCACCGCTGGCCGCCCAGTCCGCCGCGCAGGATCTGACCGCGGAGGACCGGATCGACGAGCAACTGTTCAACCAGGCGATCTGGAAGAGCGTCAAGGGCGCCGATTCGGTAATGCCGGCGCCGCGGTACACGCTGTGGGGCTCCGTCCCGCCTCCCGCACCGGCACCCGCACCTGCGGGCGCCCCGGCGAAGCCGGCCGGCGACGACTGAGCACACCTGTAGCGCCGCCGCGTGAAGCGCGCGGCGGCGCTACGGCGCCAGGCGGCCTGCCCCCTGGAGGGGTGTAAACGTCCAAGATCTCGCAGTAGACGAGTCGGCAATGACGTGAAATGCCCTTTACGCGGGCTTTTGTAAGGTACGGTGGGGTGCGGTTGAGGGGCGGTGTGCGCCGGTGGAGGCCTGGCTCATCGAGGCACTTTTCATGCTGGTGTTCATCCGGGCACTGGCCGCGTACCTGACGCGTCGTGATCCCTTGCAGCGTGACGTCACGCTCGTGTTCACCGCGATGGCGGTGCTGTTCGTGACCGCCCTCGTGCGCCGGTTCATCCCGGCCACTCCGGCCATCTTCGACACCCTGGCCTCAGCTGTCGTGCTCGCCCAGCCGTACCTGACGCTGCGGTTGGCGGCGCGGCTGCGCCGGGTACCCCCGTGGTTGATGGCGCTGGCCCTCGCCGGCTGGGCGGCGAGCGCGGCGCTGCTCGTACCGTTCGGTGCCAGGCTCCCACCCTGGGCAGTTCTCGCCGTCGTCGGTGCCTTCGTCGCCACCGAGCTGGTCGCATCCGGGTACTTCCTGGCCGAGGGTGCCCGCCGGGCCGGCGCGCCCTGGGTCCGGCTGGTCTCCGCGGCGCTCGGGACGATCCTGTTCGCGTCAGCGGCGCCGATGCCGTCCTGGTGCTGACGAGCGACGGGGCGACGGCCGCCGCCGTGGCGCGGCACCGGCTGAGGTCGGAGGAGCTGATCAGCTGCGCTGCCGAGGCGCTGGACCGGTTGACCCGGGCGCGGCAACCGGTTGCGCTCACCCGCCTGGGCGAGGACCTCGGCTGCATCGGCCGGGCCGCGCCGGCCGGCACCCGCTTCCTGACGGCGGTACCGCTGCGCACGCCGGACACGGTACGTGGGGCGCTGATCCTGCTCAACCGGTACCGGATGCTGTTCGACGAGGACGACGTCCGGCTGCTCGGTGAGCTGGGTGCG
>WNGG01001604.1_pt1 | contig 28298 bp, 22 predicted proteins | sample 5400661 | NCBI WGS metagenome assembly WNGG01 (sample SAMN13153372, study PRJNA577476) | soil metagenome | isolation source: 100 cm soil or saprolite under Garry oak tree replicate 1 | place: USA:California | collected 2016-06-15
GAACGGGCCGGGCTCACCATGTACGGCCAGATGACCGCGGGGTCGTGGATCTACATCGGCACCCAGGGGATCCTGCAGGGCACCTACGAGACGTTCGTGGCCGCCGGGCGGCGGCACTTCGCAAGCGAGGACCTCTCGGGGCGGCTGGTGGTCAGCTCCGGCCTCGGCGGCATGGGCGGCGCGCAGCCGCTCGCCGCGACGATGGCCGGAGCCGTGTTCCTCGGGTTCGAGGTCGATCCGCGGCGCCTGCGGCGCAGGCTCTCGCAGCGGTACCTGGACGAGGAGGCGCCCTCGCTGGACGCGGCGCTGCGGAGGGCCGGGCAGGCCCGGGACCGCGGCGAGGCGGTCTCCATCGGGGTGGTCATGAACGCCGCCGAAGCCCTGCCCGAGCTGGTGCGGCGCGGCGTGGTCCCCGACCTGCTCACGGATCAGACGTCAGCTCACGATCCGCTGAACGGGTACGTCCCGGCGGGCCTGTCGGTGGAGGAAGCCGCCGAGCTGCGCGCCCGCGACGACCAGGAGTACGTCCGCCGCGCACGGGCCAGCATGGCCGAGCACGTCCGCGCCATGCTGGAGCTGCGCCGCCGCGGCGCCCACGTCTTCGACTACGGCAACAACCTGCGGGCCGAGGCGCAAGAAGGTGGCGCCGCCGACGCATTCGCGTACCCTGGATTCGTGCCTGCGTACATCCGGCCGCTGTTCTGCCAGGGGGCCGGCCCGTTCCGCTGGGTGGCCCTGTCGGGCGACCCGGCCGACATCCACACCACTGACGAGGCGCTGATGGCCGAGTTCCCCGACAAGCCTGCCCTGCACCGGTGGCTGCGGCTGGCGCGCGAGCGGGTCCAGTTCCAGGGCCTGCCGGCGCGCATCTGCTGGCTGGGGTACGGCGAGCGGGCCCGCGCCGGCCTCGTGTTCAACGAGCTGGTGCGCAGCGGGCGCGTGAAGGCCCCGCTGGTGATCGGGCGCGACCACCTCGACTGCGGCTCGGTCGCCTCTCCGAACCGGGAGACCGAAGCGATGAAGGACGGCTCCGACGCCATCGCCGACTGGCCCATCCTGAACGCGCTGGTGAACGCGGTGAACGGCGCCTCGTGGGTGTCGTTCCACCACGGCGGAGGGGTCGGCATCGGCTACTCGCTCCACGCCGGGCAGGTGATCGTCGCCGACGGCACCGACGCGGCGGCGCGGCGGCTGGAGCGGGTGCTGACCGGCGACCCGGCCATGGGCATCCTGCGCCACGCCGACGCCGGATACGAGGAGGCCATCCAGGTGGCTCGTGAACGCGGGGTTCGGATACCGGGGCTGACGCGATGATCTCGCTTTCGATCCGCCATGCCCGGCTGGCGACGATGGAGGGCGCGCAGGCGGCGCCACTGGACGGGCCGCTCGCGCTGGTCGAGGACGGCGCCGTCGCGATCGACGGCGACCGCATCGCCTACGTCGGCCCCGACCACGAGCTGGCGGAGAAGATGGCGGCCGGCGAGCTCTCGCGCGACCCGCGCGCAGTGGAGATCGACGCGGCCGGGGCGCTGGTCACCCCGGGTTTCGTCGACCCGCACACGCACCTGCTCTTCGCGGGCGACCGCTCCGCGGAGTTCGCGCAGCGGCTGTCGGGCGCCACCAATTCGGAGATCGCGCAGACCGGCGGCGGAATCATCTCCACCGTGCAATCGACCCGGGCCGCTTCGGACGACCAGCTGGTGGAAGGAGCGAGGCAACGCCTCGCTCGCCTCACGCGCGGCGGCGTCACCACCGTCGAGGTGAAGAGCGGCTACGGAGCTTCCATCGAGCAGGAGCTGCGGCTCCTGCGCCTCATCCGCCAGGCCGGCCAGGGCGCGAGCTGCGACGTGGTGCCCACCCTGCTCGGCCTGCACGCGGTCCCGCCGGAGATGGACCGGCACGCGTGGGTCAAGGTGGTGGCGACCGAGCTCACCTCCGAGGCCGCCAAGCAGGGGCTGGCGCACGGCTGCGACGCGTTTTGCGACAAGGGCGCGTTCACCACCGACGAGTGCCGCACCGTGCTGGAAGCCGGCGTGCGCGCCGGCCTGGTTGCGCACTTGCACGCCGACCAGCTGACCAACACCGCGGGCGCGGCGCTCGCGGCGGTGATCGGCTGCTCCAGCGCCGACCACCTCGAGCGGACCGGAGCGGCGGGCGTCGAGGCGATGGCCCGCTCCGGCACCACGGCCGTGTTGCTGCCGCTGGCGGCGTGGTTCCTGCGCGACTCGAAGCCCGCGCAAGCCGGGCCCTTCCTCGCCGCCGGCGTGCCGGTGGCGCTGGGATCGAACCTCAATCCGGGCAGCCAGCGCATGGAGGGCGCTTCGCTGCTGCTCGCGGCGGGGTGCCTGTTCAGCGGGCTCTCTCCGGCACAGGCGCTGTGGGCCTGCACGGTGGGCGCCGCCCGGGCGCTGCACATGGACGATCGGGGCCGCCTCGCTCCGGGGCTGCGCGCCGACCTGGTGGTGCACGCCACCCGAGACCCGGCCCATCTGCCCTACCACGCCGGCGTCGACCACGCCCGCCTCGTCCTCCGCCGCGGCCAGATCATCCTCGACCTCCGCCGCGATCCCCCATTGAACTGCGGCTAACTGCGTTTCACGCGGAGCGCGCGGAGAGAGCGGAGGGCGCGGAGAACGGGGTTCTCAAAACCAAAAGCTCCGCGCGCTCCGCGTCCTCCGCGCTCTCCGCGTGAAACGCTTGTAGCCCAAGCGCGGCTCTAGTCGAGGGATTCGCCGTCGTACATGGAGTCGATCTGGGGCTTGTACTTCTGGGTGGCGGCCTTTCGCTTCACCTTGAGGGTGGGCGTCAGCTCCCCGTTCTCCAGCGAGAAGTCGCGCTCGAGGATGGTGAACCGCTTCACCGTCTCGTACGAGGGGAGGGTCGCGTTCAGCCGGTCGATGGCGTCCTGCACCTTGGCCCGGACGGCCTTCGAGGAGGCCGCGTCCCGGTAGCTGCCGGCCGGCTCGCCCGCCTCGCCCGCGGCCTTCTTCGCCTGGTCCTCCGCCACGGTCACCAGCACCGCGACGTACTTGCGGCGGTCGCCGATCACCACCACCTGGCTGATCAGCTCGCTCATGGTCTTGAGCGCTCCTTCGATCGCCTGCGGCGCGATGTACTTGCCCCCGCTGGTCTTGATCAAGTCCTTCTTGCGGTCGGTGATGCGCAGGTAACCGTCGGCATCGACGTCGCCGATGTCCCCGGTGTGGAACCAACCGTCCTTGTCGATCACCTCGGCGGTGGCCTCGGGCAGCCCGAAGTAGCCGCGCATGATGTGGCGGCCCCGCTGGAGGATCTCGCCGTCCTCGGCGATCTTCACCTCGACGCCGGGGAACGGCCTCCCCACCGTGCCGAGCTTGTTCTGCCCGGGCAGGTTGACGCTGGTCAGCGCGATGGTCTCGGTGAGGCCGTAGCCCTCCAGCAGGTCGAAGCCGAGCAAGTCGAAGAAGTATGCGATCTTCCGCGCCAGCGGAGCGCCGCCCGACACGAAGGTGTGGATTCGCCCGCCGAAGCGCTTCGACAGCTTGTCCTTGATCTTGGGGAAGACCAGCTTGCGCGCCAGCCCGAACGCGAACGAAGAGTACCCCTGCCCCTTGTCCTTCGCCCTGGCGTACATCTCGAACTCGCGCATCGCCATCCGGAAGAGGGTCCCCGAAAGGCCCTTCTGCGCCATGCCGTTGGCGACCACGTTGTTGAACGCCTTCTCGTAGACACGCGGCACCGCCGAAAGCACGGTGGGGCCCGTCTCGCCGGCGTTGTCGACCAGGCGGTCCACCGACTCGGCATAGATCATCTTGAGCCCGCTCCCGAACCAGGCCGCCTTGATGATCTGGGCGAAGGAGTGGGCGAAGGGGAGGAACAAGAGATGTGCGTCGTCGCGCTGCAACAATCCCGTGCCGACCGCCGCCTCGGCGGCGAAGATGAGCTGGTCGTTGGTGGTCATTACGCCCTTGGGCGTGCCGGTGGTGCCGCTGGTGTAGAGGATGGTGGACAGCTCGTCCCGCCGCTGCTGCTCGAGCCGCTGCTGCAGCTCGCCCGGCACGCGCCCCTTGTGCTCCTTGCCGCGCGCGACGAGCCGGGCGAAGGACAGTCCCCAGTCGCCGTCTCCCTCGCCCTCGAGCAGCACGCAGCAGCGGACCGCGGGGAGCTGCGCGCGCACCTCGCGCAGCTTGCGCAGCTGCTTGTCGTCCTCGACGAAGACCAGCGTCGCGCCGGAGTTCTGCACGATGTAGCCGATCTCCTCGGCGGTGTTGGAGTGGTAGATGGGCACGCTCACCCCGCCGGCGTGGGCGATTCCGAGATCGGCCACCGTCCATTCCACGCGCGTGGAGCCGACCAGCGAGACCTTGTCGCCCGGCTTCACGCCGGCCGCGATGAGCCCCCAGGCCGCTTCCTCGGCCAGGCCGGCCAGCTCGGCCCAGGTGAGCGGCTTCCAGGCGCCCCCGGTCTTGCGCAGCGCGGCCACGCGCTGGGGATCGCCGGCCGCGCGCAGCCGGAACAGCCCGGCCACGGAACGGACGGTCGCGAAATCCTCCTTGAGCCTCTGCATCGAGCCCATCGCCTTCTGTGCGGTCGCCATCGGATGCTCCCGATCAGTGCTTCGCCTTCCACTTGCGAGCCTGGTCCTTGATGCGTCTCTCCTCCGGCAGGTCCTTCCCCCCCGGCGCGTCGAGGATCTGCTGCACCAGCTTCTGGGCCTCGTCCGCCTCTCCTTCCAGCCCGTTCAGGAGCAGCGAGTCGGCGAGGTACAGCTTGGCGCGCCAGTTGTTGGGATGGGAGCGGACCGCGGCCCGGAGCACCTTGATGGACTCCTCGGGGTCGCGCTTGGGCCAGGGTAGCTTGAAGAAGTACCGTCCCCAGACGACTTGCGGCGCGCCGTCCAGGAAGTCCTTGTCGATGCGGAGCGCCGCGAGCATCCGTTCGCGGAACTTGCCTTCCAGCCCCTGCGAGAGCGCGGTCAGGATCCCCACGCCCTCCGAGTAGAGCCCCACGCCGACGCCCGAGAAGTAGTGCCCGCGCACGTCCGCGGGGTTCGCCTGGATGGCCTTGTCGCCGGCCTCCCAGGCGGTCTTCCCTTTGGCGGCCTTGTCGTCCGAGCCATCGGGCTCGCCGTCGGCCTCCCAGGCCACCAGCGACGCCTGGCGGCGGGTGGTCTCGAATCCGTTCGGGTCTTCGGCGAGATGCTCCTGGATGAGGTCCTTGAGCTGCTTGAGCACCGCCGGATCGTCGCGCCGCTTCCAGAGATCGTCCCAGCTCGCCATCCACTCGGCGGAGACACCGGGCCGATCCTGCACCCGGGGGCCGAGGGGGACGATCTCCGGCGGGATCTGCAGCCCGGGAGGGACGGTGGGCCGCGGCGGACCGGGCGGCTGGCCTTGCGCCACCGCCCCGGAGGCGGCGGCGAGCACGGCCACGGCGCTGCGGCACGCGAGACCCATCGGAATCCTCCGGGAAACCCTCCGCTCCTATCATTGGCCCAAGGGCGCGAGCAACGCCTGCACGCTGCCGGGCGGACGCGAGTTGGCGTAGACTACTCTCGGACGCGATCTGCGCCCGGAGGGTCCGATGGCGGCATCGAGCGAGCGGGAGGAGCGGGCGGTCACGGCCGCGGATCTCAAATCCGGCGTCAAGCTCCTCGCCGGACACTCCGTGTTGCTGATCGTGAGCGACGGCCGCGGGGACCGGCGGCTGTTGCGCCGTCCGGAGCCTGGGCGGGGCGGTCAGCCGTCCGCGAGGTAGCGGATGTCCCAGACGTCGTCGGGCTGCAGCGTGCACGCGCCGGTGAAGCGCACCGCCGGGCCGTCGGGAGTCTCGATCAGGTCGAATCCCTGACCGGGCGCGCAGTCGAGGGCGGCCCCGGCGCGGTCGACCCGCACGCGCAGGTACTCGAGGCCGCTCGGGCGCGCGAGCAGCTCGATCTGCTTGGGAATGCCGATCACCGCGGCGAGCCGGCCCAGCGGGCCGCCGGCGTCGTCGCTGCACACGCTCGCCGCCAGGCCCTGGAAGGCGGTGGCCATCTCCACGTAGCGCCGCCCGGGCACTTGCCCGTCGCAGAACGTCTTGCACTCGGCGGTGCAGTCGGCCATGCAGAGCGCGAACGGCGTGGCGCCCGCGCACCGGTTCTGGCAGGCCTGCTGGGCCGCCGGCTGGTCGCAGCGCGCCTGGCAGGCGCCGTCCGTGCACACTCCCGGCTCGCGGGTCCCGTCCTTCAGGCTGACGATGGCCGCGACCTGCACTTCCTTCGGGCTGCCGTCGGCGTTGGCGAGCGCGCGGAGGAAGTTCACGTACCGGGCCACCGGCTCGAGCGAGGAGATGCCGGTCCCGTCTCCCGAGGCTTGCCGGGCGCACTGGTCGATCACGTTTCCTTGCGCGTCCTTCACCAGCATGGAGAAGCGCTGCTGCGGATCGGAGCAGTCCTCGGCGTCGCTGAAGAACGCCACCACGATCTTGGCGCCGTCGCGCAGGAACCCGGACGAGGCATCGCCGAGCGCCAGCCGCATCGCCTCCAGTCCCTGCGGCTGCCGCGCGCCGTTCGAGCCCGCCTGGACGTCGCTCGCAACCCATCTGCTAAAAGAAACCGGGTCGGTCGAGCTGCGCCGCAGCACCGCGCCCGGATTGCCGGGCGCGACCCGGAGCTTGCCCGCCTCGGCCGGGAAGCTGCGCAGGCACGCGGCGGCCTTGCACACGTAGCCGGGCGCGCCCCAGTCGCTGTCGCATTGCGCGGCGGCCTTCGCGTCGCCGTCGGGCCCGCAGCCCCCGAACCGCTCGAAGATCGAGGTGGTCACCGCTGCGACCTGGTAGTCCACGGGCGGCTGCAGCGCATCGAGCTGCGCGGTGAAGCCGGCCAGGGCCTGGGCGAGCCGATCCTGCTTGCCGGACATCGAAAGGGAGTCGTCGACGACGAAGAGGATGTCGGCCTTGGTTGCCACCTTGACCTGGCTGTGCTGGGCGACGGCGACGAGTGTCGCCGGCTGCACGGGGACCGCGACGTAGCTCTGGCAGGACGTTCCCGCGACGAGCAGCGTGAGAAAGGGTACAACTATCCTGACGCGCATCTGGCGTCGTCCCTCCCGAGGGGCGGCTACTTGCGGGGGCAAGCTGGAGATGGTGAGGAGGCCCGTCAAGGTTGCGATGGCACGCCCGGCCGCCAGGGGTTGCAAAGCATTTGCCAGGGTGTGTCGGGTGGCTACATTGGGCGTTCGCCGTTAAACACGGAGAATGATTTTGCCCACCTACGGAGGGACCTAGCGATGTCGGAGAAGGGAAAGGTCGTCACCCCGGCAGCGCCGGGCCTCATCAACAAAGAAGACATCCCGCAGGTCCTGCCCATCCTGCCCTTGCGCAATAGCGTGTTCTTCCCGGGCGGCGTGTTGCCGCTGGCGGTCGGCCGCCAGAAGACCATCGCCCTGATCAAGGACGCGGTGCGCGACGACCAGGTGATCGGCGTCGTCACCCAGCGCAAGGCGGAGGAGGAGGACCCGGGCGCCGCGGACCTGCACTCGATGGGGACCGTCGCCCGCATCGTGAAGCTGCTCAAGATGGGCGAGGACAACTACTCGCTCGTGGTGCAGGGGCTCGCGCGCTTCCGCGTGGTCGAGCTGGTGCAGGAGCACCCCTACCTCAAGGCGCGCATCGAGCCGGTCGAGGACAAGACGCCGCAGGAGGAAGTGGAGGTCGAGGCCCTCGGGATCAACCTCAAGAAGCTGGCCCGCGAGGTCATCGAGATGATGCCCGAGCTGCCGGCCGCCGCCACCGAGCTGGTGGAGAGCATCACCCAGCCCGGCCACCTCGCCGACCTCATCGCCGCCAACGTCGACGTGCCCATCGAGGAGAAGCAGCAGGTCCTCGAGACGGTCGACTTGAAGGAGCGGATGAAGCTCGTCCTCGAGCTCTTGAACCGCAAGCGCGAGATCCTGAAGCTCAGCTCGAAGATCGACTCGCAGGTCAAGGGCGAGATGTCCAAGACCCAGCGCGAGTACTACCTGCGCCAGCAGCTCAAGGCGATCAAGGAGGAGCTGGGCGAATTGGGCGAGGAGGAGGAGGAGCTGGACGAGCTGGGCGAGCGCATCAAGAAGCTCGGCCTGCCGCCCGACGTGGAGAAGGTCGCCAACAAGGAGCTGAACCGCCTCAAGAGCATCCCCACCGCCTCGTCCGAGTACACGGTCGCGCGCACCTACCTGGAGTGGATCGCCGACCTGCCCTGGTCGAAGAAGACGGACGACAACCTCGACGTCGAGAACGCCCGCGACCAGCTCAACCGCGACCACTACTCGCTGGACAAGGTGAAGAAGCGCATCCTCGAGTACCTGGCGGTGCGGAAGCTGAAGAACGACATGAAGGGCCCCATCCTCTGCTTGGTGGGTCCTCCGGGCGTCGGCAAGACGTCGCTGGGCCAGAGCATCGCCAAGTCGACGGGGCGCAAGTTCGTCCGGCTCTCGCTGGGCGGCGTGCGCGACGAGGCGGAGATCCGCGGCCACCGGCGCACCTACGTGGGCGCCCTCCCGGGCCGCATCCTCCAGTCGATGAAGAAGGCCGGGACCATCAACCCGGTGATGATGCTCGACGAGATCGACAAGCTGGGCGCCGACTTCCGCGGCGACCCCAGCGCGGCGCTCCTCGAGGTGCTCGATCCGGAGCAGAACAACAGCTTCTCCGATCACTACCTCGACGTGCCGTACGACCTCTCGAAGATCATGTTCATCGCCACCGCCAACCAGCTCGACCCCATCCCGCCGCCCCTGCGCGACCGCATGGAGGTCATCGAGCTGCCCGGCTACACGTTCGAGGAGAAGATCCACATCGCCAAGAACCACCTCATCCCCAAGCAGGTGAGGGAGCACGGCCTGTCGGTGGACAACCTCGAGCTGTCCGACGCGGCGCTGACCAAGATCACCGCCAGCTACACGCGTGAGGCCGGCGTTCGCAACCTGGAGCGCACCATCGCCGACGTCTGCCGCGCGGTGGCGGTCGACGTGGCCAAGGGCTCCAGCGCCAAGCGGGTGATCACGCCGGAGGAGCTGGAGATCATCCTGGGGCCGGAGAAGTTCTGGTCCGAGACGGCGGAGCGCACCGAGCTCCCCGGCGTAGCGACGGGCCTCGCCTGGACGGCCGCGGGCGGCGACCTCCTCTTCATCGAGGCGACCAAGATGCAGGGCAAGGGCGGCATCACGCTGACCGGCCAGCTCGGCGACGTGATGAAGGAGTCCTGCCAGGCGGCGCTCAGCTACACGCGCAACAAGGCGCTGAAGCTGGGCATCGACCCGCGCTTCCTGGAGAAGCAGGACCTCCACATCCACTTCCCGGCGGGCGCGATTCCCAAGGACGGGCCGTCGGCGGGCGTGACCATCTTCACGGCGCTGACCTCGCTCCTGACCGGGATCCGGGTCCGCGGCGACGTGGCGATGACCGGCGAGGCCACGCTGCGCGGCCTGGTGCTGCCGGTGGGCGGCATCAAGGAGAAGGTGCTGGCGGCGCACCGGGCGGGCATCAAGCGGATCATCCTGCCGGAGCGCAACAAGAAGGACCTGCAGGACGTCCCGGAGCAGGCGAAGAAGGAGATGGAGTTCGTCTTCGCCCACTCGATGGACGACGTCCTCAAGTCGGCGCTGGAAGAGGATCCCTTCGAGAAGGCGGCGAAGAATCCCCTTCCTCCGGAGGCCCCGCAGCCTCCTCCGGCCGAGACTCCCCAACCCGGCGTCCGCGCCTGAACACCGCGGCCAACGGAGTTGGCCGCGGAATCGCCGCTCAGGCAACCCGCTCCAAGAGGCCTCCCTCTCCGGGAGGCCTTTTGTTTGCTTACGCCTTACTTGTTCGCTTTGCGCTCTCTCGGAGATTCCGCGGCCAACTGGCGTTGGCCGCGGTGCTAGGAGCGGCAGACGCGGGATTTGCCTTCCTTCTTGGCGCGGTAGAGGGTGGCGTCGGCGCGGGCGAGGAGCTCCTCGAGCGAGGAGCAGCCTTCCGCGCTGGCCACGCCGATCGAGACCGTCGCGCTGAGGCTCTGGTCGAGTACTTGGAGGGGGTGCTGGGCGAGGCGTCCCAGCAGGCGCTCGGAGGTGATCACCGCCCCGTCCACCGAGGTGTCCGGCATCAGCGCGACGAACTCGTCCCCGCCGATGCGGGCCGGCAGGTCGCTCGCGCGCAGGGTCGCCCGCAGCAGCGTGCCGATGTGCTGCAGCAAGGCGTCTCCGGCCGCATGGCCGAAGTTGTCGTTGATGTGCTTGAACCCGTCCACGTCCAGCGCGGCGCAGGCCAGCGGATGCCCGTGCCGGCGGTGGCGCACCCACTCGTTGTCGCCCTGGTCGAGGAACGCGCGCCGGTTGAAGAGCCCGGTGAGCGGGTCGTTCCGCGCCAGCTCGCGCAGCCTCCCGGTCATCGCCGCGAGCTGCGCCAGCATCTCCGAGTGCCGCCGCTTGAGCGCCTCGACCTGGTCGACGAGCCCCTCGGTGACCGGGATCTCGCGCCCCAGGCCCGCCACCAGCTGGCCCTCCAGCTCGAAGAACCGGTAGGTCGCGGGGACCAGCCGGTCGCGGCCCCGGTGGGTCAGCTCCAGCGAGAAGGCCTGGGTCGCGTCGCGCTCCAGGCCCATCGCCTGCTCGAACCGCGCTCGGGACGGTTCGTCGAGCGACCGCACGAACTCCCTCCCCGGCTCGAGCTGCGCGACGGCCGCGCGCAGGCCCGCGCTCGCCCGCACGACCCTGAGCTCCGCATCGAGCACGACCAGCAGGTCGGGGCACCGCTCGACCAGGATGGAATCCAGACTGTCGCCCAAGGAAGGGGAACCTCTGCGATCAGGATAGTGGTGGAGATTCCCCGCACAAAAGGTGAGTGGATGTCGGGAGCGAAACCACCCGTGCGGCCGAGCCAGGCCGGTTGCACCCGCCGGCAACGCGTGGAATCTCTCCGGCGTGGAACGGAAGGTCGTGCTGGTCACCGGGGCGGCGGGGCTCATCGGGTCCCATCTGTGCGAGGCGTTCGTGCGCGCCGGATGGGAGGTGCGCGCGGTCGATCGGCCGGGCGCCGACCTGTCCGAGGCCCGCGCGGTGGGCGCCGCCCCGTCCGAGGCGCAGCTCGGCAGCCCCGAGGGCGCGCTGTTCGCGGCCGAGCTGGCGAAGGGCGCGGGGCTGGTCGCGCACGCCGCGTTTCCCGGCGCGGGGCTCAAGGAGGAGGCGCTGGCGTCGGCGCGCGCCTCCATGGCCGCCGCGCTGGCCGCGGGCGCGCCGCTCCTGCTCCTGTCGAGCTGCACGGTCTACGGGCGGCCCCGCAACCTGCCCTGCGAGGAGGGCGATCCCAAGCGGCCCGTCGACGCGCACGGGATCGCGCGCTGGGCGGTGGAACGCGAGGCGTACCTCTGGCGCCGCACGCGCGGGCTCAAGCTGGTGGTGCTGCGCCCCGCCCTCACCTACGGCCCCCGGCAGCAGCGCGGCCTGGCCGCGGCGCTGGTGGTCGCCTCGCTCGCCGCCCACCGGGATCGCGCGCTCTGGCTGCCGCGCCGGGGCCCGGTGGTGCACGCCGTCCACGCCGAGGACGTCGCGCGCGCCGCCCTGCTCCTGGCCGAGCACGAGCACCTGCCGGCTCTCTTCGGGCGAGCGTACAACGTCGCCGACGACGTCCCGCTCCCGCTGGAGGAGCTGGCGCGCGCGGTGCTGCAGGCGGCTGGCGCCCGCGAGGCGGGGCGGCTGCCCTACTCGCCGGCGTCGGCCCGCGCCGGTCTGTGGGTCCTGCGCCACACGCCCTCGTGGGTCTTCTGGAACCGTCTCAACAAGCGACTCGCGCGGGCCTGGCTGCGCGCGTGGGAAGGGCGCCCGCCGGCCGCGCCCCCGCGGCTGACGCCGGATCTGCTCGAGCAGCTCGCCGCCGACCGCTACTACGACACCAGCCGCCTGCGCGCGCTGGGGTTCGTGCCTCGTTGGCCGAGCGCGATCGACGGGCTCCTGGAGCTCGCCACGCAGAGCCGCGCACAGGGCCTCCTGCCCGCGCCGCACGGGGCGCCGGCGCTGCCGCAGCCGGCGCGCACCGGAAGTTGACACCACCCGGACTCAGGCCCTGAGATCGATCGAATGGCCGAGTCCGCCGCCGAGCTGGAGCAGAGGGCCGAGCGCGCCGTGCGCCGCGGCGAGCTGCTCGAGGCGCTGCGGCTCTTCGAGGAGCTGATCGTCCGGGACCCGGGCGACGAGCGGGTGCGCCAGCGGATGGAATCGGTGCGCGCGCTGGTGCAGCCGGCGGAGCTTTCGGATCGGCCCCGGCCGGAGCTGGAGGAGGCGGAGCCCAGGCCCGCCGCCGGGACGCTCACCGACGCGGAGCAGGGCGAGCTGCACGCCAGCGCCGGCCGGTTCGTGGAGGCGCTGCGCTGCTACGAGCGCGCGGCGGCCGAGGCGCCGGACAACGAGCTGCTCCGCGAGCGGCTGGAGGAGCTGCGCGAGCTGGCTCCGCCCGGCGCGCGGGCCGACCTCGGTTCCGCCGAGCAGCTCCCGGCGCCGGCCTCGGCGCACGCGCAGCCGCGGGCGGCGGCCCGATCCCAGAAGGTGGCACATGCGAGCTTCGCCCCGCTCGAGGGCGAGCGCGCGCCGCAGGCGCTGCCCCGCGACCCGGTGAAGATGCTGGAAGCGTTGCTCGAGCGCATCCGCGCGGGCCGGCGGGGCGCGCCGACGCGCGCTTGATCGGTCCTCGCCGCACCGCTACAGTGCCAGCGCTGTCGTGCCCCTCTCGCGGGCGCCCGCGAAATTCCGCGCCGACACGGCCGCTTGCCCTGCGGCTCCGGCGCGTTTCGCACGGGCCCCGGGAGGACGACCGCGACATGGGCGTCCGAGGGAGGGAGTCGTTGCAGCTTGGCCGGTACCGGCTGGATGAGCAGGTCGGCCAGGGCGGGATGGCCGTCGTGTGGCGCGGCTTCGACACCCAGCTGCGGCGCATCGTCGCGGTGAAGGTCCTGCATGCGCACCTGCACGCGCGCGAGGACATCCGGCGCCGCTTCGACCGCGAGGCGCAGGCGGTGGCCCGCCTGCACCACCCGCACATCCTCGACGTCTACGACTTCAGCGGGCTCTCCGCCGAGCCGTCCTACCTGGTCACGGAGTTCATCCGCGGCCGCACGCTGCGCGAGTTCGGCGAGCGCACCCCGTTCGACCCGCCCGAGCTGGCGGTGGCCTGCCTGCTCCCCATCGCCGAAGCGCTCGAGCACGCGCACGCGGCGAGCGTGGTGCACCGCGACCTGAAGCCCGAGAACGTGATGGTCCGCGAGGACGGAGTGGTGAAGCTGACCGACTTCGGAATCGCCGCCCTGCTCGACCCGGGCGAGAAGTTCACCATGACGGGCAGCATCCTCGGATCGCCCGCGCACCTCGCGCCCGAGACCATCGAGGGCAAGCCGGCCGACCCGCGCAGCGACCTGTTCTCCTTCGGCACCATCCTCTACTGGCTTTCGTGTGGCGAGCTGCCCTTCCAGGCCCCCAGCCCGGCGGCGCTCCTGCGCGCCATCCTCGACGGCCAGCTGAAGGACCCCCGCACGGTGCGGCCGGCGGTGAGCGACGGACAGGCGAGGATCATCTCGCGCTGCCTCGAGCGGGATCCGGCGCGGCGGTACCAGAGCGCCGCGGAGCTGCGCGCGGAGCTGGAAGCGCTGCTCGCCGATGCCGGCGTGGAGCAGCCGCTGGAGGTGCTCGCCCGATTCGTCCGGGCCCCGGACGAGGAAGGACCGCGCGTGCGGGCCAGGCTGGTCGCCCGCTGTCTCTCGCGCGGCGAGGAGGAGCTGTCGCGCAAGCGGACCAGCGCGGCGCTGGCCGCGTTCAGCCGGGTGCTGGCGCTCGACCCGCAGAACGCGCAGGCGAAGGGCCGCGTCGATCGCATCCGGCAGCGGGCGAGGCTCTTGAAGCTCGGCCGGCGCGCGCTGATCGGCGCGGCTGCCTGCGCGATCGCGGCGCTGGTCTCGGTGCCGGCGATCCGGTTCGCCGATCGGGTGCAGGCGGCGCGCGGGGAGCGGGAGCGTCAGGAAGCGCGGGCGAGGGAGCTGACCGCAGCGGCGGCTGCGCGCGCCGCAGGACCGCCCGCGGACCCGCCCTCCGCCCCGAAGGCGGCCTCGACCCCGGGCGCGAAACCCGGCGCCGCTCCCGCCTCGCGGGCGGTCAACCCGCGCCGCGAGCAGCGCGTCGCCGCGGCGGAGGCCGCCAAGCTGCTCCCCGTCGTGCTCGCCCAGAAGGTGCCCGCGCGCGTGATCGTGGACGACGCCGACCTGGGGCAAGATCTCATGATCCGCGCGCAGCTCGCGCCGGGGACGCACCGGGTCACCATCCAGCACAAGTGCTGCGCGGACCTGAACACCCAGATCGACGTCCGGCCGGAGAGGCAGCGCTACACGCTGGAGACGGGCGCTCCCCGCCCGGCCCAGCTGCGCATCGTGGGCGGCGATCCGGACGCGCAGGTGTGGTACTCGGACGAGAACACCCCGCCGACGCCGCTCGGATTGGTGCGCGACCTGCGCGCCACGCCGGCGCGCATCGCCATGACCGAGCCCACCCACCGGTTCATCATCACCGTCGGCGACAGGGCCATCCAGCGCACGCTCCGCGCGGGCAGCGAGAACGAGATCGACATGGCCGGTGAACCGTGAGGCGCGCCCTTGCCGTCGCGGCCGCGCTCGCGGCGGCCGCACCCGCCTCGGCGCAGCAGACGGAACGCCAGCAGCTCGAAAGCGAGGACGCCGCCGCCGAGCAGGTACGTCTCGCCCAGCGCGACTTCGAGTACGGCGACTACGCCAAGGTGTCCCAGCGGCTGGCCGGCCTGGTCGAGGTGGGACGCTTCGAGACGCCCGAGCTGCGCGCCCGGGCCTACACGCTGCTCGGCGAGGCGCTCCTCTTGCAGAACCCGCCCCGCGAGGTCGAGGCGCACCGGGCCTTCCTGGAGCTGCTGTTCCTCGACCCCGACACCGAGCTGGATCCGTTCTACGTGCCGCCGCGCGTGATCGGGTTCTTCGAGCGGGAGAAGAAGGAGCTGGAGCCGCAGATCGCGCCGCTGCGCGCGCAGAGGCGGGCGGAGAAGGAGGCGCGCCGGCGCGCGTTCGAGGAGGAAGCGCAGCGGCGGCGGCAGGAGGAGGCCGAGCGCCGGCTGCGCTCGATCCAGCCCAACGTCGAGCGCACCGTCGTGCAGCACGAGTTCTGGGTCTCGCTCTTGCCCTTCGGGCTGGGGCAGCTGCAGAACGGCGACCGCACCCTGGGCTACACGCTGGCGACGCTGGAGGTCATCTTCGGCGCCGCCAGCGCGGGCAGCGCGCTGCTCATCGAGACGCTGCGCGACCAGAGCACGCAGAAGTTCGCGCAGAACGGCGACTACCTGATCGCGCACCGCTTGCAGATCGTGAAGTGGGTCGGCGCGGCCGCCTTCTACTCGCTCTGGGCGTTCGGCGCGGTGCACGCGGGAATCAACTACAAGTCGCACACCATCGTGAAGGACCAGCTCCTGGTCGGGCCCGCGCCGGGATCGACCACCTCGCCGGTGATGCCGGTTCCCGAGCCGGTGGAGCGGCCTCGCAACGCCACGCCGGCGCCCACCGCGCCCCCGGCCACCGCGCCGCCGGCTCCCAAACCTCCGCGGAGCGACGCAACCAGCCGCCCACCGCCAGGACCCAGCCCGATCTGGCTCCACCTCCCGCGGGTCGCCACCTTCGAGGAGCGCTGATGGCCTCCCTCGTCGTCCATCTCGCCGGCGCGGCACCTGCACAGGTCCCGCTGGTCAAGGCGCTCACCACCGTCGGCGCGGGCGCGGACAGCGACGTCCGGGTGGACGAGGTCCGCGGCGTGGTCGCCATCCAGTTCGACGGGTCGAGCTACATGGCCACCGCGCTGGAGGGAGCGCCGCTGATCGTGAACGGAAAGAAGCGCGAGCGCGCGCACCTGAGCGACGGCGACACGCTGCAGCTGGGGCGCACGCGCCTGGTGTTCCAGTCCGCCGACCGCGCCGCCGCTGCGGCTCCGCCCCCTGCCCAGCGCGTCGACGCGGCGACGCTCGCCGTCCAGCGGCTCGCCGAGTTCACGCAGTCGCTGGCGCGGGAGCCCGGCACCGGCGCGGCGCTCTCCAGCCTCCTCGACGCCATCGTCGAGGTCGTCCAGGCCGACAAGGGGTTCCTGATCGTGGTGGAGGACGGCGCCCCGCGCGTCGAGGTGGCGCGCAACTTCCAGCGGCAGGACATCCAGAACGCGGTGGAGCGGCTCTCGGACTCGATCGTCGAGCGGGTGCTGCAGACGCGCCAGCCGGTGATCGTCAGCGACGCGCTGAACGACGCGCAGTTCAACGCCAGCGCCAGCGTGGTGAACCTGAGGCTCTCCAGCGTACTGTGCGTGCCGCTCATCCGCCGCGGCGAGCTGTTCGGCGCGGTGTACGTGGGCAACGACCGCATCGCCAACCTGTTCACCGAGCGCGAGCTGCTCTTGATGACCTCCTTCTGCGCCACCGCTGCGCTCCTGCTCGAGCGGGCGCTCGAGCTCGACGAGCTGCGCACGCGGCAGCGGGAGCTGGAGAGCCGCCTCGAGGAGCAGGCCTACGGCGACATCATCGGCGCCTGCGACGCGATGCGGGACATCTTCCGGAAGGTCGACAAGGTGGCGGGCGCCAACATCGACGTGCTCGTCACCGGGGAGTCGGGCACCGGCAAGGAGCTGATCGCGCGCGAGCTGCACCGGCGCTCGCCGCGCAAGGCGGGGCCATTCATCGCCATCAACTGCGGCGCGATCCCCGAGAACCTCCTGGAGAGCGAGCTGTTCGGACACGCCAAGGGCGCCTTCACCGGCGCGATCGCCGCCAGGCCGGGGAAGTTCCAGGCCGCCAGCGGCGGCACGCTTTTCCTCGACGAGATCGGCGAGATGCCGCATTCCCTTCAAGTCAAGCTCTTGCGCGCGCTGCAGGACCGGCAGGTGACGCGCGTGGGAGAGAACCGTCCCGAGCCGGTCGACATCCGCATCGTCTCCGCGACCAACAAGGACCTCGACGAGGAGATGAAGGCGGGGCGCTTCCGCGAGGACCTCTTCTACCGGGTGAACGTGGTCCACCTTCACTTGCCGCCCCTGCGCGAGCGCGGCGAAGACGCGGTGATGCTCGCCAAGTACTTCCTCTCGCGCGCCACCCGCGAGCTGGGCAGCAAGGTGAAGGGGTTCGGGAACCAGGCGCTGGTCGCGATCAAGCGCTACCGCTGGCCCGGCAACATCCGGCAGCTGGAGAACCGCATCAAGAAGGCGGTGGTGCTGGCCGACAAGCCGCTCATCACCCCGGACGACCTCGAGCTGCGCGCCGAGCAGCTCGATCCGATCCTGCCGCTCGCGCAGGCGCGCGACGAATGGCAGAAGCGTTACATCAACGAGGTGCTCGAGCGGAACGGCGGCAACCGGACCAAGACCGCGAAGGACCTGGGCGTCGATCCGCGCACCATCTTCCGCCACCTGGAGCGCATGGAGGCGGAGAGGCGCGGAGAGGCGCTCCCACCCGACCCGCTGGATCCCGAAGGATGACAAAAGTGTCGCGCCAGCCCCCGCGCGCCAGGTGCCGCCTGCCACGCAACTCACCGGATTTCGCGATGATCCGTCCTGGCTCGCCGCTTGCTCCCAAAGGGCTCGCGGGCATGTGTGCGCCCGCGGCCGCCCTTTTCATGCTGACCCAGGGATGTCTCATGCCGCAGTCGGTCGATCCGGCGAACACGCGCCCGCACACGATCCCGCGCGTCGACCTGACCGGGCTGTTCGACTACATGTTCAAGCCGACGATGCTGCTCTACCCGCGCGGACAGAACGATCCCGCCAACTGCCACTGCGTCCTGAAGGTGAAGATCCCGACCATCGTCGCCGACGATCCGACGGTGAACGTCGAGGGCCGGCTGTTCGTGGACTACGACTTGGCGGTGCCCACTTCCCAGCGCCGGCTCAAGACCGTGCCGCTCGACGGCGATTTCCAGAGCTCCGAGACCACGCGCGGACCGGTGGAGCTCGACATCGACGCGGACGTGGACGGACTGGCCAGCGGTATCCACGTCTACGAGTTGGTGCTCGCCGAGCAGCAGGGATTCGCCCTCGACTCCGTGTTCCCTCCGCAGCGCGCCACCAAGCCCACCTGGGACTCGTCCCTCCTGAAGTTCGTCGTCGAGGTGCAGCGGCAATTCGACCCGCTCCGGCCGACCTGCGACGTCCTTGCAGCTCCGCCCCAGGAGAGGGTCTGCTCGCCGTGACACGGCGAGCCGCGTGCGCCGCGCTGGTCCTGGGCGCGGCGTGCGCCATCCGCGATCCGCGGCTGAGCGGAGCTTCGCTGCCGTGCAACTCGAACGCGCAGTGCGGAAGCGATTCGGTCTGTTTCCTGGGCGAGTGCCGCGGCAGCGCCTCGCAGCTCTCGCTGGTGCTCGCGGAGGTGCGCGCGCCGGCCGACCAGCAGCTGGGCGTCCTGCAGAGGAGCGGGATCGACCTGCGCAGCTCCGTGCTGGTCGACTTCCAGATGCAGCCGCTCCTCTCCGCCTCGGGCACCGTGGTGCAGGCGGTGGACGGCCAGCCGGGCGCGACCACGCCGGTGCCCGACGCGGGCGTGGTGCTGACCGACTCCACGCCGGCCATTGGCGACCGCGCCGCTAGCCTCGTGGCCCAGACGGATGCCTCGGGCGCGTTCTCGCTCTCCTTCGCAACGTCGACCTGGACCGTGCTGGTGGTCCCGCCCGTGCCCGCGCCGCCGTTCCGGCCAGCGCCGCCCGCCTCCCCGCTGACCTCCACCGTGACCGGCCTGCCCATCGTCCTCCCCGCGCCAGGCCAGCTCGCGCAGGTCGCCGGAAACGTCGCCGTCGGCTCGTCGGCGCTGGCCCGGGCGCGGGTCGCGGCCGTCGATGCGAGCGGTCAGCCGCTGTCCGTCGCGGCCACCACCGACGCGGCCGGCTTCTTCAACCTGCAGTTGCCCCCCGGACCACCGTCCTACTTCCTCCAGATCGGGCCCCGTCCGGACGCCGTCGCAACCGACCCTGCCATACCCGCGTTCCACCTCCAGGGACCGTCCACGAGCACCACGCCGACCATCGACCTCGGCGCGCTCCCGCCCTCGGCGACCCTGGCCGGCACGGTGCTCGACGTCCGGCAGCAGCCGGTCGCGGCGGCCCGGGTGCTGGCGCTCGGCCTGGACCCGACCGGCTGGGTGATTTCGCGTCAGATGACGACCGATGCGACCGGCGCGTTCTCGATGACCGTCCGCGCGGGGCAGTACGCACTGCAGGCGGTGCCCGATATCGACCCTGCGCTTCCCGGCGTCTCCGACGAGATCACGGTGACGCTGCCGGCGTCGGCGCCGCTGACGGTCGTCTGTCCCGACAAGTCGCAGGGACAAGGCGTGGTGATCCGTCCTGATGGCCAGCGGGTCGGGGCGGGCTACCAGATCAACGCCATGCGTCTTCCGGACCAGCTCGTCGGGGCGCGCACGTCGCGCGCGACGGCGACCGACGCCGCGGGGTCGTTCACGATCGTGGGCGACCGGGGACACTACCTACTGGAGGTCCAGCCGCCCTCCGCGACCGGGCTACCGCGCAAGATCGTCTCGGTCGAGCTGGGCGGCGCCGGGCAGGCGACCCAGTTCCCGACCCTGCAGCTCTCGGCGCCTCTCACGGTCGTGGGGACCGTCAGCCGGGCGGCTTCGCAGACTGCGGTGGTGGGCGCGACCGTGGACTTCTTCGCGCTCGACTCGAGTGGCTCGCGATCGGTGCTCATCGGGAGCGGCCTCACCAACGCCTCCGGCCAGTACCAGGCCGTGCTGCCCGACGTGCCGACTCCCACCGACCAGCCACCCTGAACGGGCTTGAACGGCGCGGGCGCAACGTTTAGAGACGGAGCGTGCCGGCGCGCGACCCGACCCTGCGGACCTACCGGATCGCGCTCTACGCCTTGTTCGGCGTGTTCTGCGCCGCTCTCTTCTTCCTCCTGGTGCGCTCGGTGGCCTCGGACCTGTACGGCCACGCGCCGCCCGCCGTGCCCCAAGCGTCGGCCACCGCCTGTCTGGAGGACGTGGACAGGCTCTACGCGCAGCTCTCGGCGCGCGCGGTGCAACCTGCCCCGGGCGGCCTCGAGGGAGGCTCGCTGGCGCGCGAGTGGGACCTGTGGACGCGCCGCTGGGAGGACGAGGTGGCGCGAGTCAGCGCGCGCTGCAAGCTCGACGACGACCCAGACCCCGCCCTGCGGCAGCTGGCGGCGGCGCTGGACGGCCTCGAGGAGCTGCGGCGCGACCTGTCGCGCAGCGGCGAGAGCGCGTCCGCCGAAGCGCGCCAAGTGAAGGACGCGCTCGCGCAGGCGCGCAAGCTCTTGGGCCTCAAGGCCCGCTGACGCCCGCGGTCAGGGCTTCGGATTCACGGCCTGCGCCGCGGCGGCGGGAGCCGTGGGTTGCGCCGCGGCCTGGTGCGAGGCGAGCCGCTTCAGACGGCCGCGGATGAGCGCGGAGAACTCGCTGCTGGGGTACAGCCCGAGGGCGCGCTCGTACGACTGGCGGGCCTTCTCCGCGTTGCCCGTCTCCTCGTAATCGGTGCCGAGCAGGTACCCGGCGTACTGCGCGGTCTTGGTGCCGCCGGCGTTCTTGATGAAGTTCTCCAGGGCGGGGATGGCGCGCTGGTGCTCCTTCGCCTGGGTGAGCGCGTTGCCGAGGCGGAACCAGACCATGTTCTCCTCGACGCGCGGCTCGAGCTCGATGTACCGGGTCAATTCCTGCGCCGCGCCGGCCCAGTCGTTGCGGCGGAAAGCGGCATTGCCCCGCTCGAGGGCGCCCTGCGCCATCTTCGCCTTCATGCCCACCGCGCGGTCGTCGAGCGCCTTGGCCTCCAGGCGCGAGATGAGCTGCCGATCGAGGTGGAGGGCCTGGTCCATCGCCAGCGTCTGCCCCGGTCCTTCCTTCTCCGAGCCGAGCAGATCGTATGCGCGGGCGGCCTTCTCGCTCGCCTCGCGGCGCGAGGCATCGCCCCGGCGCAAGGTGTCGACCTCCTGCGTGAGCTGCTTCACCTTGCCCTCGTTCGCCGCCGCTTCCTCGCGCGCGCCGCGGATCTCGCTGCGGGCGAAGGTGAAGGCTCCGAGGGTCGCGATCGCGGCGAAGAGGATGTACGCCGCCACGCTCGTCGCCATGTGCCGCTTCTCGAACTGCTCCTGCTTGCGGCCCATGTGCTTGAGCTCGGCGTGCAGGTTCTTGAGCAGGTTGTCGGTCTTGATCACCAGGTTGCGGGACTCGATCACCTCGCGGCGGAGGTCCGAGAGATCGCGCTCCCCGGCGGACTGGTGCTCGACCACGGGGGGCACGGAACGGGGGGCGGTGATCTCTTCGCTCATCGGCATTCCTTGGCTCGCTCTGCTGAAAGGGACGACGGCCGGTGGGTTGGGAAGCATACCGCAGGGCGCCCGGTTTCCCGCATCCTTTTCGATCGGGCGCCTGGCGGGACGGAGGTGGGACAATCGCCGCATGGCCCGGTCACCCTCCCGGAGCGGTCGGGTGTCCTTTGTCCTGGGGGGAGAAGAAGTGGAAGATGATCCCGGCGGTGAGCAGGTTGCCGCCCATGTTGACCGTGTTCGTAGCGCTGGGGTCGGCGGCCGCGGACGAGATGCTGTAGCGCTCCTCGATCACGCCGCCGATGTGGTCGGAGATCCGGAAGCGGAAGCCCACCGACACGAAGCCCACCGCCGAATTGGCCTCGAGGTCGCCGGCGGCGCGCGAGATGGTGTTCAGCGAGTAGCCGAGCCCGCCCCCCGCGTAGACGGTGTACCAGCTGCCCTGGGCGAGGGCCGTATCGAGCTCGAGCAGGATCTGGAAGCTGCGGATCTTGAGCGCGCCGGCGCCCTCGCCGTACTGGTCGAGGCCGTAGCCCAGCTGGATGCCTCCGTGCAGCTCGTCGTCGAGCTGGAAGCCGAGGCCGAGCAGGAAGCCGGGATGCCACAGGCCGTGCTTGGCGCCGGTTTCGGACTGGTACTCGCCGCCGGGGATGGCGCGCAGCCCTCCCAGGAGCGTGATGGTGCCGTCGCCCTTGCCGGGCACGCCGGCCAGGGCGGGCGCGGCGGCGAGCAGGACGCAGGCGGCAGTGCGCAGGCGCATCGCTTCCTCCGGAGGGCGGGGCGCGGGTAACATACCGGCTGGGCCGCGGGCGCTAAATTTTCCGCCCGCGGCCCAGTCGCGGCCGATAGGGCGGCGCTGCGCTTTTCACGCCGCGGAGTGATGGGATACGGTCTGGCCAGATGGCGCGCGCGCCGGAGACGGGCTTCTATTTCGAGCCGATGGCCGAGCGGCTCGTGCTGGTCGTGGAGGGGTCGCCGTTCCCCACCGACGACCACTGGGCCTACGTGGGCGATCCGATCGAGATGACGCCGGAGGTGGCTCGCCTCGAGTGCGCGAACCGCTGGCCGGGAGTGGACCCGGACGCGCTGGAGGTGGAGTTCGACCTCGACTTCCAGCGCGCGGTGGAGGAAGCCGAGCGGCGGCAGGCGGAGGACGCAGCCGGGCTGGTCCGTCGCGCGACGGAGCTGGACCTCGATCTCGATCTGCTCTTCGCCCACGCCGAGGCCCTCCGCCACGCACCCGCGGAACCCTCTCCCGAGGCCACCCGCGCCGCCCTCGAGGAAGCCGCAGAGAAGCTCGACTCGGCCGACACCATCGGCGCCGCCATCGCCCGCGCCGCCAAAGAAGGGGACTAAAGCGTTTCACGCGGAGCGCGCGGAGAAAAGGGGAGCGCGCCGAGTTTGGGTTCAAAAAGAAGTAGTTCTCCGCGCGCTCCGCGATCTCGGCGCGCTCTGCGTGAAACGCAGGTAGTCCTTATCGCGCGCTTTGGGGCTGGCGGGTCAGGTCTTGGAATTCGGGGGTGGCGCGGAGGGACTCGAGGTCCGTGTCGACGCGGGCGTGGGTGACGAGGTCGCCGTCGAGCTGGATGGCGAGGCGGAGGTGGTCCAACGCCTGCCTGCGGTCGCCCAGGCGGGCCAGGGCGCAAGCGTAGTTGTACTGGGCCTCGGCCAGGTCCGGCGCGCGGACCACCAGCTCCGCCAGCGTCTCCGAGGCGTCCTTCACCTCGTTCTCGGCCAGCTGCATCACGCCGACGGCGCGCAAAGCGAGCTGGCGCTGCTCGGGAGTGAGGTCGCGGTCGCCCTTCAGGGAGGCCCTCCCGTGCGGCAGCCCGCGCGCGTAGGCCTGCTGGCCGAGCTCGAAGGCGGCCATCAGCGCCCCGAAATGCGCCTTCGCGAACCCGGGCTCGCGGCGCGCGAGCGCCTCGAACCGATCCAGCGCGGCGGCGGGCTCGCGCCTCTCCAGGAAGCCCATCCCGGCGAGCAGGTCCACCTCGCGCTGCTGCTCGGGCGCCAGCGAGAGCACCTTGAAGGTGCGCGCGGCGGAGTCGAACACGCGGTCGGCGAATCCGTCGCCGCGGGGGCCACTGACCTGCAGCATCAAGCAGTCGGCTCCGCGCGCGAAGAAGCCCCACCGGCTGCGGACGGACGCCGCCGAGGGTCCGCGCGTGAAGCTCCAGGTCGCGGTGGGCGAATCGCCGTTCGACTGGTCCCGCGGCGCATCGGCCTGCGCGGGAAGGTCGGGCGCCCGCTTCCGTTCGGCCTCGTCGGTCCGCTGCTGCAGGGTCGCGAGCCGCTTCTGCGCCGCGTCCCGGCAGCTCGCCGGCTGCGCCGCGCCCGCCAGCGGGAACGAGCCGACCTCGACCTGCACGCCGGATCCCGAGACGTGCGCCGCGTCCTCGTGCGCGACCTGCCAGCCCTCCGGGGCGGGCGGCAGGGTGTACTTCACCCCGTGGAGCACGTCGTCGACCTCGACCGTGCCCTCGGGGCCGCCACCCGCGGCCTGCTTGCGCGCGCCGCCGGTGGCGCACGCGGCGAGCAGCGCGGCGCAGAGCGCGAGCCGCTTCACTGGCGCTGTTCCGGCTGGAGGATCCGCCCGCCGGCGGAATGGTAGATGAGGCGCATCTCGCGCGAGGTCTGCGCCTCCAGGTCGTAGGCCAGGCACAGATCGTACGGGCGCGAGTAGACGTGCAGGCTGACCGCGCGCTCGTCGAACGGGTTGGAGACGCGGTGGATGGCGTCTTCCCCCTGCTGCAGGTCGACGCAGCCCACCGGCGCTTGGTCGATGCCGCCGCTGGGCACCAGCCGGACGCGGTCGCCCGGCCCGGGGCCGTCGAGGGAGTGGAAGTTCTCCAGGCGGAGCGCCCCCTGCTGGATGGCGAGCCAGCAGAGCTGGTTGGAGTGATTGTGGATGGGGCTCTCGGTGTGCGCGTCCCAGCAAAGCGCGAGCAGCTCGAACAAGTCGTCGCGGTAGATGAGGTTCCGCGTGTACCGGCGCGGAGCGAAATGGAGGAAGGGCTGCAACGTCTCGGGGCGGATGGTCAGGTCGTGGAGCAGCCCGCAGATGTGCCCCGGCTGGAAACGGGGCGGCGGCACCCCGCGCAACGTCTCGACGATCCCCTCGACGGCGACGTACATCCTCGCTCCTTGGCCTTCCGGCTTCTATAACGCGCTTCGGCCCGCCGCGGGTGCTTCCGCGCCATGCCGGCGTTCTCCACGGTGGGAGAAAGTGCGCAGCGCGCGGCCGGCCGCCAAGCCGCCGGGCGTTCCAGTCGGCGCCCTATCCGGCGGCGCTGCGGTTTTCACGCCGCGGCGGCCAGGGGCCGTGTTCGGCCGCGAGCGTTCAGAGCGTCTCGGGCGGCGCGGCGTGGGCGTGCGACTCGTAGTCGCGCCCGAACCGTTTCTCGATCTCCGCCGCCGCCCACTCCGCCACCACCGGCCGGCCGTGGGCGCAGCGGGCGCCGTAGTCGGTCGCGTCGAGCGCGCCGAGCAGCGCGCGCGCCTCGCCCTCGCTCAGCGCGTCGTGAGCGCGCACGCTGGCGTGGCAGGCGGCTCGCGCGAGGAGCGCGTCGCGGCGGCGCTCGAGCGACTCGCCGCGGCCCGAGGTGGACAGCTCCTCGGCCAGGTCGGCGAGGAGCGCCGCGAGGGCGGATTCCTGCAGGCTGGAGAGCGGCGCCGGCAGCGCCTTCACCGCCGCGGACCCTCCGCCGAACGGCTCGACCTCGACGCCGATGGCGGCCAGGTCGGCCGCGCCTTCGGCGATGCGCGACGCGGCGGCCGGCGAGAGGCGGAGCAGGACGGGGACGAGCAGCGGCTGGACGTGCGCGCGCCGCTCGGCCGCCGCCCGCCGCAGGCGCTGGTAGTTCATCCGCTCGTGGGCGGCGTGCTGGTCGATCAGCACCAGCCCGCGCGGCCCTTCGCAGACGAGATAGGTCCGGTGCAGCTGGCCCAGGTAACGAAGCCCGGCGAAGTACGGCTGCGGCGCGATCAGCGCGGCCTGCCCGCCGGAGGGGGCGGCGGCGCCGGCGCCTTCTCCACCGCTTCGCACGGTAGCGGGAGGGTCCGACATCGGCCGGACGGCGCCGGCGGCGAAACGCGGGTCGCCGTGCCGGCCGGGCTTCTCGTACGGCGCGCGCTCGCCGTAGCGCTGGAGCGCTTCCGCGACTCGCATCGAGCGGTCGCCTCCGGGGGAGAGCGCGTACGAGCGCGCGGGGGGGACCTGGCCTGTCCCGTCGAGCGGAAGCCACGCCCCGGACGCGAGCACGGACCGGAGCGCGGCGGTGATGGCCTCGAAGAGCCACACCGCAGAGGCGTTGGAGCGCTCGATGGCGGGAGAGGCCGCCAGCCCGCGCGCCCGGACGCCTCGCACCTGGGCGGAGATGGGCAGCAGGCGGCCGCGCACCTCGCGGCCCAATGCTTCCTCCGCCCGCTGCTCCTTCACCGCGGCGGCGTCGCCGGGCGGCAGGCGGAGGAGGATGCGCCCGCTCTCGCGGACCGTGAACTCCACCTCGGGTCGGGGCAGCGCGAGCCGCAGCACCGCCTCCACCGCGTGCGCCTGCTCGGTGGCGGCGCGCTTCAAGAACTTGCGGCGGGCGGGGACGTTCCAGAACAGGTCGCGGGCCTCGACCGTGGTGCCCGGCGGGGACCCGGCGTCCTCGACGGAGAGCACCCGCCCGCCTTCGACCTCGATGCGCGTGCCCGCGTCCGCCCCTGCCTCGCAGGTGAGGAGGGTGAAGCGAGAGACCGCCGCGATCGAAGGCAGGGCCTCGCCGCGGAAGCCGTAGGTGGCGATGGCGAAGAGCTCGTCCTTGCTGCGCAGCTTGCTGGTCGCGTGGCGCTGCAGGCTGAGCCGCGCGTCCTCGCGTCCCATCCCCGAGCCGTCGTCGCGCACGCGCACCAGGCGGCAGCCGCCGTCCTGGAGGTCGACCTCGACGCGGCGGGCGCCCGCGTCGAGCGCGTTCTCGACCAGCTCCTTGACCGCCGCGGCGGGCCGCTCGACGACCTCGCCGGCGGCGATCTGATTGGCGAGCGTCTCGGCGAGGACGTGGATGCGCGGCGCCACGAAAGCGGCAGTACCCGGATCGGGCGGGCGCGGTCAACGATGGACGCTTCCCGGGCCCGCGAATCGCCCGGGGAAGAGTCGGGGCTCGCGCGAAGCGCGATCCGAACGCGGGGTCTCCCTTGCCCGGCGCGCGGCGCGCCTGTACACCGCCCGGTCGTGAACGCCCGCGCCCGGCTCGCTTGGATCGCCTGCTGCGTGCTGTGGGGCTCGACGTGGTTGTTCATCAAGCTCGGGCTGCGCGATCTCCCGCCGCTGCGCTTCGCCGCCCTGCGGATGACGCTGGCGGCGGCGGTGCTCGTCCCGTTCGCCGTGCGCGCAGGGCTGCTCCGGGTCGGCCGCCGCCCGTCATTGCGTGTGGCCGCGGTGGGGTTGATCCAGATCGGCGTCCCCTACGCCTTGCTGTTCGCCGCCCAGCAATGGGTCGCGTCGGGGCTGGCAGCGGTGCTCTTCGCCACCTTCCCCGTCTGGCTGCTCCTGCTGGCCCGCGCCCTGCTTCCCGCGCAGCCGCTCTCGCCCGCCAAGCTCCTGGCCGCCGCGCTGGGGATCGCCGGCATCGCCGTGCTGCAGCTTCCCGCGCTGCGCGCGGCCGGCGCCGGGAACCGCGCGGCGCTGGGCGGCTCGTTGATCGTCGCCGCAGCGGTCCTGGTCGCGCTCGCGAACGTGCTGGTCCGGCGGGGCTTCGAAGCGATCCCGCCCGTGGTGCTCACCTTCGGGCAGGTGTTCGCGGGCGCCGCCCTGCTGGTCGCGCTCTCCTGGACGCTGGAGCGCGGGCGCTCCGCCACCTGGACGCCGCTGGCCGCTGTGGCTCTCGTGTACCTCGCCGTCTTCGGGACGGCGGTCCCCTACCTGCTGCTCTTCTGGCTGCTGCCCCGGATCCCGGTCGCGGCCATCGGCGCGATCCCGCTGGTCGACACCATGCTCGCCGTCTGCCTGGGTTCGGCGGTCCTCGGCGAACCGATCGGCTGGCACCTGCTCGGCGGGGGCGCGCTGGTCCTGATCGCCGCCGCGATCGCGAACGGCCTCGGCGCCGCCCGCCTCGAATCCCAACCCAGCTCCTCATGAAAGGCGAGCCGGCCAAAAAGATTGCACCACGGAGCACACGGAGAGCACGGAGACGGTTGGGTTTGGGACCTGAAACCGACCCACCTCCGTGTGCTCCGTGGTGCAATCGTTTTGTCGATATCGCGGCTGGAAAAGGCGACGCCCCACGGCTCTTTCGAGCGGCGGGGCGTCTTGGGGAAAAATTTCCGGCAGCGACCTGTTCTCCCACACGCAGGGCGTGCACTCAAAGCATTGCGAGTTCCGCAATCCTTCTTCGTGGACTTGCTATCCGGTCGCGATTCGCGGTCATTCCGGAATTTTTCCGTCGGTCTTGTAGTGCCGCACGAACACGTCGCAGGGGGATGCCCGAGGACGAAGAAGACGACGGAAACGCCAAGCGTGGCGATGTCGTCCCCGTACAGGCACCGGGCGATGATGAGGCCCGTCGCGACGAAGTGGGCTCCGGCGGCTACCCCGGCCGCCAGGTTTCCTCGGGCGATCTCTCCCGGCAAGCGCGAGCGGAGGAGCACCCTGACCCCGAGGGATCCCGCGGCGGCCAACAACACGATCGCGCTTCCGCCGAACACGGCCGTCCAGAGAAGGTCGGCCTTCCAGTCGACGCCGTGAACGCATCCGCGGATCGCGGAGGCGACGATGAACGCCGCTCCGCAGACGAACCCGGCCCGCACGATCGCCCGCGCGGGATTGGTGTCGGGGCTCGTCATTCCAAGATTTTCTGCAGATCCGCGCGCCCGGCCCGGCAGCCTTCCGCCCGCACGATCGCTTCCAGGTCGGCGTAGGCGTGGTCCAGGTCGTCGTTGACCACCCAGTACTCGTATCCCTCGGCGCGGGCGAGCAGGACCTCGACGCGGGCGGCGTGCAGCCGCCGGCGGATGGTGGTG
>WNGG01006546.1_pt1 | contig 28286 bp, 26 predicted proteins | sample 5400661 | NCBI WGS metagenome assembly WNGG01 (sample SAMN13153372, study PRJNA577476) | soil metagenome | isolation source: 100 cm soil or saprolite under Garry oak tree replicate 1 | place: USA:California | collected 2016-06-15
GCGTCTCCAGGATTTCGCGCTGATCCCCTCCCCGCCTTTTCGCCTGACCTTATCGCAAAATCACGCCCGGTAGGCTGCCCCCGGCCACAGCTTCGGCGCAGCGCGGGCATATTGCGGCGGCCGCGCCACCTCGCCGTCGAGCGCTTGCGCGGCGTGCCAGCCCCAGCGCGGATCGTCGAGCATGGCGCGCGCCAGCGCGATCATGTCCGCCTTGCCCTCGGCGACGATCGCCTCGCCTTGCTTGGGCGTCACGATCAGTCCGACCGCGCGCGTGATGATCGCCGCGTCGCGGCGCACCGTTTCGGCAAACGGCACCTGGTAGCCCGGTCCGAGCGGGATTTTCGTGTCGGACGCGATCGCGCCGGAGGAGACGCAGACGAAATCGAGCCCCAGTCCCTTCAGCGCCTTGGCCACGACGACCGCGTCGTCCGGCGTCATTCCGCCCGCGGCCCAGTCGCTGCCGGTGATGCGCGCGCCGAGCGGGATTGCGCGCGGCACCACGGCGCGCACGGCGGCCGCGACCTCGAGCGGAAAGCGCAGGCGTGCGTCCGCCGAGCCGCCGTACGCGTCGGCCCGCTTGTTGGAGATCGGCGACATGAACGAGTGCAGCAGATAGCCGTGCGCCATGTGCAGCTCGATCTCGTCGAAGCCGAGCCGCAGCGCGCGCCCGGCGGCAGCCACGAACGCCTCGCGCACGCGGTCCATGTCGTCCCTGGTCATCGCGCGCGGCGCCTGCCAGGCGGGGCCGAACGGAATGGCCGAGGGCGCGATCGTTTCCCAGGGATCATCCTGCGGCTCGAGCCCGAGGCCGCCCTCCCACGGCCGATAGCACGAGGCCTTGCGGCCGGCATGGGCGAGCTGGATGCCGAGCCGGGCGGTGCCGATGCGCCGGCAATGGGCGACGGCGCGGGCGAGCGCCGCCTCGTTGTCGTCGGAGTAAAGCCCGAGGCAGCCGTGGGTGATGCGGCCGCGCCGCTCGACCGCCGTCGCCTCGACCACCAGGAGCGCGGCGCCCGAATTGGCCAGCATGCCGAGATGGCCGACGTGCCAATCGGTGGCGCTGCCGTCGGCGGCGCTGTATTGGCACATGGGCGAGACCGTTATGCGGTTGTCGAGCGTAAGGTCGGCAAGCTTGATCGGCGAGAACAGGGCGCTCATGGGATTCCGGATGAAGTTGATAGGGGACGACAACTGTGGTGGGCGGGCGCAATATAGGGAGCAATGGCGGTGGGGCAAGCTATGGAAACACTGCGATTGGAGGAAAGGAAATGAAGCCACGCGCGCGTAAGAGGGGACGGCGCACTCGACTTGGTCGCGAGATCGAGATCGGCCTCCGACTGATTGCCGCGCATCTACGCGGCAAAGTCCGGTTAGAAGGCTACACAGTCCCGAAAAATACGCATAGACGCGGGCATGCCAGCCTCCGCTCACCCCCGCTCGAGCCGCAGCACGGCGAGCGCCAGCGTCTGCGCGCGCGGCACGATCGAGTCCACATCGAGATATTCCTCGGGCGTATGCGCCTTGCCGCCGACCGGGCCGGTGCCGCACAAGGTCGTGGCGCCGACCCCCGCGGCGAAGCCGGAATCCGCGCAGCCGCCGGTGAACTCGCCCTTCACCTCGAGTCCCATGTCCTTGGCGCAGGCGACGTAGTGCTGGAACAGCCGTTTGCTGTCCGGGTTCTCGACCAGGGGCAGGAACTCGCCCAGGATTTCGAGCTCGGCGCTGGTGCCCGGCACGTTGCTGGCCGCGACGATGCGCCCGATCTTGTCGAGCATCGCGGCGCGGTCGGCCGGCGCGACGTAGCGCAGGTCGATCTCGCAAGATCCGCTCGGCGCCACCGTGTTGACCGTCTGGCCGCCGGAAACGAGCCCGACGTTGACGGTGATGCCCCGCGGGATCTCGGTGAGCGCATGCAGCGCGATGATCTTGCGCGCCAGTTCCTCGATGGCGCTGATGCCCTGCTCGAAATTGCCGCCCGAATGGGCGGCGCGGCCCTTGATCTCGCATTTCATGAACACGCCGCCCTTGCGGCCGGTGACGACGGCGCCGCTCGGCCGGCCGGGCTCGGCGTTGAACACGGCGCGGGCGCGCCGCGCCTCCGCCTCGATCACCGGGCGCGAGGACGGCGAGCCGATCTCCTCGTCGGAGGTGAAGAGCCCGACCAGCGGCGCCGGGGCGCCGCCGAATTTTTGGAAGGCGGCGAGCACGAAGGCGTTCATCACCAGGCCGGCCTTCATGTCGGCGACGCCGGGCCCGTAGGCGCGGCCGTTCTCGACGCGGAAGCGGCGCCGCGCGGCCTCGCCCTTGGGAAACACGGTGTCGCGATGGCCCATCAGCAGGATCGAGCTGTTCGCGCTCTGCCCGACGGTCGCGCGCACCACGTCGCCGAAGCGCGCGTTGGCAATAGTGTCGTGCACGATGCCCTGGCTGTCGAGAAATCCGCGGATGCGCTCGCCGACCGCGTCGACCCCCGTCTTGTCGTAGGTGCCGCTGTCGGTGTTCACCAAATCCTCGAGCAGCGCCAGCATGGCGGGGCGCTGGCTCGCGAGCCAGTCGAGGATGGCTTTGCCGTTGGTTGCCGTCATCTGTCGGTCCCAGGGTTAGCGCTCGCGCGGGTCGAGCGCGTCGCGCAACCCGTCCCCGAACAGGTTGAAAGACAGCACCGTCAGGAAAATGGCAAGCCCCGGCCACACGGCCATCCACGGCGCATTGACCAGGAAGCGCTGGGCGGCATTGAGCATGCTGCCCCAGGACGGCGCCGGCGGCTGCTGGCCGAGGCCGAGGAAGGACAGCGCCGCCTCGGCGATGATGGCGGCGGCGATCGACAAGGTCGCCTGCACCAGCAGCGCGGGGAGGATGTTCGGCAGGATGTGGAAGAGCGCGATGCGCCAGCGCGGATTGCCCACCGCGCGCGCCGCCTCGACATAGTCCTCGACCTTGACGGCCATGACCTGGCCGCGGGTGAGCCGCACGAAGATCGGCGTTGCGGTGATGCCGATGGCGATCATGGCGTTGCCGAGGCTCGGACCGAGGAACGCGGCGAGCGCGATCGCCAGGATGAGGAACGGACAGGCGAGCATGGCGTCGGTGATGCGGCTGATCAGCGCGTCGAGGAAACCGCCGAGATAGCCGGCGACGAGGCCGAGCGGGATGCCGACCGAAAGCGCGATGGCGATCGAGATCACGCCGGCCATCAGCGAGGCGCGGGCGCCGAACACGACGCGCGCCAGCACGTCGCGCCCGACCTCGTCGGTGCCGAACCAGTGCAGCGCGGAGGGAGGCTTGCGCACCGTCATCCAGCTTTGCGCGATCGGGTCATAGGGCACGACCCACGGGGCGACGAGCGCGAGCAGCACGAACAGCGCGATGACGGCAAGGCCGACCATGGCGCCGCGCCGGCGCACCAGGCGGCGCAGCGCGCGGCGGGTCGGGCTTTCGGCGCCGTGATCCTCGGCCTGCGGCAGCGGAGCGGCAAGGACTGCGTCCGCCATCGCCTCAGCTCCGCAGCCGCGGGTTGACGAGCACGTAGGCGATGTCGGCCATCAGGTTGAGCGCAATGTAGGTCGTCGCCGTCACGAGCACGACTCCCTGCACGACCGCGTAGTCGCGGTTGAACACCGCGTCGACGATGAGCTTGCCGAAGCCCGGGATGGAGAAGATCTGCTCGGTCAGCACCGCGCCCGACAGCAGCGTGCCGAGCTCGAGCGTGCCGAGCGTGATCACCGGGGTGAGCGCGTTGCGCATGGCGTGCTTGAGCACCACCGCCCGCTCGAACAGGCCCTTGGCGCGGGCGGTGCGTACATAGTCGCTGCCGAGCGCCTGGAGCATGGCGCTGCGGGTGTGGCGCATGAGCACGGCGGCGATGGCGTTGCCGAGCACGAAGGCCGGCATGACGGTCGAGGCGAGGCTCTGGCGCCAATCCTCGGTGAGCGGCACGTAGCCGGAGGCGGGCAGCCAGCCGAGCTCGACCGAGAACAGGAAGATCAGCATGATGCCGAGCCAGAAATTCGGCGTGGAGAGACCCCACAGCGCGAACACGTTGGCGGCATAGTCCCAGACCGTGCCCTTCTTGACCGCGGAGACGATCCCGGCCGAGACCCCGATGGTGAGCGCGACCACGATCGCCATCAAGGCGAGCTGGAGCGTCACCGGCAGCTTTTCCCGGATCAGCTCGCGCACCGGCTTTTTGATGCGCATGGATTCGCCGAGATCGCCGCTGAGCACGCCCTTGACCCAGTAGACGTACTGGATCGGGATCGGCTGATCGAGCCGGTACTGGCGGCGGATCTGCTCGATCACCGCCGGGTCGCGCTCCTCCCCCGCCATGATGGTCGCCGGATCGCCCGGCAACAGCTGCTGCAGCGAAAAGATGATCACCGACACGAAGAACAGCGTCGGGATCAGCTGCAGCAGGCGGTGGCCGAGGAAGGTGAGCATTGCGGCAGTACCTGGAACTCTCCGGGCCACCCATGGTTCGAGACGCCCGCTGCGCGGGCTCCTCACCATGAGGTGGAACAGGCAATCCGCGTCCTTGCTCGAACCTCATCCTGAGGAGGCGCGAAGCGCCGTCTCGAAGGATGGCCAAAGCGCGTTATCACCTACTTCAGCTTCAGCCCAACCACGCGCACGAGGCCGTCGGGGATCTGCGTGTAGCCGGTCAGCCGATCGGTATGCGCGACCAGGATGCGCTGGTGGTAGAGGTAGATGATGTTCTTCTCGTCGAGCACCTTGCGGGCGACCTTCTCGTAGATCGCCTTGCGCTCCTCGAATTTGTTGGTCAGCCGCGCCTGGTCGAGCCAAGCGTCGACGTCCTTGTCGCAGAAGCGGCCGACGTTCTGCGGCGCGTTGCACTTGTGGAAAATGTAGGAGTTGCCGTCCGGGTCGACGCGGCCCGACCAGCCGATCTGGAAGGCCTGGTAGCGGCCGGCCTCGGCTTCGTTCAGCGACGTCGCGAACTCGGTGACGCGGACCTTGACGTCGAAGCCCGCCTCGCCCGCCATGGCCTGGACGATCTCGGCGACCTGCTGTTGTTCGGCGCCTTTCGGCACCATGTAGTCGACCGCGACCGGCAGGGTCACGCCCGCGTCCTTCAACAGCGCCTTGGCCTTGGCGAGATCGCGCTTGGGCACCGGCAGGCTCTGCTGATAGTAGGGGTTCTGCGGATTGATCCACTGGTTGCCGACCACGAACTCGCCGTTGAACGCCACCTGATTGATGGCGTCGCGGTCGATCGAGGCCTCGAACGCCTGGCGCACCCGCTTGTCCTTGCCGAGCGGCGAATTGGCCGCGTCGCCGTTGGCGAGATTCATGGTGATGCCGAGGTAGAACAATCCGACCGGGTTGGCGAGCTTGAGCTTCGGATCGGCGCGCACCGCCTGGATGTCGGTCGCGAGCAAGCGCTCGATCAGGTCGAGCCCGCCGGATTTCAGGTTGGCGAGCCGCACGGTGGCGTCGACAATCGGCAGATAGACGATGCGGTCGATATGGACGTTGCCCTTGTTCCAGTAGTCGGCGAACTTCTCGACCACGATGCGGTCCTGCTGCACGCGCTCGACCAACTTGTAGGGCCCGGCGCAGACCGGCTTGAGGCCGAACCTGTCGCCCGCTTCCTTCGCGGCTTTCGGCGACACCATCATTCCCGCACGGTCGGTGAGCTGGGCGAGCAGCGGCGAAAACGGCGTCTTGAGCACGAGCCGCACGGTAAGCGGGTCCACCACCTCGACGCGGTCGACCGCCGCCAGCTCCGGCTTGCGGAACGAGCCGGTCATGGTGAGGTGGCGCTCGAACGAGAATTTCGCCGCCTCGGCGTCGAGCGGCTCGCCGTCGTGGAACTTGACGCCGGGCCGCAGCTTGATGGTGACGGCCTTGCCGTCCGCCGAAGTCTCGTGGCTGAGCGCCAGCTGCGGCACGATGTTGAGCTTCTCGTCGATGTCGAACAGCTTGTCGCAGATCGAGGAGAAGACGATGCGCCCCACGTAGGTGCGGGCGAGCGTGGGGTCGAGCACGTCGGGATCTTCCGCAAGCCCGATGCGCAAGGTCGATTGCGCCTGTGCGGCGCCGCACCCGACGGCAAACAGCGCGGCCGCCAGGGCCAGCCGTACGTTCTTCATCGCTCCCTCCGATTTCTTCTCCGGCCGTCACCCGGAGCGCGTCAGTTCATTACACCAACACCGCGGTTGTCGGATACGTCCCGCGGCCGGGCAAAGGCGGCGATCAGGCGCTCGAGCGCGGGCGACGGCGCATCTTCGTGCGTGGTCGCGGTCTCCGGCGGAAGCTCGCGCCAGCGGTGGCAGGCGGTGGCGTGCCCGTCCGCCTCGGCGACGAGGTCGGGACGCACCGTGCGACACAGCTCGACGGCGTGCGGACAGCGGGTGTGGAGGTGACAGCCGGGCGGCGGCGCCAGCGCGCTCGGCACGTCGCCGGCGAGGATGCGCCGTTCGCGGCCGCGCGCCGGGCGCGGCACCGGGATCGCCGAGATGAGCGCGCGCGTATAGGGATGGCGCGGCGCGGCGAACAATTGCTCGGCCGGCGCGGTCTCGACAATGCGGCCGAGGTACATGACGGCGACGCGGTCGGCGATGTGCTTCACCACCGCGAGGTCGTGGGAAATGAAAATATAAGTGAGGCCGAGCCGGCGCTGCAGATCCTTCAAGAGATTGAGCACCTGCGAGCGGATCGACACGTCGAGCGCGGAGACCGGCTCGTCGCACACGATGAGCTTCGGCTCGACCGCGAGCGCGCGGGCGACGGCGATACGCTGGCGCTGGCCGCCGGAGAACTCGTGCGGATAGCGCGGCGCATGGCGCGGCTCGAGGCCGACGATGCGCAGCAGCTCCGCGACGCGCGCGCGGCGGCGATCCGCCGGAACCACGTCGTGCAGCTTGAGCGGCTCGGCGAGGATGTCGCCGATCGTCATGCGCGGGTTGAGCGAGGCGTAGGGGTCCTGGAACACCAGCTGGGCATTGCGGCGAAACGCACGCACCTCGCGCTCGGGCATGGCGAAGATATCGCGGCCGGCGAACCGCACGCGGCCGGCGGTCGGCTCGATCAGGCGCAGCACCAGCCGCCCGACCGTCGACTTGCCGCAGCCCGATTCCCCGACCAGCGCCAGCGTCTCGCTGGACCGCAGCGAAAAGCTCGCGCCGTCGACCGCCTTGACGGTCGCGGTCGGCCGGCCGAGCACGGAGCGGCGCGCGACGAAGTGCTTGGTCAGGCCCTCCACGTCGAGCAGCGGGGCGCTCACGACACCAAATCCTCGAGCGGCACGCGCCAGCAGCGCGACCAATGGCGGGAGTCGACGGCGACCACCGGCGGGACGATCTGGCCGGCATACATCACCGCGACCTCGTCGCACACCTCGGCGACCACGCCGAGGTCGTGGGTGATCAGGATGATCGCCGCGCCGGTCTGCGCCTTCAGCTCGCGCATCAGGTCGAGGATCTGCGCCTGGATGGTGACGTCGAGCGCCGTGGTCGGCTCGTCGGCGATCAGCAGCTCCGGATCGCAGGCGAGCGCGATCGCGATCATCACCCGCTGGCGCATGCCGCCGGAAAGCTTGTGCGGATAGTCGTCGATGCGCTCCTCGGGCGAGGGAATGCGCACGCGCCGGAGCATGTCGATGGCGCGGACGCGCGCCTCGTGCCGCGACACGCCGCGGTGGCGCACGATCGCCTCGATGATCTGCTCGCCGATCGTGTAGGAGGGATTGAGCGACGTCATCGGCTCCTGAAAGATCATGGCGAGGCGGTCGCCGCGCAGGTCGCGCAGCGCGCGATCCGGCAGGCGCAGGAGGTCGACGCCGTCGAAGCGCACCGCGCCGGACACGTCGCACTCGCCCTTGGGCAACAGGCCCATGACGGCCAGCAACGTCACGCTCTTGCCGCAGCCGGACTCGCCGACGACGCCGAGCATGGCGCCGCGCCCGACGGCGAGGTCGACGCCGTCGACCGCGTGGGTGACGCGGCCGGCATCGCCGTGGAACACCACCTTCAGGTTTTCGATCTCGACGAGGGGCGCCTCGGCGGTCATTGCCCGCTCTCGGCGGCGAGCGCCTTGGTAATCTCGGCGTCGATGATCGATCGGTCGGTGACGCCGACCGGATCGCGCCGGCTCGGCAGGAATTTGCGGAAATGCGTCCAGCGCTCGCGGCTCACTTGCTCGAGGCGTTCCAGCTCGGCGAGCGGATCGACGTGGTCGTCGACCCGCAGGTCGAGCTCGGACCACTCTTCCTCGCCGTGGATGCGCAAGGCGGCCGATTGCTTGCCGCGCTTGTCGCCGCCCGCCGCCTCGCCGGCCTTGAGCGCCACGATGAAGCGGCGCGGGAACGGCAGCGCGGCGTTCGCCGCGTAGGCCGCGGCGGTTTGCGCGATCACGCGCGGGCCCGCCAGCATGTTGCCCGCGACCGAGCAGCCCGCGTTCACGATGTGGCCGCACCAGTCGACGCATTGAGCGCCGGTGTGGGCGGCGATGCGGCCGGCCGCGTCCATCACGTGCAGCTGGCGCTGATCGCGTCCGGCATCGGCCGCCACGAGGGTGCGCACGATGTCGGCCGCCGGCATGCCTTCGCGCAGCAGCCGCAGGCCGTCGACGCCGTAGAACGGATTGAGCAGGGCCTGGGTGGCGAGCGCCCCGTGGCGCGACGCGATATGCGGCACCCGCGCGCCGACCGCGAAGAATTTGGTCGCGACCGCGATGCCAAAGCGTCCGGTCGCCTCCTCGCGCGCGATGATCGACCACGTCATCGGGCTAGCGCCCCGCGGCGTAGTTCTGCATGCCGCGGGGATTGGCCGCGGCGCGGCGGCGCGGGCCGACTTGTGACGCCGCGGTCAGGCGTCCCTCCGACCAGTCGGGGCCGACCTCAACGATGTGCCCGCGCCGCTTAAGCTCGGCGACGGTCGCAGCCGGCACGCGGCCTTCCACCACCAGCACGCCGGGGCGCGCCGTGCGCGGCCAGAACGAGATGGGGAAATGCTCGCTGTGCCAAGCCGGCGCGTCGATCGCCTCCTGCAGATTGTTGCCGGCATGGACATGGCGCAGGAAGAACTGGGCGGTCCACTGGTCCTGCTGGTCGCCGCCGGGCGAGCCCCAGGCGAGATACGGCTCGCCGTCGCGCAGCGCCAGCGAGGGCGTGAGCGTCGTGCGCGGACGCTTGCCCGGCGCGAGCGAAGCGGGGTGCCCCTCCTCGAGCCAGAACATCTGGCCGCGGGTGCCGAGGCCGAAGCCCAGCTCGGGGATCACCGGCGAGGATTGCAGCCAGCCGCCGGACGGGGTCGAGGAAATCATGTTTCCGGCCTTATCGATGATGTCGAAATGCACGGTGTCGCCGGCCATCTCGCCCATGCGGCCGACGGTCGGCTCGCCGGCACCGAATTGGCCGACGGCCTCGCGCTGGCCCTCCTCGCGCCGCAGCTCGAGCACCGCGCCGAACCCTTGCACCGAGCCGGGCCGCAGATCGAGCGAGGCCTTCTCGGTGACGAGCTTGCGCCGCTCGGCGTTGTAGGCGTCGGACAGCAGCGTCGTCATCGGGATGTCGACGAAGTCGGGATCGCCGTAAAAGGTCTCGCGGTCCGCATAGGCGAGCTTGGCGCATTCGACCTGGAGATGGATGAAGTCGGGGCCGGTCGGATCGATGCGGTCGAAGCCGAAACCCTTGAGCAGCGCCAGCTGCTGCAGCATGACCGGGCCCTGGCCCCAGGGTCCGGTCTTGCACAGGGTGTAGCGGCCATAGTCGTAGGTGAGCGGCGCCTCGACGCGGGCCTGCCAGCGCGCCATGTCCTCGCCCGCGAGCACGCCGCGGTGGGGCGCGCCGCTCACGTCCATCACGTCCTGGGTGCGGCAGAACCGGTCGACCGCCTCGGCGACGAACCCCTGGGACCACACTTTGCGGGCCCGCTCGATCTGGCGCTCGCGCTCGCCGCCGGCGCTTTCGGCCTCGCGCAGCAGGCGCGCATAGGTGTCGGCGAGCACCCGATTGGTGAAGAGCGTGCCAGGCGCCGGCACCTCGCCGCCGGGCAGGTAGACGGCAGCCGAGGTCGGCCAGTGCTTGCGGAACAGCCCCGCGACCGTGGCGATGGTGGCGGTGGCGCGCTCGACCAGCGGATGGCCCTCGCGCGCGTAGCCGATGGCCGGGCCGAGCACGTCGGCGAGCCGCACCGTGCCGTAGTCGCGCAGGAGCAGCATCCAGGCGTCGAACATGCCCGGCACGCAGGCGGCGAGCAGCCCGGTGCCCGGAACGATGTCGAGACCGAGGCCGCGGTAATGCGCGATCGTCGCGCCGGCCGGCGCGGGTCCCTGCCCGCACAGCACTTCGGGCCGGCGGCGCCGCACATCGTAGAGGATGGCAGGCACGTCGCCGCCCGGGCCGTTGAGGTGCGGCTCGACCACCTGCAGCGTGAACGCCGTGGCGACGCCGGCGTCGAAGGCGTTGCCGCCTTTTTCCAGAGTCGCCATGCCGACCGCGGTGGCGATCCAATGGGTCGAGGCAACGACCCCGAAGGTGCCTTCGATCTCGGGCCGGGTGGTGAAAAAGCTGGGATTGATGTTTTTGCTCATGCGGGAGTCCGGGCCTTTGGGAAGTGGCGACACTTCACCACAGGCGGCCGGAGAGGCCAACCTCCCCGCCCGGCCGGACCGGCCGCAGGGATAACGTTTCGGTGAACGCCGGAATCGCGCGCCGACATCGCTTGGCCGGAAGTAACGGTGTCAGGCGGCGCGCGGCTTGGGCGCCGGCTGCTCGGCCGACGGAGGCTGCGCCGCGTCGGGACTGGCGACGCCCTGCCAATCCTCCACCTCGCGCACAGCCTGGCGCATGTGCGCGCGGAACGTCTCTTCGTTGTAATAGCGGCGCCAGCGCCCGCTGTCGTACAGCTCGACGAGATGGTCGCGCCGCCGCTTGGCCAGCGCATGCCATTTGCGGGCGAACACGTCGGAACGAAAACGCTTGAAAACGGAATCTTCCACCATGGTCCGCGCCGCCGCCGTCAATCATTGGCTGGCGCATGTTCTTTTCGGCGAACCGGTACCCACTTCGCCGGAACATGCGCTAGTGTCGCAGCGGTCATCGTGACGACGCCGATCCCCGCGCGCAATGCGCGACGATGCCGCCGCCTACTCTACCTGTGGATAAATCCGTCGGTGCCCCCGGCCGGATCGTAACGCCCACCACACCCCGATGACTACGAGATGAAGCCTAGCACGCCCGCGGCGGCAAAGCTGTCACTGAAAGGCCACAGGGAGAAGAAAATCGCTGCGCGTTCGGCGCAGGCGACGTCAAAGCCGCACGCGCAGCACGTGGGCAATCTCGCCGATGATGCCGCGCCGGAACAGCATCACGCAGACGACGAAGATCGCGCCTTGTATCACCGACACCCATTGTCCGACCTGGGCGAGATAGGTCTGCATCGCAATGATGACGAAGGCGCCGACAACCGGGCCGAAGACGGTGCCGAGGCCACCGACCAGAGTCATCAGCACGACCTCGCCCGACATCGGCCAATTCACGTCGGTGAGCGAGGCAAGCTGAAAAACGATCGCCTTGGTGGCGCCGGCGAGTCCCGCCAGCGTCGCCGACAGCACGAATGCCACGAGCTTGTAGCGGTCGGTCTTGTAGCCGAGCGAGATCGCGCGCGCCTCGTTCTCGCGGATCGCCTTCAACACCTCGCCGAACGGCGAATGGATGATCCGATAGATCAATAGGAAACCGGCAAGGAAGATCGCCAGCACAAAGAAATACATCGTCATCTGATGCGATAGATCAAAAAGCCCGAACAACCTGCCGCGCGGTACCGACTGAATTCCATCTTCGCCGTGGGTGAACGGCACGCGGACCGCGACGAGATGCATCATTTGCGCGAGCGCGAGCGTGATCATCGCGAAATAGATGCCTTGGCGACGGATTGCGACTGCGCCGGCAATCGCGCCGAGCACGCAGGCCGTCGCCGCGCCGGCGAGAATGGCGAGCTCCGGCGGCAAGCCCCACTCCTTCGCTGCATGCGCGCTGACATAGCTCGCCCAGCCGAAGAACAGCGCGTGCCCGAACGACAACAGGCCGACATACCCGATCAGCAGATTGAAGGCGCAGGCGAACAACGCGAAGCACAACGCCTGCATCACCGGCAGCGGGTAGATGAAGTAAGGCGCGACGAGCAGGACGACGACCATCACCGCGAAGACAATTAGCTCGGTCGAGGAGCGTCCCGACCGGTCGGCAGACGTGATGGGTTCGACTGCCTGCGCCATGTCACGCGGTCCGGCCGAACAGCCCAGCGGGCCTGATGAGAAGAACGATGGCCATGATGACGAAGATCACCGTGTTCGACGCTTCCGGGAAGAAGACCTTGGTCAGGCCCTCGATCACGCCGAGGCCGAATCCGGTCACGATGGCGCCCATGATCGAGCCCATGCCGCCGATCACCACCACGGCGAACACGACGATGATCAGGTCGGCTCCCATGTCCGGCTTGACGCTGTAGATCGGCGCCGCCATCACGCCGGCGAGCGCGGCAAGGGCGACGCCGAAGCCGTAGGTGAGCGTGATCATCCGCGGCACGTTGATGCCGAAGGCGCGCACCAGCGTCGGATTCTCGGTCGCGGCGCGCAGATAGGCGCCGAGCCGCGTGCGCTCGATCACGAACCAGGTGGAAAGGCATACGCCGAGCGAGAACACGATCACCCAGGCGCGGTAATTCGGCAGGAACATGAAACCGAGGTTTTGCGCGCCCTGCAGGGCCTCCGGTATGCGGTAGGGAAGGCCCGAGGATCCGTAAAAGTTCCGGAACAGGCCCTCCATGATGAGGGCAAGCCCGAAGGTCAGCAACAGTCCATAGAGGTGGTCGAGCTTGTAGAGCCACTGCAGGAACAGCCGTTCGATGACGATTCCAGCGAGGCCAACGACAATCGGCGATATGATCAGCGCCCACCAGTAGGCGAGACCGGCATATTGCAGCAGAAAGAACGCGATGAAGGCGCCCAGCATGTACTGGGCGCCGTGGGCGAAGTTGATGACGTTGAGCATGCCGAAGATGACGGCGAGTCCCAGGCTCAACAGCGCGTAGAACGAGCCGTTGATCAGCCCTACCAGGAGTTGACTGAACAGCGCCTGCGAGGGAATGCCGAAGATCTCGAACATGTCGCTCGTCCCGCTCCGTCCTCACCGTCAGGCCGCGACGCAGCCGCGATGAGAACGGCCCCGTTGGCTCACTATTGTGGCCCGCCTTGCCGGCCGTCCTTCAAGGGTGAGCCGATCGTTTCTTGCACGCCCGCTGCTATCCGCTCACGAGCGGGCAACCGCCCTCCTTGAGCGGGCGGAAAGCCTCTTCCGCCGGAATGGTGGCGCGCAGATTGTACAGATCCCAAGGCCCCTTCGACTCTTGCGGCTTCTTCACCTCAAACAGGTACATGGGGTGGATCTTGCGGCCATCGGCGCGCACCGTGCCCTTGCCGAACAGTTTGTCGTCGGTCGGCGTGTCCTTCATCTTGGCGACCACGGCCTTGCCGTCGGCATCGCTTTTGAGCGCCTCGACCGCCTTCAGATAGTGGGTGACCGCCGAGTAGACGCCGGCGTGGATCATGCTGGGATAGATGCCCTTGTTCTGCGCGGCGAACTTCTTGGCGAATTCGCGATTGACGTCGTTTGCGTCCCAGTACCAGGCTTCGGTGAAGATCAGCCCCTGGGCGGTCTGCAGGCCGAGCGCCTTGACGTCGCTGATGAACACCAGTAGTCCCGCCAACTTCTGTCCGCCCTGGACGATGCCGAACTCGGCGGCCTGCTTGATCGAGTTGACGGTGTCGCCGCCGGCATTGGCAAGGCCGACGATCTTGGCCTTGGATGCCTGCGCCTGCAGCAGGAACGAGGAGAAATCGGTGCCCGGGAACGGATGGCGCACCTTGCCCAGGACCTTGCCGCCGTTGGCCTCGACAACCGCCGCGGTATCCCGCTCGAGCGCGTGGCCGAAGGCATAGTCGGCGGTGAGGAAGAACCAGGTGTCGCCGCCGGTCTTGACGATCGCCTTGCCGGTGCCGTTGGCGAGCGCCCAGGTGTCGTAGGTCCAGTGGATGGTATTGGGCGTGCACGCCTTGCCGGTGAGGTCGGAGGCCGCGGCGCCGGACACCAGGAAAACCTTGTTCTTCTCCTTCACGATCTGCGAGACCGCGAGCGCGACCGAGGAGGTCGGCACGTCGACGATCACGTCGACCTTGTCCACGTCGATCCAGGTGCGCACGATGTTGGAACCGATGTCGGGCTTGTTCTGATGGTCGGCACCCAGGATTTCGACCTTGAGGCCCTTGGCGGCGGCGCCGAAATCCTCGACCGCCATGCGCGCGGCGACGACCGAGCCCGGTCCGGTCAGGTCGGCGTAAAGACCGGACATGTCGTTCATCACGCCGATCTTGACGCTCGTCTGCGCCTGGGCGGCCCCGGCGATCAATGCGGCCGCGACAAATGTCAGGTAGCGAATGCGTTTCATGCTCATCCTCCATACGCGTCGGGCCGCGGGCCCTGACCGTCACACTCCGAGATACTCGTGGAGCTTTTCCATGTTGGCGTCCAGTTCCGAATTGGCGAAGCGCTCGACAACGCGGCCGTGCTCCATAATGTAATACCGGTCGGCCACAGTCGAGGCGAAGCGAAAATTCTGCTCGACCAGGAGGATGGTGAATCCCTGGCCCTTCAGGGTGCGGATGGTCCGCCCGATCTGCTGGATGATCACCGGCGCGAGCCCTTCGGTCGGCTCGTCGAGCAGGAGCAGGCGCGCGCCGGTGCGCAGGATGCGCCCGATCGCCAGCATCTGCTGCTCGCCGCCGGAGAGTTTCGTCCCCTGGCTGCGCAGCCGTTCCTTGAGGTTGGGGAACAGGGCGAAGATGCGCTCGAGATCGAGTCCGCCCGGCTTGACCTGGGGCGGCAGCAGCAGGTTCTCCTCGACGTCGAGGCTGGCGAAAATGCCGCGCTCCTCCGGGCAAATGGCGATGCCGGCGCGGGCGATCTGGTCGGAGCTGCGCCCGATCAGCTCGGCGCCGGACAGGCGCACGGACCCCTTGCGCTGGCCGACGATGCCCATGATCGACTTCAACGTGGTGGTCTTGCCGGCGCCGTTGCGGCCGAGCAGCGTGACCACTTCGCCGGCCAGAACCTCGAAATTGACGCCGTGCAGGATGTGCGACTCGCCGTACCAGGCCTGCAGGTCCTTGACGGCCAGCAACGGGACGATGCCCGACGCGTCATTCATGGCCGACCCCCATATAGGCTTCGCGCACCTCGGGGTTTGCCGAGACCGTTTCGTAATTGCCCTCGGCGAGCACGCGGCCGCGCGTGAGGACCGTGATGGTGTGGGACAGGTTGGAGACGACGCTGAGATTATGCTCGACCATCAGCACGGTGCGGTCGGCGGCGACCCGCTTGATCAGCGCGGCAATGCGATCGATGTCCTCGTGCCCCATGCCGGCGGTCGGCTCCATCTCCGGATCGAGCGCGAGCGTGGTCGCGATCTCGAGCGCGCGCTTGCGCCCATAGGGCAATTCGACCGCGGTCTCATGAGCGAACGCGGTCAGTCCCACGTCGGCGATCAGCGCCATGGCGCGCTCGTTGAAGCCGTCGAGCACGCGCCGCGAGCGCCAGAAGTCGAATGAGCCGCCGCGCTTGCGCTGGAGCGCGATGCGCACGTTTTCCAGCACGCTCAGGTGGGGAAACACGGCGGAAATCTGGAACGAGCGCACCAGCCCGAGGCGGGCGACCTCGGCCGGCGGCAGCGCGGTGATGTCGCGCCCCTTGTAGAGGATGCGGCCGCGGGTCGGGCTGAGAAACTTCGTCAGGAGATTGAAGCAGGTCGTCTTGCCCGCCCCGTTGGGCCCGATCAGCGCATGGATGGTGCCGCGCGCGACCCGCAGGCCGACGCCGTTCACCGCGACGAACCCGGCGAACTCTTTGGTCAGGTCCTCGGTTTCGAGGATGATATCGTTGGCCATCAGGACAGGTAATCCCCTCGCCCGCCATTCTTTGCAGGTTTGATCCACCCGGTCCAGAGGCGGGTAGTGTCCTAATTTGAGGTTCGGTCGTCCAGCGTGGCCGTGCCCGTCACCGAAAATTCAAGGCCGCTCGCCGTGCGGTCCACAAAGAGGCGAGTACCATCCGTGAACTCCAGCAGGAGTTCGGCGGCGCGATGCTGCCGGACCTGACTGACCGTCTTCCCGACAAGCAGCCCTTGAAGTTCCGTTCCCAGCCGGTCAGTCATCGTAGCATTTGCTTTCTTCTAGCGACCATGAGGTGGTTCTTTGCCGTTCTACACCAAGCGCCCGTTACATCGCAGACCATGTGCTTACATTCTTCTTCCGACATTCACATGGAATGGGGCGGCGCTGTTTTTCGTGGCAATGCGAGTAGAGGGACCTACCGTCCCGCCGCCTGCCCGCTCGCGGGTTTTGCAGCCGCCTTCGGCGCCGCCAGCGTGACGGCGGCGAGCGCATCGGCGAGGCCGGCGCCGAACCCGGCGGCGCGGGACCTCGGTCCCACATTGCGCGCCGTCGAGGTGAGGATTTTACGGACGTCGTCCGGGCCGAGCGCGGGATTGACCTGGATGACGAGGGCGGCGAGCCCGCTCACATGCGCGGCGGCGACCGAGGTGCCGGAGGTGAACGACACGTTGGCGTCAGGAGCCGGCACCAGGATGTCCACGCCGGGCGCCGCGACCGCGATGTGGCTGCCGCGATTGGCCGCGCCGAACAGCTTGTCGTCGGCGTCGGTCGCCGTCACCGCGATGACGTTGGGATCGGCCGCCGGATAAAGCGGCGGCGACTTCGGGCCGGCATTGCCGGCCGCCGCCACCAGCACGATGCCCCGCTTGCGCGCCCTGGCGAGCGCTTCCGCAAGCGCCGGATCCGCCGGCCCGGCGAAGCTCATGTTGATGACGCGCGCGCTCTGCCCGGCTGCCCAGTCGAGGCCGCGCAGGATGCGGAACGTGGTGCCCTCGCCCGCGCCCGCATTGGCACTGAACGCGCGCACCGCCAGCAGGCTCGCGCGCGGCGCGACCCCGAGCAGCCGCCCATGCGAGGCAATGGCGCCCGCCATCTCGGTGCCGTGCACGTGCGGCTTTTCCTCGGCCGCGAGCGTGTCGAATTTTTGCGCGACGGCGCCGACAAGCTCGGGATGGCCATCGTCGATGCCGGAATCGATCACGGCGACGACGACCCGGTCGCCGGTCGCCAGGCGATGCGCCTCGGCAAGGCGCAGCTTGCCGATCACGTACTGGGCGGGATCGCCCGGCGCCGCCGCGTTGGCAGGCGCGACGGGCGCGCCCTGCTGCAACGCGTACAGATAATTCGGCTGCGCGCTGGCGACGAGCGGCTCGCTCGCCAGCGCGCGGATCATCGACGTGACGGAGCCGCGGGGGCTCAGGCGCCACCGGTGCATCCGGCGCCCGGTCAGGGGAAAGTCCTGGGTTTCCTCGCGCGTCATGGAATGGCGGCGCGCCAGCTCGTCGAGCGTCGGGGTCGGCACGTCGGCGCCGATGCCGAGGATCACCTCGTCCGGCAAGAAGCGGCGCTCGCTTGCGGACGGCACGAAGAAGCCCCGCCGCAATGGCGACGCGGGACCCGCGTTCTTCTGCGGCGGGGTGGCCTTTTGCGCCGTGGCCGCGCCGACGGTTTGCTGACCACCCGGCGCCAATGTGGCCGGGTCGGAGCCGGGCGCTGTGCTAACGGCGGGCGCCGCGCCAGCCGTGCCGACGACGGCGGGCGCTGCGAATGCGAACGCAATCGTCAGCAGAACGCGCAGAAACACGGCGCCTCGCTGCGGACGCCGCGCACTTGCGCTTACATGATTTCCCGCGGTCATGGCCGAACCCCTCCGGCGACAGAAACAGGTTCGGCTTAGGCAAGCAATCAGACAATTTTACGCCGACCCGACGGGGGTCGGGCCGGCGTCGATGACAGGAGCGGCGTTGATTATTCGGTTGGGACGGCGAAGCGCACAACCTTGCTCTCGTCCTGCATCTGCTTGACGATTCGCGACAGCTCGCCTTTCGGCAGGGCGGTCATCGAAACTCGCACCGTGTAGATCCCGCCCGGCCGCGGTCCGTCGACCACCGACACCTTGTGGGTCTCGAGGAACTTCGTCACGTCGGCGGCGGTGGCCTGGGGCGCAAAACCGATCAGCGCGTAGCTGCCGGGCGCCAGCGCGATGCGCGTCGGGTAGGAGGCGGTCTGGTAGGAATTCCCGCCGGCGCGGTCGCCGCCGACATAGAGCCCGGCGAGCAGGCCCGCCTGCAGCACGATGGCGAGCACCGCCGCGGCCGCCGACCAGGCGAGCGTGCGCGGGCTGAACAGGGAGAGCCGCTCGCTGATGAACGCCGCGAGGTCGAACCGCGCCCGGCGCGGGCGCGCGCCTTCGGCCTCGATTCCGGCCAGCAGGCGCTCCATCGCCCGCGCCGAGGGGGCGCCGAGCGTCTCGTTGAGGTGAATGGTCTCGGCGAGTTCCTCGCGCACCAGCGCGAACTGCCGCGCCAAGTCCTCGTCGCCCTCGATCGCCGCATCGACGCGCTGGGCGTCGCGGCGGCTCAGCGTCCCCGCCGCATGCCAAGGCAGCAGGGCCTCGATGTCCCGCCGGTCGTCGCTCGTAGTGTGCATCATGGCCAACCCCTATCGATTCCTGCCGCCTTCAGAAGCTCGGCTAACCGTTTGCGCGCGTAGAACATCCGCGTCTTGACGGTGTTCCCCGGGATATCGACGATCTCCGCCACCTCTTCGACCGACTTCTCGTGGTAGTAGACAAGGTCGATGATCTCTCTGTGTTCGGGCGAAAGCGCTGCCAGGCACTTTTGCAGGATTTCGCCCTTGTCTTTCTTCTCGATGGCAACTTCCGGATCGTCTGCCGGATCCTCGATTGCCGCCGCGGCCTCCTCGTCCAGTTCCTCGTCCGGCCGGCGCCGCAGCGCCGAGAGCGCCTTGTAACGGGCGATCGCCAGGAGCCAGGTCGAGACAGCAGACCTCGCTTCGAACCGGCCGGCTTGACGCCAGACGTCGAGAAACACCTCGCTTATCAGGTCCTCCGCCTGCGTCTGGTCGCGGACGAGGCGCAGGACGAACCGAAACACGCGCACATGATGGCGCGCGAACAGAACCTGCATGGCGAGCTTGTCGCCACCTGCGATCCGTCCGATCAGCGCTTCGTCCGATGTGGCTTGCATCGCTGCGGACGGTAACTCTCGCTGGATTAGTCGCGGGGGAACCCAAATGGGTTCAACTGGCGGCGCAATGACTTAGCATGGCCGGAATGCCTGCGCATTCCGGCAATAACACACCGTCGGCCTCCGTTCTTGCTCGAATCGGGGACCGTTTCACGCGTGCAGGACAAGGGCATTGCCATTTCGCCGGCTAAACTGCCCTTGCAGGCCCTTCTTCCGCAAGGGCCGGAACGCCCGGACAAATCGGCCCGTCCCCGAGCCGGCCGGTGGCCCGACGATGCGCATTTGCCAGGCCCGGAGAGGGGGCAGGACGTCGCCGGCGATTGCACCAGCACAGGCTTACAACTTATTGATATTGCAGGCGTTCCCTATGGCGATAAATCGGGAAACTGGTTAACGATATCTTGCAATCATCAGTACTATTTAGTGGACTTTTCGCTGCAAACTCATACAAAGGATTTACCTTGTGCGCGAGCGGTCGGGTCGGGGAGCCGCTCGGCGCCATTTCGCCGGCCCCCGTGTTGCGAAGTCAGTCGAGTTGGGATGGCCAGCAGCTGCAATCTCGTGATCAATGGCCGCTCGGTCAGGGCGAGGATTGGAGAGACCCTGATCGACGCCGGCCTCGCCGGATCGATCGTCGTTCCCCACGACTGCCGGACCGGGCAATGCGAGTCGTGCCGGGTCACGGTCGTGTCGGGCGCGGTCGACGACCAGGGCACCGCGGACGGCCGCAGCGTGCTGGCGTGCCAGGCGACGGTCGACGGCGACGCGGTGATCGCGTTCGACGAGGTGCCGGCGGCGACCAAGGCGGCCGGCATCGTTGCGGAGATCTCGCAGCTCTCCCCCGAGGTCGTCGAGGTGGTGGTCGCCCTCCAGTCGCCGCTCGAATACCGGCCCGGGCAGTATGTGCGGCTCAAATTCTCCGGCTTTCCGGCGCGCGAATACAGCCCGAGCTGCCGTCTCGACGGATCATGCGACAACGAACAACTGGTGTTCCACGTCCGGCGCCTGCCGGGCGGTGTCATCTCGACGCAGCTGGGGGCCACGATCCGGGTGGGCCATCGCGCCCAGGTCCAAGGCCCGTTCGGCCATGCCTTCCTGCGCGAGGGCGAAGGTCCACTCGTGCTGGTCGCGGGGGGCACCGGGTGGGCGCCGATCTGGGCCGTGGCGCGCGCCGCGCGCCGTGAGCAGCGCCACCGCGATCTGGTCGTCATCGCCGGCAGCCGCGATCCCGACAATCTCTACATGCGGCCGGCGCTCAACTGGCTGATCGACGACGGCGTGCGCGACATCATCGCCACCACCGAGGTCGGTGCGACGCGGCCGACGCTGCCGGGCCGGCCGACCCATTACCTGCCGTCGCTCGGCCTCGAGGACACGGTTTACGTCGCCGGGCCATCGGGTCTCGTCGATGCGGTGAAGCGCAAGGCGCGATCGGCCGCCGCGCGCTGCTATGCCGACCCGTTCCTGCCGAGCGAGCAGACGCCCTCGCTGGTCGACCGCGTCATGCAGATGCTGCGCGCGCCCGCCGGCACCGCCGACGCCAATGCCCTCTCGCCGCGTCCGGCCGAAAGGCGGCTGGCACGCATGCTGCGGCCGCTGACGGGTCGGCGGCCTGAACCGCGCACGGCACCGGCGCCCGCGGTCGTCGTCGCCGATGCGTCGCGCCAGTCGTCGGCCTGATCGGCATCCCTACCGATCCGGCCTCAGCAAATACTCAGCCGTCATGCCCTGCCCTCGGATCAAGTCCGAGGGCAGGCTCTTGAGCCGGGCATCCACGTCTTGAAACAGTGAAACAGATCAAAGGCGCGGCCCCGGCCTGTTCGATCCGGGGGCGTGGATGGCCGGGTCACCCCCGGGACGAAGTCCCCGGGGGCGGCCATGACGTCGAGAAGCGCTATGGCTGGGTAACGATCCGCACCGGGCGTGCGTGGCGGGTGTGGCGGATCTGGGTGTGGTCGAAGACATTGACCCACATGTACAGATCCTGTCCCGGGATGAAGTCGTGGTCGTACTTGCTCCCGGTCCGCAGCGCCCGCACCGTCTCGAGATGCCAGTGGCCGTCCTTCCATTTGGCGGCGCCGTGGATGTCGGCGCGGTCGCCCTCATACTCTCCGGAGATGAGGACGCCGGGCATGACGGTTCCGACGGGAATCGTCGCATCGAGCTGGGGCGAATAGGGAACGGATTCGTCCTCCATCATCCACCATCGCGAGCCTTCCTCGTCGCTTGAATCGGGGTTGAGGTCATAGTGGCCCAGCGCCGCGACGGTCGCCTTCCAGTCCTTGGGCAGCCGGTACACCCCGACCGGCCCGCGATAGCCCCCCGGCGCTTCGCTCTTGTAGTTATACGAGTAGAAGGCGCGGCCTGGGTCGTTCCAGTAGCCGGCCTGATAGCGGGCCTGGCCGGCGACTTCATCCGGCAGCGGCTCGCGCGGCGTGTCGAAATACTGGTCGTCGACGCGCCCGAGATGGCCGCCGCGCGATGCCTTCCACTGCCACACGTCCATGAGGTTGCCCTCGGCGGTGTAGTGGTAGCCCAGGCCATGCAGCGGCTTCGGCAGGCCGGGCAGCGGGTCCGTGCCCATGTGGGTGCTTTCGCCCGATCCGAAGGTGGGCGACCGCGAGAAGCCGATGGCGAACTTGTCCTCGTAGAAATCCGCGACGTCCGCCACGTCCATCCGGCTCGCCAGCATGTGCCAGCCATCCTCCCGCTTGATCAGCGGGGTGCGGCGCATGGAACGGGTCGGATCTTCCCAGCGGAATGCGAAGTAGATGTTCTTGCCGTCATGGACCGCGCGCGCCTCCACCAGGGATTCGCCCGTCCCGCCGAGATTGGCGCCCTGTTGCGTGCGCACCGACACCGGCCGCGCCATGGCCCAGACCGGGTCGTCGAGCACGCCGTCGATCTTGGGCGCGCCGTTGACGCGGGCCACGACGAGGGTGTCGCGGCTCGTCCAGTCGACGCCGGCCGCCACGGCGATCGTCGCGAGGCCGACGGCGGTGGCGAGCAGAAGCGGATAGGGACGCGCCGCTCTCGTCATCGCCAGCCTGGCCGGGCGGAACAGGCGAAAGAGTTGCCACCAGCCGCCGTAGAGATAGTGCGTCACCACGTGCAGGAAGATGTATCCCAGCGCGACCAGGGCGGTGACCGAGTGAATCCATACCCACCAGCCGCCGTAACCGAGATAGAGAAGGATGCCCGTCGTCGTCATGACGAGGATGAGGACGTAGGCGACCCAGTGCAGGCCGATATTGACGGCATCCCACCGCATCCGGCGGGCGGCCGGAATCAGCATGATGCGCAGCTTCTTGAGCGCGTTGCGCGGCGTCAGGCCGCCCCGGTAGACGTAGATGAGATAGGCGGAGGCGCAGAAAAACAGCCCGAGCCCGGAGAAGAAATGCCAGGTCCACAGCTCGCCCTGCGGCAGGATCGGCGAGAGCGACATGGCAAATCGCGGGGCGACATAACCGAAAGTTGCAACGCGCAGCCCCGTCACCAGGCAGACGATCAGCGCAACGGCGGTCGCCCAATGGAGGATGATCGTGCCGACGTCGCTGCGCGGGGGGGCGTCCTGCCGCTTGCGTTCGACCGCGCCGGCACGGACATCATCGCGTCCTGTCCTGTTCGGACGGGACGCCGATCGGTCGTCCCTCGCGTGGACCATATCGACCATTGCGTATTTTCCCTCCGCCGATCCAACGGCCCCCGCCGCGCCGACCGTAGGCGGCATTCGTAAAGTTTTTACCAAGTCCGGCAGTCGGCCTACTATGGGTAGTGGAATTACGATTATGGCATTTTTGTCAGTTGACTTTCCGGCGGGACCGGCGGGGGGAAGCTGGGCAATCGCTTAACCTGGGGTCCGCATGGTGGCGGAACCGGGAGCCGGACCAATGTCTCTGCAGGGACGCCTCAAAAAGCAATCGACGCTGACGGGCCTGAGCGCCTGTCTCTTCGTCGGCGGCGTGGCGCTTCTTTTTGTGGCGCTCTATCACGAGGCCGCCCGCGGCGGCCCGCTCCTGTGGATCGCCGGCTTGCTGCTGATCGGGACGGTCGCTTGCTGGATCGCCGCGGCAAGGGTGAGAGATCCGGAGAGCTAGACGCGCGAGCGTCGTGCTGTCTCCGCCCGCTCCGACCCCAGCCCGAGCGGTCTGGGTGCGGAATTAGGCCGCTCCGGAAGCTGTGACTTGACCTTGAACTGCACGGCGGCATAGTTGCCACGTACCAGGGTTCATTATGGCTATTGCACGGACGATCGTGGCCGTCTGGGTGGCCGTCTCGGTGGCCTTGCTGCCGATTGCAGGCGGTATGGCGGCTGTGGCTTCCGCCCCGACGGCGACCGCGAAGGCGACCGTAGTGTCGATGCCTGAGTGTTGCGACCATGACGACGGCATGGCGATGGACCATACGTCGATGAACGATATGGGGAATGAGTGTCAGGCGAACGCCGGTTGCGCGGCCAAATGCTTCAGTCTATGCGGCGCGATGTTTTGGGGTCCAATTCTCCATCCCCCCATTGCAAAGGGTGAGCCATCGGCGTGGACGCAACCGCTGCGCTCCCAGGCGGGCAATCCGCCGTTCCGACCTCCCCGGGTCTAAATCCCCAGTAGACTTGTGATACAACGCGTGAGTCGAGAGCTCACGCGCGAATACGCGTTTGGCTTCGCGCCCGATAACCTCGGCGCAACGCCGATCACAGATCCACGAGGAGCTTTAGACATGAATCTGAAATACACGCTTGCCAGCGCTGTTATTGCGGCGGCTGTCGGTCTGGCCGGTGCCGCGTTGGCGGGTGCGAACGACTACGCCTTCGAGCCGGTGAAGGCCGAGGTCAAAAAGGGTGACCGCGTGACCCTCACGGTTCGCCTCGTCCATAAGCCAACCGGGAAGCCGGTATCCGACGCGGTCATCGTTTCGCCGCGTCTCGACATGTCCCCGGAAGGCATGGAGACGATGACGGCGCCCGTCACACTGGCCAAGGGAGTTGAACCGGGCACCTACAGCTTTACGACCGACCTCGCAATGGCCGGCCGTTGGCTCTTGACGGTCTCCGCAAAGGTTCAGGGCGAACAGGAGACCGTGACCGGAAAAGTCACCTTCAAAGCCACGGACTGAGCCATGTTTCGGTTCCTCCTGGCCGGCCTCGTCGGCGCCCTCGTGCTGACGGGGTCGGCCGAGGCCGCGCCCAAGGGGCCGCCGGGAGCAACTGCCGGCGAGCTGATCGCGCTCGCGCGCCAGCTCAGTCCCGAACTCGCGGCGGCTGCCTTGGCTGCCGAGGCCGCGACGGCCCGGATCACGTCGGCTGGGGCGCTGCCCGACCCCACCCTTCGTATCGATGCCGACAACCTCGACCAACGCAACGTCTCCATGAACGGAGCCACCATCACGTTCAGGGTGATGCAGGAGTTCCCGCTGTGGGGAAAGCTTGATCTCAAACGCGAGATGGCCACCTTCGAAGCCACCGCAGCCCGCTATCGCCGCCGAGGAACCGAATTGGAGCTCGTCGCGCGCGTGAAGAGCGTTTTTGCTGCCCGATATGCGACCTTCCAGGCCCATGAACTCACCCAGCGCACTCTCGATACCGTCCTGACCGCAGCGGCGACGCTGAGGGATCGCTACGCTCAAGGCGGCACAACGCAAGAAGATGTCCTCCGCCTCGAGATCGAGGTCGAAGAACTCGGCATCGAAATCGAACGCTTGCGCGGTCAAGAGACGAAGACCGCAGCACAGTTGAATGCGCTGCTCAATCGTCGTCCCGATGCGCCGCTCGCACGGCCGGTTGCATTACGCCGGCTGCCGGCCGAACGAGCGATGAACATGACGGCGCTGGTCGACCGTGCCGTCAAGCTCAATCCGATGATCGCCGAGGGGGAAGCCAAGACGGCGTCGGCGGGTGTCGCGCAAAGCTTGGCGGAGCGAAACCGATACCCGGACGTGACGTTGGGCATCATGACCACGCGAGATCGCGACGGTTACGCCGGCACCGGCGTGATGGGCGAACTCCGCATTCCGTTCCAATGGGGTGCCAAGGAAGCGGACATCGCCGCTGCATCGGCCGAGCGGGCAGCCGCGGAACAACGCCTGAACACGCTCAAGGCCACTGTTCGCGGCGAAATTGCCGGCATGCTCGCCGAGTACCGGGCAATGGCGAAGACGCTGGAAATCATGCAGCAGCATCATTTGCCCAAATCGGAACTGGTCGTTCGGTCGGTTCTGAGCGCGCTCGAAACCGGCCAGGGCGATGTGATCAGGGTGCTCGATGCAATTCGGCGCCAGCGAACCATCCAGCTTGAGATTCTCAAGGTCCAGGTCCAGCAGCAGGCGATGCTTGCCGAAATCGAGAAAGCCATCGGGGGTGACCTGTGAGTCGCCTCGCAGTAGCGCTGTTGATCGTCATCGCGGCTGCCGCCGGCGCCGCGGGCGGATATTGGTACGCGCAGCGGCAGTCTGCCATGCCGACACTGTCGCTCAATGCCGAGCGGGCAGCCGCGGCCGACCGAACCATTCTCTACTACCGTGACCCAAGCGGCGCGCCGTTCTGGTCGGCAACGCCGAAGAAGGACGCGCAAGGCCGCGATTACCTTCCGGTCCATGGCGACGACGAGCCGGCGTTGGCTGCACAGCCAAAAAAGCCGCAGGCCGCGGGCAGCGAGCGAAAGGTCCTTTATTACCGCAATCCAATGGGGTTGCCGGATTCGTCGCCCGTTCCAAAGAAAGACTCGATGGGAATGGATTACATTCCGGTCTACGAAGGCGATGAGCAGGACGACGGCAGCACGGTCAAAGTCAGCTTGGATCGAATCCAGCGCAGCGGCGTCCGCAGCGAAAAGGTGCAATTGCGAACCGTGCTTCGGTCGATCCGCGCGCCGGGCACCGTACGAATCGACGAGCGAAAGCTGGCGGTCGTGACCCTTCGAGCGGAAGGCTACATCGAGGAACTGCATGTCAATACGACCGGCGAGACGGTGAAGGTCGGCCAGCCGCTCTTTCGTCTCTATAGCGCGCCTCTGGTGCAGGCGCAGCTCGAGTATGCGCTGGCCGTCAAGGCCCCTCGCACTGCGCACGATACAAACCAGGCGGCCATGGTCGACGGCGCCGCCCAAAAGCTCCGCAGTCTGGGCATGCCCGAGGTGCGCATCCGCGAAATTCGGGAGAGCGGGACGGTACCGCGCACTATCGAGTGGCCGGCGCCTGCAAATGGGATCGTTCTCGACAAGAAGGTGATCAGCGGGCAACGAGTTATGGCCGGCGACGAGCTCTATCGAATCGCCGACCTCTCGACGGTCTGGGTGATTGCAGAGGTACCGGAGCGCGACATCGGTTCCATTGTCTCCGGGAGCCGGGCGACCGTGACCTTCCGAGCCTTTCCCAGTCTTCCGGTCGAAGGGCGGGTGACGTTCGTCTACCCCGAACTGAAGCCGGAGACGCGGACTGGGCGGGTGCGGATCGAGCTGCCGAATCCGGACGGCCGATTGAAGCCCGACATGTATGCGGACGTGGTCTTTCATGCCGGTGCAGAAGACAAGCCCGCGGTCGCCGTGCCGGACAGCGCTGTCATCGACAGCGGCACGCGCCAGCTTGTCCTCATTGCGAGGGGCGAGGGACGTTTCGAGCCGCGCGCGATCAAGATAGGCCAGCGTGGCGACGGCTACGTCGAGGTGCTGGAGGGCATCAAGGAAGGCGAAGAGGTGGTCACCACGGCAACCTTCCTGATCGACGCGGAAAGCAATCTGAGGGCGGCCCTGAAAGGCTTTACTCAGCAGGAATCGCCTAAATGATTGCCGCCGTCATCCGCTGGTCGGCGCGAAACGTCTTTCTTATCGGGCTGGCGTCCGTCTTCGTCGGATTGGCCGGCTTCTACGCGCTCCAGCGCGTGCCGCTCGATGCAATCCCCGACCTCTCCGACGTCCAGGTCATCATCTACACGGAATATCCCGGCCAGGCGCCGCAAGTCGTCGAAGACCAGGTCACCTATCCGCTGACCACCTCGATGCTCAGCGTTCCCCGGTCGCGGGTCGTGCGCGGGTTTTCCTTTTTCGGCGTTTCGTTCGTCTATGTCATATTTGAAGACGGTACCGACTTGTACTGGGCGCGCTCGCGCGTTCTCGAATATCTCAACACTGCGACGCAACGATTGCCGTCGGGAATTACGCCGACGCTCGGGCCTGACGCGACCGGAGTGGGTTGGGTTTACCAGTACATCGTTCGGGGCGAGCAAAAAAGCCTTGCCGAGCTGCGTACCGTCCAGGATTGGCTGGTCCGGTACGGCATTGCCAAAGCCGAAGGCGTGGCGGAGGTCGCAAGCGTCGGCGGATTTGTCAAACAATACAGCGTGGTCGTCGATCCACGGCGGCTCCAGGCGTTGGGCATATCGCTGGATAAGATTCGATCCGCCCTGCGCTCGAGCAATCGCGATGTCGGCGGTCGGACCGTCGAGCTGACCGAAACGGAGTTCGCAGTCCGCGGACGCGGCTATGTGAAGAGCATATCCGACCTGGAGCAGATCGTCGTCAAGAACGACCGGGGCGTGCCCGTATTGCTGAGGGACGTTGCCCGTGTCGAGCTGACGCCCGACGAGCGGCGCGGCATCACCGAACTGAACGGAGAAGGCGAGGTCGTTTCCGGCATTGCGGTCCAGCGCTTCGGGCAAAACGCGCTTTCGGTCATCGCCAACGTGAAGGATCGCCTTGCGGAAATCGCGCCGGGCCTGCCTCAAGGCGTAACAATTCAAGCGGTCTATGACCGGTCCGACCTGATCAACCGCGCCATCGAGACCCTCAAGCGAACGCTGATCGAGGAGAGCGTCATCGTTGCCCTCGTCTGCGTGGTGTTCCTCCTGCACGTGCGCAGCGCGCTCGTTGCCATCATTACCCTGCCGCTCGGAATATTGATCGCGTACCTGTGCATGCATGTGCTCGGGCTCAGCTCGAACATCATGAGCCTCGGCGGCATTGCCATTGCCATCGGCGCGATGGTCGACGCCGCCATCGTCATGATCGAAAACGCGCACAAGCGGCTGGAACGGGCCGCATCCGACAAGACTCGCGCCGAAGCAATTATCGAGGCCGCGATTCAGGTCGGACCCGCATTGTTCTTCAGCCTTCTCATTATCAC
>WNGG01003348.1_pt1 | contig 28266 bp, 31 predicted proteins | sample 5400661 | NCBI WGS metagenome assembly WNGG01 (sample SAMN13153372, study PRJNA577476) | soil metagenome | isolation source: 100 cm soil or saprolite under Garry oak tree replicate 1 | place: USA:California | collected 2016-06-15
CAAGGAGCGGCTCCTCGACCAGGCCGCGGCGATCGAGACCGAGATCCGCGAGCGGCGGTGCTTGGTCGCGGCCGAGGCGGTCCTCGTCCCGGGCTGCCTGTCGCCCGAGGCGATCGAGCACCGTCGGCGCATCATGGCGACCTACGGCTTCGCGGTGTAGGACGAGCGGACGGGGCTCGAATGGCGGCCAGGGGCTCGCGGTCGCACTCCGGACGCGCCCGTCAGGTGTGTCTAGCTCGCGCCGAGCATGTACCTAGTCGCATGCTCCCGCGCCCGGGGATGCCCCACTTGCGATCCGCCTGGAGCGCCGGATGACCGCCGGCGCGCTGGAGCTCGACGCGAACGTGCACCGCTTCGACCTCCTCGAGGTCGACCTGATCCCGGTGCGGGCGGCCCGCGCTCCGCGAGGCGGACGCGAAGGCGCGGGCGGCGGCTATTTCTGCTTCACGTGGAAGCAGAAAAGGCCGAAGCCGCCACGATCAGCCGACCGGGCGCAAGCGCGGCCGGCCCGCTGGCCGGACGCCAGGCTCCACGCGCGCGGTCGAGGAGACGACAGGCGTGTCCGCCGCCGCTGCTGAGGCCTCGTAGAGGCGACCCCATGTCCGACGTCACCTCCAACGCCCAGGTTCAGCCCACGGGCGTACGTACGCCGCTGCGCGGCGATTCCGAGGGTGCTAGCCTCTGTCCGGTGTGCGGGCAGCGACCGCTCCGGGGCGCGCAGACCGTGTGCTCGCCGCGGTGCCGGGTGAGTCGCTCGCGCCAGCGGCGGGAGCAGGCCCGGCAGGTGCGGGACCGGGCGATCCTCGAACACGTCGAGGCGATCCGGCGGCTCGTCGAAGGTGAGGGAGCGCGGTGAAGCAATTCGATGAGATCGGCTATTGGTCCGAGATCAAACTCGAGATCATCAGCAAGTACGCGGCGGCGTACTCGGGGATCCTCGCGCGTCAGCCTGGCCTTGAGCACGTGTACATCGACGCGTTCGCGGGTGGCGGTGTCCACGTCGCCCGGGCCACCGGCGGCTACGTGCTGGGCAGCCCGTTGAATGCGCTCGAGGTGCAACCGCCGTTCAAAGAGTATTTCCTCATCGACATCGCGCCGGACAAGGTGGAGGGGCTTCGCGCGCGCGTGGGCGACCGCCGGGACGTCCACATCATGCCGGGCGATTGCAATCTCATCCTCCTGCAAGAGGTCTTTCCCCGTGTTCGCTACGAAGATTACCGCCGCGGCCTGTGCCTCCTCGATCCGTACGGTCTTGATCTCGATTGGCGGGTGATGGCGACGGCCGGGTCGATGCGCTCGATCGAGATGTTTCTGAACTTCCCCGTGCTGGACATGAACCGCAACGTGTTGTGGCACGTGCTCGAGGAGGTGGACCCGGCCGATCGGGATCGGCTGAACCGCTTCTGGGGAGACGACTCTTGGCGTCGCGTCATGTACTCGACCGCCGGGAACCTGTTCGGATGGGAAGAGAAGTCCGGGGACAACGAGACGATCGCTCGGGCCTTTCGGGAGCGCCTTCGGACGGTCGGAGGTCCCTCGTCGAGAGAAGCAGGCTGCGGACCAAATCGGAGGAGCGGGAAGTCCTCCTTCAGCTCTCGGGGTTCGTCAAATTCGCTGGGCGCTATCCGATCCCGACACGATCCGAAGACCTGACGCCGAAGCTGAAGCGCGCGAAGAAAGGCAGACGACCAGTAATCGAGTTGGCATCTGGCACCGTGATTTCTTCGGACGCCCGTGCCGTGTTCGAAGCCGTTTTCACGCGGCTGAACGAACGCCTGGAAGGCACACGATGACCAGCGCGCTCTCCGAGGCCCTCGACGCCTTCTACCTCGAGCATCTTCGGTGCGGGGAGCTGGAGAACCGCTCGCCTGCGGACGGCTCCCGCGTCGTGCTCGTGTGCTGCTGTGGGGCGAGCCTGAACCGGCCGAGCGTCTCGGACGGAGACGGGGCTTGATTTCGTGTTAGCGGGAGGCTAACATTGTCACCGAGGAAGCTAGGGGCCGTGCTAAAGGGACTTCGACAAGCTATGGGGTTCACGCTGGACGAGTTGGCCCGGCGAGCGAAGGTCACGAAGCCTTACCTGTCGCAGCTAGAGAACGGCGTGAGGAAGAATCCTTCTCTCCCCGTACTTCGACGGCTGGCGAAGGCGCTCGGCGTGCCGGTCGCGGAGCTGCTCGAGTGAAGGCCGTCCGGCTCCGCATCGCCGTCTGCGAGGAGTGCGGCAGCTCGGGCGCGATCGTCGGCGGCGGCACGTTCGGCTACTGCTCATACTGTCCACGGCCTGCCCCGCGGGCGTCGCGGCGGCGCTGGTGGCCGTGGGTGCTGCTCGGGTTCCTCGCGGGGTTGTTGCGGTGAAGCGCCTGATCAGTGGGCTCCTGGCGGTCGCCGTCGTCCTCGGCGGATGCGCCAGCGCGCCTGCCCGATCGTCTCCGGCCCCGGCCATGGTGACCACGGTCGAGGGGGAATCCGGGGGATGGGAGGTGCCGGAGGCTCCTGCCCGCGCCTCGTCGCTCTCGCCTGCACCGCCGCCCTGGGCGGTGGCGCTCTGTTGGGCGGTGGTCATCGCCGCCTCCGTCGTGAGCCAGGGGCGAACCCCGTCGGACTCGTGGGTGTGCCGGTGAGCCGCATCGAGCAGGAAAGGAGACGCTGATGGCGAGGTCAAGCACATGGAGCAGGCTCAGGGCTCTTCATGGAATCAGGCCCGGCGGTTCGCCGGGAGCGAGCGCCTGGACGCCAGAAGACGACCGCAGCCGTACGCTCAGCTGCCCCCGTTGCCGGAGCATACGGCTGATCATCCGACAAGAACCGATGGCACGCCAGGACCGCCGTCAGCGGGCGAGTCACCGACGCCTAGTCGCCTATTGCCCGCAGTGCCCCGATGCATGGCGGCTGCGTGTTGGAGGCCCTCGATGACCGCCGCGATCTACGCCCGCTAGTCGGGCTAGACATGGCGTACCACCGAGGTTACAATCTACCTCGTGAACATGGAGCAATTAGGTCGGAGGGTTAGACGGTGGCGCCGACGCCGGGGCCTGACGCAGGAGCAGCTGGCGATCCGGGTCGGCGTTTCGCGGCCGTACATCGCTCGGGTCGAGGCGGGCCGTCACGAGGTGCGGGTGACCACGCTGGCGCGGATGGCGAAGGCTCTCCGCGTGGCGACGGCGCAACTGCTCGGATGACCGACGAGCGACGGCATCAAGGGCCCAACCCGTTCGACGGCGTCGCGCGCTCCTTCGACGAGGCGTTCCCCGACGTGGCAGAGCTGGAGGTCGCCATTGAGCAGTACCAGTACGGCACGGCGGGCGACCGTCAAGGCAAGGGGCGACAGCGATTCGGTAAGGACAGGGCCGGGCGGTTCATTCGATGCGACAACCCGCGGTGCTGGCAAGGGGGCTTCGATCTTCAGGCGATGATGCGAAAAATGGTCGCGAACCGGACCGCCGAGGACGAGCAGTCGGCGATTTGCCGAGGGAGCGAGCGTTCCCCGAAGGGGCAGAAGGTCTATTCAGGCTGCGGCAATTACTTCACGGTGCGGGTGCGAATCACCTATCGAATCGCTGGCGGACGGTAGGAGGGCACACCATGTCAGTGCGCAAGATCAAGCTGGCGAGCGGGCGGACCGTCTGGCAGGCCCGCGTGATGCTGGACGGCCGCCGGCGCTCGGTGCTCCGCTCGAGCTACGCGGCGGCGAAGGCCACCCAGGCGGACCTCCTCACGACGCTGCGGCGGCAGGGCACCGAGGTCGAGGCGGTGGCCGCGGCGCCAGGGACGGTCCGCGACGGGCTCCGGGGCTACGTTAAGCGCCTCGAGGCGCGGGGCAAGAGCCCCGATTCGGTCGCGCGCGCCCGCCAGGTCGAGGCGACGCTCGCCGCCGTCACGCCGGGGCTGCTCGACCGGCCGCTCGGATCCTTCGCCGCCGAGGACCTTTTCGACTTCAAACGCGCGCGGGATCGGGCCGGCGCCGCCCCGGGCACGATCAATCGCGACTTGCGCGTGCTCCGCGCCATGCTGGCGCTGACGCGGCCGGACCTGCGATTCCCCGCTGGGCTCCTGGCGAAGGAGGACGCCACGCGCGTCAAGATGCTGTCGCCGGTCGAGGAGAAGCGGCTCTTCGCGGCGATCCCCGAGCCCGGGCGCTCGATGGCGCGACTCGCGGCGCTCACGCTCATGCGCCTGTCAGAGATTCGACGCCTGCGACGCGAGCACCTCGACCTCGCGCACGGCCTGCTCCGGTTGCCGCGCACCAAGACGGTTCCGCGCCAAGTAGTGCTCTCGACCGAGGCGCAGGCGATCCTCCGCGCGGCGCTCGCGCGCCCGTCGCGCAACGGCTGGGTGTTCCCGAGCCCCGACGATCGGCCCTACAGCCGCGTGCACGTCTCGCGGCTCTTCCGGCGCGCGGCGCAGGCGATCGGCCTCGAGGACTGGCGCTTCCACGACCTGCGCCACCACGGCGCGAGCGTCGCCCTGAACGCGGGCTTCTCCGGGCAGGTCGTAAAGGATCTCGGGGGCTGGAAGTCCGAGGCAATGCTCCGGCGCTACGCGGCGCTGACGAGCGACACGCTCCGGGCGGCGGCCGAGGCGGTCGCGGCGAACGGGGCCGGCGCGCGTCTGCGGGTCGTCGTGCCATTGGCAATCGGTCGTGGCAACCGTCGTGGAAGTCCGCGCCGAGGCTAGGGGAGTGGCCGCCCTCTCAAGGCTGAAACACGGGTTCGAATCCCGTTGGGGCCACCAAGTTAATTTCGTTGATGTTTAACGCTGCGTGTTTGAAGAACTTTGTTTCGCACTGCAGCAAGTTCCTCAAACACGGACGCGTTTCTCGCCTCAGGCGCCGAGCATCCGCCTCGCTTTCTCGTCGTAGAAACCGACCGCGCGCTTGAGCTGCGTGGGTCGGATCGACGCGTAGATCTGGGTCGTGTCGAAGCGCTTGTGACCCAGCAGGGCGCGGACCTTCTCGAGGTCGCCGTGCTCGGCGTACATCTCCATGGCGACGCCGTGCCGCAGATCGTGCGGCTTCAGCTCGGGGACGCCGATCAGGCGGCCGTAGAACTTCGTGAGCCGCCAGAGGTTCTTGCCATTCATCGGCCGCACGGTCCGGCCGACTACGGGGCGACCCCACTTGGACCAAAACAGCGGCGTGCCCGGCGTGATGGTCTTAACCACGCGCGGAAGCACATCCTGCACGTACGTGTGCAGGGACGTCATCACGGGCTCAGGGACCGGAATGTCTCGCGTCGTGCCGCCCTTGACGCGCACACCGCGTAGCCCCCAGTCGCCATCGAGGTTCTTCACCCTCAGCGTGACGACCGAATCACGTCGCATGCCGGTATACCTCAGGATCAGGAACACCGCGATATCGCGCGGCCGGCCGCGCTTGATGACGGCCTGCACGAGCGCGTCCATGAGCTCGGCCTCCGGCACCCCTCTGGGGGGCATGCGTTTCGGCGCGTTTGTTTGTGAGGGTACAGGGCGAGTCCGTGGACGCTGACATGAGGTTCGAACGAGCATTTGGACGTGGTAAATGGACCCCCGCCCCCTAGGGTTTTCAGGGGTTTTTACAATTCAAATGTTTTCGGGTTTTCGGACGTAGACCTGACGAAGGGCAGCGAGACTCGAACGACTATTTCAGTCCGCTCGGCGATTCGAGCCCAGCGGGCTGAAAGATTTACGATTCGGTAGCCGATGTTTCGCTCGCGCTGGCGCCGCGCCCTGTGTGTTTCCGTCGTCTTCGAGCCAGCGAAACTGGCGGTTATTGGGAATGTCGCTCCAGACCAGATAGCGCCCCTGGCCGCTCCAGGCCGGTCCTTCCGACCACAGGGCGCCCGTCCAGAGACGCTTGATCGGCGTGTTGCCCTGTCGAAGGCCACCCCGCCGCCGCCCGCATCGCGGCCTGACGCGAGCCGCCGCTCAGCGCTTCTCGAGCCAGGCCTCGTCGACGGCGGCCCGGCCCGGGCCGGCCAGGAAGAGCAGGAGGCCGCCGGCCAGCATCATCATCTCGAGCTCGCCGGCCAAGTAACCCCTGAGGCGGAACTGCACGTAGAACGCGGCGACGGAGAACTCCGCGGCCACGAGGAGTCCCACCCAGCGAGCGAAGAGACCGATAAACAGAAGAATGCCACCGCCCAGCTCCAGGGTGGCCGCGACGAACGCGAAGAGAGCAGGCACCGGAAGGCCGAATTTCGCGAAAAGCCCGGTGACGCCAGTGGTGACCCCGAATTGGAACCACTTCTGGTAGCCGTGCACCATGAGAATGATGGAAACGGTGATGCGAACGATGGTGATGCCCCAGCCCGGGTCGAGACCCGCGATCCCTCGCATGACGCCCCCTTCCCACACGAGTGCACTGCGATAGACGCTATCCGGAACCCGGCAGGACGATAACACGCCACCGAGGACTTTATTTGAGTTCGGCTCGAACCGCGATTCGCAGGCGTCGCGACAGTGTAGTGTGTCACCGTGAAACACCCCGCCAGCCGGGGCGCGGACATGGTCGCCTACAATCGCCGAGTCCAACGCCGTCTGCAGATCTAGTGATTCTCGAACGGAGTTACCCGCGTTTGCCAAATCCTTGTCACTCAATCCCATCGCCAGGCCTAAAGAGCGCGGGGCTTTCTGAACAGGAGCTTTGGAGCCTTTCATTCAGACGAACAAGCCAGACGGAGGACAGGTGGCCTAGAGGGACTGAAAGTCGCATTCGAGCCCCGGTTCCAGGTTGGCTGCGTTGGGCCCGCGATCACCGAATCAAACGCGCTGCTATCGCGATGCCGCGCGCTCGGGTTTGGCGCGCGCGACGATCGCCCCAGGGCCACGCCAACCGTTCCTCCGGAAGCGAGTCCCAGCAGATACAGCGTCGTCAGCGCGCCGATGGCGAGCGCTATCAGTAGGAGCGCGAGAGGGAGCGCCCCGCGGAGACCTTCTCCTTCAGCTGATGCCGATCCGTGCAGGCAGACGTGTTGTCGTTTTATGGTGGTCCGGGTATCCAGTGCTCACTTACGCGGGCCGCTCAGCCGCTGCGACCGCGGCCGTCGGATCCTTCACGGCTACGAGGAAGACCAGGGCCACGAGCGCCATGAAGGCCGCGATCACGCCGAACGCAGGCACGTACGAGAAAGAGGCGATCAGCACGCCCGCGAGGATCGGTCCAGCCGCCTCGCCGCAGTCCCAAATCGTGCCGAACACCCCCATCGCTGACCCCATGCGGCCAGCTTTGACGAGGTCCGCCACGAGGGCCGTGGTCGAAGGGGTGACGATGGCGACCCCCAGTCCAAAGAGCGCTGAGACCAGAAAGAGAAGCCAGATTGATGTGAGCGCGGGGACGGCGGGGAGCATAAGGGCGCACACGACGAGGCCCGCCAGGATCAGGGGTTTTCGCCCGACACGATCGGAGAGCCAGCCCGCGAACGGCTTGGCGAGCATGGTGGTGGCGAGTTGGGCTCCCATGACGAGGCTGATCTGGGCGTCGTTGAGCCCGATCCCCTGAGCATACGGAGGAAAGAAGCCGAGGAAAGCCCCGTAGCCCACGTACAGGGCCGCTTCGAGCACCGATGCGATCACGACGGAGCGGCTCGACGCGACCTCGCGGATCCCCATCCAGAACCGCCGGGAGCTGGCGCCGAGCGTTGAGCGCGCGGGGCGAGGCGTCCGATCCTCTGGCAGGCGGAGGATGATCGCCAGCGGGAGCAGCCCGAGGACTCCGACGGCCACGTATGTCATCGAATAGCTGGCCGTGAAGAACAGTAAGAGCCCTCCGAGCAGAGGCCCCACGGTACCGCCGAGGTCATTCGCCGACGCGAACCACCCGAGCGTCTGTCCGCGTCCCCGTGTGGAGAGGTCCGCCACGAAGGCCGAAGCCACCGGCGAGAAGATGGCGGTGGCGAAGCCATGGAGGAAGCGCAACGCGAGCAGTGCGCCCGGAGAATGGACGACGGGATAAAGGAACGGAGGGGCGGCGAAGAAGAGACAGCCCAGAAGCATCATGCGCTTGCGTCCGAGGACGTCGGAGAGCGCTCCCGCGGGGAGCTTGATCAGTACACCGGTGATCGTCGAAGCTGCGAAGATCAGTCCGAGCAACTCGGGGGCAGCGCCCAGGTCCTGGGCAAAGCGCGGGAGCACCGGGCTCCGGGCCATCTGATATCCGAAGCGAGCCAGGAAGCCAGTTAGCATGAGTGCGACGAAGGGTGTCATGTCGGCCGTGTCCGGGTGAGATTAGCGCGCCTGCGAAAGGGCAGCGTTCGCGTGATCTGCTCCCACGACGTCAGGACTCGGAGGGGCGAGGGTATGCCGGCCAGTGGAGTCACCGTTCGGTTCGCGAGCTGCACGCGCCGGTTCAAGCCCACGCTACCTTCCCCGCTATCGTGGTCACGTCTGTGAAGCGGAGCCGAATTCTGGGCGCAATCTGACAATGTTAACCTGCGTAGCGCTCCTCTACCCTCACCGCGAACACGAGGACACCCACGAGCCCGATCGCGCCCGCAACCCAGAACGGCGGCGCGGGCGATACCTGCCATAGCAGACCGCCCACGACCACGCGCGCTCCAACCTGGCGCCGAGATGAAAAACAGCATCGGACGCGAATAACGGGTTTCTTGGCGGGGTCGCTGGCACATCGACGCCACATTCGCCAGCGACGTTCCTACCGCGAGTAGTGACTGCAACGCCGATCGGGCGATGCGAAACGGCACGCGCTCATTTCGCCACCTGGATTGTGAGTGAGCCGCGAAACATCTCCGTCTGATCACCGGTGTAGTTCGGGTCGTTGTAACGATTGAGGTCATAGATCAGCCTCGCGCGAACGGTGTAGTCACCGGCCGGAAGCTTTGGCGCCCAGGAAAGAATTCGGTCCTCGCCGGCGCGGATTGGCGGCTCATGGGGTCCTTGCGCGTCTGCCTGTAAAAACGAGAGCGGGTTCGGCCGCTTCCGATCCTCCTCGAGATACTTGCGGTCATCCGGACGGTCGGTGAACCACGGCGCGAACATCCATTCCTCACGAGCCACGACAGTGCCATTCCTGTCCAGCAACTCGGCCCGCAGATACACGGCCCGCCGGTTGGAGCCTGTCGGCGCCGAGTGTCCGGCGCCCACGTTGATCACGTGGAAGTCGAGCTTCGGCTGACGCGTTTCGGCCTGCACGATTACCATGCTGAGTGCGCTACGCACCCTCCGAGGCGAGTGGCCCCCGGTCCACAGATGTCGTGAGCCCACTCGGATGGGCACGTCGAAGTCCTCGGCCATCTTCCGTAGCGTTCGAACCATGTGACAGTCCTGGCACTGCTCAGTCCCGAGACCAGGTTTATTGAAGTCCTCCCGCCATTCCAGGAACGTCTGAGTCTGCTTGCCGATCACGCGTTTGCCCTCCGAGTGGCAGAGGGCGCACATCGCCGACGTTCGGATCTTCGGGTCGCGCACTGTTTCATGCGGGGCATCGACGTCGTACGGTCCCCGGATCTTCCCGTCCGGGGTCAGGTGACAGCTTGCGCACGTCAGCCCCCCACCTTCCTGGTCCTTCGGCCTGGGGGTCGGCTTCGGGACGTCGGCGATGTTGCTGTCGGGAATCTCGAAGGGCTCCGGGTAGTGGCACACGGTGCAGGACCGCCCCTCCGCTTCCATGTCACGGGCGTGGAGTGGAAACGGGTCTGTCCCAGCCTGCGCGTGGAACGTTGCGAGGGATCGCATTGCCGGCACGCCGATGAGCTTCTTCCCGGCCGGCGCCTCATAGAGGATTGTTCCGTATTGAAGGTCGGCTCCGAAGCCTTCGGCGAATTCCTGATAGATCGCGTGGTGGCAGGCGCCGCAGTCCTCCGAAGGTGTGGCGGTTCCGAGCGGGAACTCCTTCATAGTCTCGGCGGCGATGTCAACGTCATCCGCACCGTGCGAGTAGACCGTTGCCGCTACGATCATCGTGGAAAGGACGAGAACCCCAATCACGAGGACTGGGCTGCGGCGACACCGCCGACGTGTCATCTTCCTACCTTCTTGCGCAAAGATCGCGCCGAGAATCTCGAGGTGCCCGAGTCGGAAGCACTTCCAGAGGTTCTCGCCAAGCGCGAGAGGAAGATTGCGGACACGACGACGATGTGGCGTTCGGGTCCGAGCGCATCGCTGATGCGCACCCGTCGCAACAGAGGCGTCGTCATCCCGTCAACGTGTCTCGTGCTCTTCCGACTCGACGTGCGGAGGCCGACGATCGCGCTCGCCGTCGGCCGCGCCAAACATGAGGGCCCCGGACATGAGGAGCAGCACCCCGACGAGGACGATATTCTTGCGTCTGGGGCGATCGGCATCCCACAGAGCCGACAGGAAACGATCCGAGACGGTGCGTCCACCATTACACGCAGCTCCGATGGTGTGACTGCCGCGCTGCGATTCGCCGCGTTTCGCTTAGGACGATTTCAGGCACTCATCGAGCAAGCCCGGCAGACGAGACACGATGACGTCGCGCGCCTTCTTGAAGTCTTCGCTCACCGCCGGCACGTCGTCCCAGCGCTCGACCGCAAGTCCCGGCGGCGCGAGTTTGCCGAGGTCGCAGCCGAATGTCACCACGCGTGATGCCCGCTCGAGATCCGCCTGCGCTACCGAGCGCGGCCGGTGCCCGCGGACATCGATGCCCTCACCGAGCAGTCCCTGGACGACCCTCGGCGGGATTTGGGCGTCGGGTTCCGTGCCGGCCGAATCAGCATCCACCGCGACGCCACGCTCGGCAGCAAGCCGCCGGAAGTGCTCAAGCGCGATGACGCTCTTTGCCGAGCCGTGGAGACACACGAACAAGACCAGGGGACGGTTCGCCATGACGATCGCCTCCTATTTCACGAACACCCAGTCCGGCTTGAGCAGTGGGAATGCGATGAGCCCGATGATCGCCGTCGCCGCAACGAGCAGGGGATTGCTCACCTTCCAGCGGAACAGCACGATGAGACTTGCCAGCGCCACGAGCGCGGTGAGCCAGTCGCCGATGGCAATCTTGCCGAGCAGCACGCAGGCGCCCAGGATGGTGCCGATGGCGGCGGCGTACGCGCCCTTGATGAAGCCCTGCACGTTCGGGTTCGTCCGATAGCGGACGAGAATCGGGGCGACGATCAGGACCAACAGGAACGAGGGCAGGAAGATGCCGATCGTCGAGACGACCGAGCCCCAGAGACCATCGAGCAAGGAGCCGCCGAGGCGCGCAGCGACGAGGTAGCCCACGAACGTCGCGGTGATGACGACCGGGCCCGGGCTGATCATGCCCATGGCCACGGCGACCAGGAACTCGCGCTCGCTCAGCCAGCCCGTCTGCTGCACCAAGCCCTTCTCGAGAAACGGCACGATGACGAGGCCGCTGCCGAATGTCAGTGAGCCGGCCTTGAGGAAGAACGCGAGCAGCTTGCCGAGCATGGGGCCGAGGCTGCCCTGGGACGCACCGGAGGCGACGAGGGGCACCCCGAGCAGGAGCGACCTGGTTGTTGAAGCCGACTTCCCCCCTCGGAACAACGAGCCGTAGTAGACGACGCCGACGATGCCGCAGCCGATGAAGACCAGCGCGACCTCGGCCTGCAGGGCGACGGTAATCGCGAAGGCCGCCGCGGCGAGCGCCCACTCCAACCAGTCCTTCATCCCGAGCTTTGTCAGCCGGTAACACGAATGGAGGATCAAGGCGATGACGGCTGGACTCACCCCGTAGAAAATCGCCGCCACCGCCGGGAGTCCTTCGAACCGGACGTAGAGCGCGCCGAGCGCCGCCACGATGATGAAGTTCGGCAGGATGAACGCCCAGCCACCGGCCCACGCGCCCCAGAAGCCGCCGCGGATGTACGAGATCCAAATGCCGACCTGGATTGCCAGGGGACCGGGGAGCGACTGGCAGACGGCGATGCCTTCGCGCATTTCTTCCTTCGTCAGCCACTTCTTCTCACCGACAAGCTCGCGTTCCATCTGACCCACGAGCGCGACAGGGCCCCCGAACCCCAAGAGCCCGAGCCGCAAGTAATACCGGACGAGATCGCGAATGGGAATGCGTTCGATCGCGTGGTCCGCCGACATTGCGACCCTCCTCCACGAGCTTTTGCGGAGTGTAACGCTTGACGGTAGATGTATCAAGGATTACGGTGAAGGCATGCGGTGGTTGACGCTGCTCCTGAGTCTTCCGCCCACGCCGACGCGCCACCGCGTCGGGGTCTGGCGCAAGCTCCAGCGCATGGGAGCTCTGAAGCTCCGTGGAGCGGCCTGGATTCTGCCGGAGACCCCGGAGACGACGGAGCTGTTCCAGTGGCTCGTCCAGGAAATCCAGTCATTTCACGGTGAGGCCACGCTCCTGCGGGTCGATCGTATCGAGACCATGACGGATGACCAGATCACGGCACTCTTCCATAGAGCGCGGGCCGCCGAGTACCAGACCGTCGTGGAGGGCTGCCGTGAGGTCGCGGCCCAAGTTGATCGGCTCAAAGTGGCGCATCGCGGCTCCGTGCCGCAGGTGCGAGCCCGGCTCGACGCGCTCAAGCGCGAGCTCGACCGCATCCAGGCCATCGACTATCTGGAGTCGCCGGCCGGCCGGCGGTCGAAAGCAGCCTGGGAGGCCACGGCCAAACGGCTGCGTGCCGTCGAAACCCGGCCACCGACCGGCTCGAGGGTCCGCCGAGGCTCGGTGCCGCCCCCGGGAAGCGCATGGGTGACGCGCCCGCGGCCTCACATCGACCGGATCGCCTCCGCGTGGCTCATCAAACGGTTCTGCGATCCCAACGCCCGATTCGACTTCGCCGATGCGGCGGACGCGGCGCGCAAGGGCATTCCCTTCGACATCCTCGGCGCGGAGTTCGGGCACCACGGGCAGGACTGTACCTTCGAGACCCTGGTCAAGCGGTTCGGGATCAAAGACCGACGCGTGAGGTTGATCGCGGAGATCGTGCACGAAGCGGACCTGCACGACGGCAAGTTCACACGCCATGAGTCCATCGGCGTGGATCTCGCGATCAAGGGCCTGGCCGCGGCCACGCCGGATGACCACGAGCTGCTGGAGCGCGGGATGGCGATCTTTGATGGTCTTTATAGCGTGTTGAAGCAGCGGACGTAGCACCAACACCAGACTAAGAACCCGGAGGCTGACCAATGAAAACGACGGCGATGACGCTCGCGTTCCTGGCAGCGTTTCTCTTCGCAGTTCCGACAGGCTGGGCGCAGAAGTATGACGAGAAGGAGCGCGCCGAGCTTGCGAAGGCGCTGAAGGACGCCAAGATCTCGCTGCAGCGCGGACTCACCGCCAGCGCGAAGGAAGGCAAGCCGATTTCCGCGAAGTACGAAGTGGAGCACGACAAACTGCAGCTGTCCGTCTACACGATGAAGGGCGACAAGTTCTCCGAGGTCATCGTGGATCACAAGACGGGTAAGGTGACGAAGGTGGAGCCGATCACCAGCGGCGACGACTTCACGGCAGCCAAAGCGCAGAGCGAAGCCATGGCGAAGGCGAAGCGGTCACTCGATGCGGCTGCGTCCGAGGCCGTGAAGGAGAACAAGGGGTACCGCGTCGTCAGCGTCATGCCCGCACTGAAGGACGCTCATCCCGTGGCGGACGTCACGCTGGTCAAGGGCACCGAGTGGAAGACCGTGTCCGAGAAGCTCGATTGATGGACGGACGCCCGCAGACAACAGGGGCGCGCGATGAGTGACGTGAGAACCGGGAGTAATGTACGACGTTGGACCCAGGCAACAGTCCTGGCCCTCGCCCTGGCGTTCGTGTGGGCCGACGCGCCTTGGGCGCAAACCCAGGGACGTGTGATCTACATGGCGACCATAGAGCCGAGAGGCGAGGCCCAGCAGGGCAAGGAGCCCTTCCCTCAGACCACCCTCCCTGTGGGCGAAGGCGATCGAAAGACGCCGCCCGACGCGAACGGACGGGGGGAGTGCGTGACATACCAGTGGTCCCCAGGGAGCGTTGTGGTGCGCGAGGGAGAGACGGTGACGCTGGAGATCGTCGGGATCAACGGCGATGCTCATCCGTCGACGATTCCGAGCATTGTCAACTCGGTCACCGTGAAGCGCGGAGAAGTCACCAGTGTAACGTTCACGCCCACCAAGTCTGGTCTCTACGCAATCATCTGTACCACGCGCACGCCGACCATGCAGGGCACCCCCGTGGTGCTGCCCAAGTAGGGGACGGCATCCATGAATGTCACGCGCCGAGCGATGTTCAAAACCGCGGTGGCTGCGCTGGTGGCGGGCGCGTGGGGGTGGCCCCGATTCCGCGCGACGGAGGCCGCGGAGGAGCTCAAAGTGCCGGACAACGTGCCTACGGACAAGTTCGACTTTGAGGCGAAGGGGCTCGAAGGCTGGACGACGGTGGACGGACAGTGGGCCGTGGAGGAGATGGCCGGGGCGCCGAGCGGCAAGAGGGTGCTCGTGCAGCGGGCCACCAGGAACCAGTTCAACGTCATCGTGGCGCCGACGAGCGCGTACACCGACGTCGATGTCTCGATGAAGTTCAAACCGATCTCGGGGCAGGAGGATGCCTCGGGCGGCATTGTGTTCCGGCTCACGGAGGGTAAGTACTACGTCGTCCGCGCCAACGCACTCGAGGACAACTTCCGGCTGTACTACTACGACCGGGGCCGGCGACAGCTTGCGACGGCGACCGTCAGAGTCCCGGCGCTCGGCCAGTGGCATACGGTTCGCCTCGTGGCGATCGGCGACCACATGCAGGCATGGCTCGACGGCAAGCTCTACCTGGACCATCGCGACTCGCGCTTCAAGTCAGGGCGCGTCGGGCTGTGGACCAAGGCAGATTCGATCACGGCCTTCGATGACCTCACGATCCGTGGCGTCGGGGTAGGCGGTTAGTGAGGGTCGCTTATTTCCTTCTGGTCTTCGTCATCGTCATTGCGACCGGTTCCGCTCTCGGTCTGCCACCCGACACCGTGTTTCTCGAGGAGCTCACCTGGACGGAACTGCGAAGTCTGGTGCCGTCGGCGAGGCCAATAATCATCATTCCGATCGGTGGCACCGAGCAGAACGGGCCGCATATGGCGCTCGGCAAGCACAACGTCCGTGTCAGGGTTCTGTCCGCTCGGATCGCGCGGACTCTCGGCAACGCGCTAGTGGCGCCCGTGATCGCGTATGTCCCTGAAGGCTCGCTCAACCCGCCGACGGGTCACATGCGATTCGCGGGGACGATCAGCGTTCCCGAGCAAGCGTTTCAGCAATCGCTCGAGTCCGCAGTGCGGAGCCTCCGGCTCCATGGCTTTCGGGACATCGTCATGCTTGGTGACCATGGCTCCACGCAGGCCGCCGAAAAGGCCGTCGCCACGCGATTGAATCGTGAGTGGGCCGCGACGCCGGTCAGAGCTCACGCGATCGAGGAGTTCTACCATGCGGCGACCGCGGGATTCCGGCGGCTCCTGAAGGACAAGGGCTATCGGGATGACGAGCTGGGCACGCACGCGGCGTTGGCCGACACATCCCTGATGCTCGCGACCGACCCGGGGCTGGTGCGCATGGCATCTCTGCGGAGCGAACGTGCTCCAGGCGCGGAGACCGGCGTCGATGGCGATCCGCGCCGGGCCAGCGCCGAGCTGGGGAGGCTCGGCGTCGATCTCATCGTCAAGACAACCGTCGAGGCGATCCGCCACGTCATCGGTCGCCGTGAGTGAGTCATAAAGCTGTCTGGTCCAGTACGCGTCCTGACCCTCCTGCTCGTCGTTGTCCTCAACCCCGCCGTGCACTCGGTGACGGCGCAGCCCGACACCGTGGGTCGCCTGCCAATGCCGGCCGTCCAGACAGTGCCTGGGATGCCGCCGGTGGTCGACGCCACCAACCTCTACAGTGAGACCCGCACCGACAATCTGAGCGCGGCGGTCTCCCGGGTCCCCACCCGTGTGTATGTGCCCAATCTTCAGTCGAACGATGTGTACGTGATCGACCCGGCGACGCTGGAAGTCGTCGATCGGTTTCGCGTCGGCGTGAACCCGCAACACGTCGTCCCATCGTGGGATCTCCACACGCTGTGGGTCACGAACAACGCCGAGCACCGGACGGACGGCACGCTCACGCCCATCGATCCGATGACCGGAAAGCCCGGCAAGGACGTGGCCGTCGACGATCCATACAACATGTACTTCACCCCCGACGGGCGCTCCGCGATCGTGGTCGCCGAGGCGCTGAAGCGCCTCGACTTCCGCGATCCGCAGACGATGCAGCTGCAGGGCTCTCTCCAGGTGCCGGAGTGCGCCGGCATCAATCACGGCGACTTCTCGATCGACGGCCGTTACCTTGTCATGACCTGCGAGTACCAGGGACGGCTCGTGAAGATCGACTGGCTCGGACGGAAGATCCTCGGCTATCTGAAGCTCTCGGGGGGCGGCATTCCTCAAGACATCCGGATCAGCCCAGACGGCAAGGTCTTCTATGTCGCCGAGCTCCGCCGGGGCGGCGTCTATGTGATCGATGGGCACGCCTTCCAGGAGATCGGCTTCATCAAGACGGGCATCGGGGCCCACGGCCTCTATCCCAGCCGCGACGCCACGCGGCTCTACGTCGCCAACCGGGGCTCCCCGGTGATCGGCGGCCGGCCGCACGGTCTGGGCAGCGTCTCCGTCATCGACTTCGCGACCCGTCGGGTAGCCGCGTCATGGCCGATCCCGGGTGGGGGCAGCCCGGATATGGGTAATGTGAGCGTCGACGGCAAGCAACTATGGCTCACGGGACGGTACGACGACGTCGTCTATGTCTTCGACACGAGCACGGGGCACTTGATCAAGCAGATCCGGGTGGGGAAAGAGCCGCACGGGCTGACTGTGTGGCCGCAACCGGGCCGCTATTCTCTCGGCCACACCGGCAACATGCGATAGCAGGCGAAGGGCGGCGGAGGGGAACCCAGCATGACCTACGAGATGAAACCGTTGAGTTGTGATCCCAGGAAGCTCCGCGGTCTGTCAGAGAAGCTGATCGTGAGCCATTACGAGAACAACTACGGCGGAGCGGTGAAGCGCCTCAACGCCATCACGGCGCAGCTCGGGACTCTCGACTTCAGCAGCGCGCCGGTGTTTGTGATCAACGGGTTGAAGCGGGAAGAGCTGATCGCGATGAACTCGATGATTTTGCACGAGTTGTACTTCGAGAGCCTCGGCGCCGACGGTGAGCCGGACACGGCACTCCGCGAGGCGCTCACCCGGGACTTCGGCAGCCTCGATCGCTGGCGCGCCGAGTTCGTCGCCATGGGCAAGGCCCAGGGCGGAGGGTCCGGATGGGTGCTGCTAACGTATTCGCATCGCGATCGGAAGCTCGTGAATCAGTGGGCGGCCGATCACACACACTCCGTGGCAGGCGGCACCCCGATTCTCGCCCTCGACATGTACGAGCACGCCTATCATCTGGACTACGGCGCGGCGGCGGCGAAATACGTCGACGCGTTCATGGAGAACATCAACTGGACAACCGCCGCGCGGCTCCATCAGGCCCGCGCGCGGTGAAGGGAGAACGGCCCATGAAATCTCAGGCGTTGAGGTACGCGATCGCCTCTCTCTGGGTCGTCGCGATCGTAGTCGCGCCGGTCACGGCGCGCGCCGCCGATCCCGACTGGAAGATGGTGGAGCAGGCGCTCGGCAAGTCGGGTCAGATGCAGCCCGGCGACGTCTTCCGCATCGGCATGCCGCGAACTGACCTCGCGGTCACCGTGAAGGGGATTCCTGTCAAGGCCGGGTTCGCACTCGGATCGTACGCGGCCTTCAAGCAGGTGGGGGACCGCGCCATGGTTATGGGCGACCTCGTCTTACTCGATCAGGAAGTGCCCGCGGTGATGTCCGGCCTCCTGAGCGGAGGGCTCGAGGTCACCGCTGTGCACAATCACCTGAATGAGATGTCGCCGCACGTGATGTACATGCATTACGAGGGGCACGGCGACGCCGTGCAGTTGGCGAAAACGCTACGGCAAGCGCTGTCCGCCAGCGCAACGCCGTTGGGTACCGGCGGAGCGCCTCCGGCCGCCTCCCAGGGCGCTGGACTCGACACCAAGCAAATCGAGCAAGCTCTCGGCCGCCAGGGCCGGGATGTCGGCGCCGGGGTCTTCCAGGCGACGGTGCCCCGCGCCGAGTCGGTTACGGAGATGGGGCATCCACTACTGCCGGCCATGGGCGTGACGACGGTCATGAACTTCCAGCCCACTAGCGACGGCAAGGCGGCGATCACCGGTGACTTTGTGCTGATCGACAAGGAAGTGAACGCCGTCGCCAAGGCGCTCCGACAGCACGGCATCGACGTCACCGCGCTCCACAACCACGGGCTCATGGACACGCCGCGACTGTTCTACATGCACTTCTGGGCTAACGACGACCCGGTCAAGCTCGCCCAGGGACTGAAAGCGGCGCTCGACTTGACCAACAGCAGGAAGCCGTAGGGATCGAAACGTCTTCGAGGCCGGGACCAATTAGGATCCTGCCCCCGCTGCTCCTAGCTCTCCTGATCCCTGCATCAGCGTGGGCGTACCGTCCGTTCGTCTCCACGGACGCGGCCGTCGCGGATCCAAAAGAGGTCGAGATCGAGCTCGGCTATTTCGATCTCGAGCGGACTCGCGGGAAGAACACGATCATCACTCCCAGCGTCGTCCTCAACTATGGCTTCGCGAGGAACTGGGAGGTGGTCGGGGAGTTTCGTGTCGAGCACAGCCCCGCGTTCGAGATCACGGATCCGGGACTATTCCTGAAAGGCGTGCTGAAGGAGGGAGGGCTCCAAGGCAGACAAGGCGTGAGCTTTGCGATCGAGACTGGGCTGTTGCTGCCCTCGACGCTGCCTCACGAGCACGGTGTCGGATTCGAGGCGATCGGTATCGTCAGCGGAAAGATCACGCCTGTCACGGTGCACGTCAACGGTGGCGGCGGTCTCGATAGAGACGACCGACACGCCTTCGGCATTTGGGGTGTCATTGGCGAGCTGCCGCTGCCGTCGGGGTTCAGGCTGGTTGCCGAGGTGAACGGCGAGAGCACGCAGGGCCAGCGGCCGAACAACTCGGTACTCATCGGCGTCATCTGGCAGCCGACGTCGAAGAACGTGTTTCTCGATGCTGGGGTCCGGCGCGGTATCAGTCGTGCGGCGCCGGACTGGCAGTTCACGATCGGTTTGACGTTCGGCTTCTCCCTTCCGACGTCGTCGCAGCAGTAGCGAAACAATGGCCTCGCCATCGCCAGCGTTCACGTCGGGCTGGTACGCGCTGCGCCGGCCCCTCGGGTGGCTCGGCGTTGCCAAGGCGCTGCCAGGAGACAATGTCATGACGTGCAGTTGCCAATGTCCCCGTTCCCGTCGGGAGCGTGAAGCCCCGGCACGCGTCCTTCACCTTCTTCTTCGCGGCGTCGTGATGCTGATGGCGCCGCTGGTTTCATCCTACCGTCGATCCGCTTGGCGCAGGAACCTGGAGCCGACGCCGCTGAGATCCGACGCCTTAATCAAGAGGCCGGCCGCCTGTACGGTGCAGAGAAGTCTTGGCTGATGAGAACTCGAGGGATTCAGGCTGGGGGGGGGACTTAAATTCACGAGCGCATTTCACTCCCGGGGGTCCGGGTGTTGAGTCAACAGCGCCTAACTTCTTTCAAGCAATACGAAAGCGCGTGGCGGACATCAAACACGGGTTCGAATCCCGTTGGGGCCACCACCCTGATTTCGCAGGCGGTTTTCCCTCGTGAATTTTGATCCCGCCGTGTCGGGATCAAAATCCCTGTTTAGTGCTCCGGCTCGCCTCATTGCATCCGATCGGGCGATCCGGCCTGCCCGAGGACATCGCACAGGCCGCGCTGTGGCTGGCGAGCGATGAATCGAGTTTCGTCAATGGCCATGCGCTAGTGGTGGACGGTGGGCTGATCGCGGGACGCCGGTGGTCCGAGTCCCAGCAAGGCCGGGTCATGCTCCGAGCAGCCTTGGGCCTGACGGAAGGCTGAGCGGACGGCGGCATCGGTGTGAGAGGAGAGCGACGAGCTGGTTGGGGCGATGGAGGCATACTTCGCCTGTGAGGACGAAGGCTCAACCTCCATGGACGAGCCCGGGCTCCCACGCCCGCATCTCTTCGACGCTTGCGATCTCGCGGTGACGACTGACTTCCGCACGCTCTTCAGCGACGTGGCCGAACGCCACCTCGGCGCCACGCCGGCGCCCCTCTTCCCCGGCTGGAAGGCCGCGTAGCGCCCGCTCGGCCGCTTCGCGTAGTCCTCGAAAGATCGAGAATTTCTGACGGGAAGGAGCCGTCAGCCGGGCACGTGAGGCCGCACGTCCTGACGTTTTTAGGCTTGACAAGATCCGCGGATTTCCGGAAAGTGCAAGCCCTCAGGCCGAAGAGAGACTCAACGGGGAGGCTCCTGATGGCCACCACCCGTAGTCCACCGCGTGGCAAACTTCGTGAACAACTCCTGGGGCCGCACGGGTGCGCCGTGCACCTGAGCCCCCAAAGACCCGGGCTTGATTCGTGTAGGCGGACTGGAGGATTTCATGAGAAGCCCTCACTCACGTGGCATCGTCTGTCTGTGTGCGTTTGCGCTGATAGTCGTCCTGGCTCCGAGTCCGGCCACCGCAGCGGGTAACGCCGCTTGCCCTGGGGAAGATGTCTTTTTCAATCCGGGGAACGGCGAAGACATCGTCGTACCGCTGGGGTACAAGGTGGAGGTGTTCGCATCGGGGTTGAATTTCCCGACCGGCATCGCGTTCCGCGGGAGCAAGGAGAACTTCCAGGTCTTCGTACTGGAGTCAGGGCACGGGCTACCCAGTCGGTGCAACGACAATGTGCCCCAGCCTCCACTCAATGCCAATGCCTTCGGAGGCGAGTTCTCGTCGACCAACCCCATGACGCCCGATATCCTAGTGTTCGACAACAAGGGCAACAAGATCGCCGGGCCGATCGGAAAGCCGACCCCGAGCGGCGGCGGCTTCCAGCCTGATGGTCCTGCGATCGACATCGCATTCGAGCAAGCGTTTCACGGAGGCCCATTGTTCGCGACCGACTCCAACGCGGCCATCCGGACAGCGGGGGCGGCCAACAATACCTCGCGCATCGTGACGGTCGACCTCAAGACGGGAACCGTCACCCCCTTCATCACGGGCCTGCCGACCGGGGACCACCCGGCCGAACAGCTTGCCTTTAAGGATGAGTTCATCTACTGGTCGCAGGGCTCAACGACCAACTCCGGGGTGGTGGGCCGTGACAACGGCGGTGGCCAGAACCAGCAGGACATCCCGTGTCAGGACATTACGTTGAGCAACAACGTCTTCGACTCGGGGGGTGGGGTCAAGACCAGCGGATATTCGCCGTTCGGCGTGCAACGCCCGGGCGCGACCGTGAAGGCATTCGCCAGCGCGACCGCGGTCGGCATCTGCGACGGCGCGATTCTGAGAGCGAAAATCCACGTCGCGAACCCGAAGTCCACGATCGAGCCCGTCTCGTGGGGCTACCGTAACCCGTATGGGATTCGGTTCGCTCCTGTTGACCATGCCCTCAAGGGTGGCTTGTTTGTCAGTGAAAATGGCGAAGACGAGCGGGGCGCGCGGCCGACGAACAACTCGCCCGACCGCCTGCAGCTCGCCCAGCAGAATGCCGATGGCAGCCCGGACTACCACGGGTGGCCGAATCGGTTCGGGTTCCTGGACTCCACGCAAGCGGTCTTCAACCCGGTCGGCGGTCCCGGTGACGACAACCCGGCAGCCGTAGTCGGGAAACCGGTTCAGCCCGTACTCGCCTTCCCACCGCAGGCGATCACCGCGCCGTTGGCCCTTGAGCCCGCGGACGTCGCGGCCGTCGGACTCGACTTCGCGCCGGATTCCTTCGTCCACGGCGTCGTGAGGCGCGGAGCAGCGCTGGTGTCCCGCGAGGGAGACTTCGGATTCTCGAAGGAGAATGGCGAGCCCCCCGCGGGGCACGATATCGAGCTCGTCAACTTCAGCGCGCCCGGCGAGCGCTTCGCGATGGAGCAATCGCGGTTCGCCTTCAACTGTCCGCAGGCTGATCAGACTCACCAGCCGGACGGGGCTGCAGCCTGCACGTCGATAGCGGACCAGGCCTTCACCAGCCACCTGCGCGGCATCAACCGACCGGTGACGGCGATGTTTGGTCCTGATGGCGCGCTCTATCTGGTGGATTACGGCGCGGTGCGCGACTTTGGTCAGAGCGACCCCGCGTCGAGATTCACCAATCCTCTCGACGCGCCGCTCGTGCAGATCCCTGGCACCGGCGTAATCTGGAAGATCAGCCGGAAGTAGACACAACAGATCGTTCGGGGGGGGGCGGCTGCGTGGCCGCTCCCCCTCATTTCGAGCCGGGATAGCGTGTAAACAGCACGGCCAGAAGCAGTCACAAAGCAATCCGGCGTTTCAAACGGAGGGGAAGGCCATTACCCCGCTGGTCCGGGCCTTGCCGGCCATTGCAACCATCGAAAGGATATCAACAGCGCGGGCCCGCGAATGTCGGTCCAATTCTCAGTTTCCCAGGAAATTCTCGCGCGGATTCCCGGCTCTGTCCCAAACTCCTCAGACTGTGTCTCGGCTGATGAGAACACGGAGAACGCTACTTCCGGCCGCGCGTGGCGAGCGCTGTGCCCGCCAACCCGGCGAGGCCGGTCACGAGGAGGAGCAGGCTGGCCGGCTCAGGCACGGCACTGAACGCGAGGCCTACGAGGTTCGGAGACGATCCTCCGTAGGCACCGACGAGGGTTGTAACTCCGGTGCTCGTGTCGATGGTGTAAAGACTGGACGTGCCGCTGTCGGCCAGGAACATCGTGTTGTCTCCGGGCCGGGAAGCGATGTCGAAGGCGAAGAAGACGCTAACACCCGCGATCAGGGTGCCGGCGCCGGTCGCGGTGCTGATCGAGACGAGATCATTGCTGGTCTGGGACACGCCGAAGAGCTGCCCGGTCTGGTCGAAGCCGAGAGCGAAGACATCTGAGAAGCCGATGAGCCCAGTAGCCCCGACGAGCGTGGCAGCGCCCGTCGTCGGGTTGATCCTATAGAGCCGGTCGGCGGAGTCACCGAACCCCACGGTCGTGTTCCCGTAGAGGACTCCGGTGATGGGGTCGAACGCGAGCGAGGTGATCTCGCCCGCCGCGCCCGTGACGCCGGGTGACGTCCCCGTGATCGCGACCGAGGACGTCTCGGCTCCTGTCGCCGGGTTGATGGTCACGAGCGTATTGGCGGAGATGTTCACGCCCCACAGCGTGAACGAACCGGCGCGCGTATCGCTCGTGAGGTCGCCAATGCCCGTGTCGCCGGTCGCGCCAACGACCGTGGCAGCGCCCGTGGCCTGGTTCATCTTGTACAGCGTCGCTGCGCCGGGAAAGTCCACGGAGTAGAGATCCGCGGCCATCACAGCCGGCGCGCAGAGCAGCACAATCAGCGAAGCGATCATCAGCCGGCCGAGAGACATCATGGTAGTACCCTCCACCGCGTAGTGCGCGTCGAAGCTCCGCGCCTCACTTGAAGCAAGGATGCAAGGATCCGGCCACTTAAAACAGGTCTGAAATTCCTGGCACTTGGAGGCACCCCCTTGGTGAGGGGGTCGTAGATTGTAAAATCTATCGACGGTACTAGGATCCGAGTCGCGGCTGGAAGTGAGTGGTGGTTGGACGTGCCACCGCCGTCCTTCAGCCCTGCCGAGCGGGGCGACGCCGCGCGATATCGGGACGGCCAGCGCGACCAGGTGCTCGAGCCGCTGAACGTCGACAGGCTTGGGGACGTACGCGAAGATCCCGTGGGCCAGGGCCTCCGCGACGGCGCGGCCGTCATGGGTCGCGGTGAGCATCAGCACCGGGATCGACACCGCCAACTCGCGGAGCTGCCGAAGGACCTGAAGGCCGTCGGGCCTCCGCCCGCCACGCGCGCACCGTCGAAGACAACGGTGAAGTCGTCCCGCGACGCCCGTGCCTCTGCGGCGAGCAGCTGGAGCAGCGCCCTCCGCCCCGCCTCGAGGCTCTCCTCCTCGCGCGAGCGGAGCCCGGGGTCGCGGCGAATCACGTTGTAGCCGTCGATCAGCCAGCGCATCGGCGTCCTCGCGCCCGCGAGCATTATACTGGCGCGACGGGCCGTGGGATGGGAGCCGCGAGAGCCCTGAGGGAGCCGCCTGTCCGGCAGACGCCTCCCGCTCAGCGTCGTCCGAGCAGCGCCCGCACTGTCCTGACGCCGACGGCCGCCAGCCGCCGGTAGTGGGTCGCGTAGCTCCCCGCCGTCGACGCGCTCGGGTACCGGAGCCGAACCCACGCGGGTCCGGGCAGCGCGCCCCGGGCGACCGCCCGGGCGAGATCCGAGCGACGGTCCATCACGAGGACCGCGATCAGGTGCTCGAGCCAGGCGCTCGACTCGTCGCGGCGGGCGAGCCGGTCGAGCCACGCGCCGCGCGCGCCGCGCGGCCTGAGCCGCGTGAGCACCGCGCCCGGCACGCCCGCGGCGAAGCGGTCCTCGACTCGCCGCAGCGCGAAGTAGACGGCGCCGCGCATGCGCCAGCGGCCCGCGCGCTCGACCACCGCCCCCCAGTCGAGGCCGTCGCCCTGCCGGCGGACGAGCAAGGCGAGGTCGAGCGGCCACGCGAGCCCTTCGAGCGGGTGGTGGACCGCGAGGTGGAGCGCCAGGTAGAGGAGGAGATCCTCGCGGCAGAGGGCCCGGACCCGCCGCCCCCAGCGCTCGTCGACGACCGCGCGCGTCCACACCTCCTCGGCATCGAGGGTCGACGGGGTGTGTCCCGCGACGAAGCTCACGAGGTTCCAGTGCAGATCGATCGGGAAGCGCCCGGGCCGGGGCTCGACGGGCACGAAGCAGGCGGCGGTCGCGTAGGCCAGCTCGTACGCGAGCGGCCGCTCGTACTCGAGCGCCCGGTTGCCGAGCCTGGCGAGGAGCGCGACGGCGCGCGGAACGTCGGCGCGGCGCACGAGCAGGTCGAGATCGGTGAACGGGCGGAGCCCAGGCTCCGCGTAGAGGGCCTCACCGAGCGCGGGGCCCTTGAGCGGGATCACCGGGATGGACGCGCCCTCGAAGGCGTCGAGCAGCGCGCGGAGAGCCTCGACGCCGAGCAGGTGCTGGCGGCCGAAGGCGACCCACGCGGCCCGGAGCCGCTCGGCGACCTGCGCGGGCAGGGGACGCGTCCGGGTGAGCGCGTAGAGGAGCGGCGCGACGCGCTCGTGCTCCGCGCGCTCGAGGAGGCGCGGCCAATCGAGCGAGGGCGCCACCGCGGCGGCGGTCTCGGCATCGAGGAAGGCGCGTGCGGCGCCGAGGAGGGCCCGCTCAGCGCTCGCCGTTCCGCACCTCGCCCCGGACCTCGTCCATCATGTCGGCCAGCGCCTCGCCGCGCCGGAAGGGGCCGAGGAAATCGCCGTCCTCGATGAGCGCGAGCGCGCTGCACCGGAAGCCGGGCGCCGCCCTCGCGCCCCCGCGCAGGTCGGCCACGGTCTGCGTGCGGAGCTCCCGCAACAGCGGCGAGCCCGTCCAGATCTCGCGGAAGCTCTTCTCCCGGAGGTTGCCGGCCGGGACCGGATGCACGGAGCACGGGAAGAGATCGCCGTAGGGAGAGATCAGGCACGTGCGCCGCCCGGTCGCGCAGATCTCCTCGCCCTTCTGCGGCAGGCACATCACAGGCTCATGCAGCTGGCGCGAGAGGACCGGGTCGGCGAGGAACGCGCGCATCCGGTCCTTGTCGAGGCCCAGCTGCACGGGCGCCTGGTCTCCGTCCCGCGCGGGAACGAGGAGCGGATCGAACGCGTAGCCCGCCCCGAGCTCCTCGGCCAGCTCGACGATACCGTGGTATTCGCCCGAGTTCAGGCTCATCACCGGGCTCTTGATGAGAACGATGACGTCGCGCTCCCGCAGCAGGCGCAGCGCCCTGAGCGACCGCGCGTGGGAGCCGGGGATCCGCGTGACCCGATCGTGCACCTCGGGCCGTGCGCTGTAGATGCTGACTTCCACGGAGAGCGGGTGCAGATCCGCGAGCTCCGTCGCGGTCTCCGGCGTCAGCAGCGTCCCCGTCGTGAAGACGGTGACGGAGAAGCCGCGGGAGCGGGCGTGGGCGAGGATCCCGAGGAAGTCGCGCCGCATGAAGACTTCGCCACCGCTGAGCGTCAGGAAGAGCGTGCCCGCCTCGGCGAGCTGGTCGAGCACCGAGCGGACCTCGTCGAGGGTCAGCTCCTCGCGTGTCGGTTTGGGCCGGCCGACGGGCCCCTCGGTCAGGTAGCAGTGCGTGCACCCGAGATTGCAGCGGTGGGTGACCTCGAAGAGGACGCCGAGCGGGATGTGGGCGCGCGACGCCACACGGGTCAGCCGGTCATAGTGGGAGACCATGCCGCTCCACCTGCTCGAGGCCGGGGATCGCGTCCCAGAACGAGCGGTCGGGCGTGAAGTGCATCGTGTAGCACGGCACGCGTCGCGCGAGCTCCCCGGCGACCTCGAGGAACCGCTCGAGCTCCGTCGGATCCGCGCGTGAGAAGAGGACGCTCGGCAGGAGCTCTCTCACCGCCGCCGCCGGCGACAGGGGCGTGAAGGAGGTCCGCGGCCCGCGGCCAAGCCGGAAGAGCGCGGCGAGCGGCGCCGTGAGCCGCCGGCCGCGCCACGGGACCGCGGAAACCATGTAGCGCTCGCCGTCGCGTCGGATGGCCGTGGTCTCGTCGGTGATGACGTTCTCGCCGACCAGGTCGGCCACCGTCGTCTTGCCGCTCCCCGACGGACCGAAGAAGACGCAGGCGCCGCGCGGCCCCACGATCGCCGCCGCGTGGAGGAAGAAGCCGCCGACCCGCAGCAACCGACCGGCATAGATGGCGGTCAGGAAGGTCTCGAGCGGCGAGGCATCGAGCGGCTGGGCGATCCATCCCTGCCCCGAGCGCTCGTCGAAGACGCCACGGAAGCCCGCGCCCTCGATGGACAGCGTCCCGTCGGTCGCGCCGAAGCGAGCGAACGGGCCGGACCACCGCGCGGCGACGTCGTCCGGCGGCGGCTCGACAACCTCGACTCTCAACGAGAGCTCGGGCGCCGCACCGGTGGCGAAGTCACGATAGCGTGGCGCGAGGAGCGACCGGAAGCCCTCGTGTCGGCACTCGACCCGGCACGGGATACCCGCGATGTCGAAGGCGCCTACGAGCTCTTGTGCAGGTTGCACGCCGAAGTTCCACCGTGCTTGCCACAGCTGGAGAAGGCGTAGGGCGTGAAGTCTTCCTCCCAGGCGACCGCCGGGCGCTCGTACGGCCGGCGCGCGCCCTCACCCGGCACCTCGGGTCTCCGCGTTTCCTGAGTCTCCATCGGCTTGTTCCCCCAGTCCCTGAGATCTCGCCGGCGAGAAGACGAACGCCCACGTGCACGGTAGCAGAATGAGGGGGGACGCGGCAATGGGGCCGCGTGGGCGCGTCAGTGCGAGAGCGTGAAGTAGCCGCGCGCGAGGGGCGTCGTGGCGTCGTCCAGGTAGACGTTGACCGTCCAGGTGCCGAAGAGCTGATACTCGGTGATCCAGGTCCCGGCCACGCGCACCGGCGTCTCCACCCGCGCGCGCCCGTCGGCGCTCCCGACCTCGGTCGTGAGCCGCTGATAGACGGACCCGTCCGGCGTGACCAGCTCCAGCCGCTGCGCGTGGAGCCCGACCAGCGTCTCCCATGTCACCACCACCACGAGTGTGCTGAGGTGTTCGGGCGAGAAGTGCCAGCCCCCGTGCTCGTGCCCGTGGTGGTTGATGCCGATGAAGGACACCTGCGCCGGCTCCTTCTTCGTCTCGGCGACGGCCCCGGCGGCGGCGGCCAGGGCGAGCCCCCCGACCAGCGAGAGCAGCGCAGCGATCCTCACGATGCGTCTCATGGCGTGCGCCCCCTTATGGCGGGATCGGAAGGGAGATCTTGAAGATCTTGCCCTCCGTCGTCCCGACGAACAGTTCCGTGCCGAGGTCGGTGCTCACGTCGCCCGGCTGCTTCGTCCCGTCCCCCAGGGTGAACGCGGTCCCCACGTTCCCGGTGGCGAAGTCGAACTGCTGGATCCGCCCCGTCGTGCCGTCCCACGACGTCACGTAGAGCTGGTCGAGGGGGATCGACGCCTGCGCACCGCTGATGGTCGTCGCGCTGCCGAACCACCCCGAGCACGGGGTGCCGGCGTTCGGCGTCCCGCCGATCCCCGGATCCTGGAAGCAGCGCACCGCGTTGCTGGCCGGCGTCGTGTTGGCCACCACCATGTAGAGCCGGCCGGAGGTGCCGTAGTCCTCCCACACGAGCCCCTTGAGCTGATTGTTCGCGCCGAGGTTCAGCGGCGCCGTCCACTTCATCATGCCGGCGCCCGGGGCCGCCGCCAGGTTGATCGCGTACACCGAGGTGGTCTTGTTGCCGACCCACAAGG
>WNGG01001290.1_pt1 | contig 28241 bp, 21 predicted proteins | sample 5400661 | NCBI WGS metagenome assembly WNGG01 (sample SAMN13153372, study PRJNA577476) | soil metagenome | isolation source: 100 cm soil or saprolite under Garry oak tree replicate 1 | place: USA:California | collected 2016-06-15
CAGGCGGGAGCTGTGAGTCTCGCCGGAAAGGGAAGCACCACGATGGCCAAGCGCATCTATTTCAACGCCTTTCACATGAACTGCATAGTGCACCAATCGCCGGGGCTCTGGGTGCGCCCGGACGATAAGATGCTCCAGTACACCGACCTTCACACTTGGGTGGAACTCGCCCGGCTGTTGGAACGGGGCAAGTTCGACGCCCTCTTTTTGGCGGACGTGGTTGGTGTGTACGATGTCTATCGGGGCAGCCGGGAGACAGCACTGACCCAGGCCGCGCAGGTCCCAGTCAACGACCCTATGCTGCTGATTCCCGCGATGGCGTACGCCACGGAGCACTTGGGATTCGCGTTCACCAGCTCAGTGCTGCAGTACCATCCGTTCACCTTTGCCCGGCTGATCTCGACCCTTGACCACCTCACGAAGGGCCGAATCGCCTGGAACATCGTCACCTCATATCTGGAGAGCGCGGGCCGCAACTTCGGGCGGCCGGGATTATCACCCCACGACGAACGGTACGACATCGCCGACGAGTATCTCGAAGTTTGTTATAAGCTGTGGGAGGCCAGCTGGGAGGACGAGGCCGTCCTCAAGGACCGGCAGCGCGGCATCTACGCCGATCCCGCTAAAGTGCGGGATGTCCATCACGACGGAAAATACTTCAAGGTGCACGGGTGCCATCTCTCGGAGCCGTCCCCGCAGCGTACGCCGGTATTGTACCAGGCGGGGGCTTCGCCGCGGGGGCAGCAGTTCGCGGCTCGGCACGCGGAGTGTGTGTTTGTGAGCGGGCCCAACCCGCACGTGGTGGGACGGTACATCCAAGATACGCGGGAGAAGGCGCGCCAACACGGGAGAAACCCGGAGGATATGCTCTTCTTCATGTATATCAAGGCGATCACCGGGGACACGGAGGCCGCGGCGCGCCGGAAGTACGAGGAGTTCTTCGAGCAGATCAGCTACGAGGGTGCCCTGGCGCTGCTCAGCGGCTGGGCTGGGATCGACTTTGGGCAGTTCGCGCCGGAGCAGCCGCTGGAGTACATCGAGACGAACGCGGTCCGCACGCTCATGCGTGCTTTCACCGAGGATCCGCGCCGCAAGTGGACACTGCGGGATTTGGCGAAATTCGTGGGGATTGGTGGAGGGGGGCCTGTGCTTGTGGGAGCCCCGGAGCAGCTGGCAGCTGCCTTCCAGGAGTGGGTCCACGTGGGGGTGGACGGGTTCAATCTGGCCTACGCGATTACCCCGGGTACGTTTGCAGACTTCGTTGAGGGCGTTGTTCCCGTGTTGCAGCGGCGGGGGCTGATGCAGCAGGAGTATCAGGAGGGGACACTGCGGGAGAAGCTCTTTGGGAGAGGGCACGCGCGGCTGCTCGACCAGCATCCCGCCGTGCAGTACCGGCAGGTCTGGGCAACGCCCTCAACGAAGGGGCCTCACCCCCTTGCGGGAGTGGAGGGACGGCCAGCCCCGTCGTAGCGCAGTGAGCGGGATGCGCAATGGAAGCAGAGGAGTGTTTCCGTAAGACTATCGCCATTGCCCGCTGCCAAAACGCCAAGTCCCTAGAGCTGCGAGCGGCGATGAGCTTGAGCCGATTGTGGCAGCAGCCGGGCCAGAGAAGAAGCGCGTCAGATGTTGGCCGAGATCTACGGCTGGTTCATCGAGGGGTTTGACACAGTAGACCTGAAAGAGACGAAAATCTTATTGGAGCAGTTGTCGCGATGAAGATCCTCTTTTTACATGGCTGGGGCTCAACCCCAGGTGGGGTGAAGCCCACGTTCCTGCGCAATAACGGGCATGAGGTGTGCAATCCGCACTTGCCTGATGACGACTTCGATGCGGCCATCTCCATCGCCCAACACGAATTTGACCAGCATCGCCCGGAGGTCGTTGTAGGTTCCAGCCGAGGCGGCGCGGTGGCAATGAACATCGACACAGGCTCGATCCCGCTCGTGCTTCTGTGCCCAACGTGGAAGAGGTGGGGCACTGTCACCACCATCAAGCCGAACACGGTGATTTTGCACTCTGAAGCCGATGAGGTGGTCCCCATTGCTGATAGCCGCGAACTGCTGAAGAACAGCGGCCTGCCTGCATCGGCCTTGATCGTGGTCGGCACCGAGCACCGGCTGGCTGATCCTGAGGCGCTCAATGCGCTACTGAAAGCTATTGAGCGAGTTGCTCGCGGGTAGCTTTCTTGTGGTGATGAGCGTGAGCCACCTGTGGGGCAGCAGGGCAAGAAGGACGGAGCGCCATAGATGCTCGCCAAGATCTACGGTTGGTTCACGGGGGGGTTGATACCAAAGACTTGCAAGAGGCCAGAGCACTACTGGAAGAGCTAGGGTGAGCCCCCTTGGAGGGGCTCACCCACACAAGAGGAGAACGTCGATGGCAGGACGACTAGATGGCAAAATCGCACTGGTCACCGGTGGCAGCTCCGGGATCGGCAGGGCCTCTGCCTTGGCCTTTGCCCGAGAAGGGGCAAAGGTGGTTGTAGCCGATGTGACCGCGGAAGGCGGGCAAGAGACCGTCCGCCTGATCAAGGAGGCTGGAGGCGAAGCTCGCTTCCTCAAGGTCGACGTGGCGCGAGCGGCTGAAGTTGAGACCCTCATCACCCAGACGGTCGCCGCCTACGGGCGGCTGGACTGTGCATACAACAACGCGGGGATCGAGGGGGCATTTGTCTCCACGACCGAGTACCCCGAAGCAGACTGGGACCGAGTTCTTGCGATCAACCTCAAAGGGGTCTGGCTCTGCATGAAGTATGAGATCGCCCAGATGCTCCAGCAGGGCGGCGGTGCCATCGTGAACACCGCCTCGGGCGCCGGGTTGGTAGGCGTGGCTGGGCTGTCCGCCTATGTGGCCAGCAAACATGGGGTTGTGGGGCTGACCAAGACGGCGGCGCTGGAGTACGCCAAGGCGGGGATTCGGGTGAATGCGGTGTGCCCGGGCGTGATCCAGACCCCGATGGTGGCGCGCCTCACCAGCCAGCGGCCGGAGATGGCTGAGGCGCTGGTGGCTGCTGAGCCGATGGGGCGGACAGGCAAGCCGGAGGAGATCGCCGAGGCCGTGGTGTGGTTGTGTTCGGAGGCCGCATCCTTTGTGACGGGCCACGCGATGTCAGTGGATGGCGGCTATGTGGCCCAGTAGGTATGATCTCTCCGTGCCGGCTACCAGCATACGAAGTCGCTAGAGCTGTAGGCAGTGACGAGCCTCGGTCGGCTGTGGCAGCAGCAAGGCGAGAAAGAAGAGGCCCGGCACTGCTGGCCGAGATCTACGGCTGGTTCACCGAAGGGTTCGACACCAAAGACTTGCAAGAGGCCAAGGCGTTACTGGAGGAGCTAAGGTGATAATAGGCAACGCATGGTTCTAAGGGCACCATCCTCCTCCTGAAAGGAGATGAATGATGAACTTCATGGACCAATTAGACCCTGAGCTCAGAGTCGTGCTAGAGGCGTTCCCGACTGACAAGGCGGTGAACCTGCATGACATTCCGGCAGCCCGGGCCAAGATGAGAAAGCTGTTCACTTCCTTGCAAGCCACACTGCCCGCGGTCGAGGGTGTGACTAGCCGGGATCACTCCGTGCCTGGCCGACAAGGCGACCCCGCTGTGCGGGTCCGCATTTATCAGCCAAACGATCGGCCGCGCCTCCTGCCCGCGCTCTTGTGGATTCATGGCGGCGGGTACGTCATGGGAGACATCGAGCAAGACGACAGGCTCATGAAGCAACTGGTCAAGAGAATAGGATGCGTGGCGGTGTCGGTCGACTACCGCCTACCGCCGGAACACCCGTTTCCTGCGCCAGTCGAGGATTGTTATGCGGGGTTACAGTGGTTGTTTGCCCATGCCGGCGACCTCGGTGTGGATTCCTCGCGCATCGTCATTGGCGGCGCCAGCGCCGGAGGCGGGCTGACGGCCGGATTGGCTCTGCTGGCCCGCGACCGGAGGGAAGTGCCGGTCGCTTTCCAACTGCTAATCTACCCCATGATCGATGACCGTAACGTCACCCCTGCCAGCTATGCGATTACCGACCCGCGCGTGTGGCATCGTGAGAGCAACCGCTTGGGTTGGAAAGCCTACCTGGGCCGGGATGGTGGTGGGGACGACGTGTCGCCCTATGCGGCGGCGGCGCGGGCTACCAATCTGACGAACTTGCCGCCGGCGTACATTCCGGTCGGCGCACTCGATCTGTTTATAGACGAGAATATCGAGTACGCGCAGCGTCTCATACAGGCAGGTGTGCCTACCGAGCTCCACGTGTATCCAGGGGCGTTTCATGGGTTTGATGTTTTCGCCCCGTCTGCGGCGGTGTCGAAACAGTTCAAAGCCGAGCGCGACCACGTCCTCAAGCGCGCACTGCACCCCTAACGCCCCTCAGGCCATGCGATAGGCAAAGGAGGACCGTGCCAATGAACTCTCACTCCCTCCTCCCAGACGTGCGCGAGAATCCCTCTCTGTATTACACCTCTTTGCGTGCACATGCCCCTGTCTATTGGGTAGCGTTGCGCCCGACTCGCGGAGAGAGGAAGCACCGGGATGGGCTCACTCTGCACACCAAAGGCCCTGTCGTTGCGCGTGGCAGCATAAGCGCCTGACTCAAGCAATGAAAAATCACCGTCAATGAGGAAATTAAAGAGGGAGGAACGATATGGCAAATATTCAGCAGTCTGCGACGGCCACCGCTCAGGGGCCGATCGAGCAGTTTGACGCGATTGTGATCGGCGCCGGGGTATCCGGCTTGTATCAACTGTACCGTCTCCGGGAGCTGGGGCTCTCAGTGCGCTGCTTTGAGGACGGCAGCGGCGTGGGCGGCACCTGGTATTGGAACCGCTACCCCGGCTGCCGCTTCGATTCCGAGAGCGAGACCTATGGGTATTCGTGGTCCAAAGAATTGTTACAGGAATGGGACTGGACGGAACATTATTCGGGCCAGCCGGAGAACGAAAAATACCTCAATTATGTGGCGGACACGTTTAATCTCCGCCCCAACATTCAGCTCAACTCGCGGGTCAAATCGGCAATCTACGACGAGCAAACGAATCGCTGGGAGGTCCAGGTGGAGAGTGGCCAGCGCGCGCGGGCGCAATTTCTTATCGCCGCGGTCGGCATCTTGTCCGCCCGCTATACGCCCCCGTTTGCGGGAATAGACAGTTTCCAGGGTGAGTCGTATCACACTTCCCGCTGGCCGCAGGAAAAAGTGGACTTCACAGGCAAGCGGGTGGCGGTCATCGGCACCGGTGCCACCGCTGTGCAGCTCATTCCGGAAATCGCCAAAGACGTCGGCCACCTCACCGTCTTTCAGCGGACACCCAATTACTGTGCGCCATGCCGGAACTCGCTCGTCACCCCAGAGACCCAGCGCCAGTGGAAGGCCACCTACCCAGAAATTCATAAGCGGATTCGCGAAACCCCGACGGGGTTACCGTACGACTTCGACCCGCGGAAGACCCTGGAAGTCCCGAAGGAAGAGCGACGGGCGCTGTATGAAGAATTGTGGGCGCAGCCCGGGTTCTCGAAATGGTTGGCCAATTTCCGTGACATCATGACCAACCGCGAGGCCAACGAAGATTTCGCCGAGTTCGTGCGCAACAAGATCCGCGCGCGGGTCAAAGACCCAGTGGTGGCGGAAAAACTGGTGCCCAAGGATCATCCCTTCGGTTCCAAGCGCATCCCGTTGGAGACCGAATACTATGAAGCGTACAACCGGGACAACGTCCTGCTGGTGGACGTGCGCGAGACGCCGATCGAGCGCATCACGCCCACGGGCATTAAAACGAGTGACAAAGAGTACGAGTTTGACATCATCATCTATGCCACGGGGTTTGATGCGTTCACCGGAGCGCTCACCCAGATCGATATCCGCGGCGAAGGCGGGCAGACGCTCAAGGACAAATGGGCCGAGGGACCGCAGACCTATCTCGGGATGCAGATCGCGGGCTTCCCCAACCTCTTCCTCGCCATCAGCACGGCATTCGGCAACTACCCCGTCTGCGCCGAGATGATTGTGGAATGGATTACCGATTGTCTTCGCTATGTGCGCGAGCAGGGGTATGCCCGCATTGCCCCCACCCCGCAGGCAGAAGAAGCGTGGGTGCAGCACGCGGCCGAGTTGGCGGAAGGTTCGCTCTTTGCTGCGGCGAATTCCTGGTTCGTCGGCGCGAATATTCCGGGGAAGAAACGGGTCTTCCTGCTCTACGCCAACACCGTCCCGGCGTATCGGAAAAAGTGTGCGGAGGTGGCGGCGAAGGGGTATGAAGGATTTCACTTACAATAAGCGGATGAAGAGTCACTACTGAATGTTACATAGCAACAATGTAGAGGAGGAAAACTATGGGACGCACGTATAACGTTATTGATTCTGACGGCCATGTGTTGGAACCGCAGCATTTTTGGCGGGAGTATATTGACCCGCAATATCGCGATCGAGCCCCCGATCTCATCGTTGACGACAATGGCAAAGAGCGACTGCTGATAGAAGGCAAGTTGTTTGGCCCGCCGGCGGGACTGGGGCTGATTGGGGCGATTGGCGTGCGTGAATGCGTCGACGGCAAGTGGCTCCACGCCCCGAAGGTACCGATTGACATGAAATACACCCAGGGGCGCAAGGGCGGATTTGATCCGCATGCCCGGATTCCGGATATGGATTTGGACGGCATTGACGCGGCCTTCCTCTATCCCAGCCTGGGCCTCTTTGCCGGGGCGATAGCCGACCCGCAGCTCGCCGCGGCCGCGAGCCGCGCCTACAACCGCTGGCTGGCCGATTACTGTCGCCCGTACCCGGATCGCCTGTTTGGCGTGGCCATGCTGCCGATGCAATCGATTGAGCTGGCGGTGGAAGAGATGCGCTATGCGCGCAACGCACTGGGCATGCGCGCCGGTTTTCTGCGGCCCAACCCGTATAATAACCGCATGTTAGGCGATCCGGATTACGATATTTTCTGGGCGGAAGCACAGGAACTCGATTTTTCGATCGGCATTCACGAGGGGACGGGTGGGATGCCAGCCGTCGGAGTGGATCGCTTTCAGAGTTTTGGCGCGCGGCACATGGTCTCCCACACTATGGAAATGATGCTCGCCGCGTTATCGATCATCTGGGGTGGCGTCTGTGAACGTTTCCCCAAAGTGCGTATCGGTTTTCTCGAGTCCGGCGGCGGGTGGATGGCTCCCTGGCTCGACCGGATGGATCGCCACTTTGAGGATAAAGGACTCTTCAATGACTCATCGTTGACCATGCCGCCCAGCGAGTATTTCAAACGCCAGTGCTGGATTTCCTATGAACCGGTGGAAGGCAACCTGACCCATCTGGTGGATTATGTTGGCCCCCACAAAATTCTCTGGGCGACGGACTATCCGCATCCGGACGGGTTTTTTCCCGGAGCCCCGGCCCAGATTGCCGAAAAGCTGCCAGAGAGCCTGCGGCGCACGGTGCTGGCTGAGGGCGCCATGCAATTCTACAATTTGTCGTAGTGTTGCGGAGTAGCTAAATCGGTCCGATTGAGGACACGACCTGGATTTTGCTGTGCCCACTTGATGAACGGCTTTTATCTCTCGCGAAAATAGGGCATAGCATCAAGCGAGTTGGTCCATAATCGAAACGGCGGGAAAACAGCCGCAGCAAGCGCCAACTTTCGCGCCGCTGGCTGTGTCCCGACTAAAGGAGGAAAAATGTCACACGATCTGATTATTCGCGGGGGTACCATCATCGACGGCTCGGGCTTGCCGCGCTATCAAGCCGACGTCGGGATCAAGGGTGGCCGCATCACTGCGATTGGCAAAGTCAGCGGGCCCGCTGACGAAGTTATCGACGCGGAAGGACATGTCGTCGCGCCTGGTTTCATCGACGGCCACACCCATATGGATGCGCAGGTCTTTTGGGATCCCCTCGGGAGTTGCTCATGCTGGCACGGCGTGACGTCGGTCGTCATGGGCAACTGCGGCTTCTCCCTGGCCCCGTGCGCCGAGAAGGACAAGTTGCTAGTGATGCGTAATCTCGAGCGTGCCGAGGATATCTCGCCGCAGGCGATGGAGGCTGGCATCACCTGGTCGTGGGCTAGCTTTCGCGAATATCTGGACGCGGTCGACCGGCTGCCCAAGGGCATCAACTATGCCGCGTACGTCGGTCACTCTGCCCTGCGCACCTACACCATGGGTGAGCGGGCGTTTAGCGACGAAGCGACCCCCGAAGATCTGGCCACGATGAAACGCGAATTGCGCGCCGCGATCAAGGCGGGAGCCGCCGGTTTCAGCACCTCGCGCACGAGCGCGCATCAGACGCCCGATGGTCGCCCGGTTGCCAGCCGGCTCGCGACTTGGGACGAAGTGCGGGCGCTGGTTGGGGTGATGGGCGACCTGAAGGCCGGGGTCTTCGAAATCGCGCAGGAAGATCTTCCAACCCCCGAGCGGCTGCATAACTTCATTGACCGGTTGAAGGCGCTCGCGCTCGAAAGCAACGTGCCGACCACCTTCGGCGTCGTGCAGTTCCGCAAGCTGCCGCATGATTGGCGTGCATTTTACCAGTGTGTGGACGATACCATCGCCGCGGGCGGCAAAATGCTAGTCCAAGGCACCAGCCGATGGATCAGCACCCTGCTGTCTTTCGAGAGCACGCTGCCCTTCGATCGTACACCCGTATGGAGCGATATGCGGAAGCGTCCGCTGGCTGAGCAAGAAGCGGCGCTCCGCAATCCCGACCTACGCCGAGCGCTGCTGGACGCCGCCCGCGACTATATGACCAAGCCGGATCGCTCCGTCGGCGCCGAGGCGCGCAAACCCAATTTCGATTCTCTTTTTGTGTTGGACAAGCCACTGCCGCCGTATCGTTCGATCGCACAGATCGCGAGGGAGTCCGCCAAAGATCCCCTCGACGTCATGATTGACCTGTCGCTGGAGAAGCATCTGAAGCAGTTCTTCATCCAGCCCCTCGTCAACGAGGACCAGGACGTGGTGCTGGCGATGATGCGGCATCCTCGGTCGGTAGTGACTTTCTCCGACTCCGGCGCGCATGTCTCGCAGATCATGGATTCATCGATCCAGACCCATCTGCTGGGCTATTGGGTGCGTGAGCGTCAGGCGCTGACGTTGGAGCAGGCCATCCGCAAGATGACCTACGATCTCGCGTCGTTCTGGGGCTTGCAGGAACGCGGACTGCTGCGTGAGGGCAACTGTGCCGATGTGGTGATCTTCGATCCAGAAACGGTCTCGCCACAGATGCCGACCCTCGCCTACGATCTGCCGGCAGGTGCCCGACGGCTCAAGCAGAAGGCCGACGGGATCAGGGCGACGGTCGTCAACGGAGAAGTCCTGATGCGCAATAACGAGCACACCGGCGCATTGCCAGGCAAACTGCTTCGCGGTCCGTTGGCTCCCAGCGCATAGGAGGGACACGACGGCGTACCGTCTGCTGCGTGCTGATTCTCACGACCGGCACGGGGGACGGGGTCATCGGCCCCACCCCCAGCCGGCTTCAACTCGTACCGGTCGTTCGACCTTGTCTCCGACCTGCTGCGTCGCGCGTTGTGTTTCTGGTCCTTTCAGCCCCCCAGCGGAGACGTCTGTGACACTCTTGCCCGGTGAGCCTCACAGCCAGGGATTCAGCGTGACGGATACCGCGTGCTCGCCCGCCACGCGTCCGGCCAACGTCTGGAGCGCGCGCTCCAGAGCGCCCAGCGCGAAGCTGTGCGTATGCATCTTCTCGAACGGGTACTTGTGCGCTTCGATGAGCTTCACCGCGACCGCGAACGAGTCGAAGTCCGCGTTCTTGACGCCCCGGATCGTCAATTCCTTGCTAAAGATGCGATCGTTCTTCAGATCCGGGATCGCCGCCGCGGCACCTTTCACGCCGGCGAGGATAATCGTTCCGCCCGGCCGCGCCATCTCCACCGCGTGGGCAATCGGCGCCATCGTCTCGGCGGTCACATCGACAACCACATCTGCGCCCTCTCCGCGGGTTAATTCACGCACCCGGCCAACAACGTCTTCGTCGGCATAGATGGTGGCGTCGGCGCCGAACTCCTCGGCCAGTTTGAGCCGGTGGGCGCTTTGCCGCCGGGCAATGACCGCGACATGCGCCGCGCCCGCCTCGCGGGCGGCCAGCGCGCAGGCGATCCCGCGCTGCCCCGCGCCAAAGATCACCACGGCGTCGCCGACCTTGGTCCCGGGGACGCGATGGGCCCAGCTCACGCCCGCCGCGAGCGGCTGATACAGGGCCGCCAGCTCCGCCGGCACCTCGGGGGCGATCTTGTGCAGCGCGACCTCGGGGTCGAGGTACATGAATTCCGCCATCCCGCCCCACAAGGCGGGCGCGATAGTGGTCGGGATGAAACCGCACACGGAAATCTTCGCGCCCGGACGGCCGGTGCGGCAGTTGCGCGCATCGCCGCGCTTGCACGCGCGGCAATGACCACAGCCGCGCGTCGGCTCGACCGCCACGCGATCGCCGACCTGGAGGCCCCAACGCCGGGCGGCCTCGGGGCCGATTGCTTCGAGGACGCCGACCGGTTCATGCCCGGGGATCATCGGTAAGCTCAGCAGTCCGTTGAGCTTGCCGTCATACTGATCCACGTCACTGCCACAGATGCCGCAGGCTTCGACCCGCAGCAGCGCGTCGTCGGCACCGATCCGCGGCAAGTCAAACTGCTGCAGCTCGAAGTGTTTGTCGCCGACCTGGACGACCGCGCGCGCTTTGGCCATGCCGATTCACCAGCCACCCATTAACTCTCAATGGGATGGCCTCCTTTGCCACGCAAGGTACAATGTTTTGTCGCCAGGTGATAGTAGCTGCTCACCACGAGACGTCACGTGTGGGCGGGTTCCAGAGAGCGAACGAAAGTGGGGGCTGAGGAGAAGAGAGAAGCAAAAGAAACGCCGCAGGTTGAGGCGGTAGAGGACTCCCACCTGTTCTCACCTCCTTATCGTATCTCAGCGATGCTCAAGCATTATGAATTCTTTGATGTTTGCACTCGCCCTCGTTCTTGCCCGCTCTCCCGGAATGGAGGACGGAGCAGAACCCCTGCTGCTCGATGCAGTTTGCCACCGAGCACAAAGCGCGTGTCCATGCCTCGCCGACAGTTGCGAGGCACAAGGCCGCACGGACGTTCTCGCTGCAGCCACCGCGACCTTGGCTAGTTCTTGCGCACCTGCCGGAACGGACCGGTATCGAACCGTGGCTCTTTCGGGAGGCCTAGCACGCGCTCGGCGATGATGTTGCGTTGAATCTCGTCCGTGCCGCCGGCAATGGAAATAGCGGGCACCGACACCAAAATCTCCGCGATGATCCCGTCTCGCGGGCTCCCGGGTCCGGTGAGCAGCGCGTCCGCTCCGGTCATCAACGTGTGCACATGGGCCGCGGCCCGGGCCACATGGCTGGCCGCGAGCTTGCCGAGCGAGCCTTCCGGACCCTGCGGGCGTCCCTGTTGCTGCGCGGCGCGGGCGCGGCGCGCGGTCCACTCGGCCGACTTGGCCAGGATCATCAGCTTGGCGATCTCCTGACGCACGTGCGGATCCGTGTTCGCACCGGTTTCCTTGGCACGGTCGAGGATGAGATCGACGCGCCCGGCGCGCTGTGGATACCACGTGTAGGGCTGATTGGCCGTTTCCAGTTCTCTGCGCTCTTCAACGTAAATCCGCCCCGTGCGCGCTCCTCGCTTCGCTGGTGCGCTCAGGCCGTCGGCCCCGCGGCGCTCGTGGGCGAGCGTGGTCATCGCCACCTTCCAGCCCTCGCCGATCCGCCCGACCAGGTTCTCCGCCGGCACGTGCGCGTCGGTGAAAAACACCTGGTTAAACGACGCGTGGCCATTCATCTGTTTGAGCGGCTGCACGTCTACGCCCGGCTGCTTTATGTCGATCACGAAATACGACAACCCCTCATGCTTGGGCGCATCCCAATCCGTGCGGGCCAGCAACAGGCCGTGATCGGCATGATGGGCGCTGGTGGTCCAGACCTTTTGGCCGTTGATGAGCCAATAGTCGCCGTGCAAATCCGCACGGGTGGTGGCGCCAGCGAGGTCCGAGCCGCTGCCCGGCTCACTGAAGAGCTGGCACCAGGTGTCTTCCCCGGTGAGAATGCGGCGCAGAAACCGCTCTTTCTGCCGATCCGTGCCGTGCTCGAGCAGCGTCACCGCCGCCAGCAGCCGCACTCCGGATTTCGCCACCCCGACGGCGCCGATGCGAGCGAATTCCTCTTCCACCGCGCGCACGAGGCCCAGCGGTAAACCCCGGCCGTACCACGCCTCCGGCCAGTGCGGCATGCCCCAGCCAGAATCGACAAGCTTGTTGCGCCACGCCACCAAGGACATCTCCGGGTCCCAGTTGGCCGCGAGCCAAGCACGTACTTCCGCTCGCACGTCGGTTTCGCTGACCTTACTCATCACTCACACTCCCCAGCGCTGCAGTAAAAGCTCCCGATGGTAATACGGCTGGCCGAGAAAGACCTGTGAGCTTTTGGCGCGCTTGAACCAGAGATGCGTGTCGTGATCCCAGGTAAACCCGATGCCACCGTGAATCTGAATACATTCGGCCGCGATATGCAGGTACATTTCCGAGGCCGCGGCTTTGGCTAGACACGCCAGCGCGGGCCACTCCGGATCGTCAGCCGCGGCGGCTTGCGCCGCATAGTAGGCGGCTGACTTGGCCAGTTCCATCTCCAGTAACATGTCGGCGCACTTGTGTTTGATCGCCTGAAACGAGCCGATCGTGCGCCCGAACTGCACCCGCAGCTTCGCATAATTCACCGCCGCGTCGAACACCGCCTGGGCGCCACCGACCATTTCGTTGGCGAGCGCTATGGCCGCTTGGTCCAGCGTGCGGACGAGTGGCTTCGCGCCGTCATTCACGTCGCCGAGGAGCTGCGCCTGCGCGCCGTGAAATTCGATGCGCGCGATCTTGCGCGTGGCGTCCATCGATTCCAGGAGGCGCCGGTCAACGCCGCTGGCATCCGCGCGCACCGTGAAGAGCGCCAACCCCTCGCCGCCGGCGGTCCCGGGGGCGCGGCCCGCGACGACCAGCAGGTCGGCCACGTGGCCATCCACGACATAACTTTTCGCCCCTTCCAGAAGAAAATCTTCCGCCACGGGAGTAGCGACGAGCTCGATTGCCTGCGGGTCCCACTGGCCGTTCGGCTCGGTGACGGCCAGCGCGGCGAGTCGCACGCCGCTTGCCAGGTCGGGCAGCAAGCTCGATTTTTGCGCTTCGGTACCGGCGTTCAAGATCGCGTTCGTCGCGAGCACCGCCGTGGAGAAATAGGGCGCGCACAGCAAGGCACGCCCCATTTCCTCCGTGACAATGCAAAGCTCTACCATGCCGAACCCCGCGCCGCCGTATTGCTCCGGGATGTGAATCCCGGGCAGCGCGAGTTGTTCGCTGAGCTGGCGCCAGATCTCGGGATCGTACCCCGTGGCCGTGTCCATGAGGCGCCGGACTTCAGTCGGGGGCGATTTCTCCTGCAAAAATCGCCGAATCGCCGCGCGGAACTGTTCCTGCTCGTCCGTGAATGCGAACTGGATGCGGCGGGCGGGCTCGAATTGCGATTCGTCTGATACGCTCATTGCTCTTGAAATGTTCTCCGCCACAAGGTCCAAGAATGATCGGATAATGCCATGAATACGTGGACGCAACAATGATCCGCTTCCACGGCAACCCCGCTCCTGATCGGTTCTGGTGCCACCCGCTCTGAGAGTGGAGAAGCATGCGGCATGGAGCGATGGCGACCATTACGAACTCGGCGCTACCACCAACTTGGTGATGACAAAGAGTATAAACGGATGAAAATTGACACGGATGCGGTCCAACTACCTCGTTGCCCCTCTTGCGGGCAACGTGCCTACCAATCGCTCTTGCGTGGCGACCCACCAGGTCCGCCCATACATGGCAATCGTCAGATCAAACTGGGCGCGGTTCAGCACATCGCGTACGGCGCGATCATCGAAGGGGTTCGTGTGAAGGTGGGTCACCGTCGCGGGAATCTCGTCCACTTCATGCCGGCCGGTGTGCAAAAGGGCGGCGACCGCTGGACACCGGGCCCGGTGGTGCCTACCATGGCGCTTATCTCCTCTGCCGATGGGAGGCCAAGCCATGACCCCACACGAGACGGCGCAGCACCTCTACGAGATTGAACAGATTAAGCAGACCAAGGCCCGCTACTTCCGCTTCCTCGACACAAAGCAGTGGACGGACTGGCGCACATGCTTCACCGATGACCTGCACTTCTATCTGGGGCAGGACCAAAAACCCATTGCCGCCTCGGCCGATGAGTTCGTCGCCTACGTCTCCAAGCTCCTTGCTGACACGGTGACGGTCCATCACGGCCATATGCCGGAGATCACGCTCACCAGCGCCACGACGGCGACCGGCGTCTGGGCGATGTTCGACTGGGTCGACTGGAGCCAGAGCGCGACGCCCGAGCGGACGTTCCAGGGCTACGGCCATTATCACGAGGAGTACGAAAAAGGGGCGGACGGCCGCTGGCGCATCAAGCGGCTACACCTGACCCGACTCCGGGTGGATCATCCCACCCCGAAGTCGTAGCCCAGCCCGCCGGCGGCACGCGCGTGTCGCGCTGCCGCCACTCCCGGAGTGAGCGCCGCAGTGTCCGCGGACGATGCCAGACAGGGGAGGGAAGCCCTCCGGCACCCGTGCCGGTTCTGTGCGCGCCTGACCGAGACCGCGGAGTGCCCCGAGTGCCGGCAGCACCACGCCACGTCTGGGCACTTTCCCCCGGAGGTGTACTGGCGCCAAGTGCCAGGCTAGCCACGGATCATGAGTCGTTTCTGCAGGGAGTGTGAGGACTACCAGTTCCAAGCCAGGATAAGACCTGCTCGAAGCGGATTGCCCCGGCGGTGCGGTCCACGATGGCGGAGTTCTTCGCCAGCCTGCACGTGACGGGCACGCGACAGAGCTGGTACGAGCCGTCTGAATACTCGCCTCTGCGAGAGAGAGCACACAAAAAGGAGGTATCTCATGGTCGGTTCAGTTCCTCGCGTGTACAAGGTCGTGAAGGAGGGCAATGTCCCAGCCAAAATGCGCGATGGCGTTACGCTGTACGCTGATATCTATCGGCCAGATGCTCCGGGCCGTTTTCCGGTGCTGCTCATGCGGACACCCTACAATAAGGCAGGCTTTGCCGACGTACCTGAAGGCCTCCCCCGTGAACTCAACTACGTGAGAGACTACGCTGAGCGTTTCGTTCCCCGTGGCTATGTCCTCGTGGTCCAAGACACTCGCAGCCGTTTCACTTCTGAGGGTGACCTGCATTACTACCCACTGATCCACGAAGCCAACGACGGGTACGACACCGTCGAATGGGCAGCGCAGTTGCCCTGGGCTAATGGCAAGGTCGGCACGGTCGGGCAGTCGTATATGGGCGCCACGCAATATCTCCTGGCCCCGACGCGGCCGCCCCACTTGCGAGCCATGGTGCCCGTTTCTGCCCCCTCCGACTGGCACGAGAGTTGGGGGTATCGCACGGGCGGAGCCTTAGAGTGGGGCTGGTTCATCAGCTACGTGCTGCTGATGGTGCCCGGTCAATTGGAGCGGCAGGGGCTGAGCAAGCGCTGGCCTGAGTTCGCGCAGTACCTGAGAGACCCTCACGGCTCGATGGGCGAGCTGATTGACGAAGCGTATTCTCATCTCCCGCTCGCGGATTGGGGGGAACGCTTTCAGGAGATCGCTCCGTACGTGCAGGACTACCTCACCCACCCAGAGGACGGACCGTACTGGTGGCGCCTGAACCTCCGTCGCCGCTTTCAGGAGGTGAACGTTCCCATGTACCACGTCACCTCTTGGTATGATGGCTTCCTAGAGGGCGCTCTGCACGCCTTTGCCGGCATTCGTGAGTACGGCCAGACCGAGCACACGAGAGCCGCGCAAAAGCTCCTCATTGGCCCGTGGAGCCATCTCTATGTGTATACAGCTCCCACCACCGGGATGACGGGAGAGATCGACTTTGGCCCAGAAGCCGCGATTCAGCTCCATGACATCGAACAACGGTGGTTCGATTACTGGCTTAAAGGGATTGAAACAGGCATCAGCCATGAGCCGCCCGTGCTCCTCTTCGTGATGGGGGAGAACGTGTGGCGCGAAGAAAACGAGTGGCCGTTAGCGCGCACCCGTTTCACGCCGTATTACTTGCACAGCGGAGGCTCGGCCAACACGCTCAGGGGGGATGGCGCCTTGAGTGAAGTGCCGCCGCAGCAGGAGCGGCCAGATAGTTATGTATACGATCCACGTGATCCCGTCCCGACACGGGGGGGGAATTCCTGCTTGAACCCGCTCACGAGTTTGGTCGGCGTCTACGACCAACGGGAGGTGGAAGCGCGGCAGGATGTGCTCGTGTATACGAGTAAGCCGTTGGCCCAGGACCTCGAGGTGACCGGGCCAGTCGTGGTCAAGTTGTATGCAGCTTCGACCGCGCCCGATACCGACTTCACGGCCAAGCTGGTCGACGTCAGGCCTGACGGCTATGCGCAAAACCTGCAGAGCGGGATCGTGCGCGCCCGCTACCGGCGATCGCAGACCAACCCCACTCCCTTGACCCCCGGGGAGGTTACTGAATTCACCATTGATCTCTGGGCCACGAGCCAGGTCTTCAAGGCAGGGCACTGCATCCGGGTAGAGATCTCGAGTAGCAACTTCCCCCTGTGGGATCGCAACCCGAATACGGGCGGGCCCGTTGCGCTCGCGACGGCGGCGGCGCTACAAACGGCGAAGCAAACCATTTTCCACGACGCGCGATATCCATCGCATATCCTGTTACCTATTATCCCGCGGTAACTCCTAGACGGCTGCGATGATTATGCTGGGGAGAATTGGTAGGGGCAGGGCTCGCCCTGCCTAACGAGAGCGCAGCCAGCAGCGCCCCCACAAGGGAGTTTGCGGAGTTCCCTGGCGCTCTTCTGGAATAACAACGTCGGCAGATATGAGCATTCTCCGGGAAAGTATCTCTCTTAGGCTGCCTTCTTCAGGCGGGCCCCTCAAGCACTGACCGCTACCATCACGGCCCGTATTGTCTCAGGCGGCGATGCCTTCCCACGGCGCAACGCCTGAGAAACCACTTTTAGCTCTGTCACCAGCAAGGCAGCGATTCCAGATCCCTCCCAAATCGGCGTACGGGTCGCGTCGGCCACTCTCCAGTTTTTTATTAAGCGCATTCACCCTCTGACCTCCCGCTCTCTTCCCCGGATATCCTTAGCCCCCCACGCACACGGTGCGCTAGCTAGAGTCGCTAATTTTTGCACGCAAGCGGACGGGGTGCGAGCAAAGCACTGAACATGCGGGCTCCGGAGGCGCTTGCTCACGGATGTTCCAGCAAGCACGGAACCCGCATGGTTGGCGGTTTTCCGGAACCGTCCACTTTCCATACGATCAGTTATCGAGCTATAAAACATGGGTGAAGCGAATAGTGCGAAGAGCCGATGTTGCTGAATCTGAGGCCACACCGGCACTCGGCCTTCGCAAGGAGACGGGGGTGTTGTGACACACCCCGCCGGATGAGGGAAGCATTGCGATCATAAACCGCGAGAGGAACTATGAGCCATCAGCCCACAGTTGTGCGGGTGCGCACGGCTACGCTTGAGATCGCTTGCGAGGTGTCCGGACCGGAGCGCGGCACCCCGGTCATCCTCCTGCACGGCTTTCCCGATGACCCGCGGACGTGGGACCGTGTCGCGGCGCACCTGAGCCGCGCCGGCTATCGCACAATCGCGCCGTACCTGCGCGGCTACGGCCCGACACGTTTTCTTGACGAGCATACCCTGCGCTCCGGCCAGCAGGCGGCGCTGGGTCATGACCTGCTCGCATTGATGGACGGGTTAGGGATCCAGCGCGCGGTGCTGGCCGGATACGATTGGGGCGGACGGGCGGCGTGCGTCGTGTCCGCGCTGTGGCCCCACCGCGCCCGCGCGCTAGTCTCGATCGGCGGCTACAATGTCCTGAACGTGGCCGCCAACGCCAAGCCGGCGCCGCCCGTACAGGAACATCGCCTGTGGTACCAATGGTACTTCGCCACCGAGCGCGGACGGGCGGGACTGGCGGCGAACCGGCGCGAGTTCTGCAAGCTGCTGTGGCGGCTGTGGTCGCCCAACTGGCGCTTCGACGATGCGACCTATGAGCGCACGGCGGCCTCCTTCGACAATCCGGATTTCGTGGACGTGGTCATTCACTCCTACCGCCACCGCTTCGGCTGGGCGCCCGGCGATCCGAGCCTGGAGCCCAGCGAGGAGCGGCTGGCCGCGAGGCCGCGCATCGGCGTGCCCACCGTCGTGCTGCATGGCGGCTCCGACGGCGTGGCCCCGGCGGACAGCTCGGCCGGGCACGCGCGGTTTTTCAGCGGTCCGTACGTGCGGCGGGTGATCCCCGAGGCGGGCCATTTCTTGGCGTGGGAAGCGCCGGACGCGATCGTCGAGGCAGTGCGCGAGCTGGTTCCCGAGCCGAATTAATTCACTCCGAATGTAAACGTTCATGACTCTTAAACAGCTACGACGGAGGAGAGGAAAATGACCGTGCAAAATAATCGGAAACGGCTGGCGGGGAAAGTCGCAATCGTGACCGGCAGCGGCGCCGGTATCGGACGGGCCGAAGCGCTGTTGTTTGCGGCTCAAGGCGCCAAGGTCGTGGTCAACGATATCGCCGTGAAGGATGGCACGCCCATCGCGCACCTGGTAGTCGAGCAAATCCGCGCCGCTGGCGGTGAAGCAGTCGCAAACACTGACAACGTGGCCGAGTTTCAGGGAGCCGAGCGGCTGGTGAAGACCGCGCTCGACGCCTTCGGCGGGGTGGATATTCTGGTCAATAACGCCGGAATTACCAATTTCCTCCCGGTCCATGAACTGACCGAACGCGACTGGGACCGGATGATGGCGGTCCACTTGAAGGGTTCCTTCGGCACCATCAGGTACGCCAGTCCGATCATGTGCAAACAACGCAGTGGCGTGATCATCAACACCGGTTCCGAATCGGGCCTCGGCCGGGTCTTTGGCGCGAATTACTGCGCGGCTAAAGAAGGACTCATCGGACTCACCCGGGCGGTCGCCAGGGAACTCGGCCGTTTTAATGTGCGCTGCAACGCGATCCGCCCGCGTGCGGCCACCACCATCCTCGAAGGCATTAACCTCGCCCGGTTCCTGCCGGTCATGCGCGCACTCGGCCGGTATTGGGTCGGCCATCGCGCCCCGAAGATGTCCGCGATGGAAGTGTACAAGCCCGAAGCCGTGGCTCCACTGGTAGTGTGGCTGTGCACCGACGCCGCAGCCAACGTCAACGGCCGCGACTTCTATGTCGCCGGCAATGAAGTCGGGCTGTTTCCGGAACTGGAAGTCGAGCGGCTGTTATATCGCGAAGGCGGCTGGGACCTGGACGCGCTTGATGGTGCGGCGCGGGATTCCCTGGTCGGCGACTTGACCAACCGCTACCTGCTGGAGGGTTATCCCGAGCTGCAGAAGTTCGAAGAATGACTCACGGGGTGAGTACACTACCCACTGGCTCCCCACCGTCTGCTTACTGGTATATGACGACGCACCGGACCTCGATGCTCCAGCGGGCTGGTGCATTGGGCGGGGGAGACGCCTCGTCGAAGGAGCTATGAAAACTGAACGTGCACGGCGCGTGCGGGTCGTTGCTATCGGGCCGCTGACCCTGGGACTGCGCAAGGGGGCCAGCCGAGTCCCATTGCTTGATGAGGAGGGCCTCGTCGCGCGTCATGGCCGGGTAGGAGTACCATTCGTGTCCCGGGTCCTGTTTCGAAAAATAGTTCTCGCCCACACGGTCCGCGTAGTGTAGCTCAAACACGGCGAGGTCTTTCGGGGTCACAGTCTGTGCGTCACACAGGGCCAGGGCATGGGTCGCGACCGGCTCCTCCGCAATATTGCGCCACACGTTAATGAGGGCGAAGCGCCCGTTCTCACCGATCGCCTGCTCGACCTCCGCCGGGTCGAGCACGGACGCTCCCGGGGCGAGGGCCGACCGCAGCGTATCATTCCCACACGGCTCGTGTGCCAGGCGTCGCAACCGCTCAGGGGCGCTGGTGAGGGTGTAATCGCCATGCGCCATGCGAGCCGGGCCTTGCACTGCCTGCCCGCCACGAATGCGTTGCTGGCGCCGTTTCCCGTCCGCAGACCGGACGTTGTGGTCAAACGCCACAACCCTGGCGGCGCCCGTGACCTCTTGGACCAACTGTTCACATGCGCGGTAGTACTTGTGAATGACGTCTTGGTGGTCGAGAAAGTCGAGGGCCGGGTGCGCCAGGGGGCGAAAGAACAGCTCAAACCCGTTTTTCTCGACCGTGCGACGCTGGTCCCGTTCGAGCAGTCGGGCGTTGCGGACCGTTACCTGGCGCTCGGCGAAGACGACCCCTTCCAGTTCAGAGTCGCTCCCGTCAGCGTTACGCCGCAGGAGCATCGTGCCGTTGCGATATAATGAACTGGGCACCGAGGAATCGAGATAGTTCAGCCGGCCCACACTGGCTTCGCGGTCGGTCGCCGGTGCTGCGGATTGAGTCATGTGTGCCTCCTTGTGTCTTGCGCCTCTGGATCATATCGGCCGTCGGCCTTGTAAGACAAGCGGCTGTGTCGCAGCTGTTCGAGTTGGCAAAAACCGTAGCGGCCGGTGCGCTGGTCATTGCCCGGCCGCCTCGTCCTAGTGCTCTCGAAGTCGCGACAAAGCCAAAAGGGCTTCTTCACGAAGTCACTGCGCGTTACTCCACCTGATGCTGGACTCTGGATGACATGGCGCAGGCCGTGCGCGGCCTGCACATGAATGCCGCTTGCCCTCCGAGACCGCTTCTGTCACTCCTTTGGCAACAACACCACAGCGATGCTTCCTCCAGTCCTCGCTTGATCTTTTAGACATGCAACCGATACGCGTCTCCATCGCGCACAAGCTTCCCCGCGGTGGGGCCGGCAAAATGGGTGCCAATAATCAGCGTGGGGGTATCCGCATATTCCGCGAATACCCGGCGACGGGTAGCGATGGCGGCGTTGGTGTCCACGTCCGCGGAAATGGATAACCCCGGATCGTGAAATTGGATGGGGTGGTGCATGAAATCGCCGGTAATCAAGGCCTTTTCCCCTTTGGATGCAATCAGGACCGAGCAATGACCGGGCGTATGCCCTGGGGTCGGCACGAGGCGGACACCGTCACAGACTTCCGCAGGTCCTTCCACCGGTTTCGCCAGGCCAGCGTCAAACACGGGCTGGACCGAGTCCGCGAACGTGCGGCGTTGCATTTGCATAAAAGCGTCTGGGGTGTGTTCGTCAATCGAGCCGTACAGGGCGATGTCCTTCTTGTCCATGAGATATGAGGCCTTGGGAAACGTGGGGACCCACTTGCCATTGACCAGGCGCGTATTCCAGCCCACATGATCGAGATGTAAATGCGTACACAGCACGTAATGAATGCTTTCCGGGGGGTAGCCCGCCGCGATCAGGTCTTCCAGGTACGAGGTGGAGAGGTTGCTCATGATGGCTAATGGCTCCCGATTGCGACCATTCCCAATGCAGGTGTCTACGACCAGCTTCGCGCCGGGGGTAGCGACCACGAGGGAATGAATGCTCACGCTGAGTTTCCCTTCCGGCGTCACGAAGTGCGGAAATAACCACTGGACTTTCTTGACCACCTCCGGCGTAGCGGCAGGTATCAAGTCGGGGAATTCAGGGTAGGTGATTTCCGTGATTTTTGTAATCGTGGTGTCGCCGACTTTCCATTTCAGATTCATCTTTGCGTCCTCCTTTATTGTTCATTCCTTCTACCGACGTCCGAGCCCGTCTTCAATACAACGGCGATGGGGCAGACCGCATCGCCGACACAATCAGGTTGGACCAGCGGGGGCATCCACGCAGAAACATACAGTTTAGAAAAAAATCAAGGTGTGTATTCCAGTGAGTCCACCAGATCCCAACAGGCCAGTGTGCCATTTCAGCATCCTGCGCTGCTCCACCACGCACTCCGCAGCTTTTGTGCTGGCCGCTTGAGCTCAGGGCTGAAGAGGTTTTTTCTCCTCCTCAATCCCCAGTTTGCACCAAAACCCCACAATCTACGGCGGCGAGATGACGCCCGAGCAGTTCGAGGCCCTCGAGGACGCGCGTTCCAAAACGGCGCGTATCGGAGGGGAGCCTTCCAGGCATACGCCACACCTACCGCATAGGCTTTACGGCGTGACGACACCGATGCTATTGGTCTAGGACACCTGCGAGAAGGTGGCGCCACGCGCATGGATCGACGCCGACCAGAAGACTATCAGCGGTGCGAAGGAAGCGACGAAGGCGCGTAGCATCAACCACAGATCGAGCGCGAGGAGGAGTTGTCGCGGGCCAGAAACGAATGCCTGAGCTGAGCAACATCAATCGAGGGACCACCAGATGCAAATCGGATATTTCACCGAACGGCCGTATCGCTGGCTGCCTGAAGAGCTCATCCTGAAAAATCGCGCGTTCTTCGCCATCTCGAACCGGTATTTCGACCGCGAAAAGGCGGCCGACGACTACCATTACTACCTCGACGAATATTGCTACGCCGAGGACCTCGGCTTCGACGTACTCGCCCTGAATGAGCATCACGGCAACCCGATCTGCATGGGGGCCGTGATGAACGTCGAGGCAGCAATTCTGGCCCATCGCACCAGGCGCGCCCGTTTGGTGCTGATTGGCAATCCGCTGCCGGTCATCAAGCATCCGCTACGGATGGCCGAAGAGCTCGCCGAGATCGATCTGATCTCGCGCGGCAGACTGGTCACCGGCTGGGTGCGCGGAGCGGGCAGCGAGCAGTTCTTCAATAATGCCAATCCCGCGTACAACCGCGAGATGTTCAACGAAGCGCACGACTTTATCGTCCAGGCCTGGACGCGACCCGGTCCGTGGCGCTACGAGGGGAAACATTTTCATTATCGCCACGTCAATCCGTGGGCCCTGCCCTACCAAAAACCCCATCCGCCCATGTGGATTCCCGGGACCCTCAGCCCGGAGACCGTCGAGTGGTGCGCCGCGCATCGGTATCCCTATATCGGGCTTGGCACCCAGCTGCCGCCCACGTGCGATCTGTGGGACTTCTACGCTGACGAAGCGGCAAAGCATGGCTATCAAGCCGGGCCGGAGAATTTCGGCTATATGGTCGCGACGGCCTTGGGGGAGACCGAGGAAAAAGCTCAGCAAGCCGCCGCGGGGTTCGTCTACGGTGGTGGGCAGAATGCGTTCTCGGCGGCGGAATTCATGTTGCCGCCCGGCTACAACTCTAAAGCGGCAATTCGCACCTTGGCGAAGACCCAGACCAGCGCTTGGCTTGGGATCAGCGGCGAGAAGGTGAAGGAGCAGATGCAAGGCGCTGCGGCAGCCGAGATCGATTACGCCGAAATCCGGCGCAAGCTGCACGCGGCGCTGGTGCGCGGGCAGCAGAACCTGCAGGTGATCGTCGGCACGCCCAAGACCGTGATCCTCAAAATCAAGGCGATCATGAGCGTACTGCGCGTCGGCATCTTCATCATCCTCAACCTCCAGGGGCCGCATAGCGATGAAGAGCGGCGCACCAGCATGCGATTATTCGCGGAAGAGGTGATTCCGGCGCTCAAGGAGCACGCGCGGGCGATCGATCTGCCGGACCCGTTTCAGCGTACGCCCGGCTCGATCAAATTGAATGCCGGGACAAAGCGTGCGCCCGTCGTCGATCGTGGCCCGCTGACCGCGCTGGGGTTCAAATAGCAAGCAGGCGGTGTTCCTGGCCAATAATCGGTGGTGAGTCGAGTGGGGGGAAGACCAGGGACGCGACGAGAAGACGCCAGAGAACTCCCGGAATTGCGCCAGCACTTTCCGCTTTCCCTATGGCCCCTGGCAGTTCCTTGACAACACCGACTTTTTCAGCACTTTTGCTGAGGGTTCCAGGGGCGCAAATTGCCGGTTCTGGTTATTGACGGGAATTTTTCTCCTGCATCCTCTTTGATTCGCCCAATTTTTTGAGAATACAGGCGTTGTTGCACATTCCCTCGGCGTTACCCCTACACTTTCTGGTAGCCGTCCTGCACTGGCGCTGGGTCTTGCCCTGTCAGACGCAGGGTTGCCTGTGGGCCAGGCGCCTCTCCCTGTCAGCTCACGGTCCATCCTCCATCGATGATAAACGGAGCACCGGTCGCGAACGACGCATCCTCACTGGCCAGGAACAATGCCACCTTGGCGATCTCCTCCGGTGCGGCCATCCGACCCAGCACCGAGATGCGCTCGATCACTTTGGGATTGGGGGGCTGCCCTTGCGGATGCGCTGTGCCATCGGGGTTTCAATTCGCGCCTCCTTCAAAATGCCCGAATGAGCGCACCCAAAGCCTACTTGAGTTTGGGCATTACCTCTGTGGCGAGTAGCTCGATCGAGCGCATTATCTTGTCGTGCGGCGTTGTGTACATCTGCATGAACAGCAACACTTCGTCCACGCCCGCGTCGGCCAGGTATTGCAACACCCTGCGGCAGGTCTCGGGGCTGCCGATGCAGGCTCCGCCCGCCTTGACGATCTCTTCCATTGGCACCGTCTGCGCCTGTTGGCGGAACTCCATGAACCACTTCATGAAATATTCGTAAGAGCGAGGCGGCTTGCCGTCGATCCACGGTGCGAAGAGGTTGCGCACCGCGTCGTTGTAAGTCCTGAAGTTCGGGCCCTGAATCGCCAGCGCTTCCGCGTCGGTGTCGCAGCAAAGGGTAAACGTCAACAGCGCGAACTTATTATTGATGAAGGATCCGATCGGCTTGGCTTTTTTGATCCGCTCCCGGTACAAGGCGACAAAGTCGTTGGATTGACCTTGGCCGATGCCAAACCCTAACACTCCGAGGCCATGGTCGGCCGCGAACTCGATGGTCGCCGGCTGTGTACACGCCACCCACATCGGCGGATGCGGTTTCTGCACCGGTTTGGGCACTACCTGGCGTTCTGGGATGCGAATCGCTGGGCTTTCCCAACTGAACGTGTCCTCGGTCCACGCCTTCGGAATAATCGAGAGCGCTTCTTCCCATTGCGCGCGCGTCACTTCCGGATCGACCTTGAAGCCGCTGAGCTCGGATTCGGAAATCGCGCGTCCACCCCCAAAATCGACGCGTCCATTAGACAACACGTCCAGCGTGGCAATGCGTTCGGCAACCCGCAGCGGATGATTGATGCGAAACGGCAGCAGCACAATTCCATGTCCCAGGCGGATGTTTTTGGTTTTCGCCGCCAGATGACTCAGTACGAGTTCGGGCGCCGAGCTGTACGAAAACCCTGGCAGAAAGTGATGTTCGGTAAACCACACCCCTTTGTATCCGAGTTGATCCGCGAGCAGCACCTGCTCGACGCACTGGTCGAACGTGCGTTTGACGCCAGCGTCGGACATATCCGCGGTCTCAAGTTCAAAGAAAAGACTCAGTTCCACCTTGGGGCCTCCATGGATGATTGCCTCTTCATGTTCTCAATGCTGCGTCGCGCCGCCGTCAATGGTATAGATCGCACCGGTGATAAATGCGGCCTCGTCAGATACCAAAAAGGTGATCAGAAACGCCACTTCCTCGGGCTGCGCGATACGCGGGATCGTTCCGGGTCTCGACGTCATCGTCGTGAGCCCCAGTTTCTTCATCGAGATCTGGAGCATCGGCGTATCCACCGGCCCCGGACAGATCGAGTTGCAGCGGATTCCCTCAGCGGCGTTCTGAAAGGCGATCGCCCGCGTGAGCGCGGTCACCCCGCCCTTACTGGCCGTGTACGAGGTGCCGCCCCCGCCGCTCAACGCCGCTGCCGACGCCAAATTGACTATAGCGCCGCCACCGGACCGCTTGAGCGCAGGGACTCCATATTTGCACATCAGGAAAATGCCACGCAGGTTGACCGCGATCGTCCGATCAAAAACCTCCTCCGGGACATCGACGATGCGAGTGTCTTCCATCAGCGAGATGCCGTGACAATTCGCCATCGTAGTCAGCCTTCCATACTTGTCCATCGTCTGGCCGATCGCCCGCTGCACGTCTTCGGAGCGCGAGACATCGGCCGGCACGGCAACCGCTTCGACACCCGAGAGGCCAGCAAGAGTTTCGTTGAGTCCGGCCTCGTTGATATCGACCAGAGTCAGGTGACATCCTTCGCGGGCAAACACCTGCGCCACGCTGCGGCCGATCCCCGACGCGGCGCCGGTGACAATCGCGACCTTGTCTTTCAGTCTCATGGCAGTCGTATCTCCGATGTGCGTCACCGGGCTCGCCCAGCGCAGGATCTCCTCGACTGCGGTTGGTATGAGTTCGGCGTTGTGCGCCAGCTCCACCCGGCACTCGGGAGGTTCAATCAGCGCTACGCACCCCCAGCCGCCGCGGCTTCGCCCGCTTGTTGCGGTCTCACGAGGTCGAGCACTTTCTTGAGCCGCTCACTCGCCACGGCTGTTACTCCCTTGCCGTGTGCGTTTCCAGGGTCATTGTCGCCATCGCCAGGGAAAACCCCAAGCGATGGCGTATCAGTTCTCAAACCTCACGCCGCGCTATACTGGCGAGCGTCGAACTCCGCCGGGTCTTTGAGCGGTTCGGTCTGCCACTGCTTTACCTCAGGCAATACACTCTTCGCGAACAGCTTCAGATTCCGCTCGGCCTCATCATACGGCATGCCGGCATAGCTGAAGTTCAGCATGAAGCCGTTGGCGTCGATCATGTCGCGGATCGTCGCCAGCTTTGCGAGCACTTGGTCTGGCGTCCCCCACGGCATCAACTTCGCGAAGTCCGCCGCCGCACCGTCGATCCCATGTTTGCCGATGAACTTCGTGATCTGGCTGTAAAACTCATAGCTCCTCTGCGTGCCAAACTGTTCCGAGGTCATCTCGTAGTGTTTGATCACGGTCTTGTACTGGGCGGACAGCCATTTCATCGCCATCTCTTCGGCGCGGTCCTTGTTTTCGTCGACAAACACGAACCCGCCGCTGAGCGGTTTGGGAGCGGGCGTCGCGCCGTGATACTGGCGCCAGGCGTTGTGATAGACCTCGAAATCCTTCTTCACCGCCTCCCACGGCTTCTGGGGAATGACCAATAACCCGACCCCCAGTTTGGCCATGATCGGGGAGGAGTCCGGCGACACCGCGGCTGCGTACGAACGGCCTCTAAAGGACTTGAACGGGAACGGGCGGATTTCACGCCGCGGTTGTTTCGTATGGAGGCCGCCCTCCATGTAGCCTTTCTCCAAGGCTTCGAGGATCAATTCGGCGTATTCGACAAAGAGATTGCGGCCCTCGTTTTGATCAATCCGGAACCCTTCGTATTCGATGCGCGCCAGTCCCCGACCGATCCCTAAGATGAAACGGCCGTTGGCGACGTGGTCGAGCACTGAAATTTGTTCCGCGACGCGAATCGGGTCATGCCACGGCAACACGATCACCATGGAGCCGAGCTTGGCCTTCTGAGTGCGCCCCGCCATATAGGTGAGAAATTGCACAGGGTCGGGGCACATGGTGTAATCGTCGAAATGGTGTTCGATCCCCCAGACGGAATCGAACCCGAGGGGTTCCGCCATCTCCGCCAGGCGAATCTCGTTGCGCCAGACCTCGCGGTCGGACAGTCGGTTATAGGGGTTTTGAAAAACAGCTCCGTATCCTACGTGCATGGCACCCTCCCTAGAGATGTTTTGATATCAGCGGCATAGCTTGTCATCGCGTGTTGCAGTCCAGGCTGCGCTCCCGTCCACAGATGGCTCGTGCTCTCCAAGGAATGCTCTCGGGAGGTTAGCACCAGAGCCGGAAGCTTGACAATCTCCGTCGATCCTGGTCGTTTTCTCTCATGACTATGCTGAGTCTAGTACAATCGCGGCCCGATAAAGATGCCGTCCACGAAATGCTTGGTCTTGGTCGCCGCCTTTTGCGGCAACGCCAGCAATTCTTTGGCCAGCTCGCGGACCGCGGGCATCAAGTCGCCGTCCTTAGATCGCCCGGGTGGTGGATTTTGATTTTGTGTATGCCGAGGTAGCCGATCAGTATGGGATCAAGGGCAACGCCTCAGTTCCCCCGCCAGTGATCTTGAAGTTGATGCTCCTGTTGGTGTTGTACAACGTTCGCTCGGAGCGGGAGTTAATGCAGACCCTGCCTGAGCGGTTGGATTGGTTATGGTTTTTGGGCTACGACCTTGACTCGGAGCTTCCCCACCATAGTGTGCTCTCTAAGTGCCTATCCGAATAACCCTGCAGCTCTGAACGCAATCAGTGCACAGGCAAAGTGCAGGAAGGCGAGGTAGTTCTCTACTTTCTTGTCCCAGCGAATTAAGACCCGACGAAAGCGATTCATCCAACTATGTGTCCGTT
>WNGG01012695.1_pt1 | contig 28231 bp, 24 predicted proteins | sample 5400661 | NCBI WGS metagenome assembly WNGG01 (sample SAMN13153372, study PRJNA577476) | soil metagenome | isolation source: 100 cm soil or saprolite under Garry oak tree replicate 1 | place: USA:California | collected 2016-06-15
CCGTGCTCGTAGTTATCGAGTAGCTCAAGTACCTGGTCGGGTGGATCAACCACGTTGAGTGCTCTGGCTGCCAGGTCGACATCAACAAGTTCATTCTCCTGTACAAGACCTAGATGGACCTTCGGAAGGTCGGCAGTAGAAAAGCTGGCAAGTTTCATGAGATAGCTCCTTTGATCTCTTTAGCCTGTAATTCTCTGAGAGCGTCTTTCGCGACCCATTGTGCTGCTTTGGAATCCATGTTTTTGATACTTTCTGCGCATTTCACAGCTAAAGCACGAAGATGGCTATTCCGTTTTCCGATCTGTCGCAAAGCCCAGTTAACGGCTTTTTTGACAAAATTTCTCTCATCAACTGCGTATTGCTTGATCAGGGGAAAAAAGGGCGCGAATGCTTCATCAGGTGCTTTTTTGTCATGGACAGCCAGTACAGCCATCATCACAAAACCTGCACGCCGTACAAACTCTTTCTCCCGGTGACACCATTCGATGGCCTTTTGATACGCGTATGGAGTTTTATCAAACAGATTTCCACAGACCTGGTCGCACACATCCCACGAATCAAAATCGTTGACCCACTCTTCCATAAAGCTCGGAAGAAACGAGTTGAGGCTCAGCAATCATCGAGGCCAGAATCCTTGCCTCATGAATCCCAGACCCCCATAGTTCTAATGCAAGTGACTGGTTCCTCCCTATTTCTTTGGCCATCTTTCGCAGGGTGGGAATCGAGATGCCCAAAGCATGAGCAGGCCTGATGCCAAACTTAGCCATGCCCTCGACGGCCTGATCGTTTGCGTATAGTTTTAACTTCGCGATGACCTGGTCTGATTCCATAGAAGGTGAACCCGCTTTCCTCTCCCCCACGGGCCGATCAATCGGCGGTGACGCGCGTCCGGGGGATGATGAAGCGCGACGATAATGTTCATTAACAAACTACTCCGGCCATACCATATGGGCCCGATTATGTTCATGAACAAACTGCTCCGGCCAGACCCTAGGGGCCGATTTATCGCCGCCCACCGCCGATTGATCGGCTAGTCGTGGGCCAACAAAGCAGATGAACAAATGAATCCAGCCCTCATACGCCGATTGGTGTCCGCATGAAAATGTTCATCTGCATGATCGGACCCCGGTAGTGCAGCGGAACGAGTGCGTAGGGGCCCGATTGATCGCGCCCAAGGGGGTGCGGGGGTCTCCCCGCCAGTCGGTCGTCCCATCGGCTGGCCATCCAACCACCCCTGTCCTACGATAAAGCAGATGAACCCATTCATCGTTCGTGCCTTCATACGCCGATTAATGTCCGCATTAATACGTTCATCTGCATGATCGCGCCCAAAGGGGGTGCAGGGGTCTCCCCGCTTGTCCCAATGAAATTTGTCAACATCCATAATCGGCCCCTACTGTAAGGCCGCACGCATCACCTGAAGTGGTGCGGGTTGCCCTGTCCATAGTGTAAAGGCCAACGCTCCCTGGTGCAGGAGCATCGACAGCCCATTGACAGCGCGTAATCCGAGAGTGCGTGCCTGAATGAGAAGCCGTGTCTCTGTTGGATTATAAATCATATCAAACACAAATGTATCGGGTGCGAAACGCGCCAGTACTTCTCCTGGTAGCGGGCTGGCATCCTCGTGCATACCCACTGGGGTCGTGTTAATGATCAGTGATTTTGGATGTGGAATCAAAAAGTCGGGGTCGCTCAGGCAAAACAACTGAGTAGAAGGATAGTCCCTGGGATCATTGACCTTAGATGGGGATACAGTGAGAAGAGACGTCCCTACACTCTGTTGCACAGCTGCGACCAACTGTTGGGCCCGTTCTAAGTGGCGATTAAGAATGATCAGGCGGCTAACAGAAGCGCTAACAAGTGCGAAAGCAGCAGCTCGTGCAGCACCTCCCGCACCAAGCAATACAGCCGTATAGCCCTCAAGTGAATAGCCTCTACCAGGATACGAGGTCTCCTCGCCGTAGTTGGGTAGGGGCGATCCCTTGCGGTCGCCCGGTGGGACGGGGTGTTTGCCCTGGAGCATGCGTTTGGTCTCAGCATCGCCCGCGTCGGCCTTGCGGGTCCCGCGTCCGGGGGACGATGAAGGGCCCGGTGGAGCGGGGTGTCTGCCCTGGAACTCTTCTGTATTTCTATATGGCCCCTCGCCCTGGAATTCATCGCCTTGCCAATCGCCAATGCCCTGCTCTGCCAATGCACGTAGCAGCCCAGGCGCATCAGTATTATACCCATAGAGATATCTGTCGCGATGAACAATTGTGTTGACCGCACCAATGCGGGTGGCAATCGGATCAACAAAATCCAGCAGTGGGAGTACCGCCTCTTTATGTGGGATGGTAACATTCGCTCCCAGGCAATGAGGATCGAGTAGTGAAGTCAGACGAGCGGCAAGTTCGTTCTCTGTGGTCTGCCAGAGTTCATAACGTGCGGGAATACCAAGTGCATCGAAGGCTGCCTGTTGCAAACGTGGCGAAAACGAATGCGCAACGGGGTCACCAATAAGCCCCACTTGTAGTGGCATCCCCTTGCACCCTCTCTGGTTATTGGACATACGAACGCTCTTTTCTCTAGTACATAGAGTATTATCGCTGCTCAATGTACCATACGAAGTATCCTCCAAACAAGTGACTATTGCTGTGTCTAAAAATCAAGAAGACCTTGATATTCAGACCTGCAACGCCGCTAGATCGCGGCTAGTGCTACGCACTCAGCAGGTCAGATAGGAAGCAGCTACAGAAACGAACTCTGCCAGATAGCCGTGTGATACTATAGTAAGGGTAGGAGGAGACTGATATCCGCTCATAAGATGGGAGTGCAGAGGGCCGCGGCCCTCTGCCGGGGGCGCGGGGGTGTCCCCCGAAAATCCTTTTTTTCTTTCTTCGCCGCCGCAGGCGGCCAGTTCTGAGGGGATGTCAGAGGAGAGTATTCCCTCCGCCCCAGAAAGGGAGAAGAGCCGTTATGATAGTTGAACCTCGATTGGCTTCAGCGGTTATGTTACTGCGTGATCATGTTTCCGGGCAGGGGATAGAAGTGTTCATGCTACGCCGTGTGATCCAGAGCGACTTTATGCCGGATGTGTATGTCTTCCCAGGTGGCTCCGTTACAGATGATGACCGTGCTGCCGAGCAGACAGAGGGGGTCAGTATGCGATTGGCCCCATTTATGGTAGACCTGGCAGGGCCTACTGCTTTGGGAAGTGGCACCAGGGCTGCCGCTCTTCGTGAACTTTTTGAAGAGGCCGGTATCCTGCTGGCCTATCATGCTGGGAACATCCTGGCTATGACTGAGGAAGACAATGCCCGCTTTAGAAACTATCGCCAAGCGTTTCATCGACGCGAAGGTTCACTCGTGGATATGGCACGAGCTGAAGATGTTTTGCTGGCTACTGACCAGTTGAGTTACTTTGCGCACTGGATTACGCCTGAAGGTATGCCGAAGCGCTTCGATACCCACTTCTTCCTGGCCGCTGCACCTGGAGACCAGGAGGCGGTGCACGATCACCTGGAGACAAGTGAGGGTGTGTGGATACAGCCTGCAGAAGCCCTGGCTCGCGCCGGGCGTGGGGAGTTTCCGCTGGTCTTTGCCACCGTGCACCAGTTGCGTGAACTGGCGGCTTTTGGAAGTGTGAAGGAGGCAGTAGATTTTGCTGATACCCACCCTGTCGAGACACATGTACCTGTACTGATCCGTGAGCGTGGCAAAACCCGTGTCTACCTGGCTGAGGATCAGAGCGACAGCTGGGATGTACCTGAATCTATGACGAAAATCATGTAGGGGTTTTATACATGCCAGATATATATACCATTATCCTGGCCCCCAATCCCTCAATCATGACTGGGCCAGGGACGAACACAATTGTCCTGGGTGGTGGGTCTGAGGGCGCGATTGTAATTGACCCTGCCGTGGATGATGCAGCCTATCTCGATGCTCTTGTACAGGAGGGGGCAAAGCGCGGTGGCATTCGCCGTATCTTGATTACGCATGGGCATAAAGATCATGTTGGGGGAGCCACTGCTCTACGAGAGCGTTTGGGAGGCAATGTGCCAATTGCAGCCTTTAGCCGACGGGGAACACCTCTGGCCAATGAGGAGATTGCGGACGAAGCAACTTTTCCGGTGGGAGATGATATGCTGCGAGCCGTTCATACGCCCGGCCATCGCTTTGATCACATCTGCTATCTGCTGGAGAGGCAGCGCATACTTTTTGCTGGTGACCTGATTGCGGGTGTGGGCACTGTCGTCATTATCCCGTCAGAGGGCGATATGCAAGAGTATCTCGACTCGCTTAAGCGCTTGCAGGAGATAGATATCGCAGAGATCGTACCCGCTCATGGTCCGAATATCACTGACCCGCAGACCAAGCTTGCGGAGTATATTGCTCATCGTCTGCAACGCGAGCAACAGGTGCTCTCAGCCCTGGAAATCCTCCCTCCCGGCGCAACCATTCCACAGTTGGTCCAGCATATCTACGCAGATGTTGATCCACGTCTCCATCCAGTAGCCGCCTGGTCCGTGGAGGCCCATCTCCTGAAGTTGGAACGCGAAGGCCTGGTGGAGCGGTTAGAAGATGAAGGGTGGACGCTGGTCAGGCCAACGGCGTAGCCTCCAATAAAGATCCTTCGCTTCGCTCAGGATGACACTGTTAAGCAGTGGGCGCTGGTCAGGCCAACGCAACGTCGGCCTGGCTTGTTTGTCAGCGTCCTTTTTACCTGCCTGGGAACCCTTCTTGTCTCTAAAACGTGTTAATACGTTGAGACCTATTTCAGTGCTTATCAAATTACCAGGAGCATAGTAATGCCTGACGACAATGAAGAGTTATCTTCAGGAGAAGATGCCACTCCTGCACCCCCCGAAGCAAAGACTATTCTGATCGTAGAGGATGATGCTGATATTGGTGCATTTCTGGTTCAGGCTCTTTCACAAGAGACCTCCTATCAGCCTCTATTGGTCGCTAATGGTTTTGCTGCATTGAGAGCTGTCAGTGACATCAAGCCGAACCTGTTTCTGCTGGATTATCAACTGCCCAGAATGAATGGCATCGAACTCTATGATCAACTGCATGCTCAGAAAGGCCTGAAAGATGTTCCAGCCATCATGATGAGTGCAAGTTTACCTAAACATGCGATCGGAAAACGCCAGATTATCAACATTGATAAGCTAATTGAACTGGAAGCACTTCTCCAGGCCATTCAAAGTCTATTGAGTTAGTGACTGTTGGGAATGTGGGAGTGTGGATGCACCCGCAATAATGGCAAAGGCTGTGGTTTTTCACCAAAACGGGTCAGGAGTCCCCCGTCATTCATTTATCAAAAGGTGAAAGAAGGAGTGTCCTCATAGTCTTCGATGAGAGGGAATGGCCGTTCCTTTTCAGGGGGATTGGGTAGAGAGGTCTGCATGCCGCGCTCCTTTCGTATAGCTATAGCCATCGTTGCGATGCAGGGGCTTGCAATAGCGATGGCTGATCCCTTGCCTGCGCCCGTGTTTGGTGCGAATGTCAAACGAACCACTCGCTCGCGCCAGCACCCGCCCAACATGCGTGCCTGCCCGTTCTCCCTTGGGCACGACTGCCCGCACCATATCGCCTGTCTGGTAGCCAAAATGCCCCTTTTTGCGCTGCCGATGCCGAATGGGGAAGCCGTCCTCATCCGTGCCGCACATCTGCCGGTTGCCGTGACCCGTCGCTTCGATCAGCAGCGGCACCACCTCACCGGTCACCAGCGTTTCGGGGGTGCTGGTCCCGACACAGGCCGCATCCAGCCAATGCGTTTTGGGCAGACCGCGTGCGCTCCGGTTGTATTTGGTCAAGCCCCCACTACCCGTCTCGAGCGGCAAGCCGGTGGCCTTGAGGCACTCAAAGAGACGCCAGCGCGTCGCATTCACCGCCGCCGCCTCCTTGAGTGGCGTTTGTGTCTGGGAGAGTACGCGGGCCAGGACATCGGGCTTGTCGGCAAGAAAGGCGCTGATCTCTTGTGTTCCTTTCGCGGTGTTGCACCGAGAGCACGCCAGTGCGAGGTTGCTGATCCGGTCGGTCCCGCCGCGTGCCCTGGGCTGGATATGCTCCACCTGTAATGGCCTGTCCCTGGCTCCACAGTAGGCGCAGCTGCGTTGCCATTTTTCCAGCAGGTACTCGCGTACTTCGTATCCCCACAGCGTCCCCTGTTGATACTCCACGCCCTGCATCTCGGGCTTCTGCATCCCCTGCAGATCGAACCGCACGAGTTCTACAGACAGGTGCGTGATCGGCGTGAGACGGGACAGCCGGGCCACCCACGTCAGCAGGTTTTGCACCCGACTTTCCAGCGAGGGCGGCAGCATGTCTTTCCGACGAGGGCGATTGTGAAAGCGGGCCTTTCGGTAACGGGTGAAGCGAGCACGCCTCTTGCGTCGAACCGCTCGGCGCTCCTCCAACCGCTTCGTGATCCTGCTGCCTCGATGAAGCAGCTCAGCAGCCCAGACGACGTCGCCGGTGGCATCGTTGACCAGTGCCAACCCACTGGTTCTGGCCCCTGGATCTATCTTCAGACGCAAGGGCACCACGGCGGGAGCTCTCACTTCCCGCTTGAGGACAATGGTGAAGGGATAGCGCAACAGCACTGCCGCCTTGCCTCGACTCAGTAAGCGACGGGCTCGTGCCGGATGGACCGGCGGGAGTGGCTGCCTGGTGGCATCCACGACAAACACGTATGACATCGCATGATCCTTTTCTGAAGAGGTCCTTTCGGACGCTCCGCTTGCGCGGGTAATGTTCGCCTCGACAAGGTTAGGGAGCGGTTTGGTGTGGACGACACTGGGTCAACCCTTTCGCCCTGTTTAATCGGCCACCGTAGCGGTCCGGGCTGGCGTCGCACCCGGACGTACCTATGCATTCGCTCCTAACGTAGGCTCTGTTTCAAGCCTGAGTCTGGTCATGGTCAGGGCCTGCAACCTGGCTCATTGCCTGGCTACAAGCCCCCGCTTTCAAAGCGGGGGTTCATGACCTCCTCACTAACAACCCCAGTGCCGTTACTCCCGCCAAACCCAGACAAAACCAGCCTGGTATTACCAGGTGAGCATTCGTCATGAGCACAATCCCTCCAACCAGCGAGGCGATGAATATCAATGCCCAGGTGAAACCACCAACACCGGACCCATTGGCGTTGTGGTTATCGGTTATTCCGGAGCCACGCCCGCGTCGGTGCCCCCGTCGTCGCGGGCGTCCGTTTTGTGCATTGGTTGCCAGTTTGACCTCGATCTGCCCTGTTTCGAGTTTTGTAATAACTCGCTCCAGTGAACGGGGCAAGGTGAGGAGGATGCGACCTGTGTCCACCACCTGGGTGAAAATTTCCTGGATGGTCTGTCCTGCCCCCTCGGCATCAAGTCCCAGGAACTTCTGTGCATACGGTGTGGCAACATCGACGAAGTTAAATTCTGGAGCCAGTCCGGTAGAGACACCTACCAGGGTTCCAATGGCGCGTCCCGTGAAGGTGAATTCGGCGGGTATGCGGAAGGGTTGCCCATAGAGTAAACTCTCGATATCCTGGGCTACCTCCGGGAAATCCAGGTCGCGAGCTTCGCCCAGCGTCATCCCATAGTACTGCTGCATCATCAGGCTCACGGCACGCTCCAGGGCGACTATATTCGCATTCTCGCCGATGAAACCCAATCGCGATAAGGCATCTACCAGTGCATGCGAATCTCGTGCCACAAAACTCAGAAACAGGTCTTTCATGGCTTTTTTCATACTTTTCGTGAGGGTGCCGACCATGCCAAAGTCAACAAAAGCTATAATAGGACCACGCCCTGGTGGGCCTTTTTGCACAAAGATGTTGCCAGGATGGGGGTCTGCATGGAAAAAACCTTCTTCAAAAAATTGGTAGAAGTACGTCTGGACCGTGCGCTTTGCGACCTCAAGGCGACTGATTCCGGCAGCCTCGATTGCCTGATAGTCATTCACCTTAATACCATCTATCCACTCTAGTACAAGAACCTGCCGTGATGTATAATCATCATACACTCCTGGGATGCAGATAGTGGGATCATCCTTGAACATTTCTTTGAACCGTTTGGCATGAGCTGCCTCGGTGATATAGTCAATTTCTTCCAGGACGGTGCGTTTAAATTCGCGATGGACGCCCATGAGGTCGATGAACTCGCTGGTGTCGACGAAGCGGTTAATGACCCAGATGACAAATTTGAGCGTGCTCAAATCCTGGCGTACAAGCTGGTCGATGTTGGGTCGTTGAACTTTGACCGCTACTGTTTCCCCCGTCGAGGCGAGAACTGCTTTGTGTACCTGGCCAAGGGAGGCGGCAGCGGTGGCTTTGCGCTCTAGCGTGCTGAAGAGCTGCTCGACTGGCTTGCCAAGTTCTGCTTCGATGACACTGACGATGTGGCTGAATGGTGCAGGCGGTACTTCGTCCTGTAGTGAGCCGAGGACGGCGAGTGCCCGTTCCGGTAGCAGGTCGGCTCGCGAGCTGAGGAATTGCCCAAGTTTAATCATGAGGACGCCAAGTTTGATGGCAGTTTTGCGAAAGGCGACCAGGACTTTGATCAAGACCTCAATGTTTGGTTGTACATCATAGTCGCCTCGTTGGTGGGCTCGAATAACCCGGCGTCGCTCACGATAAATGACCCAGATCGTCCAGAGTAAGAGTCGCGAGACGCGGAGGAAGCGGACGAGCTGGGAGAATCGGTTAATTCTTTTTGTTTTTTTGTTCATGCGAAAAACCTTTCGTTGGCAGGGGTGCTATTACCTGCCCCCCAGGCAGAGTGTGCCTGATCGCTTCTATGTAAGCATATTATATACGCTGCAATTTGGGTAGAGGTTGAAAAATACGATATATCTCTATTACTTCTCCTCAGGAGATGGTGCCATATATACGGTGAATGGAGGGCGCGATACGTTCCTTGCATGTGCCTGAGCCGAAGGCGCAAGCTTCTCGTTCGGATGAGCCGAAGGCTAGCCGCGACAGCGGCGTTTCCGAACGTCTTCAGAGAAGCCGCGACCGAGCGGCGTTGGCGCATGGCTTCCAAGAATCGCCTAATCGGGCCCCTAGCACGCTGGCAATGCAGGCTGGTGGACAGGCAATAGCTCCTGTCCCAAGGGCGCGTTCGTTTGAACTGGCTGATGATGGTGTGCATTATGCTCCTGATCGTCCTGCCGATGTAAAGCATGTGAAGCTAGTTTTTTCGCTTGACTTTGAGAACGAGACGATCAGCGGTACGGCCTACACGACTTTTTCTGCGCTCTATGATGAGGTAAAAACCATTACGTTTGACGCGGTAGAGTTATATATCGAGGGGGTGATGCTGGATGATGCCCAGAAGTTACACTACAGCAGCGATGGCAAAAAGCTGGTTGTGACACTGGACCGTCCCTATCAGTATGGTGAGGTGTTCACCGTCGCTGTGACCTACAATGCGAAGCCGCGCACCGGTCTGCATTTCATCAAGCCTGCAGCGGAGGACCCGACACGCCCCGTTCAGGCCTGGACTTTTGGACAGCCTCGCTATCATAGCAACTGGTTCCCCTGCCATGATTCGCCCAATGACCGTGCGACCACTGAGATCATCGTCACGGTTCCCGCGCAGTTCCTGACCGTCTCCAATGGCAAGAGGCTCGGCGTCACCGACAACGGTGCAACGAAAACGCACCATTGGCGTCAGGATGTGCCTCATGCCGCTTACCTTGTCTCGCTGGTGGTAGGTGAATTCGCGGTGATAGAGGATCACTACAAAGACATCCCTGTCACTTATTATGTGCGCCCAGACCGCAAAGACGATGCTCGCCTGTATTTGGGCCAGACGCCAGAGATGATGCGCTTCTTCTCCGAGTACACTGGAGTTGAATATGCTTATCCCAAGTACGACCAGACGGTCGTCGAGCTCTACACTGGTGCAATGGAGCATACTACGGCAACTACGCATAGTTTTATGCTGTTGATGGATAAGCGTGCTGCGTTGGATGTCGATTTTGTACCAGTTGTGGCACATGAACTGGCGCACCAGTGGTTTGGGGACCTGGTGACCTGCCGGGATTGGGCGAATGGTTGGTTGAATGAAGGCTTTGCCACCTACTTCGAGGAATTGTGGGGTGAGCATGACAAGGGTGTTGATCACTTCAAGAACTCGATGCTCGGTGTGAAGCATGGCTACCTGGAAGAAGATGAACATTATCGTCGCCCGATTGTCTACCATGTCTATCATGATCGTGGCTTTGAGTTGTTTGATGGGCATATGTACAACAAGGGAGCCTGGGTGCTGCATATGCTGCGCCACCAGCTTGGTGAAGCAGCGTTCCGGCGGGCTGTAAAGACCTACCTCGAACGCTACCGCGAGCGAGAAGTGATCACATCGGACCTGGAGCGCACCTTCGAGGAAGTGACAGGATGCAGCCTTGCCCAGTTCTTCCAGCAGTGGGTCTACCAGGGCGGCTATCCGGCGTTTGAGGTGAACTACTCCTGGGATAATGAGCATTCCATGGCGAAGGTGAAGGTGAAACAGACGCAACATGTGGATGAACTGACTCCCTGCTTTGTGACGCCGGTTGACCTGGCTTTCACGATTCCAACGTCCGATGAAGCAGCGAAGGATGAGAACACAACGGAAACCCGGACTGTGCGGATGCGAGTGATGGTGGGTGAAGACGGGTACATGGGGCAGGTGGAGCAAAGCTTCTATGTTCCATTGGAGCGTGAGCCGATAATGATACGCTTCGATCCCGATGGCTGGCTTCTCAAAACGCTCAAGTTTGAGCGTTCCGCCAGGATGCTGCGCTACCAGCTTGCGCATGATCCCGATGTGCTGGGCCGAATTGAGGCGGCTGAAGCACTGGGTGAGCAAGAAGATGAGGAAAGCTTGAAGGCTCTGGCAAGCTCATTGTTCAATGATGCGTTCTGGGGTGTGCGTGTTGCTGCTGCTGAGGCACTGGGTACAATTGGTTCCGAGAAGGCACAGGATGTGCTCTTGCAGGGATTACAAGAGATGGATGCGACGCAGTTCTCGCGTGTGCGTGCAGCAATTGCCAGCACCCTGGGTCGCTTCCAGGCTCCAGCGCAACTCGATCTGGCAAAGCGCTCTGCCCAGGCACTCAGTGCCCTGTTAGAGCAAGGGGATGTTAGTTACCGGGTAGAGAGTGCAGCTGCCGAAGCGCTGGGTAAGACGCGGACAGAGGGAAGTGTCGATCAATTGGTGAAGGTGCTTGAGCGGCCCTCCTGGATGTCTTTTGTAGAGCGCGGTGCTTTCAGGGGTCTGGGAGCAACCGGTGAGGACCGGGTTGTGGATATTATCGCAGGCTACCTGACTGCTGCCCATCGCTATCCGACGATGCGCTGGGCAGCAGTCAGAGGGATGACAGTCCTGGGACGCGATCGTCATCTCTACAGTGAAGATGCTCGCCAGCGTGCTGTCACGGCTCTCTGTGCTGCGGTTGAGCATGATAGTTGGGAACCTGTGCGTGCAACCTCTGCATGGGCATTGGCGCTCTTTGGGGAGAAACGGGCCATTGGGGTGCTAGAACGTGCTGCCAAAGATGAATTGGAGGATGGTGTCCAGCGTCAGATGCGCCTGGCCGCCCATGAATTACGTACGGGTGATAAGACCGACGACCAACTGAAACAATTGCGCAAGGACCTGGACCAGGTGCGTGAAGAGAACCGCAAGCTGAAGGAGCAGCTTGGGGCGCTCGAAGCCCGAGTGAAATAAAATTGTGACGTGCGGTTATTCCCTGCCCCCAGGCAGGGAATAACCGCACGTCACAAAATCCTGTTGGCGAAGTATCCAAAGACGGCGAGCGAAGCGATGCCGGTACGTAGGGGCCCGATTTATCGCGCCCTTGGGTGGGGCGGGGGACACTCTTTGGCGTCAACGTAAGCGGGATTGTGAAGGGCGGCCGCCCTTCACCTGGGGCTGTGCCCCAACTTTCTCATCTCCTCCGCGCCGCCGTAGGCGGCGTGGAAAAAAAGGGAAAAGAGCTTTTCGGGTCCCCAATTACCTGTCCCCCAATTACCTGCCCCCCAGGCAGGGTGAGGATTCCCCGAAGCCCCGGCAGGGAGGCTAGTCGCCTCCCTGCACCCTCCGCAGCAAGCAACCAACCTTTAAGTTGACGCCAAAGGGGGTACACTTCGCCAACAGTAATTCATGCGCTGTCCGCGCACCAGCGCCCATGAAAATGATTTGCCCTGTCCCTATTTTCAGGGGAGGATCGTCACAATTTTGTAACAATTGCTAGGAATTTTCGATATATTTACTGTAGGCTTGCAACGTTTTGACCGTTTTGTCCGTCATGATAAGTAGGGGATATCTGGCTGCCTTGTCTTCTATATTGAAATATCGAAAAGTGTGACCCATTTCACTTGACTTTGACCTATTAGTCGGCTACAACCAGGTTAGATATAGCTTAATGCGGAATCAAGGGAGTCCTTCGGGAATGGGGGTGTCCCCCGAAAATCTCTTTTAATTCTGCATTAACAAAGAAACGCCAAAATTTTAACCGATTGGGATACTAGAGATAGTACTGAGTATTTCATGTATATAAAAAACACGGAGGTGAACCTTGCCTGCTGCGCGAGTGGAAGATTCTCCGGCTGTCGCGAACCGAAAATGTGATATTTCTCTCTGGAAAGAGGGAGATATTACTATTCTGAGCGCGAGAGCAAAGAAACGCTATTATAAACATAAATCTGCTATTGAAGATTACTTCACGACGGATGCCTCTCTCGATGAAATATCGCTGCGGCATCATATTTCAGAAGAGTCTCTACAGAAACTTATTCAAAAATGTTTGATGCGACATGAGGATGGCACGCCGTGGGGGTTTCGCGCTCTGCTTCCTCGTGTGAATGTGGTTGACCATACACCTGAAGATGAAGCCGCGCATCCGGGGGATGAGCAAGCGCTTGCTCATCCCCCTATTACCTGCCCCCCAGGCAGGGTGGTGAAACCTCCGATGGTTGTCCCTACCCAGGAGGCACAAGACGCGCAAGAGGCACGATCAATCGGGCCCCTACAGGCCGATCAATCGACCCACGTGCTGGATGAATCCGCACTCTACAGGGAGGTTGCAGCGCCATCTGGAGAGGCAGAAGATGAAGTTGTGTCTTATGTCTCTACAGCAGCGCTTGATCATCCCGCGCATCCGGGGGATGATCAAGCGCCGGATGCGCGGCCTGAACAGCCCACCACCTTGGGAATGATGAAAGGCGTCCCAGATGATGAGCCCTTCATCGTCCCCCTATTACCTGCCCCCCAGGCAGGGTGGCAGGCTCTGGAAGATGATACGGCGAAACGTGAGACTATTCGGGCCGACTCATTTATGCCAGAATTGCCATTCACTCCTATCCCTCCTGCTTTGCAAGATGAGGCAGAAACAGCAGAAGAGGAGACACCGGAAGAGATCCCGGCCCAAGGGGTTGAGGATGCCTCAAATGTAGGGTTGGAACCTTCCCAGGACGTGCCAATGAATGGGGGCGCGAAGGATTTGAAAGACGCTCCGCAAGCCGCACGTCCGGGGGATGATAAAGCGCCGCTCATGGCCCCTACGGATGCCTTGGATCCCGTGGATTCTCTGGAGGAAGCCACAGCAGGGGAGGCGGATAACGTCTCTGAGGTGCGGTGGATTGTTCTGCCAGGACCAGTAGGGGCCGATTTATCGGCCAGTCTGAAAAATCCTCCTGTGATCGCCCCCCATGTGAACGGCAAGGCGCGTCTGCTGCTTCCAATCCATGCCAGGCAGCGCTCCCTCCTGCTTGGCAAAAAGGCCGTGCAACAGCGGCGTTTGGTGCGCAGACGTTCGATACGCAGTGTGCAGGATCAGCGCAGGCAGAAGCTCTCGCGTGGTCTGATCAGTCTTGTTGTGGCGGTGGGGTTGCTGATTGGTGTGGGGATGCCTCTGGGGGCTGCGATTGCAGCTTACAGTGCCTATAGCAATGTGCGTGGTTTGGCTGTGGATGGTGTGAGTCATCTGCTCACTGTAAAAAGTCTGTTGTCGTTCTCGAAGAGCGATCCTTTTGCTGCTCTGGATGCAAAGAAGTTACAGCAGGCACAAAGCGAGTTCAACAAGGCAGAAAGTGACTTTGTGCAGTTGCAACAACTGGTTAACCGTCCTGATATCCAATCTGCTATTCAGCAATTTGCGCCTGAGTATAGTAATAGCCTGGGTATGGCGAAGAGCCTGGTGCAAGTGGGGCTGGATATTTCGCGCATGGGCGGTGAACTGAGTGGAGTTGGCATCATTGGGGCGAATATTTTGCATGGGTCGCCTCTTGTGACAGGTTCGACGAAACCGCTGATCAGCGTAGCAGATGTGGCGGCGATTGAGGGGGCGATGATGCACGCCCTCTACTATATCGATGATATACGCTTGCAGATGAGCCAGGTCTCAGTAAAAGACCTGCCGGTGAGCGATGCACAGAAAAGGCAGTTGACGGCTGCCCTGGCACTCTTACCCCAGGCACGTGAACTGATTGTGCAGAACCAGGGGTTGGTTGAGGCTGGTGCATGGTTGCTTGGTGTCGGGCAGAAGCGCCGTTTCCTGGTGCAGACAATGGATCGGGCTGAGTTACGCCCGGGTGGTGGTTTTACGGGGCAGTATGGCATTCTGGAGATTGAAAACGGACGCATGGCTCCCTTTACGTTGCGCGATGTAGCCTTGCTGGACTATGCAGAAAACGGGGTGGAGCTTGGGCGTCGTCCTCCGCCTGAGTATAGTTGGATGAATTTTGGGAACTGGGGGCTGCGTGACTCGAATCTGTCGGGAGATTATCCGACGACAGCGCAGTTGAATATGCGGGTGTTTCAGGAGGAGGGTGGTGGCCCGATTGATGGCGATATTGCTTTTACGACGACGTTTATCGGGCATATTATTGATGCGACAGGGCCGATAAAGGTGCAGGAGTATGGGGAGACGATCACTTCGAAGAATCTAGAGGAGCGCCTGCACTATTACCAACAGGATTTCTCGGCTATTGCGGTGGAGAGGCAGAAGACGGGGGATACTGGTCACGCGGTGCGTAAGGCGTTCACTGCCCTGCTGGGCAAGCTCTTGTTGGATCGGGTGCGGCATTTGCCGGTGAAGAAGCTGGTGGACATTGCGAAGGGGGCGGTGAAGGATATCGAGTCCCGCGATCTGGAGATTTACTTTGCGAATCCGCTGGCTGAGGGGTGGTTGGTAGATCATGGGTTCAGTGGTGCGATGGATACCTTCAAGCATGAAGATGGTTTTATGGTGGTGCAGGCCAATCTGAGCATCAGTAAGGCCAGCCAGTATGTGCATACGACGCTGCATGATGATATTACGCTGGATGCTCAGGGTGGAGCGACGCATACCCTGACTATTACGCTTGATTACAAACAAACCGGGCCAGTCTATGGCTTTGATACGTATAAGGATTATATCCGCGTCTATACACCTGAGACAGCCCAGTTCCTTGGTGGTGATGGCTTCGATACGGGGCAGCCGCTTTGTAAGCCTGCGAGCACGGGAGATGGGAAAGGTGGGAAAGGTGGAACTGGTGGTAACGGAGGGCCAGGCGGTACGGGCGGCACAGGTGGAACACCTCCGGGTGAAACAGTTGGTTGTGGTCAATATAAGACGTCCTTCCCAAGCGATGCACGCTACTGTCCCAATGGCAACTATGACCTGGGCGTGGGTTATATAGCGGATCAGGGACGGTTTGGCGCATTGCCGATTGATAGCTTAGGACCCCCGACAGAGCTGCAGAGCGATCTGCCTGGACGTTCTATGTGGGGTGGCCTGACCTGGACGCCAAAGAACTGCATCTCCTATATCACGCTCTCGTGGTATGTACCACATGTGGTGAAGAATGTTGCCGGTCAACCTCCCTACGAAATTCTAGTGCAGAAGCAGAGTGGGTATGTTCCTACCGTGGAACTGAATGTTGATACCAGTGCTATCAAGGGGTTGAAGCCGTTGCAGTATAGTGGGAACCTGGTGGCTGACAGGCTGTTTCCCTTGCCTGTTGTGGTGAAGAAGCTGGATTAAATGTTGTCTTCTATTCGCGTGGGCAACGACCGTTGCTCACGCGAATAGAAGACAACATTTAGCATATACGTGGGAGGGGGTCGCCGACCAGCATATCCAGGACGCGCAGGCCGCCAATGTCGGTGCGCAAGAAGACCATGCCAGGGGGATCGGCCTGGACCGTGCCGATGATCACGGCCTCGCGTCCCAGGGGGTGGTTACGCAGCGCTCGCAGCGCTGCCTCAGCCTTATCAGCAGCGACGATTGCCAGGAGCTTGCCCTCATTGGCGATGGTGAGTGGATCGAGGCCCAGAATCTCGCAGGCTCCCCGCACTTCAGCTCGCACCGGGATGCTGTGTTCATCGAGTGCGATTGAGACCTCCGAACCTAAAGCCATCTCATTCAATGCGGTTGCCACGCCACCGCGGGTGGGGTCCTTCAGACAGTGGACGCCCTCACCAGCCGCTTCAAGCAGTGCAGCTACGAGCGTATGGAGCGGTGCGGTATCGCTCTCGATGCTGGTTTCAATATCGAGCGCTTCGCGGGCGAACATGATGGCAATGCCATGATCTCCGATGGGACCACTGAGTAAGACCCTGTCTCCTGGCTGCAACTGGGTTTGGCCAACTGGCCATGTAGCACGAATAACTCCTACACCAGCAGTGTTGATGAACAATCCATCGGCCTTGCCACGCTGGACGACTTTGGTGTCACCGGTGACGATGGCAACACCTGCTTCAGTGGCTGCCTGTGCCATTGAGGCAACGATACGACGCAGGTCGGGTATGGGGAAGCCTTCCTCCAGGATAAAGCCTGCCGAGAGATAGAAAGGTTCTGCCCCGGCCATGGCCAGGTCGTTGATTGTGCCATGGACAGCCAGTTTCCCGATATCGCCACCAGGGAAGAAGAGTGGACTGACTACGTAGGTGTCGGTTGTGAATGCCAGGCGTTGACCTGTCCCATTGATGCTAAAGGTCGCGGCATCATCCATTGGATCGAGCAGTGGATTCGAGAAGGCGGGGGCAAAGACGCCCTCAATCAGGTTGTGGGTTGCCTTGCCACCGCTTCCATGGCTGAGTGTGATCTTCTCATCACGCAAGTAGAATTTATGGCGGCGTGCCTGCCTGGTGCGCTCGATCTTCTTGAGTACGTCGTCAATGCGTCCCGGATCGTGCGGTGTTGGTGTAGTTGGTGTGTCCATCGATATCTCCTTCGCTAGTGCCTATTTTCCTCTCTCGCCGCCGGAGGCAGCGAGCAAAAACAGAAAAAAAGAGGGTTTTCTGGGGATACCCCAGGCCCCGGCAGGGACGCTGCGCTCCCTGCACCCTCGCTTATTTTGTGATTGGAAGAACATTCAGGCGGCTGCGTTCGGAGGCCATGGAGAAGCGACCGTAGCTATAGTAGGCGGCGCAGGCTCCTTCTGGCGAGACCATGCAGGTGCCGATGGGTGTCTCAGGTGTGCAGGCGGTACCGAAGACTTTGCACTCCCAGGGCTTGATGACCCCTTTGAGTACCTCCCCACACTGGCAAGCTTTGGGGTCGGCCACCCGCACGGGCGCACGACTCGCGTATACTGGTTTTCGACCTCTGCCCGGCCCTCGCTGATCTGTTTGACGATCATGTAGACGGACTGAATGATGTCGAGCGGCTCAAAGCCAGCGATGACTACGGGCTTGTGATGGTCGCGTGCAATGAAGTTGTACGGTCGCATACCGATCACCATACTGACATGGCCCGGGCCAATGAAGCCATCCAGGCGCAGATCGGGGGAATCGAGAATGGCCTTGATCGAGGGAATGATGGTTACATGATTGCAGAAGACTGAGAAATTCTTGATCCCTTCGGCCTGTGCTCGCAGCAACGTGATGGCTGTCGAAGGGGCTGTTGTCTCAAAGCCAATGGCAAAGAAGACTACCTGGCGGTCAGGATGCTGGCGGGCAAGCTTCAGGGCATCAAGAGGCGAGTAGACGAAGCGCACATCGGCTCCATCGGCTTTGGCGTCGAGGAGACTTCCTTTGGAGCCTGGTACGCGCATCATATCACCGAAGGTGGTGAAGATTACTCCCTCCATCCGAGCGATGGCAATGGCATCGTCGATGCGGCCCATTGGCAGGACGCAGACCGGACAACCAGGCCCATGGACGAGATCAATATTGCGTGGCAGCACGTCCTCAATTCCGTGTTTGTAAATGGTGTGGGTATGGCCGCCACAGACCTCCATCAGCTTAAATGGCTGGTCACCGCTTAGTTTCGCAATTTCTGCAGAGATGCGCTTTGCCAGGTCTGCATCGCGGAACTCATCAACATATTTCATGCTCATTCCTCCTGGCGCCCACAAGGGGTGCCACTACATTACGTGTTGCCCCGGGCCCTTCAATATAGTGTGAATAACTTCGAGGAGGGCGTGATAGACGGTTGCCTGGGCCTCCTGAATACGTGGGATGTGATCGCTTGCGGAATTGATGCAAAAATCCAGGGATTTGGAGCGCATCATTTTTCCGCCATCATATCCAGCCAATCCAACGGTCAGCAGTCCCTGCTTCTTTGCCTGCTCAAGGGCGACCAGGACGTTGTTCGAGTTGCCACTCGTCGAGATACCCAGAGCGATGTCGCCACGCCGTCCATAGGCAATCACCTGACGAGCAAAGATATTATCGAATCCGACGTCGTTTCCGACAGCTGTGACCACGGCAATGTCGTTGGTCAATGCAATCGCGGGCAGTGGCGACCAGCCGGGAAAAGGTGGGTTGAGCAGTTCGGTTACCATGTCCTGAGCGTCGGTGGTGCTTCCGCCGTTGCCAAAGGCCAGGAGAGTAGCTCCGGTGGCAAAGGCTCGCGCCATTGCGGAACCGGCAGCAACGATCTGTTTCCCGCCGTAGGCGAGTGTTGTACGACGAAGCTCTATTACCTCGCGGCACTTCTCCAGTGTCGAGTGGTGCACCTGTGCCAGAACGTCCTCGATGCTGGCCTTGCCGCCTTCAAACAGGAAGGGATAAAACAGCCGGTCGTACTCCGACCCTTCTGAATCATGCATTGCTGGCCTCGTCTAGAAGACCGATTGCTACGCCACCATGGACTAGCAGCATATCGCCTGGGCTGACACTGTCTACGAGCGTAATATCGATCTCTTCTGTGGTGCGCTTCATCATCCCCCTATTACCTGCCCCCCACGCAGGGTGGCGCGCCTTCACTTCTACCAGTGCTAGCCCGGTCTCTTCATCGATACTCAGTACTTTCGCAGGTAGTGCCTCGTCGGAACAGGTGACACAGTGCCCTTCTGCATCCAGTTCGCAGCTCGTACCATTGTTGAGTATCAATTCCGGCATGGGCTTTCGCCCTTCATCGCTCATTCTAATAATCCTTCGTGTTCAAAGAAGATATGTACGAGTTCCCATAAGATATGGTAGAGTGTCTCATGAGTTTCCTGTATCACTAACGGATCGTGTGACTGGACGACGAAACAGAAGTCGATTTCGGTCTGCCACAAGAGCCCACCATTACCGCCGACCAGGCCAAGTGTAAGCAAACCCATCTGCCTGGCGACGTTCAGTGCTGCCACAACATTGGCACAATTGCCATCCGGTGAGAAACCCATGGCTATATCCTGGGGTCGAGCAAGCACTTTGAGCTGCTGCACGAAGGGCATTCCGGTATCTCCTCCGGCCATCAGCCCACTGATGGTTGCACTATCGTTGGTCAGGGCCAGGGCTGGTAACGCTCGCTTACCGACAATCACCGGATGGACAAACTCGACTGAGACGTGCTGAGCATCGGTTGCCCATGCCCCATTGCCAAAAGCGAGTAACCGCCCTCCCTGGTAGAAGCGACGTGCCATGGCCCAACATGCCTCAGCAATCCGTCCCGCCTCCGCCGCGAAAAACGCCTGGGGTACCGATGTACTCTGCTCGAAGCGAGCTGCAACCAGTGCTTCCAGATCTGCCAGGTCCGGTTGTTTCTGACCCTCCATCTCTGCCGTCATCAATTCTCCTCCTAATTCAGACCCGCAACGCCGCTCGTTCGCGGCTGAACGAAGCCACCGCGTCAACGCTGCTATCGCAGCTAGCCTTCGGCTCAGACGCGGTGCAAGGTGTACGCTCGCGTCAGCAGGTCTGCAAAGCAGCCTCGTCCTTCTGTAGGGGCCGCATGCAATGCGCAGCGAAGCATCTGTCTGCCCCTCGAGCCAGACCCTTCGCTGCGCTCCGGGTGACATCTGTCACTGTCATGCTGAGCGCAGCGAAGCATCTCTCTGCCCACCAATTCCATGCGCCCATTCGCGTCATTCAATCTGGCTTTGATGGAGCATTTTGAGTTCGTCGGTGTAGACGTCACCCATCATGTTGAGGACTTTCATCGTCTCTCGTGCTTCATTCTCGTCGATCTTGCTCATGGCAAAGCCTACGTGGATTAACACCCAGTCGCCTGGACCTATGCCTTCGGGACGTACTAATGCGACGTTGACATTTCGCTTCACGCCAGAGACGTCAACTTTGGCAATGGAATTTGCGTCATCCACGATGTCTAGGATTTTACCTGGGATACCAAGACACATAATTTGCTCCTTCCGCCTGGCACCCACAAGGGGTGCCACTACATTACGCCTGGCCCTTCATCATCCCCACGTTTGTTGCAGGTGTTTTGAGGACAGACCACGTGCTCGATAAATCGGCACTCTACACGCTGCGCTCAGGGTGACAATCTAACCTTGATCATCCTCACGTTTGTTGCAGGCATTTTGAGAGCAGTGCGGCAGCTATTGCCGCCTGACCAAGACTTAAGCCGCCATCGTTGGGCGGGACACGTCGATTGATGTAGACCTGGAAAGCCATTTCTTCCAGGCGTGCTATCAGTTGCTCCAGCAGCAGGCGGTTCTGGAAGACGCCACCGCTGAGAGCGACAATATTCAATCTGGTTTGCTTGCGTGCCTCAAGACAGGCTGTTGCGAGCAATGCGGCGATTGAGTAATGGAAGCGAGCTGCAATCTGCTGTTCCGGCACTCCCTGCTGAAGATCGCACACAATGGCACGGATGATTGGTGCCACGTCCAGTGTTGTTGGCAGCTGGTTTCCAATGGTGAATGGATAAGTATTTCCACCTCCGTCCCCACAGGCCAGTATTTCCAGTTCGATGGTCGAGACAGACCCTGAGCGCAGCGAAGGGTGACAACCTCCGCTCCCACAGCCATTTTGAGCGATCGAGCTGGTGCACAAATGGGATATCCAACTCCAGGAATGCGTCACCATAGGCTTGTTGGAGGTAGACGGCTGCCATACGCCAGGGTTGGCGTATGGCCTGCTCACCCCCAGGAAGCGGGACATAGGTCAAATGTGCCAGGCGTTCAAAACCCAGGAGATCAGCAGCCATAAGCTCGCAGCCCCACACGGCACCATCCGTTCCATAGCCTGTGCCATCAGCCGCGACTCCGATCACTGGCCCACTCAGTCCATGCTCAGCCAGGACGCTGGCAATATGGGCATGGTGATGCTGGATAGCGATTTTCTGTGGGATGTCTGTATTGAGAGCATATTTTGTTGCCAGGTATTCGGGGTGCAGATCGTAGGCGATTGCCTCGGGTTGGATATCGAAGAGGCGCTGGAAATGCTCAATGCCTTCGCGGAAAGATGTGAGCGTTTCCAGGTTCTCTAAGTCGCCAATATGATGACTGACGAAGGCTTGCCGCCCCTTCCCCAGGCAAAAGGTGTTCTTGAGATGCCCGCCGCAAGCCAGTAGTGGTACGGGGAAATCGAATGATAACGGAATGGGTTCTGGCGCATAGCCACGAGAACGGCGGAAGAACTGTTCGCCGCCGTAGGGGCCTGTAGGGGCCCGATTTATCGCGCCCCTTGCGGAGCGCCTTTCAATTCCTTCGCGCCCAATGATACGCACCAGTGAGTCATCACAACGCATATGGATATCGCGATTGTGGGTCAGCATGCCCTCGGCAATCGATGCCAGTCGTTCTCGTGCATCATCGTCCCGATAGGCGATGGGTTCATCGCTCAGGTTACCACTGGTCATCACCAGCACTGGCAGGGGGGCGCGATAATGCAGATTAACAAAATACTCCGGCCAGACCGTAGGGGCCGATTTATCGTCGCCCACCGCCGATTTATCGGCCAGTCGCTGTCCGATTCTTTTATCAATATCCATAATCTGGCCCCTACGATCGAGGTGGGCTATGTACACAGCGAAAGCCCGGAGCAGCAGGTGGTGTAGCGGCGTATAGGGCAACATAATACCCAGCGTGTTATAGGCTGGCGCGATCGCGGGTGCCACAGGACAATCGGGAAGCTGGTTTAAGAGCACAATCGGACGACGCTGCGACGAGAGTAATCTGGCTTCTGCATCGCTCACCTGGCAAAGTTGCCGCGCCGTCTCCAGGTCAGGTACCATCAGTGCAAAGGGCTTGGCCTCACGGTGCTTCCGTTGTCGCAGTCGTTGCACAGCCTCGGCATTCAAAGCATCGCAGGCCAGGTGATAGCCTCCTAAGCCCTTAATCGCCAGAATTGCCCCCGCTACAAGGCGTTGTGCCGCCAGAACGATTGGATCTGCCTCCCCTTTCACGTCCTGGGTAGGGGCGATCCCTTGCTCGACCAGGGACACCTGCGGACCACAGACGGGACAGGCGTTGGGTTGGGCATGAAAGCGTCGGTTCAATGGATCATCGTATTCTGCCTGGCAGGCCGGACACATTCGGAAGACGCGCATCGTCGTCTTGTCGCGATCATAGGGGACATCCTGGACAATGGTGAAGCGTGGGCCACAATTCGTGCAGTTGATGAAAGGATAGCCATAGCGCCGGTCAGAGGGATCGAAGAGTTCCTGCAAACAGTCATCACAGGTGGCAGTATCAGGAGAGATGAGCGCCAGGCGCTCGCTACCCGTTTGACTCTGAGCAATGACAAATGACGTCTCATAGCAGGGTGGTACTTGTTCAATGACAACAGAATCGATGCGTGCCAGTGGTGGAGCGTACTCACGCAAGGCGTTCTGGAAACCATCGAGGGCCTCAGCAGGTCCCTCAACCTCGATGGTTACACCAAGACTATTGTTCAGTACAAAGCCGACTAACCCCCAGCGGAGCGCCTGTCCATAGACGAAGGGCCGGAAGCCTACTCCCTGGACAATGCCCTGGACGATCATGCGTCGTCTCTGAATTGTCGAACCTGTTATGGATGCCATAAAAAGCCTTCTAGTTTCCCAAGCCCAAGAGTCACGCAGATATTGTACCATGTGCTAATAATGCAATGAGCCACTCGCACCAGCCCTCAAGTCCTTCGCCCGTCCGACAACTTAGTTCGAAGATGCGCAGGTGGGGGTTGATAGCCAGTGCCTGCATAGTTTAGCGCCTACAATCTATTGCTACAGATCAGGGCCAATGTGCTCAATCATCTCGGACTTTATACGCTGCTGGCGAGCTTGTGCCGAGGCAAGTTGACGCAGGCGTAGACCGTCCCAGTGACCGATCTCATACTCCCCAGCAGTCCAGTACATTGTCCAACTGGCACCCAGGCGCTGGCGCAACAGCCGGATTGCTTCAGCAGGTTCCCCAGGGGCCTCACGCCACATCGTCAAGACCAAACAGCGTCGGGGATTGATAGTGCCAACACTCCAGCGCAGGAGTTCGGGATAGTCGGCCTCCTGGCGTAACCCCTGCATTACACTCGGCAGTACTCGGAGATAGAGAGGGCTAACTCCCTCAACGAGTGCAGTAATAGCACAAACGCCGCTCATGCTGGGGTCTATGGAGCGTCCACCAAGGATTCTCCGTGGTCGCTGCTCCGGCAGTTGCAACTGAGGAGTTTGAGATCGCAAGCGCTGATCTTCTGGTCTCACCAGGTTGGAGAGGGACAGGTCCTCCCATGAACCTTCCTCAACCGTAGTCGGTATCCAGCGCATGCTCCAAAACGATGCCGACCAGCGTGAGAACATCCACATAAACTTTCTGTGGGCATCGGAACTCATAAAGTCAAACATCGTCTGCCTGTCTTCCCAGACAGTCAGGGTAAGGAACTCTGTCGGGCTGGCAATAGCACTGACATAGCGGATCAAACCAGGTGTTCGCGCTAGTTGCTGTGAGACATAACGCCGTGCCTGCATCATTGGCAGGCAGAAGCGCCAGCTACGGAGCTTGTTGCGCGTCGTGACGGCCAGCATGCTATCCCTACTTCCCATCAGAGAGATGATCGAGGAAGCGCTGCACTTCAGCAGCCGGACCACTGTCGTCACCGCAGCCGCAACCCTCCTCCTGCATGTTCAGCAGGCGGATCATCACTGAGACTACCAGCGCCTGGGCCTGCTCAACTACCTCGCGAAACTCAGGTGTTTGCGACGACCAGCCCGATATGAGCTGCACATCGCCCAGGAAGGATGTAGCAATCATCAGCCGCCCTGGCAACTCACCCATCAGGTGCCCATAGTGCTCTATTAGTGGAGCGAGGGGAACCAGGCGTGCCTCCGCCGTCGCTCCTACTCCCTTCTGGTACTGAACGGCATCTTCAATGAACTCCATCGTCATCTCCCTTCCTTACGATACGCTCGATTCAGTGGTTACTGCCGGTATGCTGGTGAGTCGACGAAGCTCGGCAACCAGGCGCTCGACGCTCGAATCTACTGCACGCTCCACAGGTGCACTCAGGCCGATGACAAGATCATCACACGTTGTTGGCTGACAACCAAAGAGATAAACACCAGGCGGGAGCACATCCAGGGCTTTAGCCAGGATGAGTGCTCGTGAAGGCGTCGTCATATGCATATCGGCCAGGAAGTCCTGGCGCTGCTCGAAGGGCCACTGCGCCAGATCCGGTACCTGCGGCTCCAGTAGATAAATTGTCCCTGGTGCCTCGCCGCGATCCACTGCATCCACGATCAACAGCACATCGTAGCCATCGAACAGCTCATGAATCAGACTGATGCCACTGATACCCACCTCCGTCACAGTGACAGTGGGAGGAAGATCAGGTCGCCGAGACAACCGCTGCACTACTGCAATACCGAAGCCATCATCACCACGGAGCACGTTGCCGACACCAGCAACCAGCACAGAGCGCCCATTGCCTGGCTGCGTGCGCTTTCGAACTTCGGTCATGAGCTAACCCTGCTTCCTAAAATGTAGTAAAACGTGTTACAACACCGTCGTACCTGCTTCACAGCAGAAAGGTTCACCCATTTCTGGGCCAGAGCTTCCCGCTCCACCGGCGAATTTCCGTTCCGACGAAGCCACGACCGGAACGTCCGTCACCAGACGGAGGGCTTCGGCCTGAATGTTTCTGGCCGCATTCAAATCTCGGTCGATGGACAGACCACATGCCTCACAGTTGAACACCCGATCACCCAGGTTCAGGTCTTCATCCACCCATCCACAGGCAGAACAGGTCTTGCTTGAGGCAAACCATCGATCTACCAATTGCACATATCCCCCATATTGCTCAGCCTTGTAGAGCAATTGACGCTTGACCTCAAAGAAACTGGCATCGCTCACCGCTTGCGCTACGTGATGGTTGGCAAGCATGCCTTTCGTGTTGAGGTCTTCCAAGCCTATCAACGCATAGGTTCGGGCAACATGTGTAGACATCTTGTGCAAGGCATCCTGACGTTGGCATGCGACGCGATAGTGTGCTTTTGCCAGCTTCTTGGTATGCTTCCACCAGTTCTGACTGCCCTCTACTTTGCGAGATAGGCCCTTGCTTAAGCCCTGGATACGCCCTAGCGACTTTCGATAGTGTTTTTGGTTCTCAAACTTCTCGCCGTCGCTTAATGTTGCCAGGGTCTTAACGCCCAGGTCTATCCCAACCGTTCCACCGCTATGGTTTGGTGTCTCATGCTCCACCTCGACCGCGATGGAGACGAACCACCATCCCGCACGATAGGAAATGGTGGCACTCATGATCTTGCCTGCAAAGCGCAATTCCTCAGTCATGTTGACATCGCCTAGCTTAGGAACGCGAAGCGTATGCCCGTCGACCGAAAACTTATCGTTTGCTAGGTAGAAGCTCAATCGATCATGCTTCTTGCTTTTGAAGTGCGGAAAGCCCGTTTCCTCCCCATCCTTGCGGGGATGTTTGAGCTTAGGTTGCGTCCCTTCCTCTTTCATGCGCCAATAGTTGGCAAAGGCTTGCCCGAGGTGAGTGAACTCTTGTTCTGGCGCACATTTCGTGACTTCATAGCACCAGGGAAATTGTTCGGCCTTGATCTTGTTGTATTCCGCCTTCAGGTCTTTCATCTTTACCCGTTTCCCATCTCTGCGGTACTCTTTCCAGCGAGCCAGTGCCCAATTGTAGGCGTGGCGGGCAACACCGCAAGCCTTGCGAAAGTACACCTCTTGCTCCGGCGTGGTATTCAGTCTGATGACATGCGAGCGGTTCACATTATCCCCCTGGCTTTCCTGTCTCTTCTGAAGACGAGCCAACTCTTGCCGTGCAAGCCGATCAATCGTTTGCCCATGCTTTCATGGGATAAGACCGAGACTAGCTTGAGTGTGTCACGTGTGGTTTTCCGTATACGTAAGACGGTATATTTTTGTGTTTCCATGCATACATTGTATATCTTTGTATGCATTCTGTTAAATTGGTAGCGAGCGATCGGCACGAGCCGTGCGGGTACACGATTTGTTGTGGCCAATGGCATCTCCCGCTGGTGTTTGTCCGTTCTACGGACGATTGTCCGTTAAAATAAGTATAGACGACATCGAAGGTGATGTCAAGCGAAAGCTTTCTGGTAATTGCCCAGAAAGCTTTTTAGGTGGAGGCGCTCGCTGACCTTGCCCCAAGAGTGATCTGTGGCCTGCATTGCCAGCGCGTCCAGTCAGCGCTGATCGCGGCGGCCGTCTGCAACAGCAGCGGTAGATGCTTCTCGGTCAGTATCTCGATGCTTGTTTCTGCTGCGTGAACGGTGACGTTGAGCGCAGCAACCACATGGTTGCTGCCATCGCGCACAGGAGCAGCAATCGAGCGAATGCCGTGCGCCAAATGTTCGTCGGTGAGCGCCCATCCCCTCGTTCGCACCTCGTGCAGCACCCGGGCGCGCTCTTCTACTTTCGGCTGCCAGAGCGGTGCGATGCCGGATCGGCTGGGCTCGGCGAGTACCCGTTCCAGCTCGTCTGGTGGCAACTCGGCGAGCAGCACTTTCCCAAGCGACGTCTGAAGGGCCGGAAAGCGCGTGCCGATGGTCACCGCGAGGGTGATGATCTTGGGCACCGCTACTCGTGCGACGTAGACGATATCAGACCCATCGAGCTGGGCGAGCGATGACGATTCGCCCGTACGTCCCACGAGCTGTTCCATGTGTGGGCGTGCGATATCCCAAATGCTGGTCGATCCAATGTAGGCCATGCCAAGCTCGAGAACTCGCGGGGTGAGTGCAAACCCACCTTGTGCTGTGCGGACATACCCCAGTTCCTCAAGCGTGAGCAGCATCCGGCGTGCTGTTGGTCGAGCAAGCCCGCTAGCGGCAGCCACTTCGCTCAGTGTCATTGTTGGTCGCCTGGGTTCAAACGCCCGGATGACGTCCAGGCCGCGTGCCAGCGCCTCAATGAAGTCGGGTCCTGTTTCGCCACGCATCATTTCCCCCTATGGCACATCAGCACCCTTCTGGGCACATTGTGCTGGTGAATACGGAACTGTTTTCTCTGCACTCATGGTAGCAGAAACGGTACCCTGATGTCCAGATCATTTCCCTTCCTTGCCAGGGGTTCTCAAACTGTGGGGGTATTGCTCCACGGTTTGAGAATCCCAGAACCTCAACGATATCCTTGACACAGCCTTGCCAATTGTGTAATATGTGATCAGTGGACAAGTGTCCGTTGTGCGGACACCATTCATTACCGCTGTTAGCCTTTTGAAAGTAGGGATCACAACACGGCTACCAAGACGCGGGAGAAGGTAGGAGACGACCGGTATCCAGCAGGTATCGTGCGGCCTGCTTCGCGTCCTTGCAGCCGGGACACAACGAGGTGAGCAACATGAGCCAGAACGCAGCAGTGAACAGCAATTCCTTCCCGTCAGGACGCCCGGTGGTATTTCGTAACGCCACGGTGCTGACCATTGACCCATCGCTTGGCATGATCGAGCGCGGCGATGTCCTCGTCGTTGACAACCGCATTGCTGAAGTCGGGCGGCAGCTCACTGTGCCTGATAGCGCGGCGGAGATCGACGCGACTGGCGGCATTCTCATGCCGGGCATGGTTGACACGCACCGTCATATGTGGCAAACGGCGCTCCGTGGGTTCGGCGCCGACTGGACCCTCACGAACTACTTCCAGTTCTACTACCTGAACTGGGGC
>WNGG01001821.1_pt1 | contig 28209 bp, 30 predicted proteins | sample 5400661 | NCBI WGS metagenome assembly WNGG01 (sample SAMN13153372, study PRJNA577476) | soil metagenome | isolation source: 100 cm soil or saprolite under Garry oak tree replicate 1 | place: USA:California | collected 2016-06-15
GTGAAGCGCGGGGCCTGGTCCTTCTTGCGAAAGATGCGCGCGCCGATGACGCCCAACTCGTAGCAGAGCACCATCGGGATGGCCATCAGCGCCAGGTTCACCGGATCTCCGGTGGGCGTGATGATCGCCGCGAGGATGACGTTCAGCACGATGGCGTGGCGGCGGTATTTGCTCAGGAACTTGTGGTCGACGATGCCGACCATCGAAAGGAAGGTCAGGACCAGCGGCAGCTCGAAGATGATCCCGAAGGCGAGCAAGAGCGTCATCACCAGGCTGAGCTGCGTGTCCATCATCAGCACCGGCTTGATGTCCGGGCCGGCGCTGTTGATGAGGAAATCGAAGGCCGGCTGCAGGATCACGCCGTAGCAGAACGCCGCCCCGGAGACGAAGAAGAGGGTGGCGGCCGCCACGAACGGCAGGATGGTGCGCCGCTCGCGCCGGTACAGGCCCGGCGCCACGAATGCCCACACCTGCCAGAGGATCGCCGGCAGGGCGAGGAACAGCCCCGCGTAGAGGCCCACCTTCAGGTAGATGAAGAACGGCTCGACGCTGCTGGAGAAGTGGAGGGACTTCTCCCCCTCGGGCAGCGCGGCGAGCACCGGCCGCATGAGGAAGTGGAAGATCGGGATCGACCAGTGGTACGAGGCGGCGAACCCGAGCCCGAGGAAGAGCAGCGCCCACTTGAGCCGCTTGCGCAGCTCGAGCAGGTGCTCGCGCAGGGTGAGGTGGATGTCGTCCTCGGGGCCTTGGCCCGGCGCGACCGGCTTCGGCAGCGCGGCGGTGCTCACTTCGCGTCCTTGACGCCCTCGGGAGACGCCGCCGGGGCGGGCGCATCCGCGGCCGCGGGCGGCTCCACCAGATTCGTCGCCTCGAGCTTTGCGGCCTCGCGCGCGACGATCCCCTCGGGGGCAACCAGGCGCAGCGCGGGCGCGCCGGCCTCACCCCCGCCGGGAGCGTCCGGTGCGACCGGGGCGACGGCGGCAGAAGCGTCCGGTCCGGCGGCCGCACGCCTCGCGGCCGCGCGGGCCGACGCCGGGTCTGCGGGCGTGGAGGCGGCCGCCCGCGCGGCCGCCTTCGCCGCGGCCGGGTCCGAGACCGGCTGCAGCATGCGCTGCGGCTCGGGCTCGTCCAGCCGGACCATCTCCTGGTCGAAGGTGCTCTTCAGATCGTCCGTCGCCTTGCGGATCTCCCGCATCCCCTTGCCGAGCGTCTTGGCGATGGACGGCAGCTGGTCCGGCCCCAGGAGAAGCAGGGCCAGCCCGAGGATGATGACGACCTCGGTCATCGACAGCCCGAACATGCCGCCGTTCTAACAGACGAATGCGCCAGTGCACAGGCGCAATTTCCGCCGGCGGGGGACTCCGACCTGCGTTCTACAGGCCCTTGATCAGGGCTTCCTGCGCCGCCGTGGTGGAAGGCGGCGTCTGGCCGGTCTGCGCCGGCTGCGTCTCGTCCGGCGGCTCGGCGCCCTTCAGGTACGCCTCGAGCACCGGCTGCCGCGTTTGATCGTTGGCGCGCTTGCCGGTTTCCGGGTCCACGCTGACCCAGACGATGTTCTCGGTCGGGGGATCGAACTGCGGCTGCGGCACACCCTTGAGCGCGCGCTGCATGTAATCGAGCCAGATGGGCAGCGCCGTGTGCCCGCCAGTCTCGTACTTGTCCATCGGAACTTCGTAGGTGTCGTAGCCGACCCACACGCCCGTCACCAGGTCCTTGGTGTACCCGAGGAACCACGCGTCGAAGAGGTCGTTGGTGGTGCCGGTCTTTCCCGCGACCGGCTTGCCGAGCGCCGCGGCGCGCCCGCCCGTGCCCGGCGGCTTGCACACCTCCTCCATCAGGTGGTGCATGAGGAAGGCGGTCTCCGGCTGGATCAACTGCTCCACCGGCTCGAACAGCTTCACGTAGCCGGAAGCGATGCGGTCCGGCAGCGTGGTCCAGGGATCGTAGAACGAGCTGTGGTCCTCGAGGATGCGCCCGTCGCGGTCGAGCACGCGCCGGGTGAAGATGGGCTTCGGCCTCTGCCCCATCCGGTTGAAGAGCGTGAACACCTGCGTCAGGTCCCACAGGTACACGCACGAGGACCCCAGGGCCATGGAGAGGTCCTCGTTGATCTTGGTGGAGATCCCCAGCTTGTGCGCCCACGCGGACGCGGCCTTGACGCCGACCTGTTGCAGCGTGCGGATGGCGGGCGTGTTGAGCGAGTGGATCAGCGCCTTGCGCACCGGCACCTCGCCCTGAAACGCCTCGTCGTAGTTGCTCGGCTTCCAGCGCTTGCCCGTCGACTCGTCATCGGTCACCATCGGCGCGTCAAGCAGGATGGTCGAAGCGGTGAAGTTGCGCTGCTCGATCGCGGCGCTGTAGATCACCGGCTTGAAGGCCGACCCCGGCTGCCGGCACGCCTGGAAGGCGCGGTTGAACTCGCTCTTCTCGAAGTCGTACCCGCCGATCATGGCCACCACGTAGCCGCTGTTCGGGTCGACGGAGATGAGCGCGCCCTGCAGCTTGGGCTCCTGCTCGAGCGCGTACTCGCCTTTGGTCTCGCTGGCGCGCACCAGCACCACGTCGCCGGGCGTGACGACGCCCTTGAGGGTGCTGATCTTCACGTACTCGGAGTTGAGCTCGGAGTTCGGCTTGCGCGCCCACCAGGAGGTGGCGAGCTGGATGATGCCCTTCGCCTCGCCCACCGTGACGGAGATTTGCTCCTTGTCCACCTTGGTCACCAGCGCCGCGACCACCTCGTCGTGCTTCCCCTCGCCGCGGAGGAACTTCTCCTCCTTCTGCGCGAAATCCGCCCAGTCCTTCTCGGGCAGGTGCATCAGCGGGCCGCGGAATCCCTGCCGCTTGTCCACTTCCAGGATACCCTTGAGGGTGGCCGCGATGGCGTCGTGCTCGCGCTCCAGGTCGACGGTCGTGAAGATCTGCAGCCCGTCCTGCAGCAGGCGCTGGTTGCCGTAGCGGGCCACCACGTCGCGGCGCACGTGCTCGGTCACGTAGGGCGCCGACTCCCGGAAGATGTCCTGCACCGGGTAGACCTCGATGGGCGCGGCGTCGGCCGCGTCGCGCTGGGCGGCGCCGATCATCCCCTCCTCGAACATGCGGCGCAGGACGTACCCGCGCCGCGCCTTCGCCTTGTCGGGGTGCCCGAAGGGCGAGTACGCGCTGGGCGCCTGCGGCAAGCCCGCGATCAGCGCCATCTCGGGCAGCGTCAGCTCCCAGGCGTTCTTGCGGAAGTAGTTCTCGGCGGCGGCCTGCACGCCGTACGAGTGGTGCCCGAGGTACACCTCGTTCAGGTACAGGTGGAGGATCTGCTCCTTGGTGAAGTTGGTCTCCAGGCGCCGCGTGAGGATGAACTCGCGCACCTTACGGCGCACGCCCGGCCACCCGCTGCGCACCCGCACCGCCTTGGCGCCCTCGGTGGAAGCGATGATCGCCTTGGCCGTCTGCTGCGAGAGCGTCGACCCGCCGACGATGCGCGCCCGCTTCACGTAGGTCTGGTAGAGGCCGCGCAACAGGCCCGTGAAGCTGACGCCGCCGTGGTCGAAGAAGCCGGCATCCTCGCTGGCGATGAACGCCTGCACCAGCTTCTTCGGGATGCGCTCGTAGGGCACCACCACGCGCCGCTCGTCGTAGAACTCGCCCATCAGCTGCTGGTCGCCACTGATGACATTGCTGACGATGGGCGGGCGGTACCTCTGCCCCCAGTCGATCGAGGGAAGCCCCCGGGTCAACACCGCGTAGAGGACGATCAGCGCGACGAACCCGATGAAGGCCAGCACGCCGGAGGGGATGGCGAGGAGGACCCAGAGCCGCTTCTTCCCCGGGCCGCGATCCGCCATGAGCCGGGTCCAGACGCGGCGCCAGAGCGGCGGCACGATCTTCGGCAGCGGCGACGGGGTGGTGGTGTTCATGGCAAGGGCGCGCTGAGAATAGGTACAAACGCGCCGGAACGCATCATCCTTCCTCCGGGTGCGCCCGTGTGGTCGACCATGCCACGCCCGCCTTGGGAAGGACCTCCGCCAGATCGCCCGGAAGCGGCGCGTTGAAGACGAGCCGCTTCCCCGTGACGGGATGCGCCAGCGCCAGCCTGGAAGAATGCAGGAACATGCGCTTCGCGCCCCAGGTCCCCCGCGCCCGGCGGTTGAAGGCGAAGTCGCCGTACTTCGCGTCTCCGACGATCGGATGTCCGATGGCCGCCAGATGGCGCCGGATCTGGTGCGTGCGGCCCGTCTCGATCGACACCTCCAGGAGCGTCGCCTCCGCGCCACCCGAGAGTTTCGTCCAGTGCGTGACGGCTTCCTGTAAGTTGACGCCCCGCTGCTGCTTGCTGGCTAGAGTCTGCTGGTGTTCGGGGAGGCGCAGCTCGACGGTCCCGCGGTCGCGCTGGAACCGGCCCTTCGCCAGCGCCAGGTAGGTCTTCTTCGGCTCGCCCGCGGTGAACATCTCGGTGAGCCGCACCATCGCCTGCCGGGTCTTGGCGACCACCACCACGCCGCTCGTCTCGCGGTCGAGCCGGTGCGCCGGGCTCGGCTTGAACTCGCCCTCCGGCACGGTGAGGCCCTGGCGCGCCAGGTAGGCGCGCGCCTGATCCACCAGCGTGTCCGAGGTGATCCCCGAACCGGCGTGGATGGCGAGCCCGGCCGGCTTGTCGCAGACGAGGATGTGCGCGTCCTCGTAGAGCACGGCGAAGTCCTGCCGCACGGCGCTGGGAGGCCGGGGTGCGGGAGGGGCCGGCGCCGCGTCCGGGTTCGCTTCCCGCGCGCCGTGCACCACCACCACGTCGCCCTGCTGCAGGAACTGCGCGATGTCCGCGCGCGCGCCGTTCACGCGCACCTTCTTGGTGCGCACCATCTTGTAGAGGTGCGAGAGCGGCATCTCCACCAGCCGCCGGCGGAGGAACTTGTCCAGCCGCTGCCCGGCCGCGTCCTGCGAGATCGTGTACTCGAGCTTCATCGCGAAGGCTGCGTCTCGTGGAAGCGCACCACGCGCCAGGTGCCGTCGGCCTGCCGCGCGAGCGTCAGGTGCGCCTCGCGCTGCAGGTCGCCGCCGCCCTGGGGCCGGATGTCCAGCTTGTAGTCGGCGGTCCGCTCGGCATCGCCGCCGCCCAGCGCCGACCGCGTGTAGTAGACGCGCACCTGGCGCGACGGAAACGGATTGCCGGGCCGGCGCGCTTCCGCGCTGAGCCGCAGCTCGTCCTGCAGCTGCAGCGTCGCCACTCCCGAGGTGAACGGCAGCGCGCCCTGCTGGTCCGACTCGACGTAATAGCGGTCGACGAACTTGTCGGCGACCGAGCCCGGGTCCTTCATGCCGCCGCAGGCGACCACGATCGCGAGCGCGGCCACGGCGCGGGTCATGGCTCGAGCAGGTCCAGCGCGCGCTTCCACAGGGCCTCCTCGGCGGCGGCGCAGTCGCGCGCACGATCCGGCGCGAGCCGCTGCGCCAGCGCGCTGAACGCGTCCGCCGAGCGGACGCACAGCGCGGACAGCTCGGGCATCCCCGCCTCTTCCAGGAACCGCGCGTACATGCGCCGGAAGAGCCCTCCGCCGGTGCCGCGCTGCTCGATCACCTGCGCCGCCAAGCGGAAGCAGCGGTCGGCGTCGGGGCGCTCCTTCCACGCCGGCAGCTCCTCGGCGAGAGCGCGCAGGCCCGGGACGCCGGTGCGCGGAGCCGCCTCGTCCGTGAGCCGCACTGCCTGGAGAACCACCGCCTCGCGAGCGCGCTTCGGCGCGGCAGGATCCACCTCGCCGAGCGAGAGCACCGAGATCCCGTCCAGCGGGACGGGGGCGGGTCCGCCGAGCGCGCGCTGGAGCGCGGCGATCGGCACGCGGACCGGCTCGGGCCGCTCGTTGTCCGCGATCAGCGCCTCGTCGCCCTCGTGCCCGATCACCGCGACCAGGTGCCCGTGCCAATGGTTGCGGGCGCCGATGTACGGCAGCTCGAAAAGGTCGGTATGGACCAGCGCCGGCTTCCCTTGCGCGACCAGCTCGCAGCAGCGGGCCCAGGCCGCGGCCGGCCGGTCGTACTGCTCGACCGACAGCTCGGCGCCGAGCGAGGCGCACAGGTCCTCCTCGAAGCTCGGGCTGCGCCCGACGAAGAAGCGCGAGGCCTGCTGCGGCGGCTCCCCTTCGTGCAGCGCGAACCCGAGGCCGGCGCCCAGCCCGAAGACCATCGGCTCGGACAGCGCGAGGCCCCGGTGCGCCAGCGCGGAGGCGAGCGTCCCCGAGCCGCAGTGCACGGCCTTTTGGTGCGGGTAACCGGAGATGCGCATCGTTGCCCGATCCTAGCAGCGCGCTGTAGGGTGCGCGACCACGATGAGCAAGATCTACACGCGGCGCGGGGACGACGGATCGACCGGCCTGTTCGGCGGCCCGCGCGTGCGCAAGGACGACCTGCGCGTCGCCGCCTATGGCGAGGTGGACGAGCTGAACAGCTCGCTCGGGGTTGCCCGCGAGGAGCTGCTCGAGCCTTCGCAGAAGGACATCGTCGCCATCGTGGACGCGCTGCAGAGCGAGCTGTTCACGCTGGGATCGGAGCTGGCCACGCCCCAGGCGGACAAGGCGCCGCGCGAGGTTCCGCGCATCCGCGCCGACATGGTCGCGCGGATGGAGAAGGACATCGACCGCTTCACCGGCGAGCTGCCCGAGATGCGGCAGTTCATCCTCCCGGGAGGCTCGCGGCCAGGCGCCGCGCTGCACCTGTGCCGCACCGTGTGCCGCCGCGCCGAGCGGAAGGCGGTGCAACTCGCCCGCGAGGAGACGGTCTCGCCGCAGGTGCTCGCGTACCTCAACCGTCTCTCCGATCTGCTCTTCGTGCTCGCGCGCGCGGCCAACCTCCGCGCCGGCGGGCGCGAGATCCCATGGGTCGCGCCCAAGCCGTGACGAAGCTGTTCGATCTTCGCGACCTGCCCCCGGGCGGCTCGATCCGCTTTCCACTGCCGCCGCTTTGCGGCCCCTTCGGACCTCTCTCCGTGGAAGGGTTTGCCTGCCGCGCTCCAGATGGCGCGCTGCGCGCCTGGGTCAACGTCTGCCCCCACCGCGCCCAGCCCGTCGACGTCGGCGACGGCCGCCTCTTCAACTCCCTCGGCGAGATCGAGTGCCACGCCCACGGCGCCCGCTTCGATCCATCCACCGGCTGTTGCACCGGCGGCCCCTGCCCCGGCACCTCCCTCCAGCCTCTGCTCGTGGAAGAGCACGACGGCTCATTGTGGTTGGACTAAGAGCGTTTCACGCGGAGGTCGCGGAGAGGAACGGAGAGCGCGCGGAGTTTTCGTTTTTCAAAAACGATCTCCGCGCGCTCCGCGCTCTCAGCGCGCTCCGCGTGAAACGCTTGTAGTCCTCAGCGGAGGCGTTTGAGGACGGCGTTGGTGAACATGCGGGAGGTGGCGTTGCCTCCCAGGTCGCGGGTGGTCGCTTCCTTCGAGGCGATGGCCTCGCGGATTGCCGTCACCAGCTTGTCGGCCGCGGTGCGCTCGCCGATGTGCTCGAGCAGCATCGCGCCCGCCAGCATGACGGCGGTCGGGTTGGCGATGCCCTTGCCCGCGATGTCCGGCGCGGTGCCGTGCACCGCCTCGAAGATGGCCGCGTCGGCGCCGATGTTCGCGCCGGCGGTGAGCCCCAGCCCGCCGATGAGGCCGGAAGTGAGATCGCTCAGGATGTCGCCGAACAGGTTGGTGGTGACCAGCACGTCGAACTGGTTCGGGTTCTTCACCAGCTGCATGGCGCAGTTGTCGACGATGATCTCCTTGAACTGGATCTCGGGATGCCTGGTCGCCACCTCGCGCCCGGTCTCGAGGAACAGGCCGCTGGTGGCCTTGAGGATGTTCGCCTTGTGCACCAGCGTCACCAGCCGCCGCCCGCGCGACTTGGCGTACTGGAAGGCGTACTCGACGATGCGCTCACTCCCCTTGCGGGTGATGATGCTGATCGACTCCGCTGCGCTCCGCTCCTCGTCGACGTAGTGCTCCACGCCCGAGTAGAGCCCTTGGGTGTTCTCGCGGATGACCACCAGGTCGATGCCCGTGTAGCGCGTCTCCACGCCGGCGAAGCTGCGCGCCGGCCGCACGTTGGCATAGAGGTCGAACTCCTTGCGCAGCGCCACGTTCACGCTGCGGAAGCCCTCGCCGATGGGCGTCGAGAGTGGACCCTTCAGCGCCAGCTTGGTGCGCCGGACGGAGTCCAGCGTCTCGGCGGGAATCGGCGTCCCGTGCGTCGGCACCGCGCCCGCGCCGGCGGCGGCGCGCTGCCACTCCAGCCGCGCGCCGGCCGCCTCGATGGCCTCGACGGCGGCGTTGACGACCTCCGGCCCGATGCCGTCACCGGCGATCAGCGTCACGGGGATGGCCATGGCGGGCGCCTTCCTAACCCTTCGCGGGCGCGGGAGCAACCCACAGCGCGACGAGCAGCAGGAGGATCTCCACTCCCAGGAGGCCCGTCGAGATCGCGTGCAGCCGGCCGAACTCCGGCAGCTGCGTCTCTCCGGCCGCGCGGAGCGCCTGGATGCGCGGCGTGACGAACGAGGAGGAGATCAGCGCGCACAGGCCCGCCAGCAGCACGGGGACCGCCGCCACCCGCGCCGAGGGCAGCCCGGTCCGCGCCAGGACGATCGCACAGAGCGCCGCGACCGCGCAGAAGAGCAGCGTCATGCGATCCAGCGCGGCGAGCTGCGCGCCGACCAGGTCGGCCGCCGCGTTGCGCAGGGGATGGCCGGGCGGGAGCGCGGCCACCTCGCGGGGGAACGCCGCCGGGGCGGCCACCGCCGCGAAGAAGACCTGCGCGCCGAGGAGCAGCCCGGCGGACAACCGGTAGAGGAAGGCGCAAAGACGCGTCATGGAGCAGCCATTTGCGCTACCTTCGGCTTTCCATGCAAGGCGACCTGGACATCGTCGACCCGCTCGTCGACGAGTACCTCGCGCGGCTCGCCGGCTCCCCCGATCCGGTGGAGGCGGAGATGCGCCGCTACGCCGACGAGCGCGACGGCTTCCCCATCGTGGGTCCGGTGGTGGGCGGGCTCCTGCACCAGCTCGCGCTGCTCTTGCGCGCGCGGCGCATCTTCGAGGTGGGCAGCGGGTTCGGATACTCGGCCTTCTGGTTCGCCCGCGCGCTGCCGGACGGCGGCGCGATCACGCTGACCGATTACGACCCCGACCACCTCGAGCGCGCCCGCACCTGGCTCGGCCAGGCCGGGCTGCTGGATCGCTGCCGCATCCTGGTCCCCGGAGACGGCCTGGAAGCGCTCGCGCGAACGGAGGAGCCGCAGGACCTCATCTTCCTCGACGGCAAGAAGGAGGAGTACCCGCGCGCGCTGTCGCTCGCCTTGCCGAAGCTGCGCTCGGGGGGCCTGCTGGTCGCGAACAGCGTCCTGTGGGGAGGCGCCGTGGCGCGCGGCGAGACCGACCCGGCCACGGCCGGCCTGCGCGAGTACACGCGGGTCGCCTTCGGCTCCGAGGGGCTCGTCTCCACCCTGCTCCCCCTGCGCGACGGCGTCGCGCTCACCTGGAAGCGCTGAGATGGACCTGCGCGGACAGGCGCCGGAGCGCGGGGCCGGACCCGCCGCCCGGCTGGTCAAGGCGAAGGCGCGGGACCTGGGCTTCGACCTGTGTGGCATCGCCCGTGCCCGCCCGCTCGATCCCGCCCGGCTGGACCGCTGGTTCGAGCGCGGCTGGGACGCTCCCGGCATCGCCTACGTCCGCGAGCGGCGCGCGGAGCGGCTCGATCCCTCGCGAGTGTTGCACGGCGCGCGCAGCGTGATCGCGCTCGCGGCGAGCTACGCGCCCGAACTGCCCGAGGCCGCTCCGGCGGGCGATCTGATCGTCGCCCGGTACGCGCAGGGCCGCGACTACCACAACGTGGTGCTGAAGCCCGCGCGCAAGCTCGCCGCCTGGATCCGCTCCGAGCTGGGCGCGCGCGTGTACTGCGAGGTGGACGCCGGAGCGGTGCTGGAGAAGGCGTGGGCGCAGGAGGCCGGGATCGGCTGGATCGGCAAGAACGGCTGCCTGATCCACGAGAAGCTCGGCTCCTGGCTCTTGCTCGGCGCGCTGGTGACCGACGCGGACCTCGCCGCCGACCATCCGCACCCGGACCGCTGCGGCGAGTGCACCGCGTGCATCCCGGCGTGCCCCACGGGCGCCATCCCCGAGCCGCGCTACGTCGATGCGAACCGCTGCCTCGCGTACCACACCATCGAGCACCGGGGGCCGATCCCGCCCGAGCTGGCGCGCGCCGCCGGAGGTCGCGTGTTCGGCTGCGACGCCTGCCAGGACGCGTGCCCTTGGAACCGGCGCGCGCCGCCGGGGTCGCTGGTGCAGCTGCGGGCCCGGCCCGAGCAGCGCGCGCTCCACCTGGGGGACGCGCTGCGGCTCACGCCCGAGGAAGCGCGGCGCCGCTACGAAGGGACGCCGCTCTTGCGGGCGGGGCGCGACGGCCTGGTGCGCAGCGCGCTCGCACTGGCTTCGCGGCCGCTCTCGCCCGAGATCCGCGCGCTCGCGGAGCGCCTGGTCGACGATCCCGCCCCCGGCGTCCGCGCCGAGGCACGCCGCGCCCTGCAACGGATCCCGTGACGGCCGCGCTGTGAAGAGGGCAGCGCCGCACCAGGGGCGGCGACTGGCGGACTGAGGTCAGAGCGACGGCAGCGTGACCACCGCGCCGTTCACCGCGGACGAGCGCGGGTCGCAGAGGAACGCGATCGCCTCCGCCACGTCCTCGAGCTTCACCCACCGCGCGCTGCCCGCGCCCGGCATGGCGCGCTCGTTCTGCGGAGTGCGCATGACCCCGGGCGCCACGCAGTTGGCGCGGACGCCGGAAGCCGCGCCCTCCTCGGCCAGCGCCTTGGTCAGCGCGATCACTCCCGCCTTGGCCGCCGCATACGCGGCCGCGCCGCCGATGCCGGAGAGGGACGCCACGATCGCCGCGGAGACCGTGACGATCCGTCCGCCTTCCGGCCCGAACCTCCGCACCGCGGCGCGGCTGACCAGGAAGGCGCTGCGCAGGTTGGAGGCGATCATCGCCTCGAACACCTCGACGGGCGTGTCCTTCACCGGCGAACCGCCCTTCCACCCGCCCGCACAGTTCACCGCCGCCCACAGCCCGGAGATCCCTTCGAACCCCGCTTCCACCGACCGCTCGTCGGTCAGCTCCACCGCACGCTCCTCCGGCGCGCGCTTCCTGTGCACGAACGGCACCACGCGCGCTCCCTCTTCCGCGAGCCGCGCGCAAACCACGCTGCCGAGGTTACCCGAGGCGCCGGTGACGACGATCGTTCTTCCCGCGAGTCCCATGGGTCTCCTCCTTGACAGGGCCGCGCGATACATCGCAGATCCACGCGCTCCATGGCCACCCCGCCGAGGCGCGCCCTGCTCTACGGCGGGCTGCTCTTGCACACCGTCCTCTCCGCCGGAAGCTACCTCTGCGGAAAGACCGCGCTCCGCGAGATCCCTCCCTTGCCGCTCGGCCTGCTCCGGTTCCTCGGCGCGAGCGCGCTCCTGGTGCTGCTGCTGCTGCGGGTCCGCCCACCGGGGCAGCGGATGCCACCCAAGAGCGCCTGGCCGCAGCTGCTCGTGCTCTCGTTCGTGGTGGTGCCGGTCAGCCAGGGCTTCTTCCAGACCGGGCTGGCGCTCTCGACCGCCGCGCACGCGGCGCTCCTGTACTCGCTCACGCCCCTGTTCGTGATGCTCCTCGCCCAGGCGCTCCGGCGGGAGCTGCCCGGCGTGCGCACCGCGCTCGGCACGCTGATCGCGCTCGCGGGAACGCTCTACGTGCTGGTCTGGCGCGGCCTGGATCTCTCGCGCGGGCCGCTCTTCGGCGACCTGCTGCTGCTGGCCGCGGTGATTGCCTGGGCATTGTTCACGGCGGAGGGCCGGCCGCTGGTCAGCGTCCACGGACCGCTCCCGGTCATCGCCTGGACGCTGATCGCCGGCACCGCGATGTATCTGCCGCTCGGGATCGCCTCGCTCGCCGCGCCGGGCGCCGTGCACCGCATCGCGCACGCCTCGCGCGCCGCCTGGCTCGGCGTCGGCTACCTGATCCTCGTCACCAGCGTGATCGCCTACCTGCTCTGGTACTGGGCGCTGGCGCACCTGCCGGCGGCGCGCGTGGCGGTCTTCACCAACCTGCAGCCGCTGGCGACGGCGGTACTCGCCCATTTCTTCCTGGGCGAGCACGTCACACCGCAGTTCGTCGGCGGCGCCCTGATGGTGATCTTCGGGGTGGTCCTCGCGCAGCTGCGCGCTCCGCGCACGGCCGCCGAGGTCCCCCCGGAGCCGGCCTGACGGTTACACCATGAAGTCGTGCGGGCGGACGGTCTTGCGGCCGTTCGCCTTGGCGCGCTTCGCCGCCTGCTCCAGCAGCCAATACAGGTAGCCGTTCAGCGCCTGGAACGCGTCACCCGAGGTGTTGCAGCCCGCCTTCTTGAGGACGCCCTTCGCCTTGCTCGCGATCACGAGCGGCTCTTGCGACTTCTTCGCCATTCTGGATCTCCGTGGTCGGACGGTGTGGTCGCCCTCTTGGAGCGATCGATCGCTTCTACCCTGGAGGCCCCGGTTCCACCATTTTCCGACGCTGCATCGCCGCGACGTAGAAGCCGTCCGTCCCGTGCTTGTGCGGAACGAGCTGCAGGTCTTCCGGGCGCGCGCCCAGCGCCGCCGCAAGATCACCGCCCAGGAGCTCGGACGGCGGCACCGGAGCGAAATCCGGATGCTCCGCCAGGAAGGACGCGCGGACCTCCTCGTTCTCGCGCCGGTTGATCGAGCAGGTCGCGTACACCAGCCGTCCCCCCGGCCGGACCAGCGCCGCGTACCGCCGGAGGATGTCCCGCTGCCGCGGCGGGAACGAGTCGACCTCGGCCTGGTCCATCCGCCAGCGCGCGTCCGGGTTGCGCCGCAGGGCCCCCAGGCCGCTGCACGGGGCGTCGACCAGCACTACGTCGGCCTTTCCCCGCAGATCGTCGAGGCGCGCCTCGCCGGCGGGTCCCTCGGGCACGGCGCGCGCCTCCCAGTTGTGCGCTCCGTCGCGCTGGGCGCGCCGCCGCAGCTCGCCCAGCCGGCGCCCGTCGCGGTCGCACGCCACCAGCTTGCCGCGGTTGCGCATCTCGGCGGCGAGCGCCAGCGCCTTCCCTCCCGCGCCCGCGCAGGCATCCACCACCACCTGCCCGGGCCGCGCGCCGCACGCCTCGGCGATCAGCTGGCTCCCCTCGTCCTGGACCTCGAACAGCCCCGCCTTGAACGCCTTGAGCGCGAACACGTTGGTTCGCCCGGTGAAGGTGAGCGCGTGCGGGGACCAGCGGGCGGGCTCGACGCGCGCCCCCTCCGCCTCGAGCGCCGCGCGCACCTCCTCGCGGGTGGCCTTCAAGAGGTTCGCGCGCACGGTGAGCGGGGCGCGCTGGTTGAGCGCCGCGGCCAGCGAGCGCGTCTCCCCGGCGCCGAGCTGCTCCGCCCAGAGCGCGGCCAGCCACCGGGGGAGGCTCGTCTCCGCGGCGAGCGCGTCGATCGGGTCCGCCGGCGCGGCGAGCTCTTGCGGGCGGGCGACGAGCTGCAGCGCCCACAGGAACGGCGCCACCTCGGGTCCGGCCAGGTTCGCCGCCGACTCGGGCCCCTGCCCTTCTCCCACGATGAGGTACGCCGCGTAGCGCAAGAGGTGCTGCGTGGGGGTCGCCAGCCCGGACATCCGCAGCTTGCGCGTCGCGAGCGCCTGCTCCAGCAGGTGATCGACGCGCCCCTGCAGGCGGAGCAGCCCGTAGACGGCATCCGCGACCGCGCGGCGCTCGACGCTGCGGAGCGCCTTCTCGCGCCGGAGCACCCGCTGCATGGCCTGGTCCGCGCGCGCCGCCTCGCGGCGCACCTGCTCGTAGATCTCCAGCACCGCGGTGCGGACCAGCTGCGTCCTCATCGCGGCTGCGATTCGGGCATCCCGAGGCTGCTGTCAACCGCCCACTCCGGCCCACGCGCGCGCACCGCGGCGCACCGGCCTCCGGCCGAGAGGACGTTGGTTGGACGGACCTCCCTCGGAAGGCGATCTTCCGAGGGGCATCCTAGGCGCACACCTACGCCTTCTCCATCGGGGGCGCGGTGCTGCTCAGCGTCACCCTCACTCCGGTGCTCGCCGCGCGCCTGCTGAAGGCCGACCCGAAGGCGCACGCCGCCGAAGGCGCGCACGAGGCCGAGCACGCGCACGACAACGCCTTCCTGCGCTGGCTGGACCGCACCTACCGGCCGTTGTTCGCGTTCTCGCTGCGCCGCCCGGTCGCCGCGCTCCTCCTCGCGCTCGCGCCGGTGGCGGCGGCCGGGGCGCTCCTGCGCTTCATCGGCACCGAGTTCATGCCCAAGCTCGAGGAAGGCAACTTCTGGATCCGCGCCACGCTCCCGCTTTCGATCAGCCTGGACCAGTCGGCGAAGCACGTCGGACGCATGCGGCGCATCCTGCTCGGCTGCCCGGCGGAAGGTCCCTGCGACATGGCGCGGCGGTCGGTGCCGGAGATCCGCGCCGCCGTCTCCCAGGTGGGCCGCCCCGACGACGGCACCGACGTCTCGGGGTTCAACAACATCGAGCTGTTCGCGCCGCTCGAGCCGCCCTCCACCTGGCGCCGCGGCGTGACGAAGGAGAAGCTCCAGCGCGAGCTGTCGCAGAAGCTGCGCGAGGCGTTCCCCGGGGTCGACTTCAACTTCTCGCAGGCCATCGCCGACAACGTCGAGGAGGCGATGAGCGGCGTGAAGGGCGAGAACACGGTCAAGGTGGCCGGCCCCGACCTGCGCCTCAACGAGCAGAAGGCCGCCGAGGTCGCGCGCGCGCTGCAAGGGGTGCGCGGAGTCGAGGACCTCGGGGTGTTCCGCACGCTCGGCCAGCCGGACATCCGCATCGTCCCCGACCGCGAGGCGGTGGGCCGCTACGGGCTCAACGTGGGCGACGTGATGAACCTGGTGCAGGCCGCCATCGGGGGGACGGCCGTCACCCAGGTCTACGAAGGCGAGAAGCACTTCGACCTGGTGGTCCGCTGGGCGGAGCCCTATCGCAAGAACCTCCAGGACATCCGCCAGGTCCTGGTGCCCACTCCCAGCGGCGCGCAGGTGCCTCTCGGGCAGATGGCGCGGATCAGCGAGGACCAGGGGCCCTCGCTCGTCTACCGGGAGGACCAGCGCCGCTATGCGCCGGTGAAGTTCAGCGTCCGAGGCCGGGACCTCGGCTCGACCGTTGCGGAAGCGCAGGCGCGCGTGGATCGGGAAGTCCACCTGCCGTACGACACGCACCTCGAATGGGCCGGCGAGGCGGACCAGCTGCGCGAGGCGGCCCAGCGGCTGCGGGTCATCATCCCGCTCACGCTGCTGCTCATCGCCTTCCTGGTGTACAGCGCGGTCGGCACGGTCAAGGACACTCTCCTGGTGCTGCTCAGCATCCCGGCGGCCTGCGCCGGCGGCGTGTTCGCGCTGCTCGCCACGCGCACCCACCTCTCCATCTCCGCAGCCATGGGGTTCATCTCCATCTTCGGCATCGCGGTGCAGGACGCCATCATCGTGGTCACCTACGCGCAGAAGATGTGGCGCGAGGGGCGCTCCCTGGAGGAAGGCGCGCGGCTGGCGGCGGAGCGAGGCCTGCGCCCGGCGCTGATGACCGCCTCGGTGGCGCTGATCGGCCTCTTGCCCGCCGCCCTGTCGCGGGGGATCGGGAGCGAGACGCAGAAGCCGCTCGCGATCGTGGTCATCGGCGGGATGCTGGTCCTGGCCCTGCTCCCTCGACTGCTCCAGCCGCCTCTCTTGCTCCTCCTCCACCGTGGTATGGAGCAACGGGCCCATCGAAGTGCCTCAGAGCGCAGCCCCGCCCTATAGGCGGCGACTGGAGGAGCCGCGGAATGGCCAAGGCCGAGCGGAGCATCGTGATCCACGCGTCTCCCGAGAAGGTCTTCGCGGTGATCACGGACTACGAGAAGTACCCGGAGTTCCTCCCCGAGGTGAAGAAGGCCAAGGTGGAGTTCGGCTCCGGCAACGTGAAGGAAGTCACCTACACGGTCGACATCAAGGCGAAGGTCATCACCTACACGCTCAAGCACACCGCGCGCCCTCCGGACGAGCTGGCCTGGACCATGGTGCGCGGCGAGATGATGAAGGGGAACGACGGCGCCTGGATCTTGAAGGCCGTCCCGGAGGGCACCGAGGCGACCTACAAGATCGACCTGAAGCTGGGCGCGCTGGTGCCCTCGATGGTCGAGCGCTTGCTGGCCGAGCAGTCGTTGCCCGGCCTCCTGGCGAACTTCAAGAAGCGCATCGAGTCCCAGAATCCCGGGAAAGCGTGATGCCGCGGCTCGACGAGCTGCGCCTCATGTCCGTGGACGAGCTGCGCAGGCGCTACGCGGACGGCGACGAGGAGCTTCCCCGGGGCGGCCTGACCGCGTTGCGCGAGGACCCGCGCTCGGGCGCGCGCGCCGTCGCGGAGCGCATCTTGAAGCGCATCCACGCGGCGCAGGCCGAGGGACGCAGGCTCTCGCGGCTGTGCGCCTTCGAGCAGCCGCTCTGGGAGCAGGGCTTCACCCTGGTCGCGGGAGTCGATGAGGTGGGGATGGCCCCGCTCGCCGGCCCGGTGATCGCCGCGGCGGTGATCCTCCCTCCCGGGACGCGGATCCAGGGGGTGAACGACTCCAAGCAGCTGACGCCGGAAGAGCGCGATTCCCTGGAGCCGGAGATCCGCGCCGTTTGCGTCTCGGTGGGGATGGGCCGCGCGGAGGTCGCGGAGATCGACTCGTTGAACATCTACCATGCGGGCCTTCTGGCGCTCCGCCGCGCCGTGCTCGCGCTCTTGCCCCGTCCCGAGCACCTCCTCGTCGACGCGCGCCGGCTGCGGGACCTGGACATCCCGCAGCAGCCGATCGTGAAGGGGGACGCGAAGAGCATCACCATCGGGGCGGCGAGCATCGTCGCCAAGGTGCACCGCGACCGGCTGATGTGCGAGCTGGACCGCGAGCATCCGGGATACGGGTTCGCGCACCACAAGGGATACCCCACCCCGGACCACCTCGACGCGCTCGAGAGGATGGGCGCCTGCGCCATCCACCGGCGCAGCTTCGCGCCGGTGGCGAAGGCGCTGGGGCTCATCCCCGAGCAGCAGGAGCTGTTCGGGAAACCCGGGCCGCGGGTTGGCTGAGCTGACCGGAAAGCAGCGCCGCCACCTCCGGGCGCTGGGTCACCACCTCTCCCCCGTCCTCCTCATCGGCCACGAAGGCCTCACCGACGCAGTGGTGGCCCAGGCGAACGCGCAGCTGGACGCGCACGAGCTGATCAAGGTGAAGGTCTCCGAATCCTCCCCCCTCCCCCGCCACGAAGCCGCGGAACAACTCGCCTCCGCAACGCACTCCGAGTTGGCCCAGGTCCTCGGCCGCACCTTCCTCCTCTACAAACCCCACGCTGACAATCCGCAAATCACGCTGCCTGAATAGGGACTACAAGCGTTTCACGCGGAGAGCGCGGAGGGAAAAGAGAGCGCGCAGAGAAATCTTGGGGTTTTTGAAAAAGAAACTCCGCGCGCTCCGCGTTCTCAGCGCGCTCCGCGTGAAACGCTTGTAGTCAGGCTTTCTTGCCCATCAGGCGGAGCTCGCGTTGGGCCTCGACGTGCTTGTCGTCCAGGTCCAGGACTCGCTGGAAGGAGGAGGTGGCGGCTTTGAGATTCCCGACCACCTTGTGCATGTGGCCGAGGAAGAGGTGGGCGGGGAGGCAGCGCTCGACCAGCTTCAAGGCCTTCTTCACCTCGGTGGCGCAATCGTCGAAGGCCTGCTTGCGATCGCTCGCGAGGAGGAAGCGCGCGTACCCGCGCCAGGCGTAGAACTCCGCTTCCTGGTCGTTGAGCTGGATGGCCTCGTCGAGCAGCGCCAGCCCTTCCTTGTACTTGCGCGCCTTGATGAAGATCTCCGCCTTCTGGAACTTCTCCTCGGCGTCGAAGATGCGGCCGACGTCGACGTCCTTCTTGTCGCCGGTCAGCTCCGCCTCGTACTCCTTGCGCCGCGCGTCGTCGCCCAGCACCTGCGCCGCCTCGTTCACGCGCGCGAACAGGCTTTCCTTCACCCCGCGCAGCTCGGCCTGCGAGGGATCGGTCACCGTGTCTGGATGCAGGTCGCGCGCGAGCAACACGAAGGCCTTCTTCACCTCGGCGGGCGGCGCCTTGCGGTCCAGGCCGAGGGCCTCGAAGTGCGTGCCCTTCTCCAATCGCGCCACGATGCCGCGCAGGCGCGCGAGCTGCGCCTCCGGCGTCTCGTCCAAAGGCGGCGTCGCGTAGGTGCGGCTGGGCGCCGCAGGCTTCGGCGGCGGCGGCGCCGGCTTCGCGACGGGCGTGGATCCGCGTGCTGGAGTCGGCCGGGCGGCGGCCGCCGGCCTGGGAGCCGCCACCGGCGGGGGTTTCGGAGCGGGCGGAGGCGCCGCTTGGACCGCAGGCTCCGGCGCGGCGGCGGGCGCAGGTGGCGCGGGCTGGGGAGCGCTGGCGGGACGCGGCTCCTCCGCCGCCTCGCCGAAGGAGAGGTGCTTCAGCTCCGTGAGGAGGTGCAGGAGGCGCAGCGCCACCGGCGCGCCGTGCTGCTCGACCAGCTGCTCGCCGCGCCGGGTGCCGTCGATCGCGGCGTACAGGCGGGCTTCCTGCGCCGTCAGCGCCAGCTCCTCCAGCTTCCCGATGCTCGACCCGCCGGAGCGCTGCACGTGGTGCCCGAGCTGCTTCCCCAGGCGCGCCCGCAGCGGGACCGGATCGAGCCGGCGCACCGCCTCCGCGAGCAGCGTCCACTTGTGCCCGAGCGCGAACGCGCCCGGTGGCGACGGCGCATCCTTCTCGAAGGTGAAGGTGCCCCGCGAGGTCTCGATGGCCCGATCGAGCAGGAACACGGCGTGCTCGCCGAGCAGCTTGTGCGCGTCCGCCGGCGCGATGAACCGCAGCTGGAACAGCGCGGAGACCACGTCCACGCCGCCCTTGGTTGCGTGCTGCTCGGCCTGCGCGGCCTGCTCGGCGGTGACGACCTTGCGACCCTGCAGGAAGCGCAGCAGCGACAGCTCCGGATCGTCGCTGGAGACGTGGTCGGGCGTGCCGCGGCGGAAGCTGATGGTGATCATGCGGCCCGACTCGAGCTGGAGCTCCAGCCAGCCATTCGCGCCGGCCAGCGCGGCGAGCGCGTACAGCCGGACGGGGGAGACTTCGGCGAGGTTGCCCTGCTCGGCCAGCTCCAGGTTCTCCGACTGCATCACCGCGGCGGGCCGCATCACCGGCGGACCGGACGGCTTGGGAGCGGGCGGGGCGGGCTTCTCGGGCGGCGGCGCCGCCACCGGCTCCTCCGGTTGCTTGCGCGCCGCCGTGCCCTCGATCATCGCGCGCAGCGCCGGCCCTACGTACATGCCCGCCGCGGGGGTCGGGTGCGCCCTCGGCGGCGGCGGGGCGGAGGGCGGCGCGGGGGTGGCCTTCCGCTCGGTGAGCAAGGACCGCAGCTCGGGGAAGTCCATCCCGGAGCGGAATTCCTTCCCGTCGAGCGAGGCCTGCGCCTTCTCGGTGAGCTGCCCGCGCAGCCGTTCGAGCGCGTCGATCGGGTACGGCCCCCAGACGCGCCCCTGCTCGGTCCGGATCCAGTACTGCCTGCCGCCGGGAGGCATCCTGCCAATCTACCGAATGCGCTGCGGCGGTGGACACCGTCGCGCGTGCTACCATGGAGGGAGAAGTAAGCGCGGAGGCGCCCGAGGTGGCCATCGCCAAGGTGCGCGCGAGACGCGCCGAGCGTCCCAACGCCACCCTGCTGTGCCGCCGCGTGGTGGCGGACATGGTGCGCACGCTGCCGGAGCTCTCCTACATCCGGGCCTTGCGCATCCTCTTCGTCGCCGGAGAGGCGCGGCGGGGGTCGCGCGCGACCATCCGCCCGCTCGGAGGCAAGGGGCGCGCCCATGTCGCGGTCAAGGGACGGCGGGCGCTCTACTGCGTCACCCTGCGTCCGAAGTTCTTCCGCGCCTCGACGCCCGAGCAGCGCGTCGCGACCCTCCTTCACGAGCTGTTGCACATCAGCCCGCGCTTCGACGGCGGGCTTCATCCCGAGCGCCGCCACTCGCGCCTCGGCCAGGAACAGTTCGAGGCACTGCTCCGGCCGCTTCTCAAGCGCTACCTCGCCGGCGGGGACCCATCCCTGATCGGCGGCCTGTCGCACCACGGGGAAGTGGTCGCGCGCCAGTGGCTCGAGCGGCCGACCGGGCGCAGCAGCGCCGGCCAGCTCTACACCGAGAAGCACCTGTTCCTGGGGCCGCTGGTGATGGTGACGCGCAGGAAGCTGCACTCCTGACGGATTGCGGCTTGCGGCGCGCGAGGTTCTTGCGAGCCGCTGGAATCGGCGCGATGGATGGAGCGTCTTCGGTTCCCAGGAGGCCTTTTCGATGAAGATCGCGGTCTTGACGGGCGGAGGCGACTGCCCGGGTCTCAATGCGGTCATCCGCGCGGTCGTCCGGCGGGGCGAGCAGCACGGCCTCGAGGTGATGGGGATTCGGGAGGGCTGGCGGGGCCTGCTCGATCCGCCCCTGCACGATCGGCTCACGCGCGAGGCCACCAGCGGGATCCTCCACCTGGGCGGCACCATCCTCGGCACCTCGCACACCAATCCATTCAAGAAGCCCGCCAACGGCCCCGAGATGGTGCTCAAGAACCTCAAGGCGCTGAACGTCGGCGCGGTGGTGGCCATCGGCGGCGAGGACACCCTCGGCGTCGCCACCAAGTTCTCCACCATGGGCGTGAAGATCGTCGGCGTGCCGAAGACCATCGACAACGACCTCTCCGGCACCGACCTGACTTTTGGTTTCGACACCGCGGTAGGCATCGCCACCGAGGCGATCGACCGCCTGCACTCGACGGCCGAGGCGCACAAGCGCGTGATCGTGTGCGAGGTCATGGGCCGGCACGCCGGCTGGATCGCCACCCACTCCGGGATGGCCGGGGGCGCGGACGTGATCCTCATCCCCGAGCGGCCCATCGACATCGAGAACGTCTGCGAGCACATCCGCAACCGGCACCGGACGCAGGGGAAGAACTTCTCCATCGTGGTGGTCGCCGAGGGCGCCAAGCTCGCCCAGAAGGAGAGCACGCTGAACGAGAAGCTCGACGAGTTCGGCCACGTGCGGCTGGGCGGGATCGGACAGCAGATCGCCGACATGATCGAGCAGCGCACCGGCTACGAGACGCGGGTCACGGTCCTCGGCCACATCCAGCGCGGCGGCACCCCGACCGCGTTCGATCGCGTGCTGGCCACGCGCTTCGGGGTGCACGCGGCCGACATGGTCGCGCGCGGGGAGTTCGGCAAGATGGCCGCCCTGCGCGGGAACCAGATCGTCAGCGTCCCCCTGCAGGAAGCCACCGCGCAGCTCAAGACGGTCGACCCCACGCTCTACGCCGTCGCCGAGGTGTTCTTCGGGTAGTCTCGCGACGGCTGCGGCGTGCTGCGCTGGGTTACGCCTTGCTCAGGGCACGCTCGGCGAACCAGAGATCGTACTGAGTCTGGAGGTTCATCCAGAACTCAGCCGTTGTCTCAAAGAAGCGCGCGAGCAGGATAGCCGTTTCTGGCGTCACGCCGCGCTTTCCGTTGACGATCGAGTTGACGCGCTGGAGTGGGATCTCGAGTCTCTCGGACAGTTCGGACTGCGTCATCTCGCGCGGCTTGAGGAACTCCTCTAGCAGGATCTCGCCTGGGTGGCTGGGCGGCCGGTTCTTTGGCAGCATGCGAATCCTCCTAGTGGTAGTCCACGATCTGAACTTGCTCCGCGTTGCCGTCCGCGAACTTGAAAATCACTCGGTACTGGTCGTTCACGCGGACGCTCCAACATCCAGCCAGATTGCCCTTCAACTTCTCTAGACGGTTAGACGGAGCCGCCGTCAGATCCATCAAGTCCCGTGCCGCGTTCAGCATGTCCAGTTTCCGGAGCGCCACCTTCCACAGTTGCTTCGGAATCGACCGCGCCTCCTTCGAGTCCGTCCCGTCGAACACGTCGCGGGTCGCCTTGTCGCCAAAGCTGACGATCACCGCCTCGAACGCTAGTGCTTGCACGACTGCCGTGCAAGTGTGCAAGTTGCAGGCCAGGGCGGCGTTCGCGGATCGGTACGGCAGTACGAGAGGAACCGGACCCGGTGGGGTCTTGGGGTAGTAGGATGTCCGCTCAGGTGGAGACGCGGCGCGGTTTTCTGAGGAAAACGCTGGGCGGGGCGGCGCTGCTCGCCGCCGCGGGGGCGGTCCCGCTGGCGCTCCGCAAGACGCAGCTGCGCTCCCCGCGGCAGCCGCTCCGGTTCTTCACGCCCGCCGAGTACTCCGTGTTCGCGGCGGTGGCCGAGCGCGTTCTGGCGCGCGGCGCAGCCGACGTTCCCCAGGAGCTCGCGGGCGTGCTGCGCGCGCGGCCCGGCGCTCCCGCTCCCGCCGCGCTGGACGTCGCGGGCAAGGCTGACGCGTTCCTCGCGCCGCTCGACGCGGCCAGCGCGAAGGACCTGAAGCAGCTGCTCGCCCTGTTCGACAACGCGCTCTTCAGCGTGCTGACCGGAGGACCGCCGCGGCCGTTCACGCGGATGGACCCCGCGGAGCAGGACGCGCACCTCGAGCGCTGGGCCACCTCGCGCATGGCGGTGCGGCGCACCGGATTCCAGGCGCTGAAGCGGCTCTCGGCGGCGGTCTACTACGGCTCGCCGGAGACCTACGCCTCGGTCGGGTATCCCGGTCCGCCGGACGAGCTGGTGCGCACCGTCAACGCGTCGAGGGGTCGGCCGTGAGCGGGATCGTGCGCGGCGACCAGGTCGCCAAGGACCTGCTGCTCACGCCCGACGTCTGCATCGTGGGCAGCGGCCCCGGCGGCGCGATGCTCGCCTCGCGGCTCAGCGAGGCCGGCGCGCGGGTGGTGGTGCTCGAGGAGGGCGGACACCACTCGAAGGAAGACTTCGACATGCAGGAGGCGACCGCTTATCCGCGGCTCTACCAGGACCGCGGCAACCGGGCGACCGCCGACCTCTCCATCTCCGTCCTGCAGGGCCGCGCGGTCGGCGGCGGCACGGTGGTGAACTGGACGACCAGCTTCCGCACCCCCGACGACGTCCTCGCCTACTGGCGCGAGAAGGAAGGCGCGGCGGTGACACAGGAGGGGCTGCGTCCGCATTTCGAGGAGATCGAGGAGCGGCTCGGCATCCGCAAGGTCGACGTCGAGGACGTGAACGCCAACAACCGGGCCCTCTACGACGGCTGCAAGAAGCTCGGCTGGGCCGTGGACACCACGCGTCGGAACGTGCGCGGCTGCCTGCGCACCGGCTACTGCGGGATGGGCTGCCCGGTGGACGCCAAGCAGAGCGCCGCCCTCACCTATCTGCCCGACGCGGTGTCTCGCGGCGCGACGGTCTATGCGAACTGCCGCGTGCGGCGCATCGAATGGACCGGCAAGCAGGCGCGCGCGGTGGTCGGCGAGGTCCTGCACCCGGGGACCCAGGAACAGACCGGGCGGACGGTCCGCGTCGAGCCACGCATCGTGGTGGTGAGTGCCGGCGCGCTGAACTCGCCCGCGCTGCTCCTGCGCTCCGGACTCGGCCAGGGGCCGGTGGGCAAGAAGACCTGGCTGCATCCGACGGTCGCGATGGTGGCGCTGTATCGCGAGCCCATCGAGGGCTTCTACGGCGCGCCTCAGAGCGTCGCCTCGCACCACTTCGCGCACCGCGGAACGGACGCGGGCTTCTTCCTCGAGGCCGCGCCGGTGCACCCGATGCTGGCCGGCCTGGCGCTGCCGGGATTCGGCGCCCAGGTGACCGGCCAGATGGGCCTGCTCCCGCACGTGTCGGTGAGCATCGCCCTCATGATCGACGGGTTCGGAGAGGGCGAGGAAGGCGGCACGGTGACGTTGCGGCCCGACGGCGGCCCGAAGCTGACCTATCCGCAGGGCGAGCGCCACTTCGAGTGCTTCCGCGCCTCCATGAAGGCGCTCGCCCAGGCCCACCTCGCCAACGGCGCGCTGCGTCTCTCCAGCCTGCACGTCCCGGCCGTCACCGTCTCCTCCGAGAAGGACCTGGCGGCGCTGGAAGCAGCGCAGCTGGGGCCGAACCGCTGCGGCGTGTTCACGGCGCACCAGATGGGCGGCTGCAGGATGGGCAGCGACCCGTCGCGGTCGGTGGTGAACCCCGAGCTGCGGCACCACTTCGTCGAGAACCTGTTCGTCGCCGACGGAAGCGTGTTCCCGCGGTGAGCTCCTGGGCCGCGCAGCACGTCCGCTCGGCGCTGGCCAAGGCGTGAGCGAGGAGACGGACGAGCGCACGGTCCCCGGCGGCGCGCCGCGCGACCGGTTGGACCGAGCCCTGGCGCGCCTGTTCGGCGTGAGCCGCGGGCGCGCGATGGAGTGGATTGCCGAGGACCGGGTCCGCGTCGACGGGCGGCGGGCGGCCAAGGGGGCGCAGGTGGGACCGGGCGCGCGCGTCTCGCTGCGCAGGCCGCCGCCGGACGCGCCGGCGCCGCAGCCCGAGCTCCCCCTGCGCATCGTGCACGCCGACGGGCAGGTGGTGGTGGCGGACAAGCCGGCCGGCATGCCGTCGCACCCGCTCAAGCCGGGTGAGACGGGCACGGCGGCCAACGCGCTGGTGGGCCGCTTCCCCGAGCTCGCCTCGGTCGGTCCGGCGCCCCGCGAAGGCGGCCTGGTCCACCGGCTCGACACCGACACCTCGGGCCTCTTGCTGGCGGCGCGCACGGACGCGGCGCACGCGCTGCTGCGGGCCCAGTTCGCCGCGAGGACGGTGGAGAAGGGATATCTGGCGCTCGTCGCCGGCGAGCTGCACGCGGGCGGAGAGATCGACGTGCCGCTGGCGCACGATCCGCACGACGCGCGCAAGGTCCGGGCGGCCAGCGATCCGGAGTGGGCGGAGTCGCACGGAGCGCGCCCGGCCTGGACGCGCTTCACGCCGGCCCTCCGCCGGGCCGGCTTCACCCTGGTGGACGTGGAGATCGCCACCGGCGTGCTCCACCAGATCCGGGCCCACCTGGCCTTCATCGGGCATCCGCTGGCCGGAGACACGCTCTACGGCGGCCCCGAGCTGCCCGGCCTGTCGCGCCATTTCCTGCACGCGGCGCGGCTGGCCTTCGCGCACCCCGACGGCAGCCGGCCTCGATTCGACAGCCCGCTGCCGGAAGACCTCGCCTCGGTGCTCGAGGCGCTGCGCTGAAACGGCGGCTGGCTGCGATCGATCGCCGCACCGGAGCACGGAAGCAGACCGGGAAACGTCCGACGGCGTTGACAGCCAATATGCGCGTGTGTAGTCTCCGCCGCCTTTTCGCTCCGGGCGGGTGCGCGCTTCAAGCCGCAGTCTCGGGTTTCAGGAGGAAGTTTCCATTATGGGTGGCGCAGATTTCAGTCTCCTCGGGATGTGGAAGTCCATGGGCATTCCCGCCCGCATGGTCGTGATCGTCCTTGGGATCATGTCCATCTATTCGCTGAGCGTGATGGCCGAGCGGCTCTTCTCGTTCTCGCGCGCCAAGGAGCAGAGCCGGCGCTACGCGGAGAAGCTGCGCGACCTGCTCCCCAGCCACCAGCTGGTGGAGGCGGCCAGCGTGGCCAACCTGCTCAAGTACGGCCACATCCCCCGGGTGCTAGGCAGCGGGATCGCCGAGTACAACCGGGGCCGCGAGGCCCTGTCGCACAAGGGGTCGCACGACGTCGGCGAATTCGACCTGGTCGAGGCCATCAACAGATCCATCGAACGAGCCACCTTGCGCGTCACCGCTGACCTGCGCCGCGGACTGTCCGGCCTGGCGACCGTCGCCTCGTCCGCCCCCTTCGTGGGCCTGCTGGGCACGGTGCTCGGCATCATCACCGCCTTCCAGCTGATGGCGACCTCCGGCTCGGGCGGCCTCGCCTCGGTGTCGGCGGGCATCTCCGAGGCGCTGGTGACCACGGCGTTCGGCCTGCTGGTGGCCATCCCGGCGCTGATGATGTTCAACTACCTGACCAACCGCGTGGAGGAGATGACGGTGGACATCGCCGACGCCTCCAACGAGCTGGTCGACTTCTTCCTCAAGGAAGGCCGGTTCGACGAGCCGCTGACGAACCCGGGCGCGAACAAGCAGCCCGCGGCGGCGGCCGCCGCCGCCCGTCCCCCGCCCCCGAAGGCGTAAGGAGCAAGACACATGGCGATGGACATCGGAGCGAAAAGCGGGGTCCGCTCCGACATCAACATCACGCCGCTGGTCGACGTCGTGCTGGTGCTGCTGATCATCTTCATGGTGATCACGCCCATGCTCCAGAAGGGCAAGAGCGTCGAGCTGCCCAAGGCCAGGAACGCGGTCCAGAACAAGGCGCAGGGGGCGGACCCCCTCTTCGTCAGCGTCACCGCCGACGGGAAGGTCTACATCGAGAGCGACAAGCAGCCGGCCTCGCCCGAGCAGATCATCGACGCGATGAAGGCGGCCGTCGCGGAAGGCAAGCGGGTCATGCTCAAGGCCGACGTGAACACCGAGTACGGTGCGGTGCGGCCCGTGCTCGACCGGGCCTCCAAGGCGAAGCTGAAGGGCGTCCAGCTCGCCGCCGAAGAATTGAAGGGGAAGTAGCGCATGGGAATGGACGTCGGCGCCAAGAAGGGTCCGCGCTCGGACATCAACATCACGCCGCTGGTCGACGTGGTGCTGGTGCTGCTCATCATCTTCATGGTGCTCACGCCGCTGATGGAGAAGGAGATCGCGGTCCGCGTGCCGGAGGAGCCGGACCAGACGCAGCCGGTCGAGCCGCCTCCTCCGGACCTGCTGCAGATCCTCTTCAAGGTGGACGAGGCGGGCGTCTTCCACGTGAACAACGAGACGCTCACCGACGAGAACGCGGTGGACCGGCTCAAGGTCTGGTACCGCGCGGCCAAGTCGAAGGAGGCCACGCAGGGACCGCCGGTGATCTTCTTCGACGCGGACGACAAGGCGAAGTATGCCCGCGCGATGAAGGGCCTGGACACCATCCGCGACAGCTCGCCCGGCTGGACGATCGGCATGATGACCGAGAAGCTCGCCGCCGCCACCACCGGCACCGAGCCCACCCCTCCGGGCGCTCCCCCCACGCCCGGCACCGCACCCGCCGCACCCGCCCCGACGAACCCGCCCCAGTAGGGGACCAATGCGTTTCACGCGGAGCGCGCAGAGGTAGGGAAGCGCGCGGAGTTCTTGTTTTTCAAACCAAGTCTCCGCGCGCTCTCCTTTCCGCTCCGCGCCCTCTGCGTGAAACGCTTGTAGGAGGGGTCAGGCGCGGGATTTGGGGGAGGGGCGGTGGGAGCGGCTGCGGCCGCGGCGGCGGCGGCGGCGGGGCTGGCCAGGGGATGCGGAGGGGGATCGGGCAGGGCGGCGGTGATCGGTGTCGGGCTCGAGCTGGGAGAAATCCTGGCCGGCGAAGATCGCCTGCCACTTCTGCAGCTGGTCCGCGCCGCGGCCGGTGGCCGCGACCGACAGCTCGAAGACCGCCAGCGCCTCGGGGAAGATGCTCTGCCGCGCAAACGCCTGCGGGGAGAAGCGGCGCCTCTTGCGCTCCCCCGAGAGCAGCGGCTGGGCCGCCAGGACGAGCCTGGCCCGCTCGGCGATGCGGCGAGGCAGCCGGGCCGTCCGGACCATCTCGGCCAGCACGATCTCCGGCGCCACCGCGTCCTGCGGCAGCGCCCACGGCTCGGGCTGCGCGCCGCCCACCGAGAAGGTCGGCGGCACGGTGGGCTCGAGGCGGTCGTCGTGCGGCTCCTCGACGCGCAGGGCGCCTTCCAGGAGCGGCGCGTGGGCTGGATCCCCGTCGCCGGTTTCGTCCAGCTCGCGGGAGAGCTCGGACAGCTCCTCGTCCAGCTCGTCGGCTTCCTCGGGCGGCGGCTCCGGCGTTTCCGCCACCGCTTCCCCCGCCGCGGGCGCCTGCTGGGCCGGGTCCGGGCGGCGGCCCGGCCGCGGGATCGGTCCGCGAGGCCCCTTGCCGCGCGGCAGCGAAGCCAGAAGCGTGGCGAGGAGGACCGCGTCGGAGGGGATCTCGCCCATCCGGACGTGGGCGTCGAGCGCCTCGAGGGCGCGCAGGTGTCGCTCCGCCTCGGTAGGTCCGCGCCGCTCGAGGTGCTCGGCGACGGGCGGCAAGAGCACGCGCAGCGCGCCCACATCGCGCATCAGCTCCAGGCAGCGCCGGGAGGCGCCGCTGCGCAAGAGCTTCAAGACCTCCTCGAGCACGCGGGGCGGAGCGCAGCGGGGGATCTCCGCCACGTGCTTGTTCATCGCCGCCAACGTGTCCGGCTC
>WNGG01011316.1_pt1 | contig 28172 bp, 29 predicted proteins | sample 5400661 | NCBI WGS metagenome assembly WNGG01 (sample SAMN13153372, study PRJNA577476) | soil metagenome | isolation source: 100 cm soil or saprolite under Garry oak tree replicate 1 | place: USA:California | collected 2016-06-15
TGAAGACGTACTGCCCGTACACCAACCTGGCCGCGCGGCGCTATCCCGCGATGCTGATCAAGACGTCGCTCCACGACAGCCAGGTCATGTACTGGGAGCCCGCCAAGTACGTGGCGCGCTTGCGGACGCTCGACGCCGATGGCCACCCCTTGCTGCTCAAGACCGTCATGACGGCCGGCCACGGCGGCCCCTCCGGGCGCTACGACGCGCTTCGGGATCTCGCCTTCGATTACGCCTTCGTCCTGGATCAGCTCGAGCGCAGGTCGTAAGCGGCATCCTATTTGCTTGCAGGAACCGGCGGCGATCCGATGAGCCCGTATATCGGTACGGGCGCTGAGAAACGGAGAAAAGATTTGCCAAGACCGGCGAAGCGGGAACCCATCGAGGCGCCGAGCCCGGTCGTGCTCGTCGTCGACGACGTCGAGGACAGCCGGGAGCTGTACGTTCAGTATCTCTCCTTCCTCGGCTATCAGGTGTACGGTGCCGCCAACGGGCTGGTCGGGCTCGAGCTGGCTGCCCTCCACCATCCCGAGGTCGTCGTGCTCGACCTGTCGATGCCCGGGATGGACGGCTGGGAGGTCTGCGGGCGGCTGAAGCGCGAGCCCTCACCACCGCGGGTGATCGTGGTCACCGGCCACGGGGTGCGCGGCACGCCGCAGACCCAGCGCGAGCTGCCCTGCGACGCCTATTTCCTGAAGCCGTGTCTTCCCGACGACCTGGAATCGGAGATCCGCCGCCAGCTTCAACCGAGCGCCGCCTGAAGCCTCGCGCCGCCTGAAGCGCCATCGCGCGAACGTGATAGCATCCCCTCCGCCGAGGAGGGCTCATGGCCAACGACGACCTGCGCTTCCTGCCCGCCGCCGATCTCGCCGCGGCGATCGCCCGGCGCAAGATCTCACCGGTGGACGCCGTAAAAGCCGTCCTCGACGCGATCGACGAGAAGAAGACGCTCAACGCGTGGGTGACGGTGGACGCCGATGCGGCGTTGAAGGCGGCCCGAGCCGCCGAGCGCACCGCGATGCGCCGGGGCGCGCGCCTCGGGCCGCTGCACGGTGTGCCCTTCGGCGTGAAGGACCTCGTCATCACCAAAGGCGTGCGCACGACGTTCGGCACGCCGCTCTATCGCGACAACGTCCCGACCGAGGACGCGCCGTCCGTCGCGCGCATGAAAGTGGCCGGCGGCATCATGATCGGCAAGACCAACACGCCCACCTTCGGCTGGGTCGGCGTCACCGACAACCTGATCTTCGGACTCACGCGCAATCCGTGGAATCCCGAGCGCACGCCGGGCGGCTCGTCCGGCGGCGCGGGGGCTGCGCTCGCCGCCGGAATGGCGCCGCTCCACATCGGCACCGACGGCGGCGGCTCCATTCGCAAGCCGTCGGCCTTCACCGGCACCTTTGGCCTCAAGGCCTCGTACGGCCGCGTGCCCGTGTATCCGGCCAGCGCGGCGTGGAGCGTCTCGCACGTCGGCCCGATGACCCGCACGGTGAAGGACGCTGCGCTGATGCTGAACGTCATCGCCGGCCCCGACGAGCGCGATCCGTACTCGCTGCCGGCCGAGCGCGTGGACTACGTGAAGGCGCTCAAGGGATCGCTCAAGGGGTTGCGCGTCGCGTACAGCGAGACGCTCGGCCTGGCTCCCGCGGTCGATCCCGAGGTGCGCAACGCGACGGCCAAGGCCGCGCGCGTGTTCCGCGAGCTCGGCTGCCGCGTCGAGGCGACGAATCCGTCGTGGGCATCGCCGTGGGAACCGTGGCGGGTGATCTTCCTCGGCGGCATCGCCGCGCGGCTCGCGCCCTACCTCGACCGGAAGAAGGAGATCGATGCGGGCCTGCTCGCCATCGTCGAGGAGTCGCTGGCGTGGCCGCCGGCGAAGTACGTCCAGGCCTGGGTCGATCGCCTGGCCTGGTGCGCCAAGGCCATGGCCTTCTTCGAGCGCTACGATCTGCTCCTCACGCCGACGGTCGCGTCACCGCCCTTCCCGCACGGCATCCTCTATCCCGGCGAGATCGATGGCGTGAAGGTCGGCCGCGAGGCCTCCAGCATCTTCACGTACCCCTTCAACCTGACGGGCCAGCCCGCCGCCTCCGTGCCGTGCGGCTTCACGAAGGATGGCCTGCCGATCGGGCTCCAGATCGTCGGCCGCCGCTTCGACGACGTGACGGTGCTCCGCGCCTCGGCCGCATTCGAGACGGCGCGGCCGTGGATGGCTCGCCGTCCGGCGTTCTCCTGACGCGTCGTGACCGCCCTCCTCGAGACGCTGGAGATCGAGACCGCCCCGTCGCCGCGGGCGGCGGTCATCTGGATGCACGGCCTCGGCGCCGACGGCCACGACTTCGCCGGCATCGAGCGTGAGGTGACGCCGCCCGGCGCGGCCGTGCGCTACGTGTATCCGCACGCGCCCATGATGCCGGTGACGATCAACAACGGCTACGTCATGCGCGCCTGGTACGACGTCTTCGGCGTCGCCGGCGAGCGGCGCGAGGACGAGGCGGGCGTTCGCGCCTCGCAGGAGCGGATCGAGCGGCTCATCGCGCGCGAGAAGGCCCGCGGCATCCCGGCGCGGGCGATCGTGCTGGCCGGCTTCTCCCAGGGCGGCGCGATGGCGCTCCACACCGGGCTCCGTCACCCCGAGCGGCTGGCCGGCGTGATGGCGCTTTCGTGTTTTCTGCCGGTGGCCCGCGCGGTCGCGACCGAGGCCAGCACCGCCAACCGTGACGTGTCGCTCTTCATAGCCCACGGCATCGCCGACGACCTGATACCCGTCGCCCGCGCCCGCGCCGCGCGCGACACGCTGCTCGGGCTCGGCTACGAGGTCGAGTGGCACGAGTACCCGATGGCGCATTCGCTGTGCCCGCAGGAGATCGAAGACATCGCGGCCTGGCTGCAGCGCACCCTCGAAAGGAAGGAGACTCCATGACGCCTCCCGTGGATCCCAATCAGGTCCTCATGACCGGCGAGAACTCGTTCATTCGCCTGAGCTCCGACGGCGGCAAGACGATGACCGACCGCTTCAGTCACTGGCGCGTGCTGTGGTGCCCCGACGGCGCCGGCCACGCGCTCTTCGTGCACAGCACTTTGATCGACGGCCAGGTGAAGATCTACAGCGACAACCCGCCGGTGGCGCGTTGGCTGCAAAAGACGATCGAGACGCTCCTCTATCCCGCGTTCGCCGACGAGAAGCTGCCGATCGCCGCGGCGAAGTTCACGCGGACGGGCGACGCGCGCTCGACGGCCAGCGAGGACGTCGTCGCCGGCAACGACCGGATCCGGCTCACCTGGCGCGAGTTCATCGAGCCCTTCGTGCTGACGATGCCGCCCGGCTTCATGAATCGGCCGATCGGCGTGTTCAGCACGTTCTTCCCGGCCCGCTCGGCCCAGGTCGAGCTGAACGGCAAGACCGCCAAGGGGCAACCGTGGGCGGAGACACGCGGTGATCGCCAGTCGTCCAGCGCGTGCCTGGCCTGGTCGGAGACGTGGGTCAAGCCCAGGTGAGCGACGCGTTCGCCGCCGCCATCGAGTACCACCGGAGTCACGAGACCCGATGGCGGCGGGATTTTCTGACCGACGACGGACGCTACATCGGCGTCGCCGACGAGCCCGCAGCCGTCGGCGACGTCCTCGGTCCCGTGCTGCCACGCGGCGGCCCCAATGGCGTGATCCGGCGCGGCGGTGAGATCGTCGCCGAGTGGGGCGAGGCCGAGCGCGTCGACATGAGCTTCTCCATCGCCAAGACGTACCTCGCCGTGCTGGCCGGTGTCGCGATCGGGCGCGGCCTCATCCGGAGCGTGGACGACCGGGTGAGCGGCGCCGCGCCCGACGACGGGTTCACCTCGGCGCAGAACCGCGACATCACGTGGCGTCACCTGCTCCAGCAGACGAGCGAGTGGCAGGGCACGCTGTGGGGCAAGCCGGACACGATCGATCACAATCGCGACGTCGGCAAGAGTGAGCTCGGCCACTCCGACAAGGGACGCGTGCGGCCCATGCGTCCGCCCGGCACGCTCTGGGAGTACAACGACGTGCGCGTCAACCGGCTGAGCCTGTCGCTCCTTCGGATTTTCCGCGAGCCGCTATCGGAGCTCGACGGTCGAGATCGACGGCCGCCGCTTGCCGTCCGTCCCCGGCGGCTCACACTGGGGCGGCGGGCTCTGGATGTCGAGCCGCGATCATGCCCGCTTCGGATCACTCCTCGCGCAGGGGGGACGGTGGAACGGCCGCGCGCTGCTGCCGGCGGAATGGATCACCGAGATGCGCCGGCCGTGCGCCTTGAATCCCGAGTACGGGCTCCTGACGTGGCTCAACACGGGGCGCCGCCAGTTCCCGAGCGCTCCCGAGTCGTCGTTCGCCGCGCGCGGCGCCGGCAGCAACGTCATCTGGATCGATCCCGAGCACGACCTCGTCGTCGTCGTGCGCTGGATCGACAAGCCGCACGTCGACGGCTTCATCGCGCGCGTGCTCGACGCCGCGCGCTGAGGCCCGGGGCCGCTCGCACTTCGCGGTACGCTGGATGGCACCGATGTCACAGATGCCGCTCTTCGCCGATGCCAGCGACACCGTGCTCGTGGACGACCAGCTCGGGCGGATCGCCTACACGCCGGGTGTCGTGCCCGCCGAGATCGCCCGAGCCTGGTTCGCCGAGCTGCGCGAAGGCGTGCCGTGGAAGAGCGAGCGGCGCCGGATGTACGACCGCGACGTCGACGTCCCGCGGCTCATGGCTCACTTCTGGCTGGCACCCGAGGAGCCTCGCATTCCCGGTGCGATCCGCGCCGCGGCCGCGATGGTGATCGCCACCACGGGGGCGCCGTTCAACAGCGTCGGCCTCAACTTCTACCGTGATGGTCGAGATAGCGTGGCCGCGCACAACGACCACCTGGACGAGATCGTCGACGGCTCTCCCATTGCGCTCGTGTCACTGGGCGCCGTCCGCCGCATGACCATCCGGGCCAAGAAACCGCCGAGGCGCGCAATGCACATCGACCTCGAGGCCGGCAGCCTGCTCGTCATGAGCTACGAGACGCAGCTGCACTACACGCACGGGATCCCGAAGACCAGAGAATCCGTCGGCCCGCGCATCAGCCTCGCATTCCGCGTGAAGCCGGCGCGTGAGATGGCGGGCCAGTCGGCCGTCTACGGCTGAAGATGGTCAGCAGCGACGTCGTGATCGTGGGAGGCGGGATCGTCGGCATGACGACGGCGTACTATCTCGCCCGGGCGGGCGTCCGCACCGTGGTCATCGAGCGTGACGCCATCGGCAGCCATGCCTCGGGGTTCGCGTATGGCGGTCTGAATCCCTTGAGCGGCTTCGGGATTCCGGGACCCCACGCCGAGATCGCGCAGGCGGGCATGCGACTGCACCGCGAGCTCTCCGAGAGCGTCGTGGAGGAGACCGGAATCGAGATCGAGTTCCGCGTTCGCTCCTCGCTCGCCCTGGCCCTGAGCGAGGCGGACTCGCGGCGGCTGCAGGCGGCCCTGCCCTGGCAACACGAACAGCCGGGATATACGGCGCGCTGGCTCGAGGCCGCCGAGGCGCGCCGGGTGGAACCGCGGATCTCGGACGACACGCGCGGCGCCATCTCGATCGAGGGCACCGCGGATGTTGAGCCGTACCGTCTGGTGCTGGCGCTGACCCGCGCCTCGGAACGTCTTGGTGCGAGACTGCAGCACGGACGCGTCACTGGCCTGCGGCGTGACGGCGGCCGCGTGACGGCCGTGCTGCTCGAACGGAGCTCTGTCGAATGCTCCTCGGTTGTGCTGGCCATCGGCCCCTGGAGCAGCGAGACCTCGGCCTGGCTCGACGTGCCGATCGACGTCCATCCGCTCAAGGGGCAGATCCTGCGCCTGAAGGCGCCCGGGCCCTCGGTGCCCTGCTCAGTGGGCTGGGGCCACAATTACGCGACGACCAAGCCCGACGGCCTGCTCTGGGCGGGCACGACGGAGGAGCACGCCGGCTTCGACGAAGAGACGACGGCGGCGGCCCGCGACGAGATCGGTGCGGCCCTGGTGAAGATGCTGCCCGCGATGGCCGACGCGCAGATCGTCCACCAGACGGCCTGCCTGCGCCCCGTGGCGTCCGACGGGCTGCTGGTGCTCGGCCGCGTGCCCGGGATCGAGGGCGCCTACGTGGCGACGGGCGGCGCCCGCAAGGGCATCCTGTTCGGACCCGCCATGGGGCGCGCCATCGCCGATCTCATTCTCGGCGACACACCCAAGATCTCGCTCGAGGCGTTCGCCCCCGGGCGCTTCGCGGAGGCGTTCAGGCGATGAGCAAGACGCAAGGCACCTGGGGCGATGAGGTCGCGAAGCGTCTCGAGGGCATGGTGGCGCTGCGGCGCGACTTCCATCGCCATCCCGAGCTGTCGTTCACGGAGCAGCGCACGTCGCACATCATCGCGGAGCGCCTCACCACGGCCGGGCTCGAGGTGAAGACCGGCATCGCGAAGACGGGCGTCGTCGGGATCCTGCGCGGCGACACACCGGGCAAGACGATCGCGTGGCGCGCCGACATCGACGCGCTGCCGCTCACAGAGACTCTCCGGGCGCCGTTCGCCTCGGGCACGCCGGGCGTCATGCACGCGTGCGGGCACGACGGCCACACCGCGATCGCGATCACCGCCGCCGAGATCCTCGCGGCGCGGCGCAAGGAGCTGCCAGGCACGGCGGTCTTCATCTTCCAGCCGGCGGAGGAAGTGCTCGCCGGCGCGAAGCCGATGATCGAGGCCGGCGTGCTGGAGCGCCCGCGCGTCGACGAGATCTACGGCCTGCACCTCACGACGCAGGACAAGACCGGCACCGTCAACGTGCGGCGCGGGCCGACCATGGCGTCCGGCGACGGCTTCAACGTCGAGGTGACGGGCAAGGGCGGTCACGGTGCCTATCCGCACCTCTCGGTCGATCCGATGACGGCGGCGGCGCACATCCTGATCGGCATGCAGAGCCTGGTCACGAAGGAAGTCGCGGCGAAGGAGACGGTCGTGCTGTCGGTCGGTCAGATCACCGCGGGCACCAAGAACAACATCATCCCGGAGAAGGCGATCATGCGCGGCACGCTGCGCACGTTCGACATGGACGTGCGCGAGCGGATGCTCGGACGCTTGCAGTCGTTCACCTCCGACATGGCGCGCGCCTATCGCGCGGAAGCGCAGGTCGAGCTGACCATGGGCTGCCCGCCGGTCGTCAACCCCGAGCGGGAGACGGAGCTGGTGCGCGCGTGCTGCATCGACGAGATCGGCGCGGATTCCGTCATCGAAGGCCCGCCGGTGATGGCGAGCGACGACATGAGCCTCTTCCTGCGCGCTCGTCCCGGCTGCTACTTCCGTGTCGGCATCGCGCCCACGCACGACCGTGAGGTGCCGCACCACGCCCCGGAGTTCGAGATGAACGAGGACGGCCTGCCGGTCGGATTGCGACTCGCGCTGGCCGTTCTCAGGAGTCGCCTCGGCGCGTAGCGTGACCGCGCCGGTGTCGTGCTCTTGTACCGGCGCTACCCCACCCGCGCGATGACTTCCTCAGCGAAGAGCTTCAGCGTGGCCTCGCGCTCGCTGAAGCCGGTGCCCGGGACCTGCGGCAGGATGATGATGCGGCTCACGGCGGGAACCTCCATCACGCGCCGTACCTGTCCCAGAACCTCCTCGGGCGTCCCGGCGAGCGCGATGAGATCCACGAAGCGATCGGGCACCAGCTCGCGGTGGCGCGACGCTGCCGTGGCGTGCTGGTAAGAATCGTAGGCGTCGCGCAGCCGCCGCACGGCCGCCTGGTCCTCGGGCGTGAGCTCCACCGGCAGGGGATGCCGCATCGCGGAGGCCACGCGGCCGCGCACGTGGTCCCGAGCCACCACGCGATCGCGGCCGACCGCGGTGGGCGTCCACAGGACCACGTCGAGGTCGGCCAGCTTGCGGCCGCGCTCCCTCGCGCCCTCCGCGACGTGACCGAGGCCGGCTCGTAAGATTTCCGGCGCCGTTCCCGCGTACATGATCACGCCATCGCCCAGCCGACCGGCCGCCCGGAGCATCTTCGGGCCCGATCCCGCCACGTAGATCGGCACTGGACGCGGCTCGTCCAGCCACGCGATCCGGCCCTCCACGCCCGAGTCGAAGCGTACCGTGCCCTTCGTCACCAGCGAGCGAATCCCCTGCACCATCGTCTCCAGCGTCGCGGTGCGCGCCGCGCGCTGGACGCTCAGCCCCATCGTCTCCGCGCTCGAGCCGCCGGTGCCGATGCCGAGCACGAGACGATCGCCGGCCAGATCGTGGAGCGTGGCGATGGCGCTGGCGGTTACCGAGAAGTGGCGGGTGTGGGGCACGGTGACGCCCGGGCCGACGCGGATCCTGGAGGTGCCGAGCACGCAGGCGGTGAGCGTCACCCACAGCTCGCGGCAGACGAGGTGCGAGTCGGTGATCCAGGCGGTGTCGAAGCCGAGCGACTCGGCGAGCTTCACCTGGCGCACGATCGCCGGCACCGGCTGGTTGTTCATGATGCCGACGTCGAACTTCACGGCGCGCCCCCTGCGCGCGACGCGCGGACTACAGCCGGACTGGCTTGTACGTCGGCGTCCGCCACTCCGGGTGCCGAGAGTCCACGCCGCGCACCAGGTTCATGTAGCCGTTCGCGATCGCCCGGGTGACCGGGCCGACCTCGCCCCGCCCCACCGGGAAGCGGTCGACCGAGGTCACGGGCGTGATCTCGTAGCCGCTGCCGCACAGGAACGCCTCGTCGGCGGTGTAGAGCTCGGTGCGGTCGATCTCGCGCTCGACGACGTCCATGCCGACGACGTTGGGAGCCACGTCCTCGATGAGCGTCGTCCGCGTGATGGACTCGAGGATGTCGTTGCTGGTGGTCGGCGTGCACAGCCGCCCCTTGCGCACCATGAAGAAGGTGGCGCCGGTCCCCTCGGCCACCTTGCCCCGGCCGTTGAGGAAGATCGGCTCGTCGTAGCCGTCCACCTTGGCCTGCAGCTTGGCCAGGCGGCCATTCTGGTAGTTGGCGCCGCACTTGAGGCGAATGGGGATGGCGTTGTCCGACGTCCGCGCCCACGACGACACGCACGCGCTCACGCCCTTGCCCTCGGTGACGCGCTGACGGCGCCGCGGGTTGATGTAGAGCCCGGTCGGCGACGTGGCGTCGAGGCCGGCGCCGCCCACGTAGGCGACCAGGTGCATGTGGACGTCCTCCTGCACCTCGTTGCCGGCCAGCACGGCGCGCACCGCCTCGAACAGCTCGTCGTCCGAGTACGGCACGCTGAAGCGCATCATCTTCATGGACTCGCGCAGCCGCGCGAAGTGATCGGCCAGCCGGAAGCCGTACAGCTCGCCGTCACGCTCGTTCCAGTAGGCGCGCAGGCCTTCGAAGACGTTGGTCGCGTAGAACACCGCGGCGCTGTTCACCGGCAGCACCGCTTCCGCCTGAAGCACCAGCCGGCCGTTCATCCAGATCTTGAAGTCCGCCATCCCTGGCTCCTGTCCGCTGCGTCGTTGTCGCCTGTCATCTTACTCGATCACGGCGGCGGCGCGGAAGAGCGGGGCGGCGGCGCCCCGGCGGCGCGCGACAGGGAGCGCGTGCGCATCGTGCAAACGCTTTGTAGCATTGACGGTTCGTGCGCCCGGCTAGGCCGCTTCGTCCCGCTCGTCTTGCGCGCCATGTCATTCACCTTCTCTGAAAATCGGTCAGGATGCAGCCGATGCAGTCGACGTGCCACGCACGTGGACGGGCGACCACAGGGAGGACGAGGTGTCGCGGGCTAGCGGACGGAACGGCGACGCGTGCTGACGTAGTCGACGACGACGTACTCGCCGAGCTTGTCGGCGGCGGAGAAGAACGCGCGGCCGCGGTTGATCCGGGCCATCTGCTCGACGAACGAGGCCAGCCACGGGGTCCGCTCGAGCATGAACGTGTTGATGACGATGCCCTCGCGCGTGCAGCGCTGGACCTCCTTCAGCGTTTCCTCGACGGTCCGGCGCGTGGGCGGGTACGAGAAGTCGGCGACGCCGTCCTCCAGGTGGGCGGTCGGCTCGCCGTCGGTCACCATGATGATCTGCTTGTTGCCGCCGTGGTGCCGGTTCAGCAGCTCGCGGGCCAGCATGAAGCCGGCGTGCATGTTGGTCCCCACGTTCCACTCACTCCACGACAGTGTCGGGAGCTGGGCGGCCTTGAATTCTCTGGCGTAGAGCGAGAACCCGACGATGTAGAGCGCGTCGCGCGGGAACTGTCCGCGGATCAACGACGACAGGGCCAGGACGACCTTCTTGGCGGGCAGGAAGTAGCCGTTGTTGAGCATCGACCGGCTCATGTCGAGCATCACGACCGTCGCGGCCTGCGTGCGCAGCTCCGTGCGATGGACCTCGAAGTCGGCCGGGTGGACGCGCACCGGCGTGCCCGGGCCCTGGCGCTCGACGGCGTTCATCAGCGTCTGGCGCAGGTCGAGCAGGAACGGATCGCCGAACTCGTAGGCCTTCGTCTCGTCGAGCTGGTCGCCGCCGGCGCCCCGCCGGTTCATCGTGTGGCCACCGAAGCGGTCGCGCTTGAGCCGGGTGAAGATGTCGCGCAGCGCCTTGTCGCCGATCTTCCTGATGGCGCGCGCCGTCAGCTTCAGCTCGTCGCCGTCGCGCTCGAGGTACCCCGCCTCCTCGAGGCGCTTGGAGAGCTCGCGCAATCGCTCGAGGTCCTCGCGAGACTCCTCGCCGAGCAGCCGCTCCACGCGCTCGGCATCCATGTGCTGGAGCTCCTCCAGCGAGCGGACGCCCCGCACCTCGCGCTCGAGGTCGTCCAGCTCCTGCAGCTCCTCCATGAGCCGCATGGCCTCCTGGAGCGAGACCTCCTCGTCGCCGCGAAACGGATAGCGCTGGATCAGCTCGTCGAGCGGCAAGAGATCGTTCAGGTGCATGCCGAGCTGGCGCATGGCCGCCTCGAGCCGCTCGTCGCGCATCATGAGCTCGCGCATCATCTCGTCGAGCTGCTGGCGCTGCTCGGGCGTCAGGCTCTGCATGAGCGACTGCATGGCCGCCATCTGCCGGCCGATCTGCTCGATGAGCTGATCGAGGCTGTCCACACCCGGGAAGCGGTCGCCCCACTTCTGCTTGAACGCCTCGAAGTCGGGTTCTTCGCCGTTGGCCCGCTGCGCCAGCATGCGGTTCAGGTCCTGGAGCATCTCGCGCAGGCGCTTCATGTCCTGGGGACTCATGTTGCCGAGCGCCTGCTTCATCCCCTGCATGAAGGGCTGGAGCATCTGCTGGCGCAGGGAATTCATCAGCTCCTCGAACTGTCTCTTGGCCTCGGGATCGACGAAGTCGTACTTCTGGAGATTCCGGATCTTGCCGGCGGGATCGGGCGGCAGCTCGTCGAGCTTCTGCTCGTGCCGCGTGCGGTCGCGGCCCTCGGGCATTCGCTGCTTGATGCCCTCGCGCTCCTGCTTGACGATCTGATCGAGCTTCTTCTTGATGTCGTCGAGGCTCGAGCCGAGGTCGTACCGGTCCAGTCGTTGCTGGCGCTGGCGCTTGAGCCGCTCGAGCAGGTCGCGCAGCCCGGGCATCTTGCCGCCCTCGGGCGTCTGCATGCCCTGCTGCATGAGCCGGCGCATCGCGCGCCACGGGTCGCCGTCGTAGAGCACGTCGTCGGCCATGGCGTCGAGGAGGTCCTCGGCGTCGAAGTCCACCCGCTGCGTGCCGTCCCAGCGGGAGTAACGGAAGAGCATGGCTTCAGCTCCGGTAGCGCGAGCGGCCGGGCTGGACGTCCTTGTTCAGCTTCTTGGCGAGATGGAGGCCTTCGAGGACGAACTCGACGGCGGAGGCGACTGCAGCCGCCTCGGTGGCGCCGAGCTTGACGACGGCGCCGCGCAGCGCCGGAAACTGGCCGAGCTGCTTGACGTACTCGTCGGAGGGCATGGCGTCGGAGACGTGGAGGCTGGCGCCGGCCTTGAACGCGGCGACGACTTCGTCGAGCTCGGGCTGGCCGAAGCGGCGGCCGAAGACGTTGTGGACGGCCTTCTGGACGAGCCGGCCGAGCAGCTTCTCCTCGTTGCCGTCGCCGACCGACTCGAGCTCGATCTTGCCGACGGTGGACGCGGCCAGCGCGCCGAGATCGCTCACGCGCGGCACCGCGATCTCCTCGCGCAGCCGGATCGCGCGCTTGAGCGCGCTGGCCAGGATGTTCTCGTAGTTGCAGATGCTCACGCGCACGGACACGCCCGAGCGCTGGCTGACGTCCGACGACTGGCGGGCCAGGTGCGTCAGCTCGGCAACGATCTGCTTCATGTAGTCGGGACACTGGGTCGCCACGCCGTCGCCGAACACCGTCTGCTCGGCCTCCATGATCGCGATCTCGTCGTCGAGCTTCTTGGGGTAGTGCGTGCGGACCTGGGAGCCGAAGCGGTCCTTGAGCGGCGTGATGATCCGTCCGCGGTTCGTGTAGTCCTCGGGGTTGGCGCTGGCCACCACGTAGAGATCGAGCGGCAGCCGGACTTTGTAGCCGCGGATCTGGACGTCGCGCTCCTCCATGATGTTGAGCAGGCCGACCTGGATGCGCTCGGCGAGGTCGGGCAGCTCGTTGAGCGAGAAGATGCCGCGATGCGTGCGCGGCAGCAGGCCGTAGTGGATCGTCAGACCTCGCCGATCAGATCGGCGATCGTGATGTCGGGCGTGGCCAGCTTCTCACCGTAGCGGCAGTCGCGAGGGATCCACTCGATGGCGGCCTTGTCACCCTGCTCGGCCAGGCGCTGGCGACAGCCCGCGCAGATCGGAGCGAGCGGATCGTCGTTGATCTCGCAGCCGGCCAGCACCGGGATCTCCTCGTCGAGCAGGCCCACCAGCAGCCGTGCGATGCGCGTCTTGGCCTGGCCGCGCTCGCCGAGGAAGATCATGTCCTGGCCGGCCAGGATCGCGTTCTCGATCTGCGGCACGACGGTGTCGTCGTAGCCGACGATCCCGGGCAGGAAGGAGTCGCCCTTCCGGAGCCGGGCGATCAGATTGTCGCGCAGCTCCTGCTTGACCGACTTGCGCTGCCAGCCTCGAGCCCGGAGATCACCGACCGTGTGAGCGTTGGCCATGAGCGGTCAGCGCCACTATGCGACCCGGGTCGCGCGCTGTCAACTTCGACGGAGCGTACGCCACACGCGCTCGCCACCGAGCGGCATGTCGAGATGACGGACGCCGAACGACGCCAGCGCGTCCACGACGGCATTGACGGTGGCCGGCGTGGAGCCGATCGTCGCGGCCTCGCCGATGCCCTTGGCGCCGAGCGGGTTGAACGGCGTCGGCGTCACGGTCTCTCCGGTCGTGAACGACGGCAGGTCTTCGGCGTGCGGCACGGCGTAGTCCATGAGCGAGCCGGTGAGCAGCTGGCCGTCCTGGTCGTGGACGAGGCGCTCGACGAGCGCCTGGGCGATGCCCTGAGCCAGGCCTCCGTGCACCTGGCCCGCGACGATCATCGGGCTGATGCGAACGCCGCAGTCGTCGACCGAGACGAAATCGCGCAAGGTCACGTGGCCGGTCTCGCGATCCACCTCGACGACGGCGACGTGAGCGCCGAACGGGTAGACGAGCTGGGGCGGGCTGAAGAAGTCGGTGGCCTCGAGGCCGTTGTCGATTCCGGACGGCAGGCCGGCGCCGTACGCCTTGGCCGCGATCTGGCCGAGCGTGACGACGCGGTCCGGCACGCCACGCACGCGATAGCCGCCGTCGCCGACGACGATGTCCTCGGGCGCCGCTTCCATCAAATGCGCGGCCAGACGCTTGGCCTTGTCCTGCACCTTCAGCGTCGCGTTGAGGATCGCGGTGCCGCCGACGGCCAGGCTGCGGCTGCCCCCGGTGCCGTTGCCCATGGGCGTGTTGAGGGTGTCGCCGTGACGGACGACGACGTGGTCGAAGTCCACGCCGAGGTGATCGGCGATGATCTGGGCAAAGGTCGTCTCGTGGCCCTGGCCGTGGGCGGACGTGCCCGTGAACGCGGTGACCATCCCACCCGGCTCCACGCGGACCACCGCGCTCTCGAAGGGCCCGAACCCGCACATCTCGACGTAACACGACATGCCGACACCGAGCAGGTGCCGATCGCGCCGCTCCAGTCGCACGCGCTGCTCTTTGCGAAGGTCGTCGACGTGGGCGAGCTGGAGCGCCTTGGTGAGCGCACGGTCGTACTGGCCGCTGTCGTACCGCTGTCCGGTCGGCGCCTGATAGGGGAACGCGTCGGGTGGGATGAAGTTGCGTCGGCGCACGACCTCGGGCGCGTGCTTCAGCTCGGCGGCGATGCAATCGACCAACCGCTCGAGGTAGTACGCCGCCTCCGGCCGGCCCGCACCGCGATACGCGGCGACTGGCGTCGTGTTCGTGAAGACGCACGTCGAGCGGAGGTCGACGTTGGTGATCCGGTACACGCCGATGCCCATGGACAACGTGAGGTCGGGAATGAACGTGAAGATCGGGTACGCGCCGACGTTGGCGATGACGTGCATGCGGAGCGCGAGGATAGTCCCGTCGGTGTCGACGGCCGCCTCGAGGTCGGCGACCTGGTCGCGCCCGTGCGTCGTGGCCAGCATGTGCTCGGTCCGCGTCTCGACCCAGCGGACGGGCAGCCGCAGCTTGAGCGCGATGACGGCGAGCGTGGCGTCCTCCGGATAGACGCCGAACTTCACGCCGAAGCCGCCACCGACTTCGGGCGCGATGACCCGGACGAGGTTCTGGGCGAGGCCGAGCGCGCCGGCGAGCTCGTTGCGGAACCCGTGCGGCGCTTGCGTGGTCGCCCACATCGTGAGGCCGCCGGTCGCGGGATCGGGCGCGGCCAGCGTGGCCCGGCCCTCCATCGGGACGCCGCACAGACGCTGGCTGATCATCCGCTGGCGCACGACGCGCTGGGCCCGCGCGAACACGGCGTCGGGCTCGCCACCGGTGATGCGGTTCTCGTGCTCGATGTTCTTGGGCGCGTCGTCGTGGATCTGGGGCGCGCCGTCGGCCATCGCGGCGAACTGCTCGCTGACGGCAGCCAGCGGCTCCCACTCCACGACGACGTCGTCGACGGCATCGCGGGCCACCGACTCCGACTCGGCCACGATGGCCGCCACCGCCTCGCCCACGTACCGGACGCGGTCGAGCGAGAGCGCCAGGTGCGCGCGCTTGGGCGCCGCGGTGGCCGCGCCACCTTCACCACCGCCCCCCAGCGGCAGCGGGGCACAGCGTCCCTCGATGTCGCGGCCGGTGAAGACGGCGCGCACGCCGGGCCGCCGGAGCGCGGCGGCGGCGTCGATGCGCTTGATCTCAGCGCCCATGAGTCGGGACGGCGTGGACATGCTCGCTCCTCCGGCCCCAAGTGTGCCACGGACGCGCAGCAAGTTCTGCATGCGACCGCACCGCCGAGCGGGTACGCTGTGTCTCACGACAGGAGGACGCCATGCTGGGAGCCTGGAAGAAGAAGGTCGCGATGCCACCGCGCGAGCAGGCGCTGCCGGGTCGGCCGCAGCCCATGCCCATCGTCGATCGTCACGCGGTGTCCGGTCACGCGATCGCGCCGCCCTATCCCGACGGCCTGGAGCTGGCGTTGTTCGGCCTCGGCTGCTTCTGGGGCGCCGAGAAGCTCTTCTGGAAGACGCCGGGCGTGTGGACCACCGCGGTCGGCTACGCGGCCGGCTATACGCCGAACCCGACGTACGAGGAAGTCTGCACGGGCCGCACCGGCCACAACGAGGTCGTGCGCGTGGTGTTCGATCCGAAGGCCATCGGCTACGAGACGCTGCTCGCGCGATTCTGGGAGGGCCACGATCCGACGCAGGGCATGCGTCAGGGCAACGACGTGGGCACGCAGTACCGCTCCGGGATCTACGTGTACTCACCCGAGCAGCGCCGGCTGGCCGAGGCCTCGCGCGACGCGTACCAGCGCGTCCTCGAACGCGCGGGCTACGGGCACATCACCACCGAGATCCTCGACGCGCCCGAGTTCTACTTCGCCGAGGACTATCACCAGCAATACCTGGCGAAGAACCCGTTCGGTTACTGCGGCCTCGGCGGCACCGGGCTGGCCTGCCCGGTCGGCCTCGGCGCCACCACCACCGCCGCCGAGACGGGATAGAAGGGCGAGGCGACCACGCGCGGCCGTAGGTGCCCCGCCCCCCTCAGTCACGACCGCGTGCCTTCGCCATCCTCGCCGCGATGAACCCGAGCACGATCCCGGCGGCGACAACCGCGACGGCGAATCCGACGAGCGCCAGACCCAAGCGCGCGAGATCGGTCATGAATGATCACCTTCTACTGCGTCCTCCTCGGTCGGAGCGTCGCTGGCGAGCGTCAAGCTCTTGTGGTCCTGGGAGATCTGACCGCTGAGCTCCGGGAAGTGATCGATCGTGAACGTCTGGCCGGCACGTTCGCCCGTGAGCTCTTTCCCCGTCAGCTGCCCGGTCACCTGCGTGGTGAAGGTGCCGTCGGACTCGACGTCATACGTGAACAAGGCCTGGAAGTCGTTCGAGAACGCGCCACCGCTGAAGCCGACACTGCGGCCTTTGAGCGTTCCCGTGCCGTCTCCATTGAAGGTCCGGACCCCGTGCACGCTGAACGACACGACGAACCTTCCGTCTTGTGGCGTGAGGTCGGTGAGGCAGGACGCCTCGCCCGTGAACGCGTAGTCCCCGTTCAAGAGCTGGTTGGGGCCAGCCTGAACGATGCCCGCCCACAGCAGTACCACGCCAACGATGAACCACATGCCTGTACGCACCATGCTCGGCCTCCCGTAAACCAACGTGTGCCGCTTGCGAAACGCTCGTGAGGTTCGCGCTCGAGCCCACGCGCAGGGGAGGCGGTCGCCGCGGACCAGCGACCATGCCGAGCGCAGATGGGCCGACTAAATCAGGTCTGCGGCGGGAGATCAGGCGAGCGGTGGCGCGCGACTGAGATCAGATGACTGCGGAGACGGCCGCCGAGGCTCGCTGTCCATCGGCGTGACGAGACCGACGGCAGCAGCCACCGGGCGCAACGACGAAACGGTGCTCTGTTGGAAGGCACCGAGGTCGCCCGTAATCAAGAGCACGACGTCGTCGAAATCGCCGTTGTCGTAGAGACCGCCGATCCAGGACTGATCCGGCGGGCTCGCATGGGCGACGGGCGCGAGCGCCAGGAGGGCGACGACCAGACCAACGATCACAAGCCGATGAAGAATCACGACGGCGTCACAGTAGGTCGTCAGGCGAGCCTCGTCAAGCGACGATGAGATGCGTGCTGGTGAGCGGCGCGATGAGCGCCCCGCGAACCAGGAAGCTCGGCGGCACCGGCCGGGCCCAGTCGGCCTCAGCGCCGGCGCCGCCGAGAAGAGCCGACGGCTGAGAACGAACGAGCGCGCGCTACTTGTCCGCGATCCGTACGGCGGCTGAGCCGCCGTTGACCTTGAGCTTCGCGGTCTGCTTCAACGCGCTGCCGTCCCACTCGAAGACCCACACTTCCTTCTCGACCATGTTGCCGACCAGGATCGTGCGGCCGTCGGGTGAGAACGCGGCGCCCTGCGACCAGTGGCCGATCGGCGCCTCGGCCACCTTGCTCAACTTGCCGCCGCTGACGCGCAGCAGGACGAGGTTGCCGTGGTCGTTGAAGAACGGCGATTGCCTGGGCTTGTTGCTGCCGTTCATCGCGATGATCGCGACGAGCGAGCCGTCCGGCGAGAGCTTGATGCCTTCGGGTGTCTGACCGACGGTGATCGTGTCCACCACGCGCGGCGGATTCGCGCGGAGATCGATCAGGCTCGCGGTGTCGGCGTCGCCCTGACCGCGTCCGATGTTGGCGACGACCGCGATGTCGCCCTTGCTGCTGATGTCGACGCCGTAGGGCCGGAGGCCGGCGTTCAGATCGCGCTTGGTGTGCTCGACCTTGGTCCCCTCGATCGACAGCACGGAGATGCGGTCGTCACCGTCGCGGCTGACCAGCGCCATCTTCCCGTCGGGCGTGATGGCCGCGTGGCTGACGCCGGTCTTCTCGTCACCGAGCGTGACCTTGCCCGCCGGCGTCACCGTGCGGCCGTGGATCGAGTAGACCGAGACTGTCCCCTCGCTGCGGTTGGCGACGAGGGCGAGGTTGCCCTGCCGGTTGATCGACACGCCGGCTGCGCCCTTCCCGGCTTCGAGGGTGGCGATCACTTGAGGCGGATTGGCGCGCAGGTCCACCACCGACAGCCGGTTGTCGGCCACCTGCTTCGTCGGATCGCTCGGGTCCACCTTCATGGCGGCCGTCACGAGCGCCAGGCCCTCGTCGGGCGTGATGGCCACGCTGAACGGCGGGCCCACGACGCTGCCGGGCACCGGGATCTCGCTCACGACGCGCGGGGGCGTGCTCTTGAGGTCGATCACCGAGAGCGTGTCGGGCGGCGCGTTGGGCACCACCTTCACCGTGCCGTTGTCCAGCATGACCTTGTTGTCGTTCACCGAGACGGCGATCTGGGCGAACGCTGGCGACGCCAGCAGGAAAAGGACGATCGCGAGCAGCATCAGCCTCATGAGTGCACCTCCGCGCGGGCGGTTCGAGAACGGAGCCCATCGCATGAGCCGTGGTTCGAGCGGCGCCAAGCAAAGCAGGTTCACCGCGCGAACGCAACCGCCGGTCAGCGCCCCGCCGCCTGGGCGCCGCGCAGGGTCATCTGGGTGCTGACCGCAAAGGCCGCCAGATTGCCCTCGGCGTCCGCCACGTCGCACTCGACGAGGCCGACGGTCTTGCCGCCCTTCTTCATCCGCGCGATCGCCGTCAGCGTGCCCTTCCACACCGGGCGCAGGAAGTTGATCTTCATCTCGAGCGTCGTGTAGCTCTCGCCCTCGCCGAGCGTCGTCATGTACGCCCAGCCCATGGCACCGTCGGCCAGCGCCGCCAGCACGCCGCCCTGCACCGTCCCCATCGGGTTCGTGTGGCTGTCGCCGGCCGCCAGCGTGACGACCGCCTCGCCGTCCTTGAACGACGCGAGGCTGATGCCGAGGAGCGTCGCCACGGGCGGCGGGGCCAACTCTCCCCGTACGACTCTCTCCATCGCGTCACGCAGTCTCATCGCTCACTCCTTTCCGCGGACGTGGTTGGCACTTCGGCAGTTGCGGTCGGCACCGGTCGCCCCAGGCGCAGTGTGAGGGCGACCGCCGTGGCGGCGACGACCAGCAGCGCGGCCATGAGCCAGAAGACGGCCTCGTACGAGCCGAGCGCGTCGCGCAGCAGCGACGCGCCGACCGGCGCGAAGGCCCGGGCGCCGTTGGCGCCGAGAGCGATGGCGCCCGCGATGGAGCCGTAGTGCAGCGGCCCGAAGATGGCGGCGATCGCCGTGGCCCGCGCGAGCGTGGCCATGCCGTTGGCCGCGCCCTGCATGACGATCATCGGCACCAGCGTGGGCACGTACGAGACCAGCGCGAGCTGCACCATCGCCGCCGCCTGCATGAAGAAGATCGCGGCGGTGACGCCGCCGTGGCCGAACCGCGCGGCGATCGGCGCGAAGAAGATGCGGGCCGGCACCTGCATCGCGCCCATCCAGCCGATCGTGACCGCGGCGACCGTCGGCGAGTAGCCGTGCTCGCTGAGATAGGGAATGACGTGGACGGTGACGGAGTTCGTCGTGAAGTTGCCCGCGAAGAACGCCGCCGCGAGCACCCAGAAGACCGCGGTCCGCGCGGCGACGCTCAGCGTGACGCCGGGACGGTCATCGTGGGTGATCGCGCCGTCGCGCGGCCGCGCCGCGTGGGGCGGGCGTCGGAGCACGAGCACGTGGATCGGGATGGTGATCACGGCGAGCACGGCGGCGAGCATCAGCAGCGATTGCCGCCAGCCGAAGCGGACGAGCAACCACGCCTCGATCGGCATGAAGATCGTGCTGGCGAACCCGGCGACGATCGTGACGGCCAGCAGCGCGCGGTCGCGGTGGCGCGCCGGGAACCAGCCGACGATGGCCGCGAACGCCGGCTCGTAGAGCACGGCCGCCATCGCCAGGCCCATGAGGATCCACACGCTGTACAGCGCGAGCAGCGTGTGCGACGACGCCCACAGCACGACGAGCGCGGTGGCCAGGATCGAGCCGACCGTCATCAGCGAGCGAGCGCCGTGGCGGTCGATCCAGCGGCCGACGGGCAAACCGGCCAGCGCGGCGACGGCCAGGCCGGCCGAGAACGCGCCGGTGATCTCGGCGCGCGAGAATCCCAGCTCGGCCTCCATCGGGCGGAGCATCACCGGGAAGCCGTAATAGATGATGCCCCACGAGACCGTCTCGGTGACGCAGAGGCCTGCCACCACCGCCCAGCCGTAGTCGAGTCTGCCTGGGCGTGGCATCGCCGGGCCAGACTATGCGGCCCGGCGATGCGCGGTCAAGCCAGTGCCCCGTGCGGCTCGGGTGTGGACCGCGTCAGGGCGTCGGTTGGGCCCCGAAGACGCTCGTCGTCGCGGCCGGCATATTGCCGAAGACGGTCGTGGGCGCGCTGGTCGAGGAGCCGGTGGCCGTCGGCGTCTGGGCGAGGATGCGCGCGCCCTGCACGGTGCCCTGCTCCGAGCTGGTCACCGTGCCCGTGACGTCGCGCGTTTGACTCGTGAACGTGCCCGTCAGCGTCCCGTCGGACGGGTTCGCGCTGAGCTGCAGGCTCACGGTTTCGGTGCCGAGCGTCTGAGCGGCCGGCGTCGTCGCCGTGCTGGTCGGCGCGGGCTGAACGAGCGCGACCAGTGTCACCACGAAGACGCCCGCGTCGTTGAAGTCCCACGCGCCATGACCGGGCGTTTCAAAAACAGTTCCCGAGGCCGTCGTGATGAGGGGAGGACGGCTCTCGAGCGCCTCGCCGGTCGCCGTGAACGTGACGAGCTCCGGCGTTGGTGTCGACGTTGGCGTCGTTGTCGCCCCGGTCGTGCCGTTCGGAGTCGTCGTCGTGCCGGGCGTCGTGGTGTTCGGTGTCGGGCTCGTAGGTGTGCGCGTCACCATCCACGATCCCACGAGAAATTGCTCGATCAGGAACGGCGACGCGGTCGACGGTGTCGTCGGCCCAGTCGGTGTCGGTGTCGGCGTCGGCGTGGTCGTGGTCTGTGCGAGAGCGAGCGACGCAGCGGTCGCGAGCGATGCGAGGACGATGATGATCGTGCGCATGTTGGGTCTCCCTTGAGTGGTGCCAGGTTTTTCGAAGCGAGGTGTTCACAGAGAAGCAGACCGGTGTTCGGCTCGCAACAGGAAAAGCGTTGCAGGCGGTCGCTGGCACCCGCGTTGCACGTTCGGAGGTGCCCAGGGAGGTGCGTCATGAACAAGGACGAGATGGAAGGCAAAGTCGAGAAGGCCAAGGGTTACGTGAAGGAGAAAGCGGGTCAGGTGACCGGCAATCGAGATCTCGAAGCCGAAGGTGCCGCGGACCGCGCGGCCGGCAAGACGCAAGAGGCCATCGGCAAGGCCCGGCGCAAGGCAGGCGAAGCGCTCGAAGACCTCGGCGAGAAGATCAAGGAGTAGCGTCAGCGCGGGGCCGTGACCAGCGGGCCGGAGTACAATTCGGCCAGTGAATCGCGGCTTCGGCCTGATCGAGATCCTGATCGTCCTCGTGGTCGTCGCCCTCGCGGGCACGTTCCTGTACAAGTACGTGATGTCCACGACGGCCACCGTGGAGACGCTGCAGAATCAGCGGCCACTGGCCGGCGCCAAGCTGGCCGCCGACGTGGCCACGCTCGGCACCATCCGGACGACGCTCGAAACGTATCGCAGCGAGCACGGCGCCCTGCCGGCCGACAAGGCCGCCGTGCTCGCTCTTCTTCCCGCGGCGCCGCGCTTTCAGTGCAGCGGGAACGACTTTCAGTACGATCCGGCGGGCGGCACGCTGAGCCTGTTGATCAACGATCCCGGTAGCTGTCAGTAGCCGCGCGCCGTGAGCGCTCCCGGTGAAGAGCCGGACGTCGGCCGGGGAACGCTCGCGCTCACCACGGCGATCGTCATGGGCATCATCACGTCGATGACGATGATCGGCCCCCTGCTCTTGGACATCGCTCGCGATCTTCGCCTCCCGCTCGGACAGGCCAGCGTGCTGGCGGTCGTCTCGGCGGTTCCCCAGGCGCTCAGCTCGCCCTTTGCCGGCCTGCTCGCCGACCGGTTCGGACGGCGACCGATGATCGTGCTCTCGCTGACGGGCAGTGGCCTGCTGGCCCTCGCTGCCTCCATCGCGCCGAGCTTCGCGACGCTCGTCGTCATCCGGTTCGTCGCCGGCCTCGTGAACTCGGTCGCGCCGACGAGCACGCTGGCCGCGCTCGGCGATCTCTGCCGCGCCCAGCGCCTGTCGCGCGCCATGGGCTGGTTCAACGTCGGATTCAGCTTCGCCGCCATCGCGGGCGTGCCGGCGATGAGCGCGATCGGTGGCGCGTTCGGATGGCGCTGGGCCTTCGCCACGATGGGCGTGCTGCTCCTGCTCCTGGCCTTCGCGGTGCTGCGCTGGTTCCCCGACGCCAGGCCGCGCCGGGCCACGGCCAGCGTGCCCGCCACCTATCGCGCCCTGCTCCGCGTGCGCGGTCTCTGGAGCCTCATGAGCGCCAACCTGATCGAGCGCTCGATGTTCATGATGGTGACGATCTACCTGCCGGTGTTCCTGATGCTGGCGTACACGCTGTCGGCCATTGCCGTCGCGCCGGCGCTGTCGATCGTCGCGCTCGGCGCGATCGCCGGCAACGTCATCGGAAGCTGGCTCGGTGATCGCGTCCCCAAGCCCGCGGTCTTCGTCGCCGCGCAGCTCACCGCCGGCCTCCTCGGTCTCGCGCTGTTCGGCGTCCAGCTCTTCCTGCCGCTGGCCGTCGCGCTGGCCACGCTGCTCGCCTTCACCAACTCCGCGAGTCGTCCGGGCATCCTCGCCTACACCGCGGAGTTCTCGCCGGCCCACCGCGGTGCGCTGTTCGGACTCCTGGCGCTCACGAACCAGACCGGCGTGATCATCGGCACGGCGATCGGCGCCGCCGTGCTCGGCCACGGCAACTACGGGGCGTTCGCGGTGGTGACGTTCGTCCAGGGCGTCCTGGCTGCCGCGCTCGCGTGGCCGCTCGTGCTCAAGCGGCCGGCCCCGATGTCCTGACGCGCTCGGTGACATCACGCGCTCGACGGCTCACGCCGGCGGGTGAGACATCGGTGATAGCATCGCGCGCGTCGTGCTCAAGCTCGCCGAGCTGACGTTTCGCGAAGCCGCGCGTCTCGCGCGTGACCGGCGCAGCGTCGTCCTCCTCCCGCTCGGCGCCATCGAGCAGCATGGCCCTCACCTGCCGTTGCTCGTGGACTGGCTCGGCGCCGAGGAGCTGGCCCGGCGCATCGCGCCGCACTTGAGTCGCGCCGGCTATCGTCCGATTCTCGCGCCGGCGCTTCCCTACGGCGTGAGCACGCTCGCCGTGAGCTGGGGCGGCACCGTCTCGCTGTCCACCCGGACGCTCTCGCGCGTCATCGTGGAGATCGTCACGGCGCTCGCCCACCACGGGTTCCGCAACTTCGTCCTCGTGAACTATCAGGCGGATCCCGACCATCTCCGCGCGATGGCCGCGGCGCACCGCGCGCTCCGTCGTCGGCGTGGGATCCGCGTGGCGGTTGCGGGGTTCGCGCCCGGTGCGAAGCCTCCGAACGCGATGCTGAACGATCGCGTGCTCGCGCTCATGCGAAGCCGTCGGCCTGCTCGCGAGTGGCACTCGGGCGAGCTGGAGACGTCGCTGATGCTGGCGCGAGCGCCGAGGCTCGTGCGCCGCGCCGTCGCCCGCCGCCTGCGCCCCGTGTGGGTGGACGTCGGCGAGAGGCTGCGCCGGGGCGCGCGCAGCTTCGAGCAGCTCGATCGCGGCCGCCGCGGGTACTTCGGCTCGCCCGCCCTCGCGCGCGCCGCGACCGGCGAGAAGGTCATGGCGCTCCGCGGCCGGCTCATCGCGCGCGAGGTGCTCGCCACGCTGGGGCGCTGAACAGCTTCGCCCAGTTTTCATGGCGGCAAACCTCCGCCATCCTCCTATCATCGAAACGCATGAGCTGTCGAAGAGCCCCAATGCGAAAGTGATCGTCCTCGGCGACAAGAGCGGCCTGCCGATCATCCTGGGGGGACAAGTGATGCGCGACTCGGTGGACCTCGTACAGCGGATCGAGCGTCTCGAGCGGCAGAACCGGCTCTTTAAACGTGCCGCGACGGTGGCGGCCCTGGCCCTCATCGCCCTCGTCGTCATGGGCCAGACGGCACCCAGAACCTCGACCGTCGAAGCTCAGAAGTTCGTCCTGAAGGACAAGACCGGCAAGATTCGCGCGATGCTGGGCGAGGGAGTGGACAACGAGATCGGGCTGCTCATCTACGACGGTAAGCAGCGGCCGCGCGCGATGATCGCGGTGGATGACAACGACATGCCGGTCATCCGGGTGTCCGATGACGCGGGCAAGGAGCGTGTCGTCCTCGATGCCATCTCGGGCGTGCGGGTTGAAGGCAATGGGCCTCGCGTGGTCCTCGGCGTGCAGCACGGCAACGAGCCGGCGCTCCAGCTCATCGACAAGGACGGCTGGACTCGCGCCACGCTGACGCTGACCAACACGAACACCGCCCCCATCCTCAAATTCCTCGATCCCCGTGGCGACACGCGCATGTGGCTCGGCGCCATGAGCGACGGCAAGGCGCAGCTCTACATGATGTCGCGGCCGGAGCGCGGAGCTGGCGTGCGCCCGAGCTGGGCCGCGCTCGAGGTGGCCGCCGACGGCACGCTGGGCCTGCGCCTCAATCAGGCCGGGACGGTCTGGCGCGCGCCGTAGATCGGCCCATGCGCCAAGGAGATCGCGCGAGGCCTCCGGCGATCCGTTCTGCGCAGTCGTCGCACCAAGGGCACGGTGAACCTCTTCATCAATCGCCTGAGCAGTCGTCGCACCAAGGGCACGGTGAACCTCTTCATCAATCGCGGCGGCAAGAACCTCGCCGCTCGGGACCGGCGGCGACTGGAGGCGGCCAAGGACGAGCTGCGAAAGGTCTTCGGGCGTGAGCCGAGGAGGGCCGCATGATCGTCGCGCTCCGGTGAATCAGCGCTGGGCTGAGTTACCGCGCGGGGCCCTGCCGCCGGACTGGCAGGTGCTACGTGCGCGCTGGGAGTACGGCCACGTCGTCCACGCGGTGCTGCTGGCTCTCGGCTTCGCGGCGCTCGCGACGTCGGTGCGGGTTCCCACGGTGCCGTGGCGCGCGAGCGGCCGCGGCGTCAGGGACGACGTGAGGCGCGTCGCGTAGGAAGGTCAGCGGCGCTTCTAGCGGCCCTTGATGAGAGCGACGACGGCGGCGAGACCGGCCTCCACGAGGCCTGACGAATCCGTCAGCTCGAAGCCGAACGGCCCGCGCTCGTTGCTGCGGAAGCTGCGCTCAACCACCGCCCTGTCCTCGAGCAGCCGGAGCGGCAGCGCCGGATCGACGGTCCCTTGCTTCGACGCCTCGCGCTTGAGATCGGCGACGACGGTCTCCACCTGCTTCGAATCCAGCATGGACAGCGGCGCGCGGCAGTACGCGCAGACGGCGTCGGTCTCGACGTTGACGGGCGCGCCGCAGCTCGAGCAGGTGACGGTGCGTACGTTCTGCTTGAGCGTGGCGATCTCGGGCGCGCTCAGTGGCCGAATGAAGTTCTTCTCGCGCAGGAACTCGAAGAACGTGATGAAGTGGCCGTGCTCGCTGGGGCAGCCCCAGTACGTGAAGCGGGTGGTGCGCTGCATGTCGTGCATCAGCACGAGGCGCTGCCGGCAGCGCGGGCACGCCATGGCCGTGGCCAACGGGCTGCGCTGAGTGGGACGGTTGTCGTTGATGACGACGAAGAGGTGGAGCACCCCGTCCGGCGTCAGCGCGAGATCTTCGAGATCGTCGAACCAGAACGCCGAGCAGAAGTGGCAGATGTCCAGCTCGAACGACTTCCCGTACTTCGCGTCGAGCTTCTCCTGGGACATCTCCTGATGGCAGCTCGGACAGTTCATCGGTGACGCCGGCGAACGGCGTTTATCCGAGCGCCGAGCCGCACTCGGGGCAGAACTTCCCCGGACGCTCGATCCGCGCGAGGCACTTCGCGCAGACGGCGGTCCTGGTGGCGCTGGGTTGGGCCTGGCCTGGCGCGGTCTGGGCCGCCTGAGTGACCGCCTGCCCTACAACCTGACCCATCGCGATGCCCGCGCCGATCCCCGCGCCCGCGCCGGCGGCGCCGTTGGCCGCCGCCGCGATCGGAATGGACTGCGCGACCTGATACTGCGTGTAGCGCGACAGGTCGCCGACGATCCCCATGCCGATGCGCTCGTCGAGCCGCTTCTGCAGCTCGTCGGGCAGCGAGATGTTCTGGATCTGGAGGCTCTCGAGCGACAGCCCGAGCTCCGAGAAGGCGGGCCGGGCCTTGTGCGCCACGGCCGCCGCGAGCACGTCCTGACTGGCGGCCATGTCGAGGAACGGCACCTGGCTCTGGCCGAAGTGATCGGTCAGCGCCGAGACGACGGTGCTGCGCAGCTGACCCTCGCCGTCGGCGACCGCGTAGGTCTCGCGCGTCCCCGACACCTTGAGGAAGAACGCGCGCGGGTCGGCGATCTTGAACGCGTAGACGCCGTACGCGCGGAGCCGCACCGCGCCGAACTCGCGGTCGCGGATGGTGAGCGGATTCGCGGTGCCCCACGTCTGATTGAGGCGCAGCCGCGTCGAGAAGAAGTAGACCTCGCTCTTGAACGGCGACTCGAACATCTTCGACCAGTGGCGGAGGTCGGTCAGGATCGGCAGGTTCTGGGTGCGGATGGTGTGCTGGCCCGGGCCGAAGAGGTCGGCCACGTGGCCCTTGTCGACGAAGAGCGCCATCTGCGTCTCGCGGACGACGAGCTGGCCACCCTGCTGGATCTCGAAGTCCGCCGTGGGAAAGCGCCAGGCCAGCACGTCGTCGCTGGCCTCGGTCCACTGGAGGATGTCGATGAACTGCTTCTTGACGAAATTCACCACACCCATTGTGTCCTCCGCGTAGTGATCTCGGGGGCAGGGAGCAACGGGTATGCCAGAGCTTGTCCACAATGACAACGCGGACTTGCGCGTGAGGCGCCTTCGCGCCAGGTAAGTCGCGTGCCGTCCAGGCTTGGAGGATGTCTGTGTGGCGAAAGCGCTTCGTGGCGGCAGGCGCGCTCGTTACGGCAGAAGATCGGCGACGCGGATCTTCGCGCGCGGCGCCGCGAGCGGCGTGACGCTGGCGCCGCGCTTCAGCAGCTTGACGCTGCCGTACTTCCACCCGGAGCGACGCGACGGCGACTTCACCGGCCGGCGGTAGACCTCGAGGACTTCGTCGACGAGGTTGACGATCCAATAGTCGGCGACGCCGGCCCGCGCGTACAGCCGAGCCTTGAAGGTGCGGTCGCGGTTAAGAGAGCTCTCGGCCACCTCGACGACGAGTAGCTGTTTCGATGGATGCTGATCGATGTAGCGGGAGTCAGGGCCACGGACGACAACCACATCGGGCTCGGGCTCGGACATATCGTCGAGCGCGAACGGCTTGTCTTCACGCACGTAACACCCTTGGCCGAAAGCTGCCTCCAGTGCCCGGCGAACGCGACCGACGATGACCGCATGCCGACCGCCTTCCGGCTCTCGGACGATGAGAAGACCGTCGAGCAGCTCGATGGGCTCGTCTTCCTCGAGCGCACCGTTCGCGACCATGGCGTCGTATCGAGCCCGCGTCATGCGCCAGAGCCACTCCAGCGGCGTTCCTGCCCGTCGCTCGGCGTACAGCCGTGCTTGAGACACGGTCTCCCAGGTGATGGGGCGGACGGTGCCGCGTTGAAACTGCCGGAAACGTCGCTCTACTTCAGCGGCAAGGCCGGTGGCGCCGCGGGGCATGCGGTCAGTGTGCGGACGACGCCGGTGAATCGTCAATGTCTACAGGATGATACACCGGGGAGGATGGTAGGATCTGAGGGATGCCCGAGCATTTCATCCGCGACGAGGTGGTGAAGGATCTCGAGAGCCGGCGCTACACGCAGGTCGTCACGCGCTTTCCGCCCGAGCCCAACGGCTACCTCCACATCGGCCACGCCAAGGCGATCTGTCTCGATTTCGGGCTCGCGAAGGAGTTCAACGGGCACTGCAACCTGCGCTTCGACGACACCAACCCGACGAAGGAGAGCCAGGAGTACGTCGACGCGATCACGCGCGACATCCGGTGGCTCGGCTTCGACTGGGGCGAGCACCTCCATCACGCCAGCGACTACTTCGAGCCGCTCTACCAGTGGGCGGTGCAGCTGATCGAAGCCGGCAA
>WNGG01001296.1_pt1 | contig 28166 bp, 25 predicted proteins | sample 5400661 | NCBI WGS metagenome assembly WNGG01 (sample SAMN13153372, study PRJNA577476) | soil metagenome | isolation source: 100 cm soil or saprolite under Garry oak tree replicate 1 | place: USA:California | collected 2016-06-15
ACGCGGATCCGACGCACCCGGATTGGCTGCCGGGGGCGAGACTGAACATCGCGGAGAGCTGCTTCCGCGCGGAACCGGGGAAGACGGCGATCGTATGCGCGTCCGAGGCCATTCCGGAGCTTCGACATGTCACCTACGGCGAACTGCATCGCCTCGCCGCCAGGGTGGCGAACGGGCTCTCCGCCACGGGTACGAAACCGGGCGACCGCGTCGCACTCTACCTTCCGATGACCCCGGAATCGGTTGGAATTTACCTCGGGGTCGTCCTCGCGGGATGCTGCGTTGTGGGCATCGCGGAAGCTTCGGCACCCGCCGACTTCGGCAAGCGCTCCGGGATCGCAGGGGTGAAACTCGTCTTCACGGTCGATGCCTATCTTCGTGACGAGAAGGAACATCCCGTCTACGCGAAGGTGACCGCGGCCGACGGACCGCGGGCGGTCGTCCTCGGGATGGATCCGGAGACCCCGGCCCGCACGACGAGGCCCAAGGACCTCGGATGGACGGACTTCCTCAACGACAAAGGGACGTTCGATGCGGTGCCTTGCCGTCCCTCCGATCCGTCGAACATCCTGTTCTCGTCCGGGACGACCAAGGATCCGAAGGCGATCCCGTGGACCCATACGACGCCGATCAAGGCGGCCGCGGACGCCCACTTGCACCACGACGTGGGCCCCTCCGACGTCCTGGCATGGCCGACCAGTTTCGGATGGATGATGGGCCCGTGGCTCACGTACGCGAGCCTGGTGAACCGGGCGACGATGGCCCTGTACGTCGGGGGCACGACCCGTCGGGCGTTCGGCGAGTTCGTGTCCCAGGCGGGCGTCACGATGCTCGGCGTCGTCCCGAAGCTCGTCCGCGCGTGGAGGCTCGAGGGGACGATGAACGGATTGGACTGGGGCCGAGTCCGGCGGTTCAGTTCGACGGCGGAACCCTCGAGCCCGGACGAGATGCTCTACCTGATGTCCCTCGCCGGATACAAGCCGGTCATCGAGTACTGCGGCGGCACGGAGATCGGCGGAGGCTACATCACCGGGACGATGGTCCAGCCGTGTGCCCCGTCCGCGTTCACCACCGCGGCCATGGGCCTGGACTTTGTCATCCTGGAGGACGGACGCGCGTCGGATCGCGGCGAGCTCTTCCTCATCCCCCCGTCCATCGGGTTGTCGAACGACCTGCTGAACTACGACCACTTCGAGGAATATTTCCAGGGCGTGCCGCCCGGTCCGGACGGCGAGGTCCTGCGACGCCACGGAGACCAGGTCGAGCGCCTCGGAGGCGGATTCTACCGCCACCACGGTCGCATCGACGACATGATCAATCTGAACGGGGTCAAGACGAGCGCCGAGGAAATCCGGAGCGTGATCGGGAACGACCTGGTGGCCGATGCGAAGCCGATCTCGGTCGACGCGGACGGCTCGGGGCAACACCGTCTCGTCGTCTATGCGGTCCCACGGGACCTGCGGCTCGTGGAATCCGTCGACTTGCCCGAACGCCTGAGGACGCAATTCCAGCGCGACATCAAGGAAAGGCTGAACCCGCTCCTCGCGCACGTCGAGGAAGTCGTCCTGGTGCCGGAGCTCCCGCAAGCGGGGCCTGGGAAAACGAAGACGATGCAGGAGCTTCGGCGGGATTACGAGGCCCGCGGCAAGAAGGTCGAGCGCCGCCGAGAGGCTCATTGAACGTCGTTTAACCGGTGGCCGCTGCAGACGCCGTGCTCGGTTCCGGAGGCACCGGGCGTGGCCGCAAGGGCGACTCAAGGACCCGATTAATCGTCACCTGCGCGATCGTCCCGTAGTACTTCGACACATGCTCGAGGGGACGCAGGATCATCCCCAGCAGGTTGGAGGGGGCCTTCTTGGAATTGGCCCGGCTCTGTGCGGGCGGCAAGCCAAGTTGCCTCAAGTCTCGAACGAGCGCCATCTGAAGGTCGAGCGCTTCGTTCGCCTTCTTGAGGTCGGAGGCGAAGAACGAGGTCATCGTGAGCTCGATGATTCTTTCGAGTCGAGTCTTGAGCCCGCCGACCGTCTTCACCAAGTCCTTCGTCGGAGGCCGACCGGATCGCATGGCCGGACCGATCTCGGCCGCCATTTCCTCCCAAAGGTCTCCGACGTTCTCGAGGGTCGCCGCGGCAAGTCGGTCCCCGAGCAGGTGTCGCGGTTCCGTGACCCCGATCTTGGCCGCGACCGATCGATTCGATGCCGCGAGGAGGAGCTGGCGGACGACGAGCCAGTAGAGACGGTCCACCTCAATCTCCATGCGGGCAACCTCTTCGATGCGGCCGACCGCCTCCCCCGCGAGCACGCCGAGGGCGAGTTTTTCCATCCGCGATGTAAGGTAGTGCAGTCGACGCAAGAGCCCGTCAATCGGAAAGCGGGTGGGCTCGACGAAATTTTCAATCGTCACGAACCTCGGTCCCTGGTTCACGATGGTCAGCCCGGTGAGGCCGCGGACGGCTTCGTGAATCTCTTGGAGTTGACCGGGTGAAATCTCCTCCCGGCTCCGCACCTTGATCGTGTTGCAGCCGACGATGTAGTTGCCCGTGATCAGCCGCGTCAATGACTCGGGGCCGCTCCAACTGTCTGCGTCGATCGTCGCCTCGGCGGCCGTCGGATACTCCTCGAACGGACCCACCCGGACGCGGAGCGTGCCGTCGTCCTCGATCGACATGTTCACAACAGATCCGGGCTGAATCCCGTTCGATTCCGCCCACGGCTTCGGAAGGGAGACGCCGAGACTCGAATAGCCGAGCTTCTGTACCTTCCGACTTTCCAGCTCCATGTTAGCAATACGTATCGAGCGGAGTAGATAAGTACGTCGTATGTACGATATCCCGCTGATACCCTCTCGGCCCCGATCGTCCGGTTCACGGGATACGAATCGACCGTATCGGACGGACCGCCTCCGACCCTCTCCAACCCGGCCAAAAGCCTCATGAGGCCGCTCGGAATCCGAAGGTGCGGATGGAACGAGACGTCGATGTGTTGGTCATCGGAGCCGGACCGACCGGAAGTACGGCCGCGAAGTACGCCGCGCGCGGAGGCGCCGACGTCCTCCTGGTCGAGAAACGCTCCGAGATCGGGACGCCTGTACGGTGCGGGGAAGGGGTCGCGAAGCGGTGGCTGGACGAAATCGGCCTCACGCCGTCGGGGGAGTACATCTGTCATGAGGTCGACGGCGCCCGAGTGATCGCACCGGACGGGACCGCCCTCGTCGTCGACGAGACTCTTGCGGGGAACGAATGCGGTTATGTCCTCGAGCGTGACCTGTTCGACCGCTATCTCGCCAAAGAGGCCGCGAAGGCCGGCGCCGAGATCCTGATCAAGACGAGCGCTGTCGGACTCCTCCGAGACGACGGCCAGGTCATCGGAGCGCGATGCGAACACATGGCCGACACGTTCGACGCGCGCGCGAAGGTCGTCATCGGAGCGGACGGATTCGAAAGCCAGGTCGGACGCTGGGCGGGACTCGAGACACACCTCCGCACGCGAGACATCGATGCTTGCCTGCAGTACACGATGGTCGGCGTCGCGGGAGATCCCCGTTACAACGACGTATTCCTGGGCAGTTGCGCACCCGGCGGATATGCCTGGGTCTTCTGGAAGCAGGCTGATGTGGCCAACGTCGGGATCGGCGTGAATCTATCCAAAATCCGCAATCGCGCGGAGGCGAAGCGGTACTTGGACGCTCTCATCGCTCGGACTCCGACCTTGGCAAAGGGCGAGGTCATCGAGGAGGTGGCGGGGGCCGTCAGCGTCTCCATGCCGTTGGAGAAGACCGTCGCTCCGGGCCTGATCCTCGCGGGAGACGCGGCGCGCTTGATCGATCCGCTCACGGGCGGGGGCATCCTGAACGGCTGTCTCTCCGGGAAATTCGCGGGAGAGGTAGCGGCGGACGCCGTCTCCACAGGAAAAGCCACCGAGGCCGCCTTGAGCTCGTATGAGAAACGATGGAGGGCCCGGCTCGAGGAAGAACTCGCGCGCCACTACCTCATCAAGGAGCGCCTCATCCGTCTCGATGACGAGACGGTCAACAAGGCCGTACATGCAATCCTGGAGGCGAAGGTGGAGCGAATCACCGCGGCGACCGTCCTCGATGCGATCCGCCAACACGAACCAGGGCTGTTGGCCCTTTTCGAAGGATTCCTTTGAATCCTCGACCTCAGTCCTTCTGAAGATCTTCGCCGCCCTCGAAGACCTGCTGGACCTGGTTGTAGATCTCGTCGAAGCCGAAGGTGATCTCGGAGGACACGGGATGAACGCGGCGGTACACGCCGATCGACTCCATGCTCTTCAAGAACTCCACGTCCAAGAGGGTCTTCGGCGTCGCGCCGTCCGCGAACAGTCCTTCGTACAACGCGAAAGGGTCCAGGGACCACTTCACGATCCGCTCGAGCTCCTCTTCGGAGAGAAGGTCCGACTTACTCAGGACGTTGACGAAGGGGAGACCATGCCGGAACTGCACCGTCGCGCTCAGCAGGACGGAGGAGACGAACCCGGAAGCCGATTTCACCAACGCGGGGTCGTTCAGATACACGAGGGCCGAGTCCTCCCGACCGAAGGCATCGATCAAGACCGGCCCGGAGGCACGGAACGTGAACAGTTCGATCTGACCCGGCGTGTCGATCAGGATGTAGCTCGTCTCGAACGTCTCGAGGACCTCCGCAAGCTCCCGGGCGTTCATCGCGATCATGTCCGCGGCCGCGACCTGCGCGCCGTTCGGCCCAAGGTCCTGTTCCTCCATGATCTCCGAGAGGTTCACGTAGTCCCGGACGTCGAGGTCGGGCGAATACTGGAGGGACTCGGCGCCCGGATCCAGGTTCACCGTGACGCAGTCGAGGCCCTGCGAGTTCATCCACAGCTGGAAGGCGTACACCATCGTCGATTTGCCAGATCCGGCCGTCCCGAGGAAGTACAGGTTCCGAGCCATGGATGCCTTGCGTACGTACCGGCTCCACATGAAGTTCGCGGTAGCGGTGGACCGCGGACGCTGCCGTCCTCCCTTCATAAAATCATAGGTGGTGGGCGACGCACGAAGGTTGAAACAGCCCGGCGAACTTGCGGGGGACATGGCCACCGAGCGGAAGTTCAGTCGATTCAACCCCGTGGCTCGACCGATGACCACGCATGAGATCCCGGAAAGTGGATTCTGCCTTTCAGCATTCCTCGTCATCGGTGAGACGCGACACCCGGAAAACATCCTGATGGGCCACCTCGACCCCGCGGCCCCTTGGGACCACGTGGGAGCCCTCGATCCGGAGCGGGCGGAGGCGAACAGCAAGGGATGGATGCTCCCGTCCTCGCACCTGATGATCGGCGAGTCGCCCCAGGGCGCCGCCGAACGGATCCTGAAAGAACAGCTCGGCTTGCCGGCGTCGCCCCTGAAAGGCCCGTTCGTCTTCTCCGAAGTGTATGGCCCGAAGAATCACTGGGACCTCGAGTTCATCTTCGTAGGGGAACGGGATCAAGTCGGACAACATCCCGTCTGGAGAGAGTTGTCGTTTGTCGATGTGAACGCCACCCCTCGGGAGGAAATCGCTCGGTATCACGAGGACATCCTGGCCCACGTCGGGCGTTGGGACCCGGCGAGGGGCTGAGTCGGTCCTTATCCTCGTCACCGTGCTTCCCGTTCTTCGATCAAGGGCATCCAATGGCGCTACGCTGGGGCCTCGTCTTCGCGGTGATGTCGATCATGGTGGCCTTCGCTGCGAACAGCGTGATGACACGATACATCATCGTCGGAGGCCTCGCGACGCCGTATCTCCTGTCGACCGTCCGCTTTGCGAGTGGATTCGCGATGCTCTTGGTCCTGCAGGTGGCCTTTCCCGGGCCGGCCTCGCGCGTTCCCACCGCGGTGAACCTCGTCGGTGGGCTCTTCCTCGGCGCGTACGCATTCGCAATCTCCTTTGGGTACCTATTCATCTCCGCCGCCGCAGGGACCCTCGTGTTCTTTGCCTTCGTCGTCCTCACGATGGCCCTCTTCGGGTACTTGCACGACGGAGACCGACCATCCCGAAGATCGGTGGCAGGCCAACTCCTCTCCATGCTCGGCGTCGGCGTGATCACGGTCGGGGGGATTCGGGACGTCTCCCTGCCCGGAATCCTCCTCATGGCGGCTACGGGGGCGTCCTGGGGTCTGTACTCCGTCCACGGGCGCTCGGCTCCGGACTCGCGCGCCTACACCTTCGCGACCTTCCTCTTTGTTGGTGCAGCCGCCCTCGCGGGCCTTCCGATCCTCGGCCTCTTGGCGCCGTCCGCGGTGTCGATCCAACTCACGTGGAATGGGCTCGGGTTGGCCCTCTTCATGGGGATGATCACCACCGCCCTCAGCTACATCGTGTGGAACGCGACGCTCCGCCGGCTCAGCGCGTCTCAAGGGGGGATCGTCCAGCTCCTCGTCCCCGTCCTCGCATCCGGGATGGGCATCGTCATCCTCGGAGAGCACCTGACCCTGAGCTTGGTCGTCGGAGGCGCCTCGGTCCTTGCCGGGATATACCTCACCCGAGCCCAGCCCAAATGAGCCGCAACCCTATCCGGCCGGTGCAATGTTCTGATTGTGACACAGGACGTTGTCCGGATCGTACTTTGCCTTGATCTTACGGAGTCGGTCGTAGCCTCGTCCGTAACTCGCACCAACGCGGTTGGCGTCATCGGCCGCGGCGAAGTTGACGTAACCTCCTTGTTCGGAGTGCGGTGCGAGGCCCGCGTAATAGTCGCGGACCCATTTCGTGTTCGCCTGGTTCTGCGCCGGATCGGGCCACATCCCCGCGATCACGGTCGCGAACTTCGCATCGCGGTGGCCGAACGCCGTCGCGTCCGGCGGGACGTCGTGCGCCGCGCCGTTGATCGGGTAGATGTGCATCGTCGAATTCACGACTGGGATCTTGGGCCCGTGCTTCAGGTGGGCCGCAATGGCGTCGTCCGTCAGCTCGCGTACGAAGACCGCCTTCCAGTAGTGTTGCAACCCAGGCGGGACGAGTCCGTCAAAGGCGCCGTTCAGAGCGGGGTAGGGCATCGGGCCAACCCATTCAGCGACGATCGGAGCTGCCTCGCGCAGCGGGGCGAAAGCCTTCGTGGCCTCCCCGGGCGGACCGGTCCAGCAGACCACCATCGCGCAGAGCGTGTCTCCGTGGCGGTCCTCCGGAATGAACGGGAGGGGCGGCGCAATCTGCCACGCGAAGAAGGCGCCTAGCTGCCGAGGGGCGTTCGTGATGTAGCGGTCGTACGCCCGGATCACTTTCCCCGCGTCCTCGAGTTCGAAGAAGATGGGACCGCCGACGATCTCGCTGACTGGTTGGAGACGGAACTCGAAGTTCGTGACGATGCCGAAGTTCCCGCCACCGCCGCGCAGTGCCCAGAAGAGATCTTCGTGGGACTTCGTCCCCGCGGTCACGAAGGAACCGTCAGGAAGGACGACATCCGCAGACACGAGATTGTCGAGCGATAGTCCGCACCCGCGCGTCAGATAACCGATGCCGCCGCCAAGCGTGAGCCCTGCGATCCCCGTTGTCGAGATGATGCCGCCGGTTGTCGCGAGGCCGAACGCGTGTGTCGCATGGTTGAAGTCACCCCATGTGCAGCCGCCCTCCGCTCGCACGGTCTTCGACGCGGGGTCGACCCGGATGCCGCGCATCCGGCTGAGGTCGACGACCAGCGCGCCGTCCGCAGTCCCGAATCCCGGGACGCTGTGTCCACCGCCGCGAACGGCGATCGTCAACCGTTCAGCCCGCGCGGCTTTCGTCGCCGCGATCACGTCCGCGACACCTTGGCATCGGACAATCGCCGCGGGTCGCTTGTCGATCATCGCGTTATAGACCTTCCGAGCCTCGTCGTATTGCTTGTGACCCGGCCCGATGACTTCCCCTCGAATCTTCCCCTGCAGTTCGACGATCGACTTCTCGTTCAGAATCGTTCCCCTCTCCTCGCCGCGGACCTCGCAGACGCTATTTCAAGTTTCTGAGGGCGGCGAGAGCAGTTTGGAGATCCGCACGCGCCGTCCGTCCCGAGTCGCGACAGAAGTAGGGACGGGCCTGATCGGATTCGAACCCAGGTCCAAAGTGTCGGGGAACAGGTCGACTATGGACGGTCATCGGGTAGTCGAGACTCCGTGCCTCGCTCATCGGCCGCTTTCTGGATTTTCCCCACGGCTTCAGCGATGAGCATCCGCACGATCGCTGACCGCGATGTGCGATGGAGTCGTGCCAACCGACTCAGGTTGGTCCATGTCGGGGAATCAAGGGTCAGTTGGTGTGCACGTTGACGCTCACTCGCAGCACGTCGTATTCGACCTCGTCTCTTGGTGCGGGCCATTCGTCACACGGTCCTCCGTCACCACGAACGCCCTATAATACTCACCCATGGCCCCACGTTTCGTCCGTTGTGGCTTTTTTCGTGAGCTTCGGCCCGCGGGGAGAAGGTACAAACCCCTTCAAGACAAGCGGGCCTGAAGGGTCCCGGGAAGAGAATGCCACGAATCCGACCACGGCGGGGCTCCCGACGGGGAGTGGAGTTGTCCAAGCCCCTCCTACGAGTCTACACATCCGAGGCTTCGGGGCGCCTGAGGGAAAGGCTATCTTCGCGCGAGCGATTCGCGCACCCTGCCGCGGTTCGCGAGGCAAGCCTCGTCAGGATTCAAACCCGGGCCAAGATCGAAGCCAAGCCACGGGTGCCGGATTCCATATGTGCCCGTGTTCGGGTTGGGTCACCCCTTCCACCGATCTTGTGGACGCGATCACGAGGTCGTCGGGGCTTCGCTGAGCGTCCGCATTTGTAGTACCTTCACCCGGGCGTCGCCGGTATGCCCCCGAGCCGATCCTTTATTCGCACGGCCGATTTCTTGGCCCAATCCTTTATAAGTGGATGGGGCGACGCGATGCCGTCACGTTCAGCCGAAGGGGATAGGACATGTCAACCGAACAAGCGCCACCGTTCTTGGTCGACGCCGTCCGGGCGTCCGCCTCGAAAATGCAAGGGATGAAAGCAGCTCTCGACGCCCGTGCCAAGGAACTCGATGCCCTCAAGGCGCAGCTCGACTCGGAGCGGCAAGATATGGAGAAGCGAGCGGCGCGGTTGGAGGCCGAACGCCAAGCCATGGAAGGGGAGAGAAAGGAGGTCCGGGCCGCCCGCGCGTCCGTGGACCAGGACCTCGCCACGATCCGGGCCGACCGGGAGACTTTCTCGGCCGAACAGACACGATTCCAGGATGCAGCGAACGACTTGGCGGCGCGCGAGAAGTCCCTGAGGGGAGCCGAAAGCAACGTGGAACGCCTCGATCACGAGATGATCGGAAGGATGCGAGAGGCCGAGGCGAAGTTTCTGGCAATCGTGAATCGCGAGGAAGAGCTGATCAACTTGCAACGTGACTGGCTGGTTGCCTTTGAGACGCGCGAGCAGGAACTTCGAACGATCAGCGAGCAGATGCAAGCCCGGCAAGAGGAGTCCGCGGAGCTGCACCGGTCCCTCGCCCACCTCGAGTCGGTCTTCAAAGGCGAGACGGACCGGCTTGCGGCCGAGCGTCAGGAACTCGCGGTCAAGGAGGAAAGCCTCCTCGAGGCGCAGCGGTACCTCGCCACGGTCATCGAGGCGGCGGACGTCGGACCGCGGGAGGCCGACCGGCCTAGCCCGCCTCCGGCGGACGAACCTCCCGCGCCGACGGAGTCTCCCCCACCTCCTATGTCGATCGTGGCCCCGACGGCTCCTGAGCCGGTCGAGCCCGAAAACACACCGGAACCTGAAGCAAGACCCGCGGTTACGAGAGCCGAGGCAATGGACCGATTGACCCGGGCCATCGAGGCTTGGAAGCGCGCCCGAGATAACGGCCGGAACGTGGGCGAGATGCGCAACACCCTGAAGCTTGCGAAGGACGCACTTCAAGCTGACAAGTACGAAAGCGTGTTCCGCCTCGCCACGGAGGTCCTCGATGACCTCCAGTCCGTGGTGATTGTGAGGTAGCCCGGACCGGATCCGAAGGGCGAGCTATATTGTCGAAAATCGCCCTCTAACCAATAGCATGCGAAACGACGTTCTCGGGTGGTCATCACGAGTCCTCTTCGACGGTCAAGTGCGTTACGGGCCAGTCGAATGTGGCATCATGGTGACGGGCCTGAAGGGATTCGAACCCTTGACCTATCGGTGTCCCTCGGACACGTCCGCGGGGCGGTTCCGATAAGAGCCGATCGCTCTACCTAGCTAAGCTACAGGCCCGCGGCCGCGCCTATCGACCCGGTTCAGTTAAACGTTACGACCCCGGAGAGCCGGGCCATGTCAGCTGTCCCACCGTGAACGTCGATCCCGCATCGATCTGGTAGATGACAACAGTATACAATCCCGTAGGAACCGTCTTCGGTAGGAAAAAGTCTCCGGGCCCAAGCAAACCATCGTTGTTCGCATCCGTAAAGGAAAACGTCGCATTCCCGTCGCCTAGGGGCGGGCCGAGCGTAACGAGTGTGACGTTGTCTCCGACGAAAATGGCTTTGAGCTTCGATAGCGAGACGAGGGCCCCGACGGTGACGACCTGGAGTCGCGTCTCGTTCGATGGAACGTCCCGGATGAACGTCATTGTGACCCGCGTGGCCACCGGTGTTTGCTCGACGAACATCCGCGGGAGGAACACGATGCCGAGGAGGACCATGAACACGATTCCCGCCACCATCGAATACCGGATGAGTTTCGTCGCTTGCGGCGGCGGACTCCGCTTACGTTTGAAGTCCACCGTCGGCTTCCGAGGCCTCGCGATCCGCATCGACTCACTCCAGGTAGATTGCGGGACGTCCTGGGACCGCGCGCTCAGCCTTGTTTGACGGATCCCAGCGGCGCGGATCGTCCGCGTGGAACACGTCGACCTTGACGCCGAGCTCCTTCGCCAGGAAGTGCGCATTCTCTCGGAACATCGCGAACTCGTCCACGGAGCCGAACCGATCCAGATGTTCGACGCGAGCGTGCTTCAACTCGTCCGCCACCTGCTTGCCGTACGCGGCCACCTCTTTCGCGCGGTCCCGCATGCCGGGCTGGGCGAGTGCCTTCTCCATGAGGACGTTCATCGCGAGCGCACCCTGCGCCGCGAGCTCGCGGGCGACCTCGTGGACGCTGACTTTCCACGACGGCGCCGTGTACAGGGCCATTCGCTTCGGCGCGATCCCGGTGACCTTGAGAATCTCCCGGATATCCGTGAGGATCGACTGCAGCAGGCCCTCCGCGGCCTCCGCTTGGGGATCGATCTCCTCGACCTTCGCGTCAGGATAGGCCGCAGCGACGACGAAGCCCGCTCCCCCGTTCCGGTGCCAGATCTCCTCCGCCATGTGGGGCGTGAAGGGTGCGAGGATCTTCGTCTGGACCTCGATGAATCGGCGCGCGCAGTCCGTCTGCGGCCGGTTCTCCGATCTCCGCAGATACCATGACCACGCCGACTGCAGGTCGAAATATCCGTGTCGCAGAGCGACCTTGTAGTTCATGTCCTCCATCGCGGTTCGCGTCGCTTGAACGGTCCGGTTCAGGACGCTCAGGAACCACGCATCGATCCCGTGTCGCTCTCGCCGCGTCGGATGCTTCGCGGTCGCAAAGCGCACCCAATCCTGCAGGCGGTCCATCGCCGTCTCCGCGAAATCCAGGTCCACGTTCGGGTCGTCGAGGCCGTCCCCCGCGTTCGCGACCGTGAGCCGGATCACGTCCGCGGGCCAGTCCCGCAGCGCCTCCCGGATGTACCAGGTGTTGCCCCGAGACTTCGACATCTTGCGCCCCGCGAACCGCACCCATCCATTCACCCCGTAACCGCGCGGCCAGTGCTCCTTCGGGAAGATCGCCGTGTGGTTGAAGAGGCAGAACGCCATGTGATTCTGGACGAGGTCCTTGCCCGTGTTCCGCAGGTCGACCGGGTACCAGTACGTGAACTCCCGCCGGAGGTCCTCGATGAGCTTTGCGTCCACGCCGAGGCGGCTCGCGATGTTCCGGGCCTGGCCCTTGCCGAAGAACACGTAGTCGAAGAACGGGTCATCGAGGCGTCCCGCCCAAGGGACCTGAGACCGCAGGGCCCCTCCCTGCAGGGCGTGGGCGATCGTGTAGTACGCCATGTAGATCGTCGAGTCGCTCAGACTCTCGATCACCCAGTCTGAGTCCCACGGCAGGATCGTGCCGAGGCCGCGGTGATGGGTGCACGGCCAGTCGTGGAGCCAGTCCGTCACGTAATCGAGCCACTTCCGGAGCGCTTCCGGACGCAGCTCCATGGAGGCAATCGCCTCGTGGACCTTCGCCTTCCACGCCGGATCGCCGTACGCGAGGAACCACTGGTTGTCCACGACCTTCACGATCGCCCGGGTCGTGCAGCGGCATATGACTTCGCCGCTCGGCTCGTACATGCCATCGGCCTGGCCCTTCGACGCGAGCTCCTTGCGGATCTCTTCCTTCGCCACCTCGACCCGCATGCCCGCGTAGGGTCCGCAGTTCTCGTTCAGGACCCCGCGGTAGAAGCCCGTCTTGTAGACCTCGGCTTTCGCGGCCTCGAGCTTCTCTCGGTCCGCCTGATCCCGGATCCCGAGCCGCTCCACGATCTCGACGCCCGGCAGAGGCCCCCAACCCGGCGTGCGGATGATCGGGACCGGTTTGATCGCCCGAATCCGTTCCGCGTCCAGATGGTACTTGGCCAGGAGGGCGTCGTCCCGCTGCAGATCTCGCAACGCGACGAAGTCGTCCGGGGCGTCCGACGGGACGCTTGTCACGATGCCCGTCCCGCGTCCCTGGTCAATGAACGAACCGGGCAGGAGCGGGATCGCGCGGTTGATCGCGGGTGCGACCGCATCCATCCCGACGAGGTCGGCTCCACGAAGCGTCGACTCCACGACGACGGTCCGCCCCTGTTCGGAGAGCTTCTTGGTCGCGAGATCATTCAGGATCCATCGTTCCTCGCCGACCTTCGCGACGACGTAAGGGGACTCGGGATCGATCCAGAGGTTCGTCTGTCCGTACACGGTCTCCGGTCGGATCGTCGCCGCGACCAGGAGGCGGCCGTCCGCCAGGGGGAACTTCAGGAGGGTGTACTCGATCGGCGTCTCGCCCTCGCCCTCGATCCGGTCGTGGTCCCCGATCGGGGCCTGGTCCTTGGGGCACCAAATAACGGGGTGCTTGTCGATCTTGACGAAGTCGCCGTCCTTGAGGTGATGGAACTGCCATCGGACGAACGCGTCGTAGGGCGGATTCAGCGGGGTCGTGATGAAGGACCGCGTCCAGTCGACCGCGGAGCCCAATCCCTTGAGGTCCTGGATCGTCGCGTCCGGGAACACCTCGATCCAGTGCATGGGGTCCGCGAACTTCGGGATGTCGCGGTCCGGGATCCCCATCTTCCTGAGGATGTCCCACTGCTTCGGCTCCTTCTCCGCGATGCGTTTCGCGGCGCCGAGGATCGGGAGACCGGTGCAATGGAAGCCCTGCGGATGAAGGACGTTGTACCCGAGCATCCGGCGGTACCGGGACTGGAATTCCGCCCGGAGGAAGGAGGTTCCGAAACCGAGGTGCTGGTATCCGTTCACGTACGGATACGGGACCGTCGAGTACCACTTGGGCCGCGCCGGATCCGCTCTCGCGACATACACGTCTGCGTCATCCCAGGCGGCTTGCCAGCGCCCCTCGAACGCCCGCAGGTCGATCTCCTTCCGCGGCGAGGCGACCCTCTGTGGAGGCTGTCGCCTCGCGGCACGAGGACGCGCCGGGGAGCGCAGCCGCGGCCCCCGCCGAGGCGACTTCGAGCGATGGCGCTTCGCGGGACTCGACCGGCGACGAGAGAGTTTCGATGCCGGACGACTCGCCCGTCGGCTCGCTCGACGAGCTCGCGGGGCCGATTTTCTCCGGGCCACGGCGGCCCATAGGATGCGTTCGCGTAAAGCTTTCGCGGTGTTCGACCCTCGTTGGTGACGCTCTTTTCCGCGAAAAAAACGCTCCTTCTATCTGGCATGCGGAATAAAATTAAGGACCCTCGATCGGGCACAGGCTTCGACGACGATGGAGGAGCCTTGTCCTACGTCGTATGACAATTGACAAAACGTATATGTAGGGTCGCCCTGGATACAGCGGCTGACACGCCAAGAAATGCCGGAGTGGAGTATGACCCCGTCATACCCATTCCCGTGTTCGAGGCGAGGGGTCTGGGATGGACGAAAACGAGCGGATCACGCTTCGGCTCGAGAAAGAGAACCTCGAGCTGATCGATGCGTTCTTGAAAGAGAACACGTCCCACGGGAACCGCTCCCAACTGGTCCGCGAGGCGGTCCAGGCGTACATCCAGGCCATCCGCGAGGGCGGGGATCGAGTCACGATCCACGTTCCTCGGTACTACCTCGACCTCATCGACCGCCTCGTCGCGGACGGCTATCTCCTGAATCGGGAACATGCCATCGTGCGAAGCATCGAGGAATGGTTCACGCGGGAACGGGTCAAGGAGATCCAGGACCACAAGCAGGAAGTCGACAAGGCGACCGGCAAAGTGGTCTCGGTCTCGACCGGAGACAAGGACGGAGTCATCCCGCGATGAGGACGCGGGGCGTGACGAAGGCCGGAAGGAAGTAACCTACAAAACGGAAGGGAAGGGAAAACGGGATGGGACCCGAACAGAAGGGATGGGATGCACTCCTCTCGCCGAGGGGAACTCCTTCCGGCCTCCCTCGACAAGTCGCAGGATAGTCGGAGTTGGATCGATGGTACCCAGGGACTACGTGGACGAGGTCATCAGCAGCCTGTTCGAAGACGCCGTCGACCCGAAGATCTCGGTCGTCGGGGTCGGCGGGGCAGGCGGCAAGATGGTGAGCGCGCTCTACGACCGCGAGATCAAAGGCGTGGAGACAGTCGCCGTGAACACGGACCCCGCCGGTCTGTCGAAGGCGGAGTGCGACGTGAAGATCCTTCTCCCCCACTCGGAGGACGAGGATCGGGTCGTCGCCGCCCGCGTCTCGGCGGAGGACCAGGAAGGGGCCCTCCGGGCCTCGCTGTCCTCGGACATCGTCTTCATCGTCGCCGGACTCGGCGGCGCGGCGGGCACCGGAGCCGCACCCGTCGTCGCGCGCGCGGCCCGGGCGAATGGCGCCGTGACCGTGGGAATCGCGATTCTCCCATTCGAGGTGGAAGGACGCACCGAGGTCGCGCGGGCCGGACTCGAGGCGCTCCGCGCCGAGGCGGACAGCGTGATCGTGCTGGACAACAACTCTCTGGACCGGTTCGCGGACCAGCTCTCCTTCAACGAAGCGATGCAGGTCATCTCGTTCATGGTCGTCACGATCGTGAAGGGCGTCGTGGACCACCTGAGCCGCTCCTACCTCTCGACGCTGACGGAAGAGATCGAGAACGCGGCTCGGGAGATCGAGGAGCAGAACAACCACGCGGTCCCGGTCGACGTGCAGCCGCCGGAGACCGTGCAGGCCTCCTGGGACCTCGGCCCCGTCGCGTTCGACAACCAAGGGTTCATCGGACTTCGCTAGAGGCAGCTCAAGTATCCTCCCCCCAACCAACGCCCACCCGCGAGGGCTTCGGGCGGCCCCGCCGAAGAGGCGGCGGCTCGGCCCTCGCGACCTCTTTCTTTGCCGTTCCAGGGAGAGGGCGGCAAGGTTCTTGCATTTCGGGCGTCTTGCCGCCTCCATGGCCACGTACCGAGAGGCGATCCGGATCGACACGAAGCCGGGGGTTCAAGCGATCGACGTGACGGACCGGGTCGAGGCCGCGGTCGCGAAGTCCCGTGTCCGGGAAGGCCTCGTCTGCATCTTCACGCCGAGCAGCACGAGTGCAATCGTGACGAACGAGTTCGAGCCGGGTCTGATGACGGAGGACATTCCGAATGCCTTGGAACGACTCTTCCCGCAGGGCATGGAATACGGCCATCAGCGGCGGTGGCAGGACGGGAACGGCCACAGCCATGTGCGCGCAACCTTCCTCGGCCCGAGCCTCACGGTCCCGGTCATCGACGGCCGAGCCGCCCTCGGCACCTGGCAACAGATCGCGTTCTTGGAACTGGACAACAAGCCGCGACAGCGGGAGGTCATCGTGCAGATCGTCGGAGACGTCGCAACGCCAAGGGACAAATAGCGAAGGGCGATTCGAGGACCGGATGGTCGGGGCGACGGCGGACGCATCCGCGAAGGTCGCGTCGACCTCTGTGTTCCAGCTCGCCTGGCCCGTCATGGTCGCCAACTTGCTCCAGACGCTGACGACGACGGTCGACGTGATCATGGTCGGGTCCCTGGGGTCCGAGGCCCCCGCCGCGGTCGCCGCGGTCGGCTTCGGAGCGCAGTTCATCTTCCTGTTCTTCAGCGTCATGATCAGCGTGTCCGCGGGGACGATCGCCCTGGTCGCCCGGGCCATCGGCGCGAACGACCCTGCGGAAGCGGATCACGTCCTGAAGCAGAGCTTGGTCCTGGGAGCCCTCCTGTCCATCCCGCTGACGTTGTTCGGCCTCCTCTTCGCGGAGCCGATGCTGGCGGTGTTCGGTGCCGCGGCCGACGTCGTCTCCCTCGGCGGGGCGTACATCCGAATCATCTCGCTCGTCGTCTTCTTCCAGTTCATCGGGTTCCTCGGAAGCGCGGCGCTCCGGGGCGCCGGCGACACGGTCACGCCCCTGTGGCTCGGCGTCTTGGTCAACGTCGTCAATTTTGGCATCAACGTGAATCTGATCTTCGGAAACGCGTTCGTCCCCCGCCTCGGCGTGCCCGGCGCGGCGATCGGGACGTCGATCTCCTACGTCGTCGGGGCGCTCGCCCTGATCGCAATCCTGCTCCGGGGAAAGCATCGTCTGAAACTCCATCTGTCCGGCGGATGGGTCCACATGGACGCGGTGCGGCGGATCTTTCGAATCGGCTGGCCCGCGGCGCTCGAGCAGATTCTCCTGCAGGTCGCGTTTCTGTTGTGGGTGGGCATGGTCATCGTCTTCGGCACGGAGATCCTCGCGGCGCACCAGATCGGCCTGCGGATCCAGAGTTTCGCATTCATGCCCGGTTTCGGATTCGCGATCGCTGCGACGGCCCTCGTCGGCCAGAACCTCGGGGCGCGGAATCCCGAGGAGGCCGAAAAGAGCGGTTGGGAGGCCATGAAGTTCTCCGTCGTCGTGATGAGCGTGATTGCGATTGGAATCTTCCTCTTCGCAGAGTTCATCGCCCGCGCCTTCATCGGGGACCCGGTGGTCGTCTCCTGGAGTGTGACGTTCATCCGGATCCATGCGGTCAGCATCCCCGCGGTGGGAGTCTTCTTCGCGATCGACGGCGCTCTGCGTGGAGCGGGCGACACCCGATTCCCTTTGATGACGTCCCTGAGCGGCATGTACCTCGTCCGCCTCCCGCTGTCCGCGATCTTCGGATTCGTCCTGGGATGGGGGATCGTAGGAATCTGGATTCCCCTCGTCATCGAGTATTATTACCGGTCCGCCGTGATCGCGAATCACTTCCGCCGGGGCAAATGGAAGACGCTGCGGGTCTGAGGACGTCAAGTTTTAAGCCGACGGGACCCTAGGGCGGCGCGGGTCGATTCCATCCCGAAGGATGTGCAAGGCGAGAAGGTCGCGAACTCGTTCCGGTTGAACAAGGTCGGCGTGACCGGCGTCGTGAAGCCCGTCCAGGTGCGCCGTCCCAACCGGTCGGTCACGCTCACGACCACGCTCGACGTGTTCGTCGACCTACCGCCGGACCAGAAAGGCTCGCACTTGTCCCGGAACCTAGAGGCCATCAACGAGGTGGTCGACCGGTCCGTCCGCGATCCGGTCGCGAGCCTGGAGGAACTCACGGACACGATCGCGGTTTCCCTTCTCAAGCGCCATGACTATGCGACGACGTCGGAAGTGTGGGCCAGCGCGGCGTACTTCCTCGAGAGGACGTCGCCTTGGGGCCGGACGTCCTTGGAGCCGTACCGTCTCGTAGCGCGGGCGAACGCACGCCGCGGGGAGCGAGAAGTCGAGCGATCGATTGGCGTCGAGGTCATCGGGATGACGGCTTGCCCGTGCGCCATGGAAACGGTCCGAGACGACATCTTGAAGGAACATCCGGAAATGGCGAAGTGGCCAGAGGGCTTCCCGATCATCACGCACAACCAACGAAACCGAACGACCGTCATCCTCCAGGAGCCGTCGAACCATGAGGTCGAGGCGGACGAGCTGATCGACATCGTCGAGGATTCGCTGTCCGCTCCGACGTTCGGATTGCTGAAACGGCCGGACGAAGGCCGCCTCGTCGAGATGGCCCACCGCAATCCGAAGTTCGTGGAGGATGTCGTCCGGGACGTCCTCGAACGACTCCTGAAGCGCTATCCGAAGATGCCAGATGGAACCTGGGTCCGCGTGAAGTCCGAGGCGGAAGAATCGATCCACAAGCACAACGCCTTTGCCGAGCGGTCGACGACCTTCGGCGAGCTGCGAGCCATGTAGGACGTTCGGTTGCGCTCACCCACGGGCACTCCGGTTAACATGTTAACCGCGGCGCGCCGCGCAAAACCTGATGGTCTCCCGCGGCTTTCGCATTCTCGTGGCCGTCGCGGTCCTGTGTCACATTTGCCATCGCCCGACGCTGCTGGCCTGCCGCAACTGCGGACGGCCGGCCTGCGACGAACATCTTGCAGGGAGTGTCTGTGTCGAATGCCGGGTGGGCCGACGGGGATCGAGGCCCGGCGTGCAGGCCTAGGGTCGCGGACTAGAGAAGGCGTTTCGCGTCTTCCTTCTCGACCCCGAGCGCCTTCAGGGCGTACGTGAGGGCCTTCTGGCGGATCATGTCCCGCGTCTTGTCGTCGAGGAACTGCTCCATGATCAACGGCGCCTTCCGCGCGTACTGAACCGCGAACTCCGACCAGTAGAAGGGAGCGTTCTCGTCGTCGAGCTTCGCCGCGGCGTTGTACTGCTCCTCCGCCTCGTTGAATCGTCCCAGGTCGACGCAGAAGGAAGCGAGGGCATCGCGGTACTGCGGGTTCTCCCCGTCGAGCTCAATCGCCTTCTTGTACAGGCCCATGATCTCCTCCGGCTCCACCTTCGGGACGCCGAGGGCGGCCTCCGCCTTGCCGAAAAACGCGAGGGCACTGGCCGGATCCGCCTTCGTCGCCTTGTCGAAGTGCTTGTACGCGGAGTCGTAGTCGAGTTGTCCGAGGGCTTGTTCGCCGGCGGCGATGTCGGCTTCGGCGGCGGACGTCATGGCAACCGTCGCCGCAGAATCTCGGAGAGACAATAAAGATTGCCGTTGCATTCTCAATCGGGATGCGTGGCCTAGATCACACGATTGCAGGATGGTCCCTGAGCCAATCGAGGTCGCTCAGATACAGCTCACGGATGTCCGTGATCCCTTCGATCGCCATGATCACACGTTCGAGGCCGAGGCCCCAGGCGAGCACGGGCGCCTTCAGACCGAGCGGCGCCGTCACCTCGGGCCGGAAGATTCCGCTCCCGCCGAGCTCCATCCACCGCCCGTCCGGGACCTGTCCTTCGGGCTCCATGCTCGGCTCGGTGTAGGGAAAGAACCCGGGTCGGAACTTCACGCGCGTGAAGCCGAGCCGACGATAGAATGTTTCGATCGTGCCGATCAGCTGCGCGAGGTTCGCGCCGTCTTCCATCACGACCCCTTCAATCTGGTGAAATTCCGGCAGATGCTTCCAGTCGATCGCATCGGGACGGAAGTTGCGGCCGATGATGAACGCCTTCTGCGGTGGATCGGGATGCTCGGTGAGCCACTGAAGGGTGATCGGCGTCGTGTGGGACCGGAGGACGGCCCGCTCCGCCTCTTTGTGGTCCCACCGGTACCGCCATCCCGTGCTCCCGGTCCCCCCGCCGTCCTCGTGCGTCTTCGCGACGCGATCCACAATTCGCTCGTCGGGGAGTGGAATCGTCGAGGGCTTCGCAAGATAGAACGTGTCGAGCTGGTCCCGGGCCGGGTGGTCCTGCGGCTGGAACAAGGCGTCGAAGTTCCAGAAGGCCGCTTGGACGAAATCCCCGTCAATCTCGGTGAAGCCCATACTCAGGAAAATCCGACGAATCTTTTCGATGTATGCGCCGAGCACGTGACGTTTCCCTGGCCGCACGAGAGGGGCGAAGGCCTTCGGATCGTATCGCCGGAAGTCCACGTTCCGCCATTTTCCGGAACGCAACAGATCCGTCGTCGGCTGCGCGACCTCCTCCTTGAGTTCGAGGCCGGCCGCGAGGATCTTCTCTCCCGCGGCCGTGAGGGCGATCTCCCTTCGGACCGATTCGCGTTCCTTCACCAGTTCCCGTCGGGACTTCAGCTCGCGCAGGAGCCGGGGATCGATCGCCTCCTCCGGCAGTTCGTCCTTGGCGAGTCGGGCGAGGACCTCCTCGTCGGGCCCTTTCGCGTCCGCTGCTTCTTTCCCCACCGGCGTGAGAAGCACGAGGCTCCCCTGGGGACCCTTTGAGACCTCCGCCCAACTCTTCCGGCGAAGCCATCCGAGGGCGACCGCGAGCTCTCCGTCATCGAACCGACACGCGGCCTGCAGCTTCGGGACCGGGAGGCGACCGCCCGCCTTGATCAACGCCTTCAACGCCTTCCGTTCCGGCAGAAGCCGCCGGGCGACGTCGGGCCGGACGAGCCGGTACGTGTGCACGACGCGCTCCTTCATCGTGACGAGGCCTTTCGCCTGCAACCACGACGCGGCGTTCATCACTTCGACGAGCTCGCGGAATTTTCCTGCGGCTCGCAGTTCCTCGGGGGTCGCCTTCTTACGCTTCTCGAGGGTGAGGAGGACCTTCTTCTCGAGATAACTCAACTCCGCCGCCGAGGCCGGCATCCCGCGGCGCATGGGACCCTTTCGTTATATGTTTTGTCGCGCGCCCCGCGGGGGTCTGCTCCCTCCCGGTGGACCGAGGATTCTCAAGGCTGAGAACTACGGCATTCCCTATATATGACCAAACAGAACATCGCACGCTCCAGTGAATCAGTCGACGCCTTCGAACGCCCGAGCGAGAGCCCGGAACGAGGTGCCCTAATGGAGGAACGCTTCCCGACGAACTACTCGGTCCTGTTGGCGGGCCCGCCGGGCGTGGGGAAATTCGAGTACCTCATCGCTCGCATCCGCGAGGACCTGCGGCTCGGCGAGCGCGTCGTGTTCGTGACCCTCGACATGCCGCCGAACGAGATCCGCGCGCGGGCGAAGGCGCTTCGCCTCGACCTCGGAGCGCACGAAGGAAAGTCGTTCGTATTCGTCGACTGTTACAGCGCGACCTCGTCGGACCGACCCGAAGCGGCCCCGGGCAAGAAGACGTTCCTGGTCTCGAGCTTCAGCAACCTCGAGGGGATCGGTATGGCGATGAGCAAGGCCGCGCAGGAGCTCGGCACGCCGGTCCGGATCTACTTCTACACGATCTCCACCTTGTTCCTTCACAACTCGATGCAGGCGATCGCGAAGTTCTTCCAGATCGTCACCTCGCGGGCGAAGACGAACCTCGGTTTCATCCTGTACGCGGTCCACGAGGGCGTGCACGAACCGATGACGATGAACCTCCTCCGGTCCCTCGTCGACGGCGTCGTCGAGATGCGGTACACGGAGACGATGGAGCGGGAGATCCGCGTCCACCACATGCGAGGTTACCAGGTCGACGCCGCCTGGCATCCGTTCCGCCAGTTGCCTGAGACCTTGGTGAGCCTATGATGGCGGCGCCGGTGCGCGCGCCGACCGCCCGGGCCAAGACGGGGATCCCCGTCCTCGACGACCGGCTCCAGGGCGGATTCCCACGACCCTCCACGCTCCTCCTGTTCAGCGACAAGCCGACCGAGAAACGAATCTTCGGCGAGAACTTCGCCGTCCAAGGCGTGAAGGCCGGGGAGCGCTCCATGTACGTCGATTTCTTCCGAGCGCCCCAGCTCGCACGAGGGGAAATGAAGCGGTTCGGATTGGTCGACCCGGCGAAACTCGTCTTGGTCGATGCGACGTCGTCCCAGCTCCTCCTCCCGAGCCCGGAGCGGTACCACATCGACGACATCTCGAGCCTCGAGAACATCCGTGAGGCGATCATCGCCGCGACGCAGGCCGAGAAGCCGACCCGGATCATCGTCGACTCCATGGAGTTCTTGATGGACCGGTTCCCGAAGGAAGACGTGCTGCGCTTGTGGCGCGAGCTCATCGAAGCCGCCCGGGCCGCGGGTGCGGTGATCTGTTTCCTCTTCATCAACTGGACTCTCGCGGAGGGGGACTTGGTCGAGATCCGTGGCATGTCCGATTTCGTCGTCGAGTTCCAGTCCTCCCTTCGCGGCGGGATCATCCGAAACTCGATGCGGATCTCCCAGATGGCGCAGGAGGGCATCCGGACGAACTGGATCCCGTACACGTTCAAGGACCTGGTCGGGCTCACGGTCTATTTCCCGAGGATCCTCGTCACCGGCCCCTTCAACGCCGGCAAGTCCACGGTCGTGAGGGCGCTCTCGGAAAAGTCGGTCTCGATCGATCGAATGGGCACGACGGTTGCCTTCGACTATGGCAACGTGAACATCACCGGCATCGAGGCGGAGATTTTCGGCACTCCGGGTCAGGAACGCTTCGAGTTCATCTTCAAGATCTTCGCCCGAGAGGTGAGCGGAATCCTCCTCGTCATCGACGCGACGCATCCGGACGAGCTCCCGCGGGCCAAGCAGATGCTCGACCTCGTCGGGCCTCGCATTCCGTTCGTCGTGCTCGCGAACAAGAGCGACCTCGCGGGAGCGCTCTCTCCCTCCGACATCTCCCGTCGGATGGACCTTCCTCCCGACACTCCGGTCATGCCCACCGTGGCGACGGAGTCGCGGGGTGTCCGGGATGCCCTTCTGATCCTCGCCGAGATGATCATCGGGGTGCGCTAGATGCTCGCGGACGGCGCCGCTCGGTTGCAGACGGTCCTCGCAGAGCTCCGCCGACTCCCCGGCATCCTCGGGGTGACAATCGCCCGCAGGGACGGCATCCTCATCGCCCACTCGCTCCCCAAGAACATGGACCCGAAGAAAATCGCGGCCATGTCGGCCGCGATCGTCGGGACGTCGGAGATGGCCGCCGTGGAAATGGGTCTCGGTACGTTCAACCAATCGATCGTCGACACGCACATCGGGAAGCTGATGGCGACCGGCGCCGGGGAGGAGGCGATCCTCGTGACGATGCTGCGCAACGAGGCGAACATGGGCCTCATCCATCTCAGCGTGGACCGGGCTGTCCAGTCGATTGCCGGGATCCTCCTGGCCGAGGAGGTGCCCGCGTGACGGACCTCTGGGGTCGTCTCGAAGAGACGATCGACGAGCTCTCCCATGTGACGGACATCAAATCCGCCGCGGTCGTCCGTCGGGACGGACTCGTGGTGACGCACACCCTCCCGGAGGGAGTCGACCCGAAAATCGTCGCCGCGATGACCGCGGCGATCGTGGGGACTTCCGAGATGGCGACAATCCAGCTGTCCCAGGGCCGGTTCGTGCGTGCGATTGTCGAGTCGGATCATGGGAAGCTGCTCAGCCTCGGGGCCGGAGAGGAGGCGCTCCTCGTCGCCCTCGTGTACGACGATGCGAACTTGGGGCTCGTCCTCATGGCGATGGAGCGGGCCGCGAAGCAGGTCGAACGAATCATGCAGGAGGCGATCTCCGCATGAAGAGCGACGAAGGGCTCCCAGTCCACTGCGTCCGCACGTTCGTGCTCGCCGAGATGATCCGGATCCGACTCGATGCCGACTTCGATTGGAAGCTGAAGCGATTCGGACGGCCGTGTCCGATCACCTTGACTCGGTCCCACTGGAGGAAGAGGTGAATGGAGACGAAGAAGATTTCTACGTATGTCGAGGGCCTCGACGAGGTCCTGGGCGGCGGCTTCCCCGTCGGCCACGTCGTGCTCCTCTCGGGTCTCCCGGGGACGATGAAATCCACCCTCAGCTATGCGATCCTCCATCGGAACGCGAAGGAACGCGGTGTGCGGTGCCTCTACGTGTCCCTCGAGCAGACGCGGAAGAGCCTCGAGGACCAGATGGCCTCGATGGGTTTCGATGTCGAAGGGGTCCGCGGGGACGTCCACATCCTCGACGTCGGGACGATCCAGAAGGAGATCGGCAAGAGCGCGACCAAGCCATGGATGGAGTTCCTCCGGAGGACGCTCACGACGAAGAAAGACATCGACGGAGTGGACCTCATCGTCGTCGATTCTCTGGAGGCCCTCGAAGTCCTCGCCAAGTTTTCCGACCGCCGAACCGAACTGTTCCAGTTTTTCGAATGGCTCCGCGACCTCGGTGCGACGACCCTCGTGCTCGCGGAGGCCGCGAGCGACGCCCCGTTTCTGGGGCTCGAGGCGCCCCAACCGCGGCGCGATGAAACGTTCCTCGCGGACGGGATCCTCGAGCTCAAGATGCACCAGATCACGGACGTCGAGGTCCAACGCCGCATCCGGGTGTCGAAGATGCGCGGGGCCCATCACCGGACCGGATTCTCGGCGCTCGTCTTCGAGGACGGCCGGTTCCAAGTCACGTCCGTGATCAGCGTGTAGGAGGGACCTTGCCGACGCTCATCCCCTGTCCGAACTGTAATTCCTTCAACAAGCCCGACGCCACGTACTGCCACACGTGCGGTCGACGGCTCGGGTCCGAGCCGGGGCCCACGCGGGAAGGGACGGGCGTCGTCCTGAAGCAGGTGATGGGAGGGGAGGTCTACAGCGCGCTCGTCGGAGGGGAAGGGAGGCGGACGAGGCCTCCCGCTCCTCCGCCGCCGTCCGATGAGGACACGGAGGTCCCGATCTCATCCCTGGAACCGGAGATCGAGGACAACTCGGATGTGATCGGGGCGGCCCTGGACCGGATCCGGGCCAAGGCGCACGAGGAGGGCCATCGCTTCAAGCCCTACGTCCGCTCCAAGTCCCACAAGGGGTCCGGCCCCCAGGGGCAAGAGGAACTCACGGTCCAGATGGACCTGGCGGTCTCACTCCTCCGAGAGCGACGGTTCGAGGAGGCCATCGAGCCGCTCCTGAAGGCGATCGCGCGCGACGACGAGAACCGCCCTCCGTGGATCCTGCTCGGGGAAGCGTATCTCCGGGTCGACCGCCCGTACAAGGCCGCCGTCGCGTACCTTCGGTCCCTCGAACTGAGTCCGAAGGACGAGCAAGCCTGGCTCGGTCTGGGCCGTGTCCTCCGATTCCTCGATGAACTCCCGACCGCCGCGACGGTCCTGGAGCGCGCGACCCGGATCCGTCCGGAACACGCGGACACCTGGGTGGAACGCGGGCTCGTCCTCGCGTCGATGCAGAAACTGCCCGAGGCCTTGCGGAGCCTCGGAAAGGCCCTCGACCTCCGGCCAGACCATCGAATCGCCCTCGCGAAGCGGACCGAGGTCGAGGCGATGCTGCAGGAGCAAGGGGCCATCGAGGCCGATCCGGAGCCCGCGGAGACCGACACGCTCCCGAGGCCGCCGAATGCAGCGGAGGCCGAGGCGGCCTTCGAAGTGGACATCCTGGAAGAGATCGAAGACTCGATCCGAGAGGAGGCCCGCAAGACGATCCAGGCCGTCCGGGAGGGACCGCGGACCGTGCCGCCCGCACCGGTTCCGGAGGCAGCGCGACCACCGCGCGTCCCGACGTTCGTCGAGGGCCTCGATGAGAGCCTGGAGGGCGGAATCCCATGGGGCCATCTGGTCCTGATCGAAGGCGCTCCGGGGACGATGAAATCCTCCCTCGCCTTCTCGATCCTGCTCCACAACGCGGCCCAGGAAGGCCTCCACTGCCTGTACGTGAGCCTGGAGGAGCGGGCCTCCAGCCTCCTGAAACAGATGGGCTCGCTGGGGTTGAAGCTCGACGTGCCGAAGGGCTCCCTCGTCGTCCTCGACCCGAGGACCGCGGCCGACATCCTCGGCGAGAAGAAGGACTGGGTCGAAGCCCTCGAGGCGGGCATCCGGTCGATCAAGGAGAAGCGGGGCCTCGACCTGATCGTGATCGATTCCCTCGAGGCGCTCGAGGTGCTCGCGAAGTTCAAGGACCGGCGGCGGGAGATGTACCGCCTCTTCGAGTGGCTGCGCGATCTGGCGGTCACGAGCTTCGTCGTCACGGAGCGACCGGACTGGTTGATCGCCGGGCACGTGCTCCAGGGCCGGTGGGACGAGGACTTCCTCGCGGACGGCGTGATCCAGCTCCGGATCCACATGGTCTCCGACCTGGAGGCGCAACGCCGCCTTCGGGTCGTGAAGATGCGCGGGACGAAGCACGAGACCGGGTACCTGGCGATGGTCCTCGACGACGGACGCTTCCGGGTCACGCGAGCGATGAGCACCTGAGAGGTCGGCATGGCGCGCGTCCTCGTGAAGACGCACATCCACGGCTTCGACCAAGAGGTCCTCCGCGGCGGCATCCCGCAGGGGCACGTCATCTTGATCCGCGGCGCGAGCGGCACGATGAAGTCGTCCCTGGCGTACTACGTCCTGTACCACAACGCCCTCGAGGGTACGCCCGGTCTGTACGTGACGCTCGAACAGCCGGCCGGTGGCCTCCTCGAACACATCGCGGCCCTTGGCCTCAAGGCGACCGCGGTCTCCGACGCCCTCCCGATCCTTGACCTGAGCCGCGGTCGGGAGCACCTCGAGGAGATGGTGACGAAGGTCGGGGCGATGACGGACGACACGGCACCGCGCGGGGAGGCGCTCATCGCGGTGTTGAAGGCCAAGGTCCTCGAGCTGCGCAAGAAACGGAAGTTCCAGCTGCTCGCGATCGATTCGTGGGACGCCCTCGAACTCATGTTGGAGTTCCACGATCGCCGGGCCGAGACGTTCGGGTTCTTCGAATGGTTGAGGGATCTGGGCGTCACGAGCCTCCTGATCTCGGAGGAGCCCGGGTACGAGGCGCCGGCCACGGCCCTGGAGGAAGAGTTCCTCGCGGACGGGATCGTCCACCTCCGTCTCCAGCCGGTCACGGAGACTTCGTACCAGCGTCGGGTCCAGTGCGTGAAGATGCGGAGCGTGAACCAGGACAGCGATGACCACACCCTGCTGTTCGAGAACGGGCGGTTCGAGGTCGCCCGGGCGATCGGGTGACGCATGGACGGACGTCTGCGCGCGCTCGCGATCCGCTCCCTCTTCCTGTTCCTCCTGTCCCTCGTCCTCGTCGCGGGCTTCTGGTACCACCGCGAGTTCTACCAGATTGGCTTCACGAACCTCCTCATCATCGGCGGCTTCGTGACCTTCCTCGTCATCTGGGCGGCGCGGCTCGCGATGACGGGGGAATTGCCGCGGGGCCGTCCGAGCGGCGAGCTCGCCTTCACCCTGGAGGAGGGCGACCGGCTCCTGAAACGGGTGGCCCGGTCGGTCGTGCGACCCTCCGAGGACCTCGCCGCACCGAGCGTCGGCCATGTCGTCCGAGCGAAGTATGAGACGGGCACGGAGTTCGCGCGTCTCCTCATCGAGGATGCGCGCCGCGCCTTCCTCTCGGACCTGACCGACGAGGACGCCCGTCAGGCGGGGTTTCGATCCGCCGCGGATCTCCGCGATGCGGGGACGTCTCGGTGGAGCTGGCGGTCTGCGGACGTCGTCACGATTCTACGCGTGCGCGCCCTCGGAGGCACCCGATGAACCTTTCGAGCGTCGTCGTCCTCCTGGGCGTGGCCGCGGACGGCTGGCTTCTTGCCTTCCTGGCGATCCGCGGTCGACGACCGTGGCTCCAATCGACTTTCGCGGCTTGTGCGCTGTCGTTCCTCGTCGTGGGTGCCTGGTCCGCGGCCCGGAACGAAGGCGTCCTCCCGGCGGTCCGGGATGACCTGGTCCTCGGCCTCATGCTTCTCACCCACGCCATGACCGCCATCCTGGTCCTGGGCCTCATCCACGGAGAGGCCCTCCCGCGACGGCGTGCGGTGACGTTTCTCCTCCTCGCCCCGATCCCTCTCCTGGCGTACTTGGCGCCTATCGAAGGTTGGACCGTGGCCACTGCGTACGAAGGGACCGTCCTCGGCGGCTTCCTCGTCCTGTGTCTCGGGATCGCTCTTGGGGAGACGATCTTTGCGCGACATGCGAGTCCGATGTTCGCGATGCACGCGTTCTGGTTGAGCGTCGGGGTGATCGCCCTGATCGTCGCGGGTCCGATCTACACCTACGAACTGGAATTCCTTGGACGGACGCCTCTCGCGGGCGCGAACCTGGCCGCCCCTCTCGCCCTCGCATGTTTCGCCCGGGTCGCCCTGCAGACGGATCCGTTCCCGATTGCGCCGCGCCGCCCGAGAGGCAAAACCACGACCGGTGGGATTCGGGAGGCCGATGC
>WNGG01001506.1_pt1 | contig 28165 bp, 26 predicted proteins | sample 5400661 | NCBI WGS metagenome assembly WNGG01 (sample SAMN13153372, study PRJNA577476) | soil metagenome | isolation source: 100 cm soil or saprolite under Garry oak tree replicate 1 | place: USA:California | collected 2016-06-15
GCCGCTACCAGCGGCTGACCAGCGGGTAAGACACGTGGAGCGCCCGTTGCGGTGAGAGCCGCACGGCGGGTGCGGGAGGGGGCTCGCGGGAGACGACCGGTGGCAACACCGGCACCGCGCCCGCGGGCCTACCTCACCGTGCCGCGCTCCTCAGCGATCACGAACCCGACCGCGGCCAGCTGCTTCAGGTGAGCGGACACCGTGGACTGACCAACCGGCACGGCGGCGACGATCTCCTTGACCGTCATCGGCTCCCCGCTGCGGGCCAGCAGTGAGACAACCTGCACCCTGGTGCCGTCGGCCAGCGCCTTGAACCAGGCCGCGTAGGTGTCAGCGACCTCACGATCCAGGGGTTCCGTTTCTTTCATCGTTAATCGACGATAGACGATAGACGGCCCTGCGGCAACCCCGGGAGCCGGTTACCGGGGTGGTGCGCCGATCAGGAGGCCGAGGCTGGCCAGCGCCGCGGTCTGCACCCGGTAGTAAACCCATACGCCGCGCTTCTCGCGGTCCAGCAGGCCGGCTTCGTGCAGCACCTTGAGGTGGTGGCTGATGGTCGGCTGGGACAGGTCGAAGGCGTCCGTGAGGTCGCAGACGCACGCCTCGCCGCCTTCACGGGAGGCGACCAGGGACATCAGCCGCAGCCGGACCGGGTCCGCGAGCGCCTTCAGCAGTGGCGCTACTTGCCCGGCCTGCTCCGGGGAGAGCGGCCCCTGGGACAGCGGTGCGCAGCACAGGGCCTGGCCAGCCCACTGGGACGGCAAGTGGACCTGCGCCCCCGGGGCGCAGCATGCGTCGGCCTCCGGCCGGTCCAGCACGATGAGAGACTTCGACATACGTCTATATTGACAGACTCAAATGTTTGTGGCAAGCTCGGCCGCGGAAGCAGACATAGACAGCTATCAATATATCTGGGAGGTCCTGTCATGTCCCGCCGTCTCCAGCTCGCCCTCAACGTCAATGACATCGGCGAAGCCGTCACGTTCTACTCCAGGCTGTTCGGCACCGAGCCGGCCAAGGTACGGCCCGGTTACGCCAACTTCGCCATCGCTGAGCCCCCGCTCAAGCTCGTCCTGCTGGAAAATCCCGGCCAGGGCGGCAGCCTCAACCACCTCGGCGTCGAGGTACCCGATACGGATACCGTCGAGGCTGAGCAGGCGCGCCTCGCCGGGACCGGGCTCGCCTCGGTCGAGGAGCGCGACACCACCTGCTGCTACGCCAGGCAGGACAAGTTCTGGGTCCAGGGCGCACCTGACGGTGAGTCCTGGGAGATCTACACGGTCCTGGCCGACAGCCAGACCTTCTACGCCGAGGGTCACGGCCCGGAGTGCTGCGGCGGCCCCGGTGGCCACACCGACCAGCAGTCCTCGTCAGAGGCCCGGTGCTGCTAGGAACCTGCTGGCGGCTAAGGACGGGCCCGGCGGTGGCCGCCGGGCCCGTCCCTGATCCGCTTGCAGCTGGCGGCAGCGGGCGGGCCGGCTACCTGGCTGGTGGTGAGAGCAGCGCGGACATGCGCTCCAGCGCGGCGGGCCCGAGCCAGTAGTAAACCCAGGTGGCGCGGCGTCCGGAGTCGATGATTGCCTCCTAAGGCTCGCTGGCCCTGAAAGGCGGTGGGAGCAACGGGTGCGGTTCGCTACCGGAGGGCGGCGGTGTAGGCGTCCGGATCAGGGACAGCAGCGGTACGGTAGCGACCGTCGTTATCAGTGCCATCAGAACCAGGACGGTGAACAACCGCTGATTGATGAGACCGGCGTTCAGGCCGACGTTGAGCGCGATGAGTTCCGTCAGCCCTCTAGCGTTGACCAGCACGGCAACCGTGGCAGAATCGCGCGGGCTCAGGCGTCCGATCCTGGATGCCAGATAAGCAGGGCCTAGTTTACCCGCGCTTGCGACACCGCAGAGGAGAGCCAGCAAGGCGAACGCGGTGTTGTTCAAGTCTCCGACATTCAGCGACAAGCCCGTAACCGCGAAGAACAGCGGCAGGAGCAGGCCTCCCATCTCTTCTACCGGGCGGAGGACCTCAGCATCCGGCGTACCATCCATAGTTGGCATGGTCAGGCCAGCCAGGAATCCGCCGAATACTGGATGCAGCCCTAGCGTTGCCGTCACCCACGCACTGCTTAATGCCAGCGCCAAAGCCACTGGCAGCGGATTGGACAGGACGGAGCGCGGTCGGTTGATCAACCAGCGCAGTGCCGGACGTACCGCCACCAGCATGATGACGATCAGCCCGCTGACCAGCAACAGTGTCACCGGCCACGGGCGGCCTGGCTTATTCGCCGTGCTAACAAGGGCCGCGGCCAGCACTAGCCAGGCCGCAGCGTCCATGATCCCGGCCGCGGCTATCGCCGTAGCGCCAGCAGTACTTCCGGCGATGCCGCGCTCGCGCGCGATCGCTGCCAACACCGGCAGGGCGGTGATTGACATGGCAACGCCCATGAACAACACGACAGAGTGACTGACGTGCCGCAGCCCCAGGTTGGCGAATTCTGACCTGAAGATCAGGACTGCCGCGAATCCCAGCCCCATGGGCACGAGCAGCGCACTGGCGGCGACGAGGGAGGCCGTTCGGCGCAGCCCGCGTAGCGACCGCTGGTTAAGTTCGTACCCAACGCCGAACATGAAGATCACCACTGCGACCTGGGAAAGTACCGTTAATGACGGCATCACCTCGGGCGGGAAGAAGCGGCTAGTCAGATGTCCGGGCAGCCTTCCCAGCAAACTCGGACCAAGTAGAATGCCTGCTAGGACCTGCCCGACGACGGCTGGCTGTCCGATTCGCCGTGCCGCAGCGCCAAGTAGCTGCGATACGACCAACACAAATGCGACGTCACCGAGAACGTCGGCGATCAGAATGTCCATGAGTATCTCGCCTGCGCTATCCTGAAGCCGAAGGATGCCATAATCGATTGCCGCTAGCGCGCTCCGCCGAGCGGTGCGGGGAAGGACGAGCCGCGCTCATCCCCGGGATATCCGCCTGCGCCCGAGAGCGACCTGGGACAGGCGCGACCGCCCGGCGGAGCTTCGAGATCAGGCAGTGCCAGCAGAACCGGCAGGTCTGCCCTGCTCCTGGGGCGCAGGCTGATGGCCGCGATGGTCCCGCTTCCTGCGGCCACCCGCACCGGGCCGCATCCGCCCACGAGTGGGCTCCGGCAGGTCCAGGGCTCGGGATCAGCGCTGTCGGCTGCCGCCACCGCGTGGATGAACCACCTGCCTTCCGGAACCTTCACCAGCCGGTACGGATATGGCTGCGGCGATGTCACCTCGAGGAGGGCGGCGGCCTGCGGACGGTGCTGCAAGATCGGCGTATCGAAGACTCCCAGGTACACGCGGGCGCTGGCATAGCCGTCAGGCAGGCTGATCGTGCCCGTCACCACGCACCAGGGCGGGGAAGGATCCCGCGGCGGATCCGCCGACCCGATGCCGCCGTTCTCCGGTACCCGGCGGAACCGGCTCGGCGAGATGCCGACGCTATCGGTGAAGTGGTTGGTAAATGAGCCAAGGCTGTTGTATCCCACCGCGGTCGAGATGTCAGCTACATTCATTGAAGTGGTAAGCAGCATGCGCTTGGCCTGGTAGACGCGGACTGCGGAAAGAAACTGGCCGGGCGATACGCCGGTCGCGTCCTTGAAGATGCGGGAGAAATGGAAGCGGCTGAGTGCGGCGCTCTGCGCGATGTCGGCCAGCGACAGCGGTTCGCTGTATCGCTCCCATATGCAGTTGATCGCTCGTTCCACGGAGTCGTTCATCGGATTTCCCGCGCAGAATCCGGATCCTTACTCTCCGAGCGGCGCGGCCAGCCCAGCGCAACCAACCTCGTGCACCAATCCGGCGTCGGGGGGCAGGGACTTGAGATACGGCATGAGCGGCCTCCATCCTGAGCTTCCACTGTCCGGGGTCCGAGCACCCCCGCGGCGGCCGGTGCCGCCCCCGGGGCGGTCTCATGGAGCTAGGCCGCACCCGTTACATAACACTGTTTTACATAGAAAGGCAGCTGTATGCAACCCTGTCAAGAGTGAGCCCTCGGCATCAGGACCCGAACAACCGCGCCGTGCTGATCGACGCCGCGGCCAGGCTGGTCGCGGAGAGAGGCCCTCAGGGCCTGTCCGCGCGCCGACTGGCCGCGGAGGCTGGCACATCCACCATGGCCGTGTACACGTACTTCGGCAGCATGAGCGCGATCGTGCGGGAGATTGTCCACGATGGGTTCCAGCGCCTGCAGCAGTTGTTTGACCTCGCGGAGGCGACGGACGACCCGGTAGCCGACATGGCCCTGCTGGGCCGGGTGTACCGACACAACGCATGCACCAACAAGCACGTTTTCGAGGTGATGTTCGGCGGATCGTCCCTCGCGGGCTTCGCTCTCACCGAGGAAGACCGCCAGCATGGCCGTTACACGCTGTCGACGGTGGTCGAATGCGCGCACCGGTGCGTCGCCGCCGGCCGCTTCCGCTCCGACGATGCCGTCCTCGAGGCACATCACATGTGGCTCGGCGTGCACGGGACGGTCATCCTCGAACTTGGCGGCTACCTGGTCGCGCCCTACGACGCGAACCAATGCTTCGAATCACAGCTGGTCAGCCTCATGGTCGGGGCCGGCGACGAGCCTGCTTCCGCCAGGATGTCGGTGGCCAGCTCAGTTAGCCGGTTCGGCAGCACATTCGGGCCGGCGTCCCGCGGCTGAGATTCCCTGGCAACCAGGGAGATGCCCCGGCTGCCTGACCGTGGCGATGATCGCGGTGAAAGTTTCCGCTATCAACTGCCGAGAGGTAAGCCGTGAGCCTTCCGACCGATGTTTACGCCGACCTCCTTGTGGAGGATGAGACCCTCGACGACATCGTTGCCAACCTGAAACCCGCGCAATGGGAACTGCCTACCCCCGCGCCTGGCTGGACGATCAAGCATCAGGTTGCCCATCTGTCATCGATCGCCCGCCTCGCCGAGATCGCTGCGTCGGATCCCGACAGGTTCGGGCAGCTGACCGCGGGAGCCGCGGAGGACTTCGACGGAGCGGTCAATGCCTTGCTCTCGCCATACCTCACCGCCTCGCCGACGTCACTGCTCGCCCGCTGGCGCGCGGAACGCACGGCGGCCGCCGAGGCACTCGCCGCCCTGCCCCCTGACCAGATAGTGCCCTGGGTGGCCAGGTCAATTCCGGCGGGCATACTCGCCTGCGCCGGCATCATGGAGCTATTCGCACACGGTCAGGACATCGCCGACACCGTCGGCGCACACCGCGATCACGGCGACCGGATCAGGCACCTGGCCGGTTTCGCGGCACGGAATCGCGATTTCGGCTACCTGGTGCGCGGCCTTACCCCGCCCGCCGAGGAATTCAGGTTCGAGCTCACCGCGCCCTCCGGGGAGCTGTGGGAATTCGGCCCGGCCGATGCCGGGCAGCGGATAGCGGGCCCGGCGCTCGACTTCTGCCTGCTGGCGACCAGGCGACGGCACCGGGACGACCTGGCCCTGCGGGCGTACGGCAGCGAGGCCGACCGCTGGCTGGACATCGCGCAGGCATACCGCGGCTCTCCGGGCGCGGGCCGGGCATCCGGCCAGTTCAGCGAGGCGGCGACGGCAGGATCGCGGGGCTAGGCCCGCTGATTTCGGCGTGCCTGGTTCGTCTTCCTGGTGATGACGCGGTTCGGGCTCGGCGCGTTCTTCGCCGTGCCCGGCATGCTCGCCGATGGCGCGATGGGGCGAGCGCACCGTTGCGCATCGCGGAAATGAGGGAGCAAGGATGGATTATCACCCTAGGCCGTCAGTCGCCATGGCCAGCGTGCTCGATGCCGTGCTGGCCGCTTATCGCCAGATCCTGCACAACTCTGAGGTGACGGCGGACGATGATTTCTTCGAGTTCGGCGGCGACTCCATTCGGGTCATGAACGCCATAGCGCTGATCGAGGAGATGATCGGGGTAGAGATCAACGTTGGCCTGTTCTTCAGTTATCCGACCGCCGGCGAGCTGACTAAGGCAATCACGACGCAGCCGAGCGCGCAATCATGACGCCCTCGGAAAGCCTACCGATGGCGACGCACACCGTTTTGCCCGGCGCGAAATGGGCCCTGTGGCGGCAGGTCGTTCTGCGGGCACCTGGCTTTCCGGCGGCGGGTGTCGAGCTGCTGGCATCTCCGGGACTGGCCAGGGCGGCCGACAGCCTCAACGAGCAGGACGCCGATGACAGTGCTGGAAAGCGGCTCAGCTACCAGGCGGCATTCCAGGCAGAGACGGAACGGCTGAGCTCACAGATCCTGCGGCTGGCCGCAGACCGGCGTTTCGGGCTCGCACTCGCCTGGCAAAACCACCAGATATTCGACACGGCGATCGCACCGATGCTACGCCGTAAGGCCGATGATCGTATCCGGCGCAACAGCAAGCAGCGCCAGCATGAGGAGCTTATCGCAAGTTACTGGCAGCGCTATTGCGTCAAGAATGACACAGTCGGCTTCTTCGGCCCGGTCGGCTGGGCCACATTGGATCCCGCGACCACCGCCACCCGACTGCGCGCCGGCAAGGCACTGATAGCCAGCTCGGAAGTGTTCTTCGAACCATGGGTCATTGACCAGCTGGCTAAAGCTATCGGGGCGGACCCCGCCATGGCCGCATGGATACCGCCGCGCAAGCCGCCGTTCGTGCGACTTGAGGCACAGCAGGCCAACGGGCCAACAGGCGTCCCAGCAGAACTGACCGCCGCCGAGCTGGCCGTGCTCCGGCGCTGCACGGGGCAGACGCCAGCCTGCGAGATTGCCGGTGAGCTCATCGGCCTCGTACCGGACGCCGCCACTTCGGAGGACATCTACGCGATCATCGCGCGGCTATGCAAGAAGCGCCTGCTCAGCTGGAAGCTGGAGCCGCCGCTGTCGCCACACCCGGAACGGCACCTACGGCGCTTTCTCGAGCAAGTGGATGATCCGGCGCTCGCCGCCAACGGCTTCGAGCGACTTGATCTCCTCGAGACGGCGCGGGACGCCGCCCAGAAAGCGTCGCTTGAGGACCCCGCGGGGTTCGTGGCCGCTCTCCGCAACCTCGATAAGGTCTTCATGACGGCGACTGGCGCCCCGCCCAGCCGCCGCCAGGGCCAGGCCTACGGCGGCCGGACGCTCATATACCATGACGCCCGCCGGGACGCGCAGTTCGTGCTGGGAGCCGATTTCCTGGCTGCACTGGAGCCCCTGGGCATGGTGCTCGACAGCGCGCGATGGCTCACCTTTAACTTCGCCACCCGGCTTCAGGAGCTCTTCACCAGCGTCGCGGCCCGGATGGCCACCAGCGGCGCCTCGCTCGATCTCGCCTCGTTCTGGTTCGAATGCATGCCCGTGATCCACCGTTCCGCGCCAGACATCGTGCGTGAGCTGCAACGTGATTTCCAGCAACGCTGGGCTAACATCCTGCGGATCCCGCCCGGCTCGCGGCGGGTCAGGCGCCAGGGCACAGCGTTGCGTGAGGGCTTGCTCGCAGCCTTCAGCGCGCCGCATTCCGGATGGTCGGCCGGTCGCTACTACAGCCCCGACCTCATGGTCGCGGCCAGCGGGGTCGACGCCATCAACCGCGGCGATTTCGAAATCGTCCTAGGCGAACTCCACATGGCGCTTGCCACGAGCAGGCACTACTGCTTCGTCACCCAGCACCCATCCCCCGGTGACCTGCTGGATTGCCTGACCGTTGACTCGCCCGGGCCGCGCCTGCTGCCCGTGGTGCCCAAGGAAGACCACGAACGGCTGACTATCCGGACCCAATCGGCGCTCATCAGAGACATGGACTTCCTGGTCGCACTGTCGGTCCAGACCGCTGAGCCTGGCCGGCCTCGGCTGCTGCACGCTGCCGACCTGACCGTCACGCCTAATCCCGCCGGGCCGACCGTCACCATCCCGGGAGGACCATCGTTCCCGGTCATCGATGTATTCGCTGAGATGATCGTGCATGTCTTCATGAATTCCTTCGCACTCCTGCCCGACTCCGCTCACCAGCCCAGGATCGCCATCGACCGGCTCGTCATCGCCCGGGAAACCTGGCGATTCGAGGCTGCCCAGATCGACTTCGCTCAGCTGCGCGATGAGCCAGCCCGCTTCGCGGCCGCTCGCCACTGGCGGCACAGCGCGGGACTGCCCCGGCGGGCATTCGTGCAGGTACCTGGCGAGGTCAAGCCGTTCTACGCCGACTTCGACAGCATCGTTTCCGTGAACGTCCTGGCCAAATCACTGCGCCGGCTGCAAGGACAGCCTCCAGGCAGCCAGCGCAGCTTGGTGCAGTTCAGCGAGATGCTGCCTTCCGCGGACAACCTATGGCTTACTGACGCCGAAGGTCACCGCTACACCTCCGAGATCCGCATCGTGGCGGTCGATCAGCAAGGTCCGGGCGCCGCCTGTCCGCCATGACACGCGCGCCGACACCACTCCCCAGCGGCCTGGTGTCGCATAAACGCCTACTCCGAACCGAACAAGAGAGCTTAGGTAAATGACTGCTATCGGGAAGCCGGAGGCAGTAGCCCGTCTCCCGCTGTCCTTTAACCAGGAATTTCTGTGCATGTTCGACGCAGGCGATGACTCCGGGCCGTTCGGGCCGCAATACCACGTCGAATCCGGGTGGCGCTTATCGGGTCCGGTGGATCCTGGCACGCTGCGCGAGGCTCTGACAGACGTGGTGACCCGGCACGAGACTCTGCGTACCGTGATCGTCCGCGAAGGGAAGTCGGGCTATCAACTGGTGTACCCGCCCAACACGCCGCGTCTGGATGTCCAGCGGTGCCCCGGCGTCTCGCCCGGCCAGCGAGCACACCAGGCGGAAGCGCTCCTGACCCAGGTCGAAGCCAGCAGCATGAGCGCCACCGAACTGCCGCACCTGCGCGCAGTACTGATGCAATTCGATGACCAGGATTCGGTGCTGGTGCTGACGACGCATCACCTGGCCACCGATGGCTGGTCGATGCGGGTAATCGCCCGTGATCTCGCCATCTGCTACGCAGCGCGGCGGTCGAACAGCGCACTCGACCTGCCGCCGATGCGGCCCTACCGGGATTTCGTGGCGTGGGAGCGCCAGCACGCCGCCACGGGAGCGATGGCTCCGTCGGTGAAGTACTGGCAAGACACGCTGGACGGGGCGAGGCTGACTGCGTTCAAAGCCGACCATCCCAGATCAGCCCGGCTGCCCGAGGTCACCACCGCGCACCGGTTCCGCATCGGGGCAGAACTTATCTCCGCTGTGACCCGGCTGGCCAAGGCGGCCCGCTGCACGCCCTTCATGGTGCTGCTGGCGGCCTATTATCAGCTCCTGCATAAGCTCACGGGCGTCACCGACCTCGTGGTGCCCACGCACACCCTCGGCCGGGGCAGCGGCATGTTTAACGCAACTGTCGGGTCTTTCTTCAATTTTCTTCCGCTGCGGATCAACCTCAGCGGGCGCCGCGACGCGGCCGACCTCCTGAGCCGCACCCGAGACACCTGCATAGGCGCCTATACCTACGATATTCCAGCAATCCACGTGTTCGCCAGCGCCCCTGACCTCATGGCGACCGCGATGCAAGACTCCATGACTCCCGTGACATTTCAGGTGCACCCATTGGCCTTTGTAATGGATGGCACGCGGGTCGGGAACATAGAATATACCGAAATTCGCCGCCGCTTGGACCCGGTTGGAGTAAGCCCGCAACTCCCCGATGGCGCACTGTGGACTCTCAGCTTCGATCCAGCCGGGGAAGTACTGGGTACTTTGCGGTATCGCACTGACAGATTCAACGAGCAAACTATCATCAGACTTATAAACGAATACCAGCAAAGCCTTCGCGATCTAGTCGCCGAATATGATCGCTTGCGGACACGCAAAGACTAGATTCTCAGCCTATGATGGATCCGCAGCTCAAGTTGACGGCGACGCCGCTCATGGCACCGGCCGCATCCGACGCCAGGTACACGGCCGTGTCCGCTACTTCAGCCAGCCGCGGCAGGCGGCCCAGCAACGTGTCCTTCACCAGGAACGGGACATCGGCGTCCGTAGCATCAATGGTTTCGGGAGTGAAATTTGACCTCAGCCCCACGACTCTTACGCCCTGCCGGCCGACTTCTCCAGCCAGGCTCCGGGTCAGCGCCTCTATGCAGGCGGATGCCAGGTTGAAGCCGCCCATCTGGTGACGGGTCTCCATCGAGGACGAAGCCGAGAGCATGATAATCACGCCTGAGCCCTGCGCTACCATGTGTCGTGTGGCGGCGGTGGTGGTCACGAAGTGGGTCCGGCACGCGTCGATGACCGGAGCCATGAAATCATTCAGGGATATGTCGGTCAATGGAATGTTCTGGACCACCCTGAAACTGATCGCGTTGAAAGATATGTCGAGGCTCCCTGCCTGCTCGACGACCTGCGCGGCGTGCGTTTCGACGGCCGGCTGATCCATCGCGTCGAGTTCCGCCGTTTCGGCTACGCCGCCGCGAGCGCGGATCTCGTCCGCCACCTTCTCGAGCCTGGCAAGGGTGCGTCCGACCAGGAACACATTCGCTCCCGCGCGGGCGAACGCACACGCCACTGCCTCACCCATTGCCCCTGCCGCACCGTAGACAATGGCGTTCTTCTTGTCGAGCAGCATCCCGCGCCTCCTCGGCTCATATACGAGCCTAACGGGAGAGGCGTCAGGCCGCACCCGTGTCAGGCAGGGCAAGCCACCACGGATTCGCGCGGGCCCATTCGATCGTGCTGAGTAGTCCCTCGCTCAGTGAGGTCTCGCATTTCCAGCCGAGCACCGTCCTCGCCTTGGTGGTGTCGGGTATCCGGCGCCGCAAATCCTGATACGCCGGGCCGAGCTTGTCCTCCGTCCGCACGCCGACCGGCGTGCCACTTGTTCCCGCGAGCTCGCCGATGAGGTGCACCACCGCCTCAACCGTCGTCTCGTCCGTGCTGCCGATGTTGAACACGTTCCCGGTCGCCCCGAGATTCTCCGCGGCCAGCATGGTGCCGTGAACGGCGTCGCTCACATAAGTGAAACACCGGGTCTGCCTGCCATGATCGTAGATGACGGGAGCGAGCCCGTTGAGAAGGCGGTGCACACTCCGGCTGACGATATAGGCCGGACGCTGGCGGGGCCCGTACACGTTGAAGTAGCGGACGACCGTGGCGTGCAGCCCGCACTGGCGCCCGAACGCGAAGGTCAGGTGCTCGGCAAGGGCCTTGGCGGAAGAGTAAGCCCAGCGATCGGCGGAAGTCGGTCCGAGCACCCGGTCGCCGTCCTCGGACCACGGCACGGCGGGGTTCTTACCGAAGATCTCGCTGGTGCTCGCCACCACGACCCTGGCCCCCGCCTTCGCTGCCAGCTGGAGGACATTACGGGTCCCGGAGAAATTGGTGTCGATGACATCCAGCGGCCGGGCCAGATACAGGTCCACGCCAACGACCGCGGCCAGGTGATAAACGACGTCGACACCGGGCGTGATAGCGGTGGCGAGCATGTCAAGATCACGGATGTCGCAGGTCACGTACCTCACCTGATCTCGCATACCGCTACCGGTATCCGGCGGGCAGGGCGTGGCGTCGACGACGGTCACCTCGTCACCTCGGGCGACCAGGCGCTCCACAATATGGCTCCCTATGAACCCGGACCCTCCGGTGACAACGACTCGCGCGCTCATCGCCCGATCCCGCGGTACCGGTAGCCGAGCTGGCGCAACCCGGCGATCGCCTGCTTCGACAGGTAGGCGCGACCGTCCACGATGACGCAGGAGCCCGCGACTGGGAGCGCGCCAAAGTCGATATCCCCGAATTCCCTGTGCATGGCCAAGATCGCGATGCAGTCGGCGTCGCGGACCGCCTCGCCCACCGTGCCACACGGCCGGACGCCCAGCATCTCCTCTGCCTCCGCCGGATCTACCAGCGGATCGTGGATTCGCACCCGGACTCTCTCCTCTATCAGCGCCTTTATCGCGCCGCGGACGGGAGTAGCTCTCATGTCGGCCGTATTGTTCTTGAACGTGACGCCCAGCACGGCTACCGTCGCGCTGCCCGGGTCCTTGCCCTGAGCCTTCAGCTCCTCGATGATCAGCTGAGCTGTGTACGCGGGCATCGCGTCGTTGACCTCGCGCCCTACGCGAGCGGTGCGAATCTCCAGGTCGCGGCTCCGAGCCGCCTGCCACACCATCCAGGGGTCCTTTGTCAGGCACGAACCGCCCACCCCGACGCTCGGAAGCAGGATGTTCACGTTGCCGTTCCCCTTAGTGATGGTGTTGGCCGCGGCGATCACGTCTAGCACGTCGACATCGTAGAGAGCACAAAACTTGGCCAGTTCGTTCGCGAGCGCGATGTTCAGGTCGATCCACCAGTTGTCGGCGAGCTTCACAATCTCTGCCGCCTCAATCGAATCCTGGGGGATCACGGTGATCCCGAGAGCGTGACGCCAGAATTCCGACGCCTCCCGCGTGCTGCGCTCGTCGATCCCGCCGACAGCTATCGGCAGCGTGAGCAGGTCAGCGAGCGCGGTGGACTCGGCGAGCCGCTCCGGGCTGAAGGCCAATCCGAAGTCCTCCCCCGCGCGCAATCCGCCGCCTTCGAGCAGGGGTGCCACCAGATTCCTGGTGGTGCCAGGCGGGATGGTGCTCTTCACCACCATCAGTTGTCCCGGTCGGATGTGCTCCCGCAAGGACACGCACGCGCCACGCAACTGGTCATCAGCCAGCGACCCTTCAGCGTCAACCGGAGTGCCGACTGCGATCACCACGACATCGACAGCGGAGACTGACGCATAGTCGGCGGTGACACGCAGCCGTCCCGCTCGCACGGTACGCAGGACCATGTCCGTCAAGCCCGGCTCTTCGAATCGGAGATGCCCCAGCTTCAGCTCTTCGATCGACTTGATGTCGACGTCCACGCCAACCACGTCCAGGCCGCGATCCGCCAGAGTCGCGGCGAGACAGCAACCGACGTAGCCGAGGCCGATCACCGCCACCGATGGTTTGCGGGCCAAACCTCCGCCGGGGGGCGCGTCTGGGAGAGCGGACGTATCCTGCTTGCCGGCCATGTCGATCTCCTTCCTTATGGGAGGCAGCCGGTGTCTGGGTCCATCGGGGAGGCAGCCGGTGTCTGGGTCCATGCCGCTGTGATGCCGGCCTTCGCGTGCGCGCCCGCCATGAACCGGTAACCGCGCTCCACCGTTCCTGCTCTGGCGATCACCGCAACGCGTCAGCCGAGGCCGGCGAGCATCCGGCGGTCGCGCAGCAACGCCCCAGTGATTCGGCTGCGGTGGCTGGTGTGGTTATGTGCTGATGGTTTTGAGGAAGGCACGCAGGTCGGCGATGAAGGATTCGGGGTGTTCGAGGGTGGCGAAGTGGCCGGCGGTGGCGATCTCGGACCAGCGGGTGATGGTGGGGTAGTCGCGTTCGGCGAAGGCGCGGATGGCCGGGGTGGTGTCCTGCCGGAAGGCCATGACGCCGATGGGGACGCGGATCGGGTCCGGGCGGGGGCCGCCGGGGGTGAGCAAGGTGGCGAGGTAGGGCGCGGATTCGCAGTAGAGCTGGGTGGAGGTTCCGGCCGTGCCGGTCAGCCAGTAGATGGTGGCGTTGGTCAGCAGCGGGTCCCGGCGGATCAGGTCCTCGGGGCTGGTGGCCGTGCGGTTCCATTCCTTGAACTTCTCCACGATCCAGGCGAGCTGCCCGACCGGGGAGTCGGTGAGCCCGTAGCTGAGAGTCTGCGGCCGGGTCGACTGCACGACCAGGTACCCGGACAGCTCGGCGCGGAAGTAGGCCATGTCGTTGACCCGGTCCCGGTCGGCCTGGGACAGGGCCGCCAGTTCCGCGGGGTCGCCGGAAGGCAGCGCGAGCACCGCTGATACGTGTGCTCCGGCGACGTGCCCGGGTGCCAGGCGGGCCAGCTCGAGGGAGATCATCGTGCCCCAGTCGCCCCCGGCCGCCGCGTAGCGGTCGTATCCCAGGCGGCGCATCAGCTCGGCCCAGGCCCGCGCGATGCGCCGGACGTCCCAGCCGGGATCGGGCACGGGGCCGGAGAACCCGTAGCCGGGCAGGCTGGGGATGACCAGGTGCATCGCGTCGGCCGGGTCGCCGCCGTGGGCGGCGGGATCGGTCAGCGGGCCGATGAGGCCGGCGTACTCGATGATGGAGCCCGGCCAGCCGTGGGTGAGCACGACGGGGACGGCGCCCGGCTCCTTCGAGCGGACGTGCAGGAAATGGACGCTGGTCCCGTCGATCTCGGTCATGAACTGCGGGTGCTCATTCAGCTGCCGTTCAGCGCCGCGCCAGTCATACCCGGCCTGCCAGTAGTGCGCGAGGTCCTTCAGGTACTCCAGCGGGACGCCGCGCTCCCACCCGTGCCCGATCTGGTTCGGCGGCCACCGGGTCGAGGAGATCCGCTGGCGCAAGTCAGCGAGCTGCGGCTCTGGGACATCAATCACGTACGGGCGCACTCGGGGAACCCTTTCTCTGGCAGGCCGACGGCTCCAGCATTCCCCCCGCCACACCCCCGCCGCCTCTCCGTAATTGCCATACCCGCACCCGGCCAGGAATACCCGGTCAACGCAATCCGGAAGATGCCGGACGGCGATGCGAACCAGGATCATTCATGTGACCGGCCTGTCATTAGCCGGGGAGAAAATCTACATCAGAGGTCGCCGGTCACATGGTTGGAAGTTGTCAATTCTTACTTCGCCGGCCTCTTTGTCGGTGCCGAGCAGCACCCGCTCCAAGTCCAGTGCGTCAGCCTGGCGAACCGCAGGTCAGCCATGACCCCGGGTTATTCCGACGGTCGGTGCCGAACCCTCCGGGGCACCGGGGAAATCAAGTAAGGAGTCCAACATGCGAGTCGCCTTCGCGTTCTGGCCAGCGCCAGCTCACCTCTTCCCGCTCGTTCCGCTTGCCTGGGCGGTCCGCGCCGCCGGACACGAGGTCACCTTCGTCTCCCACCCCAGCATTGCCGCAGACGTCACCGCCTGCGGGCTGCCATTCAAGCCGCTGTGCGGCGAGGGCGAGGTACCCCCGCCGAAAGGCCCGGCAGCGGAATATCCTGAGGCCAGGGAGGCGGTGCAGCGCATCTCCGACGCCCTGAACGTCCCGGCGGAAGACCTGGACCGGTGGAACATCACCAGCCATGGCTTCATCCCGTCGATGTGGGACTTCATCCCTTACGCGGCATCCCCGCAAGACCCGATGCCAATCATGGACAACATGGTGGCCTTCTTCCGGCACTGGCGCCCGGACCTGGTGCTGTGGGATCCGTGCATGCCGGGCGCGGCCGTCGCGGCGCGGGCCGTCGGCGCGCAGCAGGCCAGGATCTACGGGACCGATTACATGGGCTGGTTCCAGGACACCTACACCCGGCTCGTCAGCCAGCCGGGCACGCCCCGGGTGCCCAGCCCGCTGGCAGAGACGGTCCGGGGAATGGCCGAACGGTACGATGTCGACGTCGATCACGACATCCTGTACGGGCAGTGGACCGTCGACATGATGCCCCCGGGCATCAACTTCCCGGTTAACGCCCGGAAGATACCGATGCGGTGGGTCCCGTACAACTCTCCGATCACGATGCCGGACTGGTTGTACCCGGTACCGGAACGGCCTCGGGTGGCGATCTCGCTCGGCATGTCGATACGGGCATTCCTCAAGGCGAACTGGAACTTCACCGCGATGTTGCTGGAAGGGCTGTCCGATCTGGACGTCGAGGTCGTGGCCACGCTGAACGACGATCAGATCGCCTCCGTCCCCGCCATCCCCGACAACGTCCGCGTCATCGACTACCTTCCCCTGGACCACCTGATTCCGACCTGCTCCGCGATGATTCACCACGGCGGCCTCGGCACGATGGCCCCCGCCGGGTACTTCGGCGTACCGCAGCTGATCGTGGACTTCACCGACTCCCACTTCAAGGGGGCGCCGCTGGCCAAGGGGGCCGAGGAAGAACCGGGCTCGCCGCGGTATAAGCTCGCGCCGGTCACCGGCGCGTACGTGACCAGCTTCGGCGCGGGCGAGATCCTCGACCTGGCCAGGCCGTACGACGAAGCCGTCCGGGCCGTCCGCGAACAGGTCAGCCGGGTGCTCAAGGAACCGTCGTTCGCCGAGGGCGCGGCCCGGCTCCGCCGGGATCTGCTTGCCTCCCCCAGCCCGGCCGACCTGGTGCCCACGCTGGAAAAGCTCGCGCAGGCCCGCTGAAGCGGGGATAGGCGATGAACGGCCAGCCTGGCCCGGACGGCATCCCGCGCCGCGCGCCGCGCGACGCGACCGAGATCACGCTGTGCGGCCTGTTCGCCAGCGTGCTGCAGGTGCCGGCGGTCGGCATCGACGATGATTTCTTCGCCCAGGGCGGCGAATCAGTCCACGTGGTGACGCTGATCAGCCAGATCGCCACCATACTCGGCGTCGAGGTACCGCTGTCAGTGGTCTTCGACTACTCGACTGTTGCCGAGCTTGCCGCGCACCTCACCGGCAGCCCGGCATCGCCGGCCAGCTGACAAGGAGGCGGTATCCATGTGCTCAGCTGAGGTGAAGCGCCTGCCGCTGTCGTTCAACCAGGAACTTCTGTGCTTGTTCGACGCGGGAGACAGCTCAGGCCCGTTCGGGCCCCGGTATCACACTGAAGCAGGCTGGCGGTTGACCGGTCCGGTGGACCGGGACGCTCTGCGGGGGGCGCTGGCCGACGTGTTGAGCCGCCACGAGCCGCTGCGCACCAAGATCGTCCGCCACGGATCGGCGCGGTACCAGGAGATTTTCCCGCCTAGCCCGCCGATCCTGGAGGTACGGGAATGTCCTGGTGTCCCCCTCGGCGAACGGCAGCGGCGAGCCGAGGAACTGCTGGCCGAGGTCGAGTCCGGGACCATCAGCGCCAGTGAGCTACCGCTGCTGCGCGCCGTGCTGATGGTGTTCGACGAGCGGGACGCGGCGCTGGTGCTGCTGACTCATCACCTGGCCACCGACGGCTGGTCGATGTGGATAATCGCGCGTGACCTCGGCGCCTTCTATGCCGCACGGCTGGCCGGCGATACCGCTGTGCTGCCGCCGCTGCGGCCGTACCGGGAGTTCGTGGCCTGGGAGCGTGACCTCGCGGCAAGCGAGTCGGCGGCCGCGCCCAGGCGGTACTGGACGGACACGCTGCGGGGTGCCCGGCTGACCGCCCTCAAGGCGGATCACCCCAAGTCCGCCGGCCTGCCCCCGGTCACCGCGATGTACCGGTTCACCCTCGGGGCGGATGTCGTCGCCAGCGTCGTCCGGATGGCCCGGACGGCGCGGTCCTCGTCGTTCATGGTCCTGCTCGCCGCGTATTACCGGCTGCTGAACCGGCTAACGGGCCGCACCGACCTCGTGGTGTCCACGCACACGCCGGGCCGTGGCAACGGCCCGTTCGAGAACACGGTCGGGTCGTTCTTCAATTTCCTCCCGCTCCGGGTCGACCTCGCCGGATGCCAGGACGCCAGCGACCTGCTGCGCCGTACCCGAGCCACCTGCGTGGGCGCCTATGCCAATGACATCCCGGCGCTCCAGGTGTTCGAGACCGCCCCCGATCTGATGGAACCCGCCATGCGGGACGAACTCGCGCCCGTCACGTTCCAGGCGTTCCCGCATTCGAAACAGCTGAGCGGCGCGTTCACCAGCGACCTCTCCTATACCGAGATCCGGCGACCGCCGACTTCCCTCGCGGTCGCCGCGGACATCCCCGATGGCGCGGTCTGGAGCCTCATCGTCGATCCGGTGGGGGAAGCGGTCGGCGAAGTGTCGTACCGCACTGACAGGTTCGACGAGAAAACCATCGTCGGCCTCGTGGAGGACTACCAGCGCACCCTCCGTGACCTGGTCGCCGAGGCCGGTTATCCAGCATCCGCGGCGTGACAGGGATGGTCGGAGGAGAACCGGCGTCTTCACCTGGAAACCCCGCGTCGCGGGCGGGGACATCCCGGCCGGGACCGGCCGGAACGCCTTTCCGGCGACTGAATAAGCCACCAGCGTCGCGGCAAACGTACAAAGCCGCCCGGGACCTAACAACGAGCGCGCTACCGAAGCTTCCGTGCGAATGCCTGCACGTCCTGAGTGAACAGCTCCGGTTGTTCCATCGCGGCGAAGTGGCCGCCGCGGTCGAACTCGCTCCAGTGCGTTAGAGTCGGAACGATCTGTTCCGCGAAACGCCGTATCGGTCGTGCGACGTCCCCCGCGAAGCGAGCTATCCCGACCGGCATCTCCAGTGGCCATGGTCCTGCCCACGTCCGCACGAACTCCTCGGGGAGCCGGTTAGATTCGTAGTACAACTGGGCACTTGAACCCGCCGTCGCAGTGAGCCAGTAGATCGTGGCGATTGTCAGCATCTGGTCCCGGTCAACCGCATCCTCCGGGACTTCCGCTGCATCGGCCCATTCCTTGAATTTCTCCACGACCCAGGCCAGTTGCCCGACAGGTGAGTCGGTAAGGGGGTACGCGATGGTGTGCGGGCGCGTGGACTGTATCTTCAGCCATCCGGTGCCATCCTGCTCCCAGGCCATCGCGAACTCTAGGCGGGCTCGATCCGCGTCATCGAGGTCCGCCAGTGCGGCGGGGTCGGACGGCGGTAGCGTCACGAGCATGTTCACGTGTACCCCGGCGACGTGCGCGGGGTCCGTCCGGCCGAGCCATAGCGAGATCGGCATGCCCCAGTCTCCGCCTTGGGCGAAGTACCTGTCATAACCGAGGCGGCTCATCAGCTCCGCCCACGCCTTCGCTACCCGGCGCACGTCCCAGCCAGGCTCGCTGGGGGCCCCGGAAAATCCGTACCCGGGCAGCGACGGGATGACCAGGTGAAAGGCGTCACGCCGGTCCCCGCCGTAACTGGCCGGATCGGTTAGCGGACCGATCACGTCGGTAAATTCGGCCACTGCGCCTGGCCAGCCGTGCGTGATAATGAGTGGCGCGGCATCAGGCTCGGGAGATCGCACATGCAGGAAATGTACGTCGACTCCGTCGATCTCGGTGATGTACTGGGGAAAGCGGTTCAGCTGTTGTTCGGCGGCCCGCCAGTCATAGTTTGTACGCCAGTATTCGGCGAGCGACTGCAAGTACCCTAGCGGCACACCGCGGCTCCAGCCTACGCCTGGGATTTCGGTTGGCCACCGCGTCGTGGCGATCCTCCGATTCAGGTCATCCAGCGCGGACTGCGGAATCTCAATATTAAATGGACGCATTGACCGTGCCTTTCGCCGTCGATTAGTTGTGATGTTGCCGGATCGAATTGCGGAGCACCCGCATAACGTTGCCAGGCCGCATTAGAGCTTGTGGGGGATCGACGAGTCCTGCTGACCGGATGAAAGAGTTAGTAAGAGTTGAGTCATAGACCGCAGCTCGCTGAAGCCGGGCAACGTAGCCGTTTATGATACGGGTCATCATTGTGCGGTTCCCCTCGACGCCGGGAAAGCCAAGGTCGGCGCCGGTTGACAGGGCCCAAGGGACGTCGATGTCCTGGGAAAAGTCCCGGAAAACGTCCTGCGGCCGAGGTATCTCACCATTCCGCAAGTGTTTGCGAAGTGCGAGCGACTCCATTGCGGTTACGGTCATTCCTTGCCCGTAAATCGGGTTGAAGCTGCACATGGCATCGCCCATTACGAGGAGCCGCGCGGGAAACTTCTCCATCCGTTCATAGTGCCGGCGGATGCTTGCCGGGAAGGAAAATGTCACGGGCTCGTCCAAGGGCTCTGCTGTACTGACTGCCTCGAAGATATCCGGCGCCGGGAGTGACTTGGTGAATGCTAGGAAGCCATCGGGATCTGCAGGCGGATGGTCGCCGAGCATCCCGGTGAGGGAAAGCTCGAATTTGTTATCGTTACCGGGTAGCCGGTAAAAGAATGCGCCGCGGGGATAACCGGGGGTTGGCGCCGGGATAATCGCCAGGTCATTCCCCAGAGGGTCCGAGTCCAGCCGGTAGTGGCGGGTCGTGTAGGCGAGGCCGATTTTCACCCGTTCCACCTCGGGGCGGGCGTAGCCGAGCTCCTCAAGCCAGGCTGGCGTCCGCGACCCGCGTCCTGTGGCGTCGATCACCAAGTCGGTGGATAGCGTTTCGCATCCGCCCGACTGCCGTTGTATCCGTGCTCCGGTGACAGTGCCGCGATCCGGTGTGGTCGCTAGGCCGAGAATGTCGCAACTGTCGAGGAAGGATACGTTAGGTATGTCCCGGACCCGTTGCCGGACATGGGCTTCGAGAACCGGCCGGGTGGCGGGGACGCAAAGAAGCCCGGACCGGGCAGGCTGTAGCCTCTTGCCGTTGAAATACCAGCGGACATCGTAGTTGAAGTCCCCGCACTTCACCCCGGCGCCGATAAGCTCACCCGTGATCCCGGGGAAATGATCCTCAAGAATCTCCTGGCCCCTCGCTATTATCCCATGGGCATGCCGTCCATGGGGAACACCGCGCCGGTAACCTGTTGAGTTGGTTAGCCGATCACGCTCTACTAGGAGAACTTCCGCAAAGCTATCCGCGAGCACCCTGGCGGCCAGCAGGCCTGCTATGCCCGCGCCTAGCACTATGACGCGGTCCCCTGCAAGGATGGTCACCGCTGCCACCTCCTAGAAGGGAAAGAGAATCACGGCCGACTCATTGAAACTATGACGTCAGCACCGGCTGACCACATCTTCGGCAGTGCGGTATTCAGCTGATGCGCTCAAAACCATCAGCACATAACCACACCAGCCACCACACCCGAATCACTGGGACGTCAAGGCGTTCCGGGATATTCGCGGTCTTGGTGCCCCCGCTAGGCCGATGCCCGGCTCGCTATGGTGACCCGGTCGATCTTGCCGGCCACCGTCCGCGGCAGGGCCTGGACGATCGAGATGCGTCCGGGCCGCATGCCGGCCGGCAGCCGGTCGGATAGCCAGCCCCGGATCTGCCGGGATGTCACCCCCGCATCAGCGGCCAGCCAGACGGCGATGTGCGCGCTCTCGGGGTGATCGGCGCCGACGACGACGGCCGCCGCCTCCCGTACCGCCGGATACTCCTCGAGGACGGTCTCGATCTCAGCGAGCTCGATGCGGTGCCCGCGCAGCTTGACCTGGCCATCCAGGCGGCCGAGAAACCGCAGCGTTCCGTCCTCGCCGTGCTGACCCCTGTCGCCCGTGCGATAACACCGCACAGCGCCCTCGGGCGTGCGACAGACACGGAACTGCCGCGCCGTGAGATCGGGCAGGTTGAGATATCCCAGGGCCAGGCCCTCACCGTAGATCAGGATCTCGCCCTGGCGTAGCGGCTGGGCGGGACTGACGAGCTCGCCGTCGTTGCCCTCGATGCAGAGTCCGGCTCCGGGCAGCGGCTCGCCGAGATGAACCGAGTCGCCTGTGGTGATACGGGCCGCCGACGCCCAGATGGTCGCTTCCGTGGGACCGTACAGGTTCCACAGCTGCGCGCATCTGGGGATCAGGCCGCGCGCCAGGCCCGGGGTCAGTGCCTCGCCACCGGACCACACGCGGGCGGCCGCGGCGCCCTCCCAGCCCCACGCCAGCGCCAGCCGCCAGAAGCTGGGCGTCGCCTGGATCACGCCGGGCTGGTATTCGCGCACCACCCGGGCGAAGATCTCCGGGTCGAGGCGTGCTTCGGGCGGGGCCGCGACAAAGCAGCCGCCGACGCTTAGCGGCAGGAGCAGTTCGGCCATCGAGATATCGAATGAGAAGGCGGTCATCGCGAGAATGGATTCACCGGCGCCGAACCCCGGGACGCGGGCCAGGGCACCAAGACGGCTGCGGAGCGCCTCGTGCGGCACCATCACCCCCTTGGGGCGCCCGGTCGAGCCCGAGGTGTAGATCACGTAGGCGACGCTCGTCATGTCGGGCCGGGACGATCTGTCAGCCGCGCCGCCGGGCGCGCGCTCGACGGCCAGCCGGCCCGGCCCGGTCTCCCGCAGGATCAGCGCGGGCTCAGCATCCGACAAGATGGCGGCACAGCGCGCCGCGGGGCTTTCCGCGCTGAGCGGCAGGACAGGGCACCGTGACCGGGCGGCGGCAAGTATCGCGATCGCCGCGGCGAGCGGGGTGGCCGCGTCCAGGGCGACGACCTGGCCTGCCGCGGACTTGCCCTGAATCTCCCCGGCGAGTGCTCCAGCGCGCTCCACGAGCTCCCGGTAGCTGAAATCGCGTTCCCCGCGGACCGCTGTCGCCGCGGGAGCCCGCCGTTCCTGTCCCGCCACGGCCTCCCATACCGTCTCCACTATCGTGCCGCTATCTCGCCGTGCCGGGCTGGGCCCGGGGCGGACCCCTCTCGCGTCCGCTGTTGTGCGATGAGCAGCGCGATACCGTCCGGGGTAGGATTGCGCACGATCTCGATCAGGGAAAGCGACACGCCGGACCGCCGCTGTATCTCCGAGATCAGCGTGAGCGCGGCCATCGAGGTGCCGCCTGCGTCGAAGAAGCTGTCATCGACCGCGACCTCGTCGCTGTCCAGGAGATCTCGCATGAGCGTGGCTACCTCAACAGGAGTCATCGTGTCTTCTCCAGGTCAGGCTGACCGGAAATCCTCTCCAGCCATTCGGAACCCCGCACCTCGCGGCCGTCCGCGCCGACGAAGGTGAAGCTGCCAGACAGGAACGCGACCAGATCTCCGAGCCGCTCGCGCAGCTCATCGTGGCCATCGGCAGTAAGCCACACCCATGCCACGGCATGGTTCGTGCCGTTGCGCCAGTCCACGGCAGTGCCCGCCGGCGAGACGTTGTCGACGGCCACCACGCCGGGCATGCGGCCGATCTCCCGGCGGGCCGGCGCCCGGGTAACCGCGACGGCGGCAGGCGGGGCCTGGAACAGCAGCACCAGCGCGCAGCGGTCCCAGCGCAAGGTCAGGTTCTGCGCACGGCCCAGGACGCACGACAGCGCCAGGCGCCCGAGTCTTTCGCCGGTGCCATAGCGAACCAGGCGCGCAACGAAGCCGCCAAGCCGCCCGTTCACCTCGATGATCTCCGGCACGGGGGATGTCGTCTTGATCTCGACGTGGAACACGCCCCTGGAGGCGCCGACGGCGTCGAGGGCCTGTTCGGCGGTCTTCAGGACCAGCTGCTGCCTGTCCGGCGCGATCACCGAGGGCAGTATCAGACCCGTTTCACGGAACGGCCACGCCAGCGGCAGCCGGTCCGTGACGAACCGCAGAGCTGCCGCACCATCGCGCGATCCAGGCCGGAACACTTCCGCCGATACGTAATCGGCCCGGTGCGGCCCGGCCCATGTCTCGCCGACGATGAGCTGCTCGGCGAACATGTGGTCGAGTTCCTGGTTAGGTCCGGTGCCGGACCTCGCCAGGAACTCCTCGACCTCAGCTTCCTGCCGCAGCAGCCACACGTCGTGGCTCGCGCATCCGTTGGTCGGCTTCACCACGATCGGGAACCCGGCCGACCGGGTGAACTCCCGCAGCGAGATACCGTCGCTGAAGCCGTTCGATATCACCCCGGACAGCCCGGCGTCCCGCAATCTCTGCCGCTGCACATCCTTGTGGCCCCACAGGGCTTCCGTACCGGCCTCGCCGTTGAGCCTCGCGTTCAGCCATGCCACCAGCGGGCACAGCTGGTCCACGAAGGTCGCCACCACTGTGGCGCAGGCGCGCCGGACGGCATCCAGGCACGCGTCATGATCGGAAAAATCTATCCGCATCGTCGGCGCCAGGGCCTCGGCTACCGCGAGCAGGTCCGCTTCGTAGTCACCTGAGTCCACCAGGAAACGCAGGTCCGCGAGACCATCGGCGCAGGCCGCGATCTCGGCCGGCGGCAGCGAGCTGTGCCGCCCGGCGAGGAGCACGACCAGGCGATCAGGCTGAGGCATTTGGCGATCCCTCCCCGGTTCGCGTCCGTGACAGGACCAGGTCGGCCAGCATCCGGTCCGCCTCCTCCCCCTCGTCAGGTGCGGAAATCCTGGTGACCGGGTAAGCCCCTGGATCGATCCAGGGAACGAGAGCGTCACCGGCGGGTAAGGTGACCACCTCCGGCGCGGGCACGCCGCGCCACGGCGCCTTCACGTCCTCCCGGCAAGCGAGCAGGAAGCTGAGCCACGCCAGGGACCGGGCGAGCAGGCCGGAGGCGAGGACGCTCGGCTCGTGCAGGTTCCTGGCCGTGATCATCGTGCGCAAGTCGGCGCGTAGTAGCTGCTCCATGCGCCGCAGGATGCTGGCGTTATCCGTCGCCAGGTCCGGGCATGCCGTCTTCGCGGCCCCCAGGTTCACCCGGAGCCTGGCGAATTCCGAATCGATCATCACATCGTCCGGCCAGGCCGGCCGCACCAGGATCGCCCGGACCTCGCACGATCGGGCCAGCCGCTCGGCGATGCGCAGGGAAAGGGCGGCGGCGGAGCAGTAACCAACGACGGTAACGGCGCGTTCCACGGCACCAGTGCCGAGGAACGCGCTGGCGTAGAGTTCCGCCAGCTCGGCCAGGGGCTGGTAGCCAGAGCGGGCTGCCAGATAGCCAACCGGGTCCGCTTGGTAGACGGGATGACCGCTGTGGCCGACACTGAGCAACTCGCCAAACCTCGGGGTGGAAGACACGCGCTGGAAATCCGCCACGAAAACCGGCTCCGCGCCGTCGGCGGTCAGCCGCTCAAACATGGGCTCGGCGCAGCTGGCTCGCGTCATCTCCACCTCTCATGCGGTCCGCCTCTCAAACGTACGGCAAGGCTCGTAACCGACGTTGTCTGCAATATCCCATTGCGTTGCCGCATGCGCTTCTCCCGTTGTGCGAAGTATCAGCAGCCAAACTGGAATCAATGACAGCAATATGGAAGGCAGAGCGCCGGACGTGCCGTCGATATCGTTGCTTGACATTCTCATTCCGGCGAGAGGCGAACATGAATACAGCCGTCTACGACGTGGCGATCCTCGGCTCTGGAATGTCCGGCGGAATGCTCAGCGCAGTGCTCGCACGCAACGGCGTTAAGGTACTGCTGATCGACGCGGGCACCCATCCACGCTTCGCAGTGGGGGAATCAACGATTCCCTACACATCGGCACTCATCAAGATTATCGCGGAACGGTACCAGGTCCCCGAGATCCACGCGCTTGCCAACTTCAAGGGGATCGTCGAGAACGTCTCCCCGATGTGCGGCAAGAAGCGGAACTTCGGATTCGTGTACCACAAGGAAGGCCAGCCGCACAATCCCGTTCAGACCAACGAGATCGTGCTCCCAGACGTCGAGCAGCGGATGGAGACCCATCTGTTCCGGCAGGACGTCGACGCCTACCTGTTCTACCTGGCTATCGGCTACGGCGCGGAGCCGCGCATCGGAACAAAGGTCACGGACATCGATGTCCACCCCGGCAAGGGCGTGCAGCTGCAGACGGACCAGGGCGAGGAGTTCTACGCGAAGTACCTCGTGGACGGCAGCGGTTACCGGTCCCCGGTGGCCGGCAAGTTCGGGCTGCGCGATGAGCCCACCCGCGCGCGCCATCATTCACGCAGCATGTTCACCCACATGGTGGGGGTCACGCCGTTCGACGACGCGGCAGCAGCCCGGTCGCACACGCAGCCCAGCCCCTGGCATCACGGCACCCTGCACCACGTCTTCGAAGGCGGCTGGCTGTGGGTCATCCCGTTCGACAACCACGAGAGGTCCATCAACCGCCTGTGCAGCGTGGGGCTGACCCTGGACGAGCGGGTCTTCCCCAGTTCCGGGCTCACCCCGCAGCAGGAATTCGACAACTTCCTGGAGCGGTTCCCGGAGATCGCCGAGCAGTTCCGCGGAGCTAAGGCCGTCCGGCCGTGGGTCTCCACCGGAGAGCGCATGCAGTACTCCTCGTCGAACACAGTCGGCGAACGATACTGCCTGACGTCCCACGCCGCGGGGTTCATCGACGCGCTCTACTCGCGCGGGCTGACCAATACGGTCGAGGTGGTCAATGCCCTCGCCTGCCGCCTGATCGAGGCCGCCCGGGATGACGACTGGTCCACCGAGCGCTTCACCTACATCGACCGCCTCCAGCAGGGGCTGTTCGACGTCCACGACGATCTCGTCTACAGCTCCTTCGTCAGCTTCCGTGACTACGACCTGTGGAACGCGGTCGAGCGGGTATGGGAGGCGACCAACTACCTGCCCTGGCAGGTCCTGGAGCGTGCCTACGCCATCTACCTGGAAACCCACGACGAGCAGGTGCTCCGTGACCTCGACAACAGGGAGGCCCCCGGACTTCCGGACCCGGTCGGCCGGGAGATCAGCGAACTCGTGACGCTCACCCGCCAGACCTGTCAGGCGGTCGAGTCGGGCGACATCGAGCCCGCCGAGGCAACGAAGCGCATCTTCGACCATATCCGGCAGGCCGAGTGGCTTCCTGAGCCGTGGGAGCGGGCAGCGCCGGACAACAAGTTCTTCGCGGCGAGCCCGAAGCTGTTCAGCCTCGCCGAGGAGTGGGGCCGGACCAAGGCCCCGGCGCACGTCGCGCAGCTGTTCGGCTGAGCCAGGCACGCGGGGTGCCGCGAGCGGAAACGCTCGCGACACCCCGCCGCATGCTCGGGGTGGTGCCTGCCGGCGCCGCCCTTAAGTTGATCATGGTTTGCCCAGGCGTGTCGCTGCCGGGTGTTTTGGCTGGCAGCCGGCATGATCGCGGGTTATGACACAGACTGGCGGTGTGGCTGAGGGCCGGCTGAGCGACTGGATCTCCCTGGGCGTGCTGGCGTCCTGGGTGCCGCGGGACGCGGTCGAGGAAGCGGCCGAGGTGACTGGCAAGGGCGCGAAGCGGAAGGGCGGGAAGCTCCCGCCGCACGTCATGGTGTATTTCGCGATGGCGCTGGCGCTCTTCGCCGAGGAGGACTACGAGGAGACCTGGACCCGGCTGTCGGAGACGCTGGCGGACTGGGGATGCTGGGACTCCTCGCAGGGCACGGTGACGACGGGCGGGCTCACGCAGGCCCGGCAGCGGCTCGGGCATGAGCCGGTGGAAGAGGTGTTCTCGCAGGTCGCGGTGCCGCCCGCCACTGAGGACACGCCCGGGGCGTTCCTGGGGCCGTGGCGGAAGATGAGCATGGACGGGCTGGAATGGGATGTCCCGGCTTCGGAGGAGAACATCGCCGCGTTCGGGTTCTCCGGCACCGGCAAGGACGGCGCTCCGGCGGCGTTTCCCAGGGTGAGGGCGGTGACCATCGGCGAGTGCGCCTCGCATGCCGCCGTGCTGGCCGCGATCGGCCCGTCGGTGTCCAGGGGCAGCGGCGAGCAGTCCCTGGCCCGCCGGCTCTACCCGCGGCTGCGCGATGACTGGCTCCTGATCGCCGACCGGAACTTCTGTAACTGGAAGGACTGGCGCGTCGCGGCGGATACCGGGGCGGCGCTGCTGTGGCGGGTGAAAGCGGACCTGACACTGCCGCCGCTGGAGTTCCTGCCCGACGGCTCCTACCGGTCAGTCCTGGTAAATCCCAAGGTCAGGGGCAAGACCCGGGACAAGATCCTGGAGGCTGCCCGCGCAGGAGAGGACCTGGACGAGGACAGTGCCCGGTACGTGCGCGTCGTGGAGTACGAGGTCCCCGACCGCGAGGGCGACGGGAAAGACGAGATCATCGCCCTGATCACCACCATCCTCGAGTTCGCGGACGCTCCCGCGGCCGTCCTGGCGCGGGCATACCACGAACGCTGGGAGCACGAGACCGGGAACAAGCAGCTCAAGACCTACCTGCGCGGCCCGGGAAAGATACTGCGCTCGCAGTCCCCGGACATGGTGAGGCAGGAGATCTGGGGCTACCTGCTCACCCACTACGCGATCAGCGCCCTGATCTGCACCGCCGCCACAAGCGCCGGCATCGACCCGGACCGGGTCAAGTTCAAGCGCACCGTCCGCGTCATCCGCCGCCGGGCCGCTGACCCGGCCTTTTCCCCCTAACCAGCGCCAGCGCATCCTCGCCAGGGTCATGGCCGGCATCACCAGCCCGAAGCACCTGAACAAGCGGCGCGAGCGCAGCTACCCCCGCGTCGTCAGACGCGCCCGCCACAACCACTACCCCGTCAAGAAACCCGGCCAGCACGGCACCCGCCACGATGGCCCCGCCACCATCAAACTCGCCAGCCCCGTCCTCACCAGGGCAAAGATCAGCACCGCAGCATGATCAAAATAGGCTAAGTGGCATTGGGTGAACGCCCGCGGTCATTTCCCGACCGAGCAGGCCGCCCTCAAGTGCCTGTACCTGGCGATCATGAGCCTGGACCCGACGGGGCGCGGCCGCAAACGGTGGACCAACCGGTGGAAGGCCGCCCTCAACGCCTTCGACATCACCTTCGACGGCCGCCTGACCGC
>WNGG01004244.1_pt1 | contig 28148 bp, 34 predicted proteins | sample 5400661 | NCBI WGS metagenome assembly WNGG01 (sample SAMN13153372, study PRJNA577476) | soil metagenome | isolation source: 100 cm soil or saprolite under Garry oak tree replicate 1 | place: USA:California | collected 2016-06-15
AAGCTTGATGTCGGCTTTGCCGCCATTAAACTGGCGGCGGGTTCCCTCGTGTGAGGACAACTCAGTGTGATAAACACTATTCATATTGCCGGGTGTAGGTCCAAAACCCGCACCCGACAATCCCCACCATGTCATCTAACCGCTGGAGCTAACGGGTACCCGATTTGAAAATTAGAAATGCGAAATTAGAAAGTAGAAGTTCGAAGCGAAGCCGCGGCGTCGGTAGCCGTAGCTCAGCTTGATCTTGTTCTGTGCAAAGCGGCGCAGCATCCGAGGGCTATTTCGCGGAGTATCACTACGGCTCCGCGGAGGCGCCGCATACGGAAGCATATCTGTGGCGGTACATCATTCGTCTATGCATGGAGCTGGGCGCGCGCCGCGTGGTTGATATTGGATGCGGTAACGGATCGCTATGTCGTGAGCTCGCCACTCGGGGTTATGAAGTGGTCGGTTGCGACCCGAGTGCCGCCGGCGTTCGGCTCGCCCAGAGTTCGGCGCCGGAGCTAGTGTTCCATCAGATCGGAGTGGATGACGATCCGTCTGCGATTGGCAACGAGAGCTTTGATGTCGCTATCGCTACCGAGGTAATCGAGCACCTCGTTCGACCGCGCAACCTTCCTCGCTTTGCGAAGCAGCTTCTTCGCCCCGGCGGCCATCTTATCATCAGCACGCCGTATCATGGTTACCTGAAGAATCTCTTGCTCGCGCTCACTGACAAGTGGGACGCACATCTCAATCCCTTCTGGGACGGCGGCCACATCAAGTTCTGGTCGCGCAAGACTCTCTCGCAGCTGTTGAACGATGCCGGTTTCCGCGTCGTTCGCTTCATTGGAGCGGGCAGAATACCTTTTCTGTGGAAGAGCATGATCATAATTGCACAGAAGCCAGAGAAACCGAGTTGCAAGACAGCGGATTAGATGGTTGAATCGCACCTTGCGACTCTGGAAAAACTGAATGGGCTCTCTTAAGAAAAGACGAAAAGCAAAAATTGCCAAGCACAAGCGCCGCAAACGCATGAGGGCGCATCGGCACAAGAAGCGGCTCCGGTACAAGGTGTAAATCGTCAGCGCCGACGCTCAGAAAACGTCCAACACTCAACGCCGAACGTCCAACGTCCAATACTGAACAGCGATGCGCACGCATCGTTGCGCCACGTTCCTTGCAGTGGTGGGCGTGTCGCCTGCATTCCAGAGCGCAGCCGGCACGGCTGCCACTACAGGTCTGAGGCTGACCTGCCACTCGTAGCCAAAGCGAAGACTGGTTTGCCGAACACGGTGCGGAAAGATAAGATTAAGCATGAGGGAGTGGAAGAAGCGGGGCGTTTGGACGCACCAGTGTTTTTTCTTTTCACTGGCCTTTCTTGTCGCCACAAGCATTGCAGTCGCGCGGCCGGCGAAAACGTCATCGACGAAAAGCGCGACCTCCTCGATGGCGGTTAAACGGCCTGGCCGCCAAGACGATTCGCTCGATCCCAAACTGGCTCCCGATCTTGCCTTGCGGGTGGGCGGCGCACATAAAGCGGATGCGCTCGCGCATTTTGTTGAAGGAATGGCGTTTGAAGAAAATGGCGAAATGGATCGGGCGCTGGAGGCGTATCGCAAAGTGCTCAACGTCGATCCCGGCCAGGCGCAACTCGCCGCGCGTGTGGCGGGTTTGCTGATACAACAGGATGATTTTCCGCAGGCAATTGACGTGCTCAAGGACGCGATCAAGGCAAACCCGAATAATGCTGAGCCTTATCAGCAACTCGCTTTCATCTATGTGAGGTATCTGAAGAAAACGGATCAGGCCATCGATTATGCGAATCGAGCCATCGCCCTGAATCCGGCAGACGCGGAAGGTTACCAGCGCCTGGTCGAAATCGAAGTTGCAGCCGGCCAAGAGAAGAAGGCGCTCGAAGTTCTGGACCGTGCCGCAAAAGTTCGCAGCAACGATCCCGCTTTTTGGATGCGGCTCGGAAAGCTTTACATGGCCATTCTCTTCAAGTCCGACTCGCAGCCGAAGCCGGAGGAATTGAAAAGGACCAACGAGATTTTCAAAAAAGCAGCCAACCACGCCGGCGACGATCCGGCGATCCTAAAGGACGTAGCCGATTATTACGCGGCATCCCAGCAGCTGAAGGAAGCGATCCCGCTTTATCTGCGCGTTCTCGAACTGCAGCCGGAGGACGCGAACGCGCGAGAGAAACTGGCGACTGGTTTTATTCTAACGAATCAACGCGGCAAAGCAGTGGAGATGCTCGAGCAAATCATCAAGGAGCACCCTGAAAAATATCAACCCTACGATTTACTGGCACAGGTACTGGATGATGAAGCGCGATCACTGCTGCGCACAAACCGCCTTGAGGAAGCCAAAGCGAAGTTTGCAAAGGTGGCCGCGAATTATGAGCAAAGTCTGTTGATCAATCCAAATCATCCCAGCACCTATTTGCATCTGGCGGAGCTGCTTCTCGGACCTTTGAGAGACGCAGATCGCGCGGTGAAGCTGTTGACGGAAGCTCGGCACCGATTCCCGGGCGCGCCGGAGATTGTTTACTATCTGGCGATCGCGCAGCGCGAGGCGAAGCAGAGCCAGCAAGCCGTGGCGACTTTCGAAGAGGCGCTGCACGAAGCACAACTCGACCAGGATGACGATGTGATAAATGCCAAATTTTACTTCAACTATGGAGCGGCGGCAGAGCAAGCTGGCCTGTACGACAAGGCGGCTGATTTGCTCCGAAAGTCGATTGCGCTCGATCCAGCCAATGCGGCAGAGGCCTGTAACTATATTGGTTACATGTGGGCGGATCACAATATGAACTTGGATGAAGCTGAAGCCATGATTAAACGCGCCCTCGAAAGCGAACCAAACAACGCCTCATATCTGGACAGCCTCGGTTGGGTGGAATTTCGAAAGGGCAAATTCGATCAAGCCTTGAGCGACCTGCTTCGCGCCGCTAAGGCGGTGGAGCGCGACGACCCGGTCGTGTTTGAACACATTGGCGATACTTACCTCAAATTGAATCGCACAGCCGAAGCATTAGAAGCCTGGCGAAAGGCACTGGCGCTCGATCCAAAAAACAAAAAGGTCGCGGACAAGATCGAGGGAACCAAGAAAACGATTAGCAAAGATTTGCCCGAAAAAACGAATCCGACGTAGTGACCGTTCGAGGTCGGGCGTTGAAAACGTAACATGAAGGAATATCCCACTCCCTGGCAGCGAAAGATGATGTGGGCGGCGCTGACTGCCTGCTTTGTGCTTCTTCTCGTCGTTGTCCTCGGCGCAGTGGTTTGGGCCGGAGCAAATATCGTCAGTTTCCTCCAGCCAATCCTGATCCCGGTGGCCATCGCCGTGATTCTCACTTATCTCCTCGACCCGCTGGTGACGAAAATGTCTCGCGGAACGCTCAGTCGCACCAAAGCCGTGGCTCTTCTTTTCGCGATTGCCTTTTTGGCATTGGGCGGATTCGCCGCGTGGCTCGTTCCCACCATCTCGATCCAGAGCGCGAATTTTGCCAGACAAGTTCCTGCCTACACCGAACGAGCGCGGGACTACATCGTCGATCTTATTTATCGCTTCGACGAAACATTCGGCTTATTCGGAGCACACGGTAAATCAGCATCGACAAGCTTTACGAACTGGCTCATCGGCCCGGCCTCATCTCCTTCGCCTCGCGCTCAGGCGACGGTGACTCCAACCGAGTCGCCGCAAGGCACTCCGCCCGCGACTGAAACAATTGGCCCGAGCGCGCCGAAGCTGACCACTGCTGAACGCCAGCGCATTCAAGCTTACGTGGAAAAACAAATGCCGAAGCTGGAGCAAGCGCTTCCGACATTGATGGGAAAGCTCTGGGAGATTTTGAAGAAAAGCATCGGCGGATTTCTTGGCATCACAGGTTTTCTGCTCAGTCTCATCCTCGTCCCGATCTACTTGTTTTTCTTACTCAACGAGAAGCCGCGCATCCAGCAGCGCTGGAGAGATTACCTGCCGCTGCGCGCATCTCCATTTAGAGATGAAGTCGCAGAAGCGTTGTCAGAAATCAATCGTTACGTCACCGCATATTTTCGAGGCCAACTGCTGGTCTGCCTGGTGGATGGCATTCTCATCGGCGTTGCCCTCACAATTTTCGGTCTGAACTTTGCGCCAGTGATCGGCGCCATGGTGGTCGTCCTGACGATGATCCCCTATATTGGAATAATCATTTGCTGGGTGCCAGCAGTTCTCATCGCCGCTTTTCAATGGGGCGACTGGACGCACCCGATTATTGTGACGCTAATTTTTATCGTTATACAAAATCTCGAAGGCATGTTCTACGCCCCGCGAATTGTCGGAAATTATGTTGGATTGCATCCGATGACGGTGATCGTGTCGATCTTTCTCTGGGGTCTGATCATTGGCGGAGTCATCGGTCCCCTGCTTGCGGTGCCGCTCACCGCGACAGTCAAGGTCCTCCTGGGACGGTACGTTTGGGGCCGACGTTTGAGGGAACAGACTGTCGAATTAAACGAACCAGCCCCGGCGGTTAAAGAACCCGAAGTAGCGACTCATCCTTAGCGCAGGAACCAGGCTTGCCCGGGAGGGACAAGCGGCGCGATGCGCGCGAAAACAGGACACGAAATGCCGGAACGAATCAAAGAGGCGGGACACGGAACAGCTCGCAAGTCATTTCTCGGTCTGAAGTCTTCCTTCCAACACAACCTCTGGCCGGCTCGCCTCGCTCTTATGGTTACCGCATTGGTAATCGCTTTTTTGCTGGGCGCGCTTTTCTTCAATTACGGGTCAAAATTATTTGAGGACTGGCGGCAAAACCGTTTGTTGCACCGGGCCGCTGCATTGCTACAGGAAGGAAAACTCAGCGAAGCATCGCAGGCGGCGCAAGAACTCCTGGGACAACATCCGGATTCTCTACCGGCGCTCTACGTTTTGGCAGAGGCAGCGGAAAAACAAAACCTCGAAGAGGCCGTCTCGTGGCGCGAACAAATAGCGCGATTGCTCCCGAAAGACCCGGATAGTCAGCTCAATTTTGTTTCCGCGGCCTTGCGCTTTGGAAAGCTCGATGTAGCGCGAAAAGCACTCGATCAGATCGCTCCAACTGATCGGGACACGGCAGCTTTTCACGTCGTCGCAGGCTGGCTGGCTCGCGCCGAAGGGAATCTTGCCGAGCAAGAGGAACAGTGCGCGGCCGCGGTAAAGAAAGAGCCCAACAATGACCTTTATCAGTTTAATCTCGCAGCGCTGCGAATTCATTCCACTGATGCGGAAAAGAGCGCGAAAGCTCGTGATACTCTCCAGCGACTCAGCAAGGTGACTCCTTACCGAACAGGCACGCTGCGGGCGTTGCTTAACGATGCTGTGGACCGCAATGACCTCGCTGAGGCGGATAACTTTGCGCAACAACTCCAAATGTCGCCGGAGGTCACATTCGGGGATTATCTCCTCTGCCTGAATTTTTATCGGAAGCTCGATGAAAAAAAGTTCCGGCTGCTACTGGAAAAAGTGAAACCGTTTGCCGCGCGCAATTCGTCCGATCTCGCATCGCTCATCGACTGGATGAATCAAAACGGACTCGCAGGAGATGTTGTTAAGTGGATCGACAAGTTGCCGGCGGCACAGCTAGGCTCGCCACCGACATCCATCGCAGTCGCGGACGCATATGCGGTAGTAAAAAATTGGTCGCGTCTGAAACGCTGGACGCGCATTCCCGCGACCGCGGGATGGGGCGACTCCGAATACCTGCGTCTCGCATATCAGGCAATCGCCACTCGGCAATCACAGTTTCGCAGCGGCGGAACTGCCAACACGGAATTCGAAACGCTGTGGCGCTCAGCGGAGCAATTAACAAATGAACAGCCGGAACATGAACTGGCGCTCGCGCGTCTGGCTTCGAAATGGGAACTCGAGAACGAATCTGAGGAGCTCTGGCAGCGCGTCGCGGAAAATCCTCCGATGCGGCGTGAGGCGCTTGAGGCGCTTCGCCGGCTTTATCGCACGAAGAATGAAACAGGAAAGCTTTACGATGTTCTTCAGCGCCTTCATGAGAGCTCTCCCAACGAGGCGTCGATCGCAGCGGATCTCGCCCGGCTCGGTCTTAACCTTGAGCAAAATACAGAGCGGTCGCATCAACTGGCCAGGGAGGCGTATGATCGCGCCCCCAAGGAGGTGAATTGCGCAGTCACTTACGCGTTTTCCCTCTCTCGTCTGGGCAGAAACCCCGAGGGCCTTGCGATTGTGCAGAATTTGCCGCCCGACCAGTTGCATGATCAGCATGCAGCCGTTTACGTCGCGCTGTTGCTGGCTGAGGCAAGCCAACTCGATGGCGCACAGGAGTACATCGCGGCAGCCGAGAATGGAAAGATTTACCCGGAAGAGAAGAAACTGCTCGACGAAGCGAAAACCAAGCTCGCCGCTGCTTCAGCAACTCCGTCGTCAGCAATTTCATCAACCCCAGCGGAGTTGAGCCCGACGCCAACGGCTTCACAACGTTGAAGCGTTAAAACGCTAGATCGGTAAATCCGATCCCTTGCAACGCTGTAACGAATCACAGCCGCTGTAGCGCCTGCGCTCGCCGCGCTTGCTCTTCTCTTGCGATCGCCTTTGTCCAACGCGCGATGTCCTTTTCATTCATATGGACACGGTCTTCCAAGCGGGCATCGCGAAATCCCCACTCCTGGATGTCCACCAAATATTGCTTTCGCGAAAGCAGCGTGCCGCGACAAAGACGACTAGGCCCAGGGGTGCTCGCTTCGTTCCGGAGTCGCGTAATCAGATCGTCCATAACGGCGACAGGGATTCGGTGGCGTTCGCTCGGATAAATGTATCCGAACAATATCAAATGGCTGAGCAACACGCGCCAATCGAGACCGAACCGGCGAACCAGATGCGGCCAATCGAGTTCCACCGCGCAGCGGCGAAGAATATGCGCAATGTCGGCGCCATCGAAGCGCTCGCGCTCCATTATGTACGCCTTCATCCAAATCATTTCCTCGGGTGCGCAAAGTTTCACCCGCAATCCCAACAGCTCGTCATCGTGCGCACGCTCGAACCATGAGTCATCGACTTCGCATAGGCCATTGCCGGCGCGAAAAATCAGGTCGACGCAGTCCCGTCCGCGCGCGGCTTTTGCAAGCCAATGCGGAAACGTCATTTCGGCCTTGTACCCGGCGCCGGCAAGCGCATCCATGGCCGCACGGACATGACGCGGCCGAATGTAAAGATCGAAGTCTTTCGTCCGGCGCGAAACCCTGCGAAGGCCTCTACCACGTACGCGCCGCCAATTAAGAACGGAACATTCGCAGCCTGCAATGCCGCGACGGATCTGCGATGAAAGTCATTAGGGCTGCTTTTCGCCTTCTCGGCCGCTGCTCTCCTTCGAGCCATCACACATCATAACGCACTCCAGGCTCATAGCGCGCGCATGGAGGGGCGAGCTCCCGCGAGCCCGCCTTCCGGCATCGCGGAAGTCGCCCCCAAAAACGTCCATTAAGACCGGCGATTTCGTTTCTTTAACACGATGGGCGAGCAAGCATTACGGATCGCTGCGACTGCTGATCTCCATTACGCCAGGCATTCGCGCGGCATGTTGCATGAAGCGTTTGCCGAAATCTCAAGCAGCGCAGATATGCTGCTGCTCTGCGGAGATCTCACAGAGTACGGGCTCCCAGAAGAAGCTGAGGAACTCGTGGCCGATATTCGCGCTGCTGTAAGAATTCCGACCCTCGCAGTTCTCGGCAATCACGACTTCGAATCGGGGCAGCCGGAGCTAGTTTCTAAAGTTCTCGATGAAGCAGGTGTGAACGTGCTCAACGGCGAAGCCATCGAAATCGCGGGAGTTGGTTTCGCTGGAATCGCTGGATTCGGCGGCGGTTTCGGGCGACGAATGCTGAACGCCTGGGGCGAACCGCTCATTAAGCAATTCGTCCAGGAGTCAATTAGTCATGCGGTTCGCTTGGAGCAGGCCCTGGCCAAACTACAATCTGAAAAGCGCATCGCAGTGCTGCATTACTCTCCGATCCGCGCCACGCTACAGGGTGAGGATCCGGAGATTTATGCGTTTCTTGGGTCCAGCCGATTGGAAGAGCCGATCAATCGATTCAAAGTGACCGCTGTTTTTCACGGCCACGCTCACAACGGCATTCTCGATGGGAAAACTTCGACCGGCATCCCCGTTTACAACGTCTCGGCGCCTGCCCTTCGCAAAACCGGAAAACCGTACCGCATCGTGGAACTGTAGTGCGTCCGCCGCGGCGGACGCCCATCGAGACGCGTATGCTACGCAGCCAACTCCCCAGTGGCTATCGCGCGCCACCGTTCTACATCCGCCGGGCTTTGAGTAGGTGAGATGCAACGAACAGCTTTGAGTGCATCGAAAGTAACTTCCGAAAATGGTGCCATGATCGAATCCATTAACTCGCGCCGCGCTACGGCTGGCATCTTTTTGTAGAGCAAACTCAAGTGCGGTTTGAGTTCGTAGTGGGACGAATCTTGCGCAGCGTTGCGAATAATTTCATTAAATTGCCGCAGCTCTGTATTCAGTGCGAATTGCACAAAGAGTGTTTTGATGAACTCGCTGGAGTGGCCGATCTCAAGCGCTTTGAGCTTGATTGGTTTGCAAGCGTGCGCGGCTTGCGAGACCGCACTTTCAGCCGCAGCTGCGCGTTTCGATCCGACATGAACGGTCACGTGCGGTTCGAAAACAGGCGCGTCGTATCGGCGCGCGAGATCGTTGATCACTCCCTGAAAAAAGCTGTGCGCCGGGTCCGCCGGGATGAGCCAGTAAGCAATGACGATTCGTCTGGACACAAACGCGCTAACTCCACTTCTGCAGTTCGACAATATTGCCTTCGGGATCTCGCGCATAGACAACGCGAAGAACGCCGATGCTATCTACTTCTGTTGTGGCAACCCTTCCGACGGTGCCGCCGCCAGCCGCAATCACCGCCTGCAACGCCTGGTCCACATCGTCAACGGCAAATGCAATGTGAGCGAACCCGCACTGGTTCGCGACCGGCATGCCGAGTTCAACGAGTTCGTCATAGCTGAAAATCTCGAGCGTCGGGCCATCCTCGCCATAGCCGGGCAGGCGCAAATGAACGCCGGTAAGATGCGCGTTTCGGACGGCGTTCACGCTGTCAAGCCAGGCGCCCGACAAATCGCGCTCCGGGCCTTTCGGCTCGCATCCGAATACGTCAATGTAAAAACGAACCAGTCTTTTCCAGTCTCTGGCAATCAGATTTGTGTGAACGTACTTGGCTTGGATTGGCATTGTTTCCTCCTTTGGTAAAGTTTTTGAAATACTAACGCCTTATCTTGTTTATGCCGACGAATGTTCTGGGAACAGAATTGAAATGTTGTTGCCGCAACCCGATTACTGGATTCTACCGCGACGGCTTTTGTCGAACAGGTCCGGAAGATGTTGGGCTGCACACCGTTTGCGTTGAAGTCACACAGGAGTTTCTGGATTTTTCCGTGCTCGACGGGAACGACCTGGTCACGCCGCGTCCGGAGTGGGGTTTCCCGGGGCTGAAGCCGGGCGACAAATGGTGCTTGTGCGTCGCGCGCTGGAAAGACGCGCTCGATCATAACCGCGCTGCCCCTGTCGATCTTGAAGCCACCCACGCCTCCGCGCTCGAATTCGTTACGTTGGAAGAGCTAAAGGCGCACGCGTTGAAATAAGCCCAGCGCACACACACGGTTGAATCCCAGTCAGTTTGCCGCCACGCTAGAAGCAAATTGAAGCTTCCATTTAGTCTTTTCCTGGCGCTGCGGTATTTGAAACCGAAGCGGACGTTTCTCTCGATCATCACACTGATCTCCGTTCTGGGTGTGATGCTCGGCGTGACAGTGTTGATTCTTGTGATTTCGGTAATGACCGGGTTCGACCGGGAGCTGCGCCAAAAGGTGATCGATTTCGATGCCCATATTCTCGTGAGCTCCGAGGACGTTTTCCGCGATTGGCGAACGCTTAAAACGAAGATCGACAATACGCCGGGAGTCGTCGCGACCGCGCCATACATTCAGGGGCCGGTGATCGTGGAATTTCAAAACCGGCGGCTAGCACCACTGATTCGCGGCGTGGATCCAGCGCAGGAAGAGAAAGTGATTCCGCTACAAAAATTCATCAAATACGGCAAGCTCGATCTGGAAGGCGAATCGACCGTGCTCGGGATTGAGCTCGCACGAAAACTACAGGTGAGTGTCGGCGACAAGGTCACGGTCTATTCGCCGGGTAACCTTGGTCAGATTCTCGATAGCATTAAGAAATTGGAGAACGCCAGGGGCGAGGAAGAAAAAAAAGCGGTCGACGAATTGCGCGACGTGATTCTCCCGAAAGAGCTAACCGTCACCGGCATTTTTGAGACTGGTCATTACCTGCACGATTCCGAGTTCCTTCTCGTGCCAATTTATGTCGGACAGGAATTATACGGTCTGGGCGACGCGTTGCACGGCGTCACGGTTAGGACCGATTACCCGTACGGGGCCGAGCGCGTGAAACAGGCGATCCAACAATTTCTCGAGCCGCCACAATACGCGCAGACCTGGATCGACATGAACCGCCAATACTTTGAAGCAGTGCGGCTCGAGCGCACGGTAATGTTTTTCCTGTTGTTCTTTATCGTGGTCGTAGCCGCCTTCGGGATCATGAGCACGCTGATCACCGTGACCGTGCAAAAGCGACGTGAAATCGGAATCATGAAAGCGCTCGGAGCGAACATCGCGCAAATCGTCTGGGTTTTTCTTGGCCAGGGAACAATCGTCGGCCTCTTTGGAACCCTCACGGGTCTGGGACTTGGGATGACGTTGATTCGCTACCGCAATGAATTCAGTCACTGGCTCGCATCGACGTTGCACATCGAGATCTTCCCACGCGAAGTGTATCAATTTTCGTCCATTCCGGCGGAGGTCATCCCGCGAGACGTTGCGATTATCTGCATCAGCGCGTTTTTCATCTGTTCGTTTGCCGCGCTGATTCCTGCCTACTTCGCCGCGCGCCTCGATCCAGTCAAAGCGCTGCGCTACGAGTGATCTTATCTCTTACTCCTGCTCATGCTCTTGCTCGTAATCGATTTCAAAAAGCGATCCAGCGCGCGACACGCGTAGTCGTATCCTTTCCGCCATTCGCTCTGGCGCGGGCCGGCCACGTTGAGAATCTCGATCTTGTGCTTGCGGACAAAATCGGAAATCAATTTCGCGGTGTCTTCTGCGGAAACCTTTGATGCGTCAATCAACTCGTGTGGCCGTTGTTGCCCGATGCAGAAGCGGACTGTTAGCTCGGTGCCGCCTCCAAGTTTGCCCGGGTAAATGATAACCGTTCCATCTGAATCTTTTACGTTCTGCAACGTCCGCTCCGTGAAACCGCCAACTTCGAGCTCCTGGACCGGGTATTGATCTGGTATCCTTCCGAATTCGTCGAGACGCCCCGCCGGACACCACCCCCCACACTTGATTCCATGCTTAAGCGCGACATCGAGCGCCGCGCGATCAACGCCTGTTTGCCCACCCGAAATTATTTTCACCTGCCTTGCGACGCATTTAGTCGCCAGTCGGAACAATGTCCGCGCACTCGACCATCAAGATCACGGTTCGTTCAGGCGCGCGGGTGCAATGGCGCACGCCTTTGGGCACGACGAAGCCTTGACGCGGCAAAAGCTCAACTGTGCGATCTTCCAAATCGATCAGGAAACGTCCGTCCAGAACGAAGAAAAATTCATCAATGTCCTTGTGCTCATGCCAGTGATACTCGCCCTGCACGACCGCCATCCTGACGACAGAATCGTTCACTTTGCAAAGCGTCTGATTGTACCATTTGTCCGTGCAGGCATCAGCCAGTTTCTGCACATCGATCAATTCAAGGGGCCCGTACAGAATGTTGAGATAAGTTTTGTACGGAAAATCCTGCGGCGATTTGTTTGACTCCATAACCAAAATCTAACCGCAGAGATCGCAGAGGTCGCGGAGAAAAGGAATTCAATCTGGAAACCAGCAAACCACGAAAGATCAGCGGCTTTACCGCTTAGAAACTCCTGGATTCTTGATTTCTGGATTCCTGGCTCCTGCTTTCCTAATTCATTCTTCCCCGTCGAAATAATCAGTTTCCTGACCCTTTATGACGACGCGATCCTTCGCTGATGATTTATTTACCTTCCACTTCCCGCTATCGGGATAGTAGGCCGATTCGCCGATCGGGTTGTCTGCGATCAGATAATAAACGAGGTCTTTCTCGCCAGAGTTAATCAGTTGATGCGGTTCGTCAGGCCCAAAGATGAACGCATCGCCGGCCACTACTTCGGTGGTTCCATCTTTGTGACGAACACTCCCCTCGCCGGAAATAATCAAATACAGCTCCCATTGCGCCGAGTGTGCGTGGTAAGGAAAATTTGGTTTTCCGGGAGGCACCCGATTCCATTCCAGATCGAACGGATGACGCTTGGACAAGTCGAGCGAGTCACGATCGCGCCCAAGCGCTTCGGAAATTCCCTTGAAAGAGACGGCATACTTCCCACCAGGCGACTGCCACCCTTCTTCTTTGATTTCGTTAATGTTTATCTTTCTCACGAGTCTCGATTGACCGCAGAGATCGCTGAGTTCGCAGAGCAAAACCTAAATCTTTCTCCGTGTCCTCTGCGTCCTCTGCGGTGAAAAATCATTCTTCTCCCTCGTAGTAATCGGTCTCGATCGCTTTCACGATCACTTCTTCTGATCCTTCTTTAGCCACCGCCCATTTGCCGCTGTCTGGATAAAAACATGAATCACCGGTTGCGCCACCACTCCGCGGGTTATCGGCGATTACGTAATAAACAAAATCTTCGTCACCCGCATTACTGAGTTGGTGCGCTTCACCCGGCTGAAAGAAAAACGCATCACCCGGGCCAACTTCAGTTCTCCCATTCTTGTCGCGCACGCTGCCCCGCCCAGAAACGACGAGGTAGAGCTCCGATTCCGCCGCATGCGCGTGATATGGACAAAGCGATTTGCCTTTCGGAATGCGCACCAGCGCCAGATCAAACGGATGCCGCTTTGATAAATCCAGCGATTCCGGCTCGCGTCCGAGCGCGATCGAAATATTTTTCGAAGCCCGGCCAAACTTGCCCTTTGGCGACTTCCGCTCCTGCTCGGGGATATCTTTCAGATTTACTTTGCGCATGTGACACAGATTCCAATCCGTTCGTCTCAATTTAGCGGGAGGAAATTCGCCTTCTGGCTGCGATCGAAAAAACGGCTATCCCTGCCCAGATGAGGTTCACAAAAGTGGAGGGATAGGATCCATAAAAGATTGTGTTTGCAGCCAACAGAAGGCTACCGCTGATATTGAGGAGTTGGTACGTAGCCGAGTCTCCTTCCAATTTCTTATGGGAAACCATCGCATAAGCGACAAGGAGAGCCGCTGCTCCCACCCATCCGATCGCATCAAACCATACATAATTGTTCATTCTCTATAAACCTTGCCGCAACGAATACATCATATCTTCCACTTCTTCGGCAGCTTTTGTTTCAATTCTTCAACCGGCTCAAAGAGGTCACCGCGTTTTTCGACGCGGGCGAGGACTTGGTCGGAGCGAAATCTCAAGAGATCAGCGTTTTTCTTTTTCAGGCAGTTTTCAACCTCGTTCCAAGCGACTGGCGTGGAAACAGTCGGTTCTTCTCTAGCGCGGAGGGAATAAACGCAAATAGTAGTTTTGTGTTCGTCGTTCTGGCTCCAATCAACGAACACTTTGCCTTTGCGCACCGCCTTGGACATGTTCGAGGTAACAAGATCGGCATGCTCGCGCTCCAGATACTGGGCAAGTGCCAGCGACAAATTCTTGGTCTTATCGTAGGTGACTGCCGTATTTAGCGGCACATAAATTTGCAGGCCCTTCGAGCCGCTCGTTTTCGCAAACGATTTCAGTTTCATTTGGCCTAACAAATCGCGCAGCCACAGCCCGACCTGGCAGCATTGCACGATGTCAGTCGGCGCGCCGGGATCGAGATCGAAGACCATCATTGTCGGACGTTCGATCTTATTTTTGCGCGAGAGCGAAGTGTGCAGCTCAAGATCGGCGAGGTTCGCGGCCCAAACGAGCGTCGGCAGATCGTTCACGAGACAATAGTTCATGATCCGATCGTTGCTTTCGCTCCAAACACGGGCCGTTTGCACCCATTTCGGGCGGTGGTCGGGGCAATTTTTCTCGTAGAAAAATTCGCCTTCAACGCCATCGGGATAGCGCTTCATGGTGAGCGGACGGTCCTTCAAATGCGGCAAAGACACCGAGGCGACGCGGATGTAGTAATCGATCACCTGCCCTTTGGTAAAACCCACTTTCGGGTAAAGGATCTTGTCCAGATTCGATACCTGAATCTTGCGGTCCTCAACTATCAGCTCAGCCTTGTTGGGCATACGCGAAGCAAACGTCCAACGCCCAACGCCCAACGTCCAACGCCGAATTGATTGTGAACGCGCTACCGCGATGTCATCCTGAACAGAGTGAAGGATCTCTCACAGGCTGACCGATCACGCTGATTACTTTGTGTGATTCGCGCGTCGATTGAGAGGTCTCTCGCTTCGCTCGAGATGATAGCGTTTTTTCACGCGAAGAAGCGCTCGGGCGAAAGCATGGGCTTGGGTTTACAAATGCGCGCGACACAATGCTCCCAGCTTTCGTGTCCGCTGAGGATTTCGATCTGGACCCGCAGGAAATAAATCGGCACCTTCACTTCCGCTTCAGGCAAACGCGGCATCCGCACCGAGTCTTTCTCGGTGGTCACAATCATAGCCAGGTCGCGACGGATACAACGCTTGATAAAGCTGATCAGTTCCGCCTCGGTGTAATAGTGATGATCAATGTAGCGCTTGGAGAGATCGACATGCGCGCCGAGCTTGCTTAGGGCGTCTTCAAAACTTTCTGGCGCCGCGATTGCGCAGAGCGAGCCGACGAACGTGTCCCGCAAAGCATCGAGCGGCAATCGTTCGCCCGTAAAAACATTCTGGAGATGGAGCGGTTTATGCGCGCATTCGATGACTTCCGCGGTCCGATTATAACGCCGGATGCGTCTCATCAGATCGAAATTAGGCTCGCCGGTGTTCTTTGTGATAAAGATATAGCTGGCGCGGCGAAGATTGCGCGGCGTTTCACGCAACGTGCCCCGAGGGAGCAAGAATTCGTTTCCGAAAGGCGCTTGTCGATCTACAAGCACCATGTCCAGCCGATGTTTGAGATGCAGATACTGAAACCCATCATCGAGCAACAACGTATCGACCTGCCATTTATCGATAGCGAACCGCCCGCTTTTGACCCGGTTCTTGTCCACCAGCACGATTACGTCCTTCAAGTTGTGCGCGAGCATGTAAGGCTCGTCACCCGCGATCAACGAGTCGAGCAGCAATGACTTGCCATCGGAGACAACCCGGGGAGGATCGGGGTCTCTGCGAAGCCAGCTCAGCCAGTTTCGCTTGCGCGGTACACTTTTGTAACCGCGGCTCAGGATAGCAACGCGCCGTCCACCCGCCTGCAGGGCGCGGGCAAACTTCTCAACAATCGGCGTCTTGCCCGTGCCACCCACAGTGAGATTGCCGATACTGATGACCAGACAGCCCAGCGTGCGCTCGCGGAAGACTCTTTTCCGATAGAGATAAAGCCGTAGCTGCACCACGCGGTCGTAAACGAATGACAGAGCGTAAAGAATCCCGCGCAGCACCGAGGCTCGAATGCCATGACGGCGCTCGAGAACAACGTCGATGCCAAACTCCTCTAATTTTTCAAGCCGGCGCCCCATGAAGAATAGTGATTGGTCAAAAGGGATTAGTGACCGGTGGTGAGAATTTTCGCGCCGTGGTTGTCAGCAGGCGTGATAACTATTCGCGCGGGGATCGCGCCCGTTGCGCGCAACATCGCCTGCCCGACTTTGTTCGCCGACCGAAGGGTCACGGCGGCGATTGTCGATCCACTGCCGCTGAGGAAGGCGCCGAGCGCGCCCGCCTTCTCGGCAGCCGCGACCACCTCTGGAAGAAAGGGAACCAGTTTTATGCGAAACGGCTGGTGAAGATGATCGGCAAAAACGCCGCGCAGTTTTTTATAATCTTGTGATACGAAAGCCGCAGTAAGCGCACATGCATTCGCACAATTCTCGACTGCCGCGGCATGTGAAATCTTTGAAGGCAGAACAATCGCGGCGAGACCGCGAAGCGCTGAACGGTAGGGCATGCATCCCGCTTGCCCCGCGCAACCGAGACGGTCGCGCTACTTTGCACCACAGTGAAACCGCCAAAAGTTGCCGGCGCTGCATTATCAGGGTGTCCTTCCAATTCGGCGCATAATTGGAAGATCTTCAATCGATCGAGCGAATTGTCGCTGAGCTGATTCAGTGCAAGCAGGACGCCGAGACGAATGGTTGCGCTGCTTCCCAAGCCACGGGACCGCGGAATTTGTTCCGCAATTAAACAGGAAAATGAAAACGCGCGGCGGCGCGCCTGGTTGAAAAATCGATCCGCTGCCTCAGAGACAATCCGCGGATGCAAATGCTGACGCGACGCACTGCTGCGAGCTATCGTGACAGTATTGTAGATGCGCAGTGCGACACCGAGACAATCAAAGCCAGGGCCGAGATTGGAAGTGCTCGCCGGAACGCGAACGGTAATTTGTTCCATAGGTGAGCCCCGCCGCATCGTGGTGCGCGCGACGATGCCCTAAGATGCGCCAGTGTAGCAACGCGGGCTCAGGCGGCAACCGATCCGTTGCGCGATGCCGATTCGAAGTATGCGGTTAGAGACGACACAAGAAATGAATTTGGGATGGATTGATCCGGCGTTACTTCGAGATTTTCAGGCAGAGGGAACGGACTCCCACCGGCTCTGCACGATGGAGGATGGCTGGGTGGAACGTTTCGGACGCGACGTCCTCATCTCGTTCAAAAGAGTGCTGACCCGCGAGCGACTTCTCACAGAATTGCACTCGTGGGCGGGCTCTGTCGGATTCCAGTTCCGACGCATTTTCGCAAGGTTCGTCCCTCGAAAAAGTGAACAGCGAGAACCGCCGCGCCTCATATTTGGCGACCCTGGGGAAAATCTGCAGACAATCGCTACCGAGCGACATCTGAAGTTCGGGATCGATTTTGGGGCGGGCTATTCCCCGGGCCTCTTTCTCGATCAAAGAGAAAATCGCCGCTACGTCCGCCATATCGCGCCGAGACGATTGCTGAATTGCTTTGCCTACACCTGCTCGTTTTCTATCAGTGCGGCATGCAGGGGCGCAACCACCTTCAACATTGATATTTCCAAGAAGCATCTGGCGCGTGGACGCGAGAATTTTGCGCTGAATAATCTGCCAACCATCGATCATCGCTTCATCGCGGATGATGTAAGGGCAGTGTTGCCACGTCTGGCACGAAGAGGCGAGAAATTTGACGCAATCATTCTCGATCCGCCAACGTTTTCACGTTCGCCCCGAGCAAGAAGGTTCCAGGTCGAAGAGGATTTTGGAAACTTGCTGATTGACGCTCTTGAACTGACAGAGCGAGACAGCCACGTCTTGCTTTCGACCAATTGCTCAACATTGCGTGAGCATGCACTGGAAGTGATGGCGCGCTATTGCCTTAAAGCAACGCGCCGGGCCGCTACATTTCATCGGTCATCCCGACTGCCTGATTTTCCGCCGGTCGCGGGCGCAAGCTCGATTTGGCTCGCTTTGCGTTGACAGTCCCATGCGCGCAAGACAGGATCACAATGCGAATCATTAAACGAGATGGATCAGTCATCTGCCGAAGTAGCTGCTGAACTCCCGGAACGCGGAGTGCAATGGGTGAAAGACCGGGTCGAGGCGGTTCTCACCGAAACGGAGAGTTATGTGCGGGAAAAACCAGCAGAATCTCTTCTGTGCGCGTTTGTGGCTGGATACATTCTGAATCGCCTGCCGTTCGGCAGAGTTCTGGGTGGTCTCTTTCGATTGCTTATCTTCGCATTAAAACCAACGATTTTGATTTATGGCGCTGCTAAGCTGTATCAGGCGGCCCAGGAAGAATAGCGATATTGCAGGGCGTTTGTGTCAAACGCCTACTCCTTCATTCGGGCCTGCGGCGCAAGTGCCGGTTACATCATTCTTCCAATGTGAAACCGATTTTTAGCGTCACCTGCCAATCGCCGACTTTACCCTCGTCGATGTATCCGCGGGTCTCAGTTACCTCGAACCATCGCATGTTGCGGACTGTTTTTTGGGCACGCGCCAATGCATTTTGCACAGCCTCCTCGAATCCGTTCGGCGACGAACCAACTATCTCAATTTTTTTGTAAACGTGATCGGGCATGCGCTTATTATTTCCGAAAAGCGTCACGTAAAACAATAAAAACGTGACACCATAATGCCAGGGGCGGTGCGCTGCGTCGACCGAACGCCGCGGCGGCGCCCTGGCGCACCATCAAATTTGCTTTACAACCGGATCCTGACTCCGGCAGGCTCGCGCTGTGCGAAAATCGGTTGCTGTCTGGCTATTGCTCTTAGCTGCGATCTCCTGCGTACGCGGTCAGGAACAAGAAAAAAAGCTCGTCGATCGCCTACTCAGGCCGGACATGAATCTGCACAATGATGCGCAAAATAAAAAATTCATCGCCGACGGCACCTCGATAAACAAACGGGCGAACGTCGGAACATTTTACGTCCAAAAAAAATTGAATTCGAAGAGTTATTCAGGAACGGGACAATTCTCCACGCAGCAATTCAATTCTCAGCCTTTCCACAGCAAACGCGGCACATTTCAGACTTCGTCGCAGCAAGTAATGGGAAATTCGCGATCTGCCTACGCGAATCAGACTGCGCGCGGCGTTCGCGACGCTCCGCAATCTGACAAAAAAATTACCACCCGCACGTATGCAGAGAACCGCCCGTTCCTCGACGAGGGCAAGAGTCAAAAATCGCTCAACCAGCAAAATGCGCCGCTCACGATCGAGCAGGTGCGCGAGTTGCTGAACAAAAACAAGTAGCGCGCTGGCAGGGTGCGCTATTTTGTCTTTGAAACATGCAACCCGAAGAAGCTCTGGCATTCTTAAAACAAGGCGCGGCCCAGATCATTAGCGAGGATGAGCTGCGCAACAAGCTCGCGCTCGGCCGGCCGTTGCGGGTAAAGCTCGGAGTCGATCCGACCACCTCGGACATTCATCTCGGCCACACAGTCGTTTTACGAAAGTTGAGGCAGTTTCAAGACCTCGGCCATCAAGCCGTTCTTATTATCGGCGATTTCACGGGAATGATCGGCGATCCGAGCGGACGCTCTGTCACGCGACCGCAACTAACGCATCAAGAGGTGATCGCAAATGCCGCAACCTACCGCGAGCAGGCATTCAAAATCCTTGACCCGGCGCGCACGGAAACCGTGTGCAACGGCGACTGGTTTCGCGCCATGTCGTTCGAAGACGTCATTCGCCTGAACAGCCGTGTGACGTTGCAACAAATGTTGCAGCGCGAAGATTTCAAGGCACGAATCGATCACCAGCAATCCATCCGCGCGCACGAAATTCAGTACCCAATAATGCAGGGGTGGGACTCGGTGATGGTAAAAGCTGACGTAGAGCTCGGAGGGACAGACCAACTTTTTAACATTTTAATCGGGCGCGATTTTCAAAGAGAAGAAGGCCTGCTGCAGCAGGTCGTTTTCCTCGTCCCAATCCTCGAAGGCTTGGATGGCTCCAAAAAAATGAGCAAGAGCCTCGGCAATTTTGTCGCGGTCAACGAACCCGCCTCAGACATGTTCGGGAAACTGATGAGCATCTCGGATGAGTTGATGGCGCGTTATTATGAATTGCTTCTCGGGCGCATACCGCCGGCTGGCATGCATCCGCTCGACGCGAAAAAGCAGCTTGCCTTCGAGATCGTGCAAACTTACCACTCGTCGTCTGCCGCCCAAAAAACGCTCGATGAATGGAATACCCGCTTCAGCAAGCGCGACCTGGAACATGCCGATCTTCCAGCGTTTTCACCAGCCGAACGAGAGGGACTTGCCGCTGTGACCCTCGTTTCAAATGCTTACCGGGAAGTATTCAACCTGCAAAAATCGCACGGCGAAGTCTCACGATTGATCAAACAGGGAAGCGTGGAGATCAATGGAATTAAAATTCAGGATCCCAAGGCAACAATCACGCTCAAGCCGGGCCAGATCCTTCGCCTCGACCGAAAACACGCCGTGCGAATACGCTAATCCTTGGCGGGTGGGAGCCCGAGGATATAGTCGTTGCTGTCCAAGCTTCGTTTGTCAGGCTGTGGCTGTTTGGAGCACGGGCATGACGCGCGTGTGATCCAGATAGCTCGCCGCGATGCCTTCGAAATGCGCGCGGATGCTGCGCAGTTCCGCAGTCACGAAGCTGTCCACAAAATGCAAACGCCGGTCGAGCCAGGCAAACAGTTTGTTCTTGATCTCGTAGTGAACCGCCAGCGTGACCTCCGTGCAGTTTGCCCGAATCTGAGCGAAATCAACGATGCCCATGAGGGCAATATTCCCACCCACCGACTCGAATGCATACTGTTCTGGCGAGTCGCTCTCGACCGATAGAAGGACTGTGTGCGCCTCGAAACCGAACGGGCCGCGAAAACTGAAGTCGACGGTTTTGGATGACGTCACAGTTGCACGTGTCACCATCAGAAACTGCCGTCGGTATGATTGAATGCTGGCCAGGCGAGCTTTGCACTCCGGTAACGGCTGGCTCATATGTAAGGTTTTTTGTAAGAGCATAGGAATAAGGTTTTCGTAGACTAATCTCAGCAATAGGGATGCCATTGCTTGGCCCGAAGCAGACCAGAGCTGATCCCAGCCGAATTGTGTTCATTTTCTTTACAATCTTGTATCAGCTCAAGACGCTAATGTTCCCTAGTGGAATCGAGCATAAGTCGCCAGTCCACGGGGAGTTCCGTCAGGTTTTCTCCTAATCCAGCAAGCAATGGAACATTGAGAATGCGCTTGAGAATATCGGCGTTCGTTAACGCGGCTACATCGCTCGTGATTTCGGTGCTGTTCAATACAAGACCTACGCAGCGCAGTTGGTATGCGGCGACGCTGCGCACAGTAAGCGCCGCATGATTAAGACAGCCGAGCCGGCTCTGAGCGACCACCAAGACTGGCAGCTTCATCGCCACGGCCAAATCGCTAACAAAATAGCCTGGGCGAATCGGCACCAGCCAACCGCCTGTCCCTTCCACGATGACGTGTTCAACGCGGCATTGGAGAGTCTGAAATGCAGCAAGGATCTTCTCGACATCGACCGGCACGTTCTCCATTAGGCTACCCACGATCGGCGCAGCGGGCGTTTTTAACCAAACTGGATTAACGTCATCGATTTGTCAGGCCGTCACTGCCCGCCGCCAGTAGCCTCTCGGCATCCCGACGATCTCCACAACAAATCGGTTTCATCCCGGCGCACCGCATACCCGATGCGCGCAACAGACGCAAAAGCCGCGAGACAATATGAGTCTTTCCTACGCCCGTATCCGTCCCCGTGATAAAGAGACTCACGCGACCCGTGCCACGCGCTCGGGCGCGCTCGTCGAACGACTAGCGCGAATCGCTTCCATCATGGATCGGAAAATTTTCGCGCCATCTGCGCTTCCGAGCCGCACGTGTAGCGCAAGATCACCTGTTGATTGACGTTTAGGTCGCCCAAAGTTTGCGCGTCGGCGAAAAAACAACCTTCGCCGTGCGCCACAGGGAGATGCAGGAGGGTCCCTTTAGGGCAGCCGTGGGTGAACGGCGAATCATCCACCTCCACTCGGGTGATAACCATGTCGCACACGAACCGCAGCGAACGATTGCGCACCAGCGCGCCGGGCAAGAGACCGGCCTCACACAAGATTTGAAATCCGTTACATGTACCGAGCACGAGTTTGCCCGCGCGCGCATCGCTGATCACCGCTTTCATGACCGGCGAGAAACGAGCGATCGCTCCACAACGAAGATAATCGCCGTATGCAAATCCGCCCGGTAACACGATCGCGTCGAAATCATCCAGCGACGTTTCCTTGTGCCAGACGTACTCCGCATGCAACCCATTCAAGCCATTAATACCAGCGACACAATCCTGATCGCAGTTTGAACCAGGAAACTGGATGACAGCGAATTTCATCTGGATCTAACGCGCGGCGGCGCGTTGTTCAGCGTGATAATCGTTCACGACCAGGCAGGCGTGAATGACTCCTGGGATCCAGCCGAGCAAAGTCAAAACCAGGCTGAGAAAGAAACTAGCAATGCGACCGGTCAGAAGTACCGCGAGCGGCGGCAGCACCACGCAAAAGAAATATCGCAGCGCTTTCATCACGAACTTTTCTTCTTCAGTTTTCTCTTTCTGTTTTCCTGGTCTCCTGATTCCGCTGTCTGCAGCGCATAATCTTCGATCACCGGATTCGAGAGCAGATCGCGACAAAGACGATGCAATCGCGGTTCAAGATTTCCGTTTTGTCCCTCAATATCGATCTCCATGTATTTGCCAATTCTGACGCTGCGCACCTCCGGCATTCCCAGATGTCGCATCGCATCACGAACCGCGTTGCCTTGCGGGTCGAGCACCGCCGCTTTTGGCATCACGATCACCTTTGCCTTCATCTTCGCACCATATTTGCGGCCGGACGCGCGGACAAGCGCAATCCACCTGAAACTCCGTTCATTCCCAACCTGGTTGCTTCTAAAGACCACGTCGAGCGTGCCGTCCCAGCTCCGCGGGTCATGGGCACCCCGGGTCGCTCACGCCCTCAGCCCTCGCGAACAACGTCGCCCGGTCTTTTATCTTCGCGCAGGCCGAGAAAGACTGGTGCACGCAATTTTCCATCGCGTGTCCACTCCGCAAACTTGATTTCACAGACGAACACCGAGTTGACCCAGTGCATTTTGCGCATCATCGAAGGCGTGATTCCCTGGACCCATTGGCCGTTTTGTTTTGACGGAAGATCGACGAATGGACAATCGGCGCGTTCTTCCGCCCGAAATTTTTTGTGCAACATCGGCAATGATTTCGTGGTAAATCCGGTGCCGACCTTACCGGCAAACACGAGCTTTTTGTTCTCGTAGTATCCAACCAAAATTGCGCCGAAATGTTTGCGCGCGCCCTGCGGCGGCGTATATCCGCCGACGACGAATTCCTGTTGTTCGACGCATTTGAGCTTGATCCATGCGCCGCTTCTCCGTCCGGGTTCGTAAACGGAGTTGCGTTGCTTGCCGATAATCCCTTCCAAACCGTGACGCTTCACTTCTTCGAGAAGCCGTTCCGCATCGCCGCCAATCGCGCCCGAGTAGCGAATCGGATCGCCTGCCTGGGCGCAAAACTTTTTCAGAACGTTTTTGCGCGCCTCCAATGGCAGCGAGACCAGACTTTTGCCATCGAGCTGTAGCAGATCGAATGCGTAGAAATAAACGGGCGATTTTCGTCCTTCCATTTCGCGTGCTTGCAAGAGTTGAAACGAGGAACGACCCTCCTCGTCGAGCGCAACTACTTCGCCGTCAATCACGCATTCGCGCGCCGGCAAATCCTTCACCGCCTCGACAATTTCTGGAAAACGCGCGCCTAATTCATTTTGATTTCGCGACAGCAACGAAACTTTTTTATCCGTCTTAACTGCGATCAGCCGGATGCCGTCGAATTTGAGCTCATAAATCCAATCACCGGTCGCGGGTGGTTTCTCGACCAGCTTCGCTTTCATCGGCTCGACGAAGCGCGCTTTTGCCGAAGGCAAGTCTTGCAACGACGCGATTGTAGGGCGACCGCTTCGGTTGCCCTGTGACGGCAGGCGACGCACCTGCCCTACAATTTCATCGTTTGCTTTTTTTTTAATCGCCTCTCGAATTCGCGCCTTGAACTTCGATGTTGGGCTCTCTTCGGTTTCGCGATTGGACTCCCACTCAGCATCACGGGCTTCAGCAATTTGTTTCATCGTGCGTCCCGTCTTGACCGACTGATCTTCAAGTTTTTTTGATGGCGCCTTTGTGTCGCCTCCCGTTTTCAGGATCAGCCACTGATTTTTCGTATCATCACGACCCCGAATCCGCACGAGAGTCCATTCGTCATTCGCCTTTTGGCCGTCGAGAACGAGGTGAAGCTTGCCCTCACGCAATGATTTCACCGGCTGTTCGCCGTAAACATGGTAGTTGCCGCGGTCCCACACCATCACTGTGCCGCCGCCATATTGGCCCTGTGGGATGATGCCTTCGAAGTCTTCGTATTCGATCGGGTGATCTTCAACTTCTACGGCAAGATGTTTTTCACCTCGCTTCCAAGGAAGCCCTTTTGGCAGCGCCCACGACTTCAGCACCCCTTCCATCTCCAGGCGGAAATCGTAGTGCAGACGGCGGGCGTCATGTTTTTGAATCACAAAGCGCGACGCGCCTTTGACTTTCTTCGGCAGCGGTTTGCCTGCCGGCTCGGCAGTCTTCTTGAAGTCGCGTTTCCGTTTGTATTGCTCGAGGGCCATTTCTTCGCAACCTAACCACGGATTTGTTAGCTGCACGCGAAGTTGTAGAGGCGCTCGCCGCAGCGAGCGCCTGTTTTAAACTTGCAAGATCGGCGTTTGACACAAACGCCGCTACAACAATGCCTACGCTTCGTTCGGCAGCGGCTCGCCAACCAGATAGCGAACAAAGCGGCGGATCACGATGTTCTCGCCTAGCTCTGCAATTTTGGCTTTGACGAGGTCACCGATGGTTTCGTCCGCATTTTTGATGAATCCTTGCTCGAGTAGACAAACTGTGCTGAAAAATTTGTCGAGTTTTCCTTCGACAATTTTTTCCATCACATTTTCCGGTTTCCCTTTTGCCTGCGCCTTGTAAATCTCGCGCTCGGCTTCGATGAGATTACTGGGAACATCTGCTCGGCTGACATAGAGCGGGTGCGCTGCGGCAATATGCAGAGTGATATCTTTCACGAATTCGCGGAATTTTTCGTTCCTTGCTACAAAATCCGTCTCGCAATTCACCTCGACAAGCACGCCGACTTTCCCCTGAAGATGAATGTAGGACGCCACGATACCTTCCTTGGTGACGCGCGCGGCCTTTCTGCCAGCAGCAGCGACGCCTTTGGTGCGCAAGATCGCTTCTGCCTTCTCAAGGTCGCCGCCGCTTTCCACAAGAGCGCGCTTGCAATCCATCATCCCCGCGTTGGTCTTCTCGCGGAGCTGCTTTACCAGTTGCGGATTGATTTCAGTTGTTGCTTTCATTAGACGTTGGCCTGTTCGACGTTCGGCGTCGGACGTTTTCCTCCGCCTACGCCGAGACGCCGGCCATTTCGACCTGCTCGCGAATGCGCGCTTCGTTGCTGGCCGAAACAATGGCATCCACGAGCTTTTGCAGAATCACACGAATAGCACGAATCGCATCATCGTTGCCGGCGATCGGGTAATCGATGATCTCGGGGTCCGCGTTCGTATCCACGATGGCAACGACTGGAATTCCGAGGCGCCGCGCCTCATTCACCGCGTTTTGCTCGCGAATCGTATCGATCACCACCAGCGCGTCGGGCAACTGGGACATCTCGATTATCCCGTCGAGATTGCGCCTAAGCTTCGCGGCCTCGCGATTTAAGGCAGCCAACTCCTGTTTTCCCATTTTCCTGTAATCGGGTGACTGTTCGATCTCTTCAATGTATTTCAAACGCCCAATGCTTTTCCGAATGGTAGCCAGATTGGTGAGTGTCCCGCCGAGCCACCGTTGATTCACATAAAATTGCCCGCAAGCCAAAGCCGCCTCCTTTATCGCTTCCTGCGCCTGCTTCTTACAGCCGACAAATAAAATTTTGCCGCCGCGGCGCGCGACTTCCTGAAGAAATTCCGTGGCCCGCCGAAGTTGCAGGACAGTCTCATCCAAATTGATGATGTATATCTGATTGCGCTGTTCGAAGATAAAAGGCTTCATCTTCGGATTCCAACGCTTCGTCTGGTGTCCAAAATGAACACCAGCTTCCAACAATTCAGGCACTAATTCTGTTGTATCTGCCATAAAGAGAAATTCCCGAGGGCGGGAGCTTCCAGAGCGGGAGCGTGAAGATGCTACACCACGCGCCCGCGCGCAACCTGAAATTCGACGCTCACGCGAAGAAGGCAAATGCCGATTTCAGTTAGCGCTAGAAATCAAATCCGACTCTCAGCCGCACGTAATATTTTTCGTGCTCGTCCCCCAAAATGTAATTGTTGTGCACGGCGAACTCTTTGTTTTCGTGACTGAAAGCCTGTCCAATTGGCAGTTGACGAAGAAACCCTAGCGTGGCGGACCAGCGTTGGCCTTCGTAATGAATTGTGGGGCCCGACAAAATATGCTGAGTGCTTGTGGACAGTGGCGTCGGCAAATTCATGGTGGTTCCAAAATTCGAGACCAGCAGACCAGCTGGGCACGAACCTTTAGGAAGCTCCGGTGAACCATTCGAGGACACCGTCGAGCTCATTATCGGGGTCAGTTCTTTCGAACTCTAACCCGTAATTGATGTTCAGCGCCCATACGAGCCGATCTTCGAACCAATGCTTTTCTACGATGATCTTCCATTCCAGGTCCCGTTGCTGATCTCCGATTGTCGGTTCGAAATAGAGCGCGAGACCGACTGGATGCTTGTTGGGATTCAGCAACCGGTAAATCGCTTCTAATGAAACCGAGTCGAAACGATAACTGTCGAACGGCGTCGCTGGATTGTGCCCTGCGCGGACGTCCTCTCTGCCGGTTTCGTAACAGCCGGGCAAACGCTTTCCGGGATGCGCTGGGTCCTCTGCTGGGACGTCGTTGTTCGCATAGACGTACCGATGGTTTAGATAAAGCGCGAGCTGAAAACTCTCGGTTACGCCGTATTCAAGCTCATCGCGAAAATCGACAACCTCGTAGTTATTCATGCTCTTTTTGCCAGCGCGTAGTCACCCACTGCTCAAATTCGGTTTCACCTTTCGTTGTAAGGTCGGTGGTGTAGGTCCATGCGAAAATGTCTGCGTGAGACCGTTTGATCGCAAAACAAAGAAGAAACGTAACCGCAAAGGCTGATCTGAATTTCATCGCGACGATGCATAAGATCGGGCGAGAAAACCTGCTGCTGACGGATTGCTAATTTTTGACGCTGGATTGCAGCGCGATTGGGAGCACGCCAAAGCGACGTAGCGCTACTTGGAAGTTCGCGAGCTTTTCTCGGCGTATCTCGCCAGAATCCAACAGAGATCGGAAAGCCGATTGAGGTAACGCAAAATCTCTGGGTCAAGGTTCTTCTCGCCGGCGCTGAATCCGGCGATGTGTCGCTCTGCGCGACGGCAGGTTGCGCGAGCAAAATCGAGAGCCGCAGAAACCGCGGTTCCGCCGGGGATCACCCAGTCTTTGGGATAAAGCGATGTGTCTTTCTCAAGGTCGAAAATGACTGCTGTGATCCGGTCCACCATCTCCGCTTTGGTAAGGTGAAAGCCATCCGTTAGGTAACGTTCCCGGTCGCTTGGCGCCGTGGCTAGCTCTCCCATGACAACGATCAAATCTTTTTGCGCGGCGAAGATTTCGTCCGAAAGGAATTTATCGGTTGAAACGGACCGGGCTAGACCAAGCGCAGCGGTCAGCTCATCGATACATCCATAGGCGTCAACACGCGGATCGGCTTTCGACAGGCGACGCCCGTACATCAGCGAGGTTTCGCCTTTATCGCCGGTTTTGGTTACGATCGACATCAGGCAAATTGTAGGGCGTTTCTGTGAAACGCCAATCCGTTAGATGGCGCCTGACACAGACCGTCGTACAAGCAACGCCGATCTTATCCGACCGCTGGCTGCGGCTCGGCTTCTTCCATTACAGGCGCGCCGATTGGCTCGCCTTTTTCGACCAGCTTAATCTGGCGATGCTGTCCGAACCCGGTTCCGGCAGGGATCAAGTGACCCATGATCACGTTTTCCTTGAAGCCGCGCAGTTTATCGACTTTGCCCAGTGTGGCCGCTTCTGTGAGAACGCGGGTCGTATCCTGGAATGATGCGGCCGAAATAAAGCTGTCGGTTTCCAAAGAGGCCTTGGTGATGCCGAGAAGAACAGGAACGGCTTCTGCCGGTTTGCCGCCCTTTTCGACGACCTTCTTGTTTTCTTCCTCGAAGTAGAGTTTGTCCACCTGATCGCCCCAGAGCAACGACGTATCGCCCGGGTCGGTAATTTTCACCTTGCGCAACATTTGGCGCACGATGATCTCGATGTGCTTGTCGTTGATTTCCACGCCCTGCAATCGATAGACTTCCTGCACT